>Ga0070741_10005326_pt1 | contig 28687 bp, 18 predicted proteins | sample Coa_R1_4_FD_66440 | JGI IMG/M metagenome (GOLD analysis project Ga0070741, IMG submission 66440) | Surface soil microbial communities from Centralia Pennsylvania, which are recovering from an underground coalmine fire - Coalmine... | ecosystem: Environmental > Terrestrial > Soil > Unclassified ... | reverse complement strand
ATAAACCGTTGGGCGAGTGCGAACGAAACGATGCGGTTGATCATGGCGTTCTACTGAATGCTGTTGGCGAACTGGAGAAACAGCGCTCCCTCGGCGACAATCTTCTCGCTCTCCCGAACCCCGCTGGTCAGCTCGGTTTCGGCGCCCTGCTGCAGGCCGAGAGTAACCAGCCGCTGGGCGAATTTGCCCGGCTCGACTTCCACATAGACAAAGGGAAGATTGTCTTCGGTGCGAAGGATAGCGGAGGTTGGCGCCGCCAGGACGCGGCGACCCGACTTGGTATTAATGACCGCATCTAGGAACATATCTTTCTTAAGCAGTCCCGCCGGATTTTTCGTGACGATGCGGACGGGCGTGGTGCGGGTTGCCGGGTCGATGAGGGAGCCGATATAGCTCACGGTGCCGGCAAATGTCTGGCGGAAGGCGGCATTGGTCAGTTCAACCACATCGCCGGTGCGCACCGATTCGAGGTCGCGATCATAGATATGTCCCCACACCCAGACCGTGGATGTGTCGCTGATGGTAAAGCAGGCCGTAGTACCGGCCTGGATCACCAGCCCCGGCGTTACCATTTTTTGGACGACCACGCCGGCGATCGGCGCCCGGACGGCTAACTGCGGGTTGATGGCAACGCCCTGATCCTGGGCCTGCTCGATTTCCTGCTGGGTGACGCCAAAAATCTTAAGGGCCTGCAGATCGTTCTCTACTTCGGCGCTCGCGTCATTGTAATCCTGCTCCGCAAGTTCCAGATCCTTCTGTGCGATCACCTTGTGCTCCAGCAGGTCCTTGGCGCGGTCTAGCGCTTTCTTGGAGTACTCCTGCCGGTTGCGCGCTTTCTTGTAAGTGGCGACGGCGGTGGAGAGATCGGGACTGGCTACGTATAGCAACGGCTGGCCGACGGTCACCACTGTGCCGGTATCCACCAAGAGGCGCGATATCGGTCCGCTGACCTGGGTAATTGCCTGCGTGGTCTGGTCGGCGTCCCAATCCACGGTGCCTGTGGTACGCACCGCAGGAGACCATACGGCTTTGCGCACTTCGGCAATTTTGAGCTGCGCCCTCTGGTTTTGCGGCACTTGAAACAAAGTGGCGTCCGCCTGCGCCGGCGCGGACGCTCCGGCCACCGCGTCCGGTCGCTTCGACGTGCAGGAGGACAATGCGAGGACCGCGGTCAAACCAGCCGCGGCCACACCCGACGACAGATTCCTTCTCCCGGGCGTCATCGAATCACCTGAGTTCCCACGGCCTGGTTCACTTGTTCGAGGCCAGTCATGTATGCCGCTAGAGCTTGCCGGTAGCCGAGTTGCGTGGCGCGATAACTGCGCTCAGCGTCGAGCACGTCGAGAACGGTCGCCGCACCGCGTCCGTACGCATAGTTAGTAATGTCCCGCGACTGCGTGGCCTGATCCAGATAACCGGATTCGTACAGCGAAAGGATCTGTTCATCGGTCTGGAGACCGTAGTAGGCATTGACTACGTCGGTTTGCACACCGACCTCGGCCGACGATTGGGTCTCGACGGCCTGGTGTACGGCCGCCTGGCTGCGCGCAATTTCACCTTGATTGCGGTCGTGAATCGGAAGCTCGAACGACAGAGAGAACCCGATCGCGCTGTTGGGAGAGGTGGGGCCGATGCTCTGGAAGGTGTAATCGCCGGCCCAGGTCCAATCCTTCGCCCGGTTGCCGAACGCGAGTGAGACGTTATCTTGCGCCAGTTTCACTCCGCTGCGCGCGGCCTGCAAATCCGGCCGTGCGGCTAAGGCTGCTCTCTCCAAATCTGCCAGCAGGACAACCTGCTTCTTGTGAGCCAGCGTTCCGCTTACGTCGAAGTCGTCGGTCACGGATTGATACCCGAGCAACTGCCGCAGGGCAGCCTTGGCTTGCACCAGGCTCAGTTCGGCGGAGAACACATCCTGCTGGAACTGGAGTTTCTGCAGGGAGATCTTCAGAAAATCCCCCTCGCCGAGATCGCCGGCCTGCACACGCGCGCGGTTCAGATCGACCTCCTGGGAGAAATTCGCCAGATCTTCGTTAGCGAACTGAAGCACGGACTTGGCAAGCAAAACGTTGATGAACGCCTGAACAACCTGGAACCGTAACTGGCGCTCGTTGTCGATTACCGTTTTGGCTGACACATCGGTATTGTCTTTCGCCACCGCCACGCGTTTTTCGCGTTTGCCGCCGCGCTCATAGGTGTAGGCGAGGGATTCGGCATAAATCTGCGTATTGCCGCGAATCAATTGCGGCGAGAACACCGGGATCGTATCGATCAGCGTGGTGAAAGTCGGGTTAGGCTTGAGCGCCGCAGTGATCTCCTGCGCCCTATTTTGATCGATGTTCAGCCGCTGCGCGCGCAGAGATTGATTGTAGGCGAGCGCGATTCGGACAGCATCATCGACGGAAATTACTCGCAGCGGCAAGGCGCCTGGGGGCGCCTGCGCCCCGGCGACCCCGACCATCGCTAAAAGGACATTGAACCGGAATAACAGTCTCAAGTTCCCTCCCGGAAACGCTCGGTCAATGGATGCAGATTCGGGCGGCGACGTCATCGTCTTTGGCCGCATTTGCCGCGATCAATCATTGACTCTTCGAAACCAATAGAGATAGGGAACCTCCAGTTGGTTTCAACGCTAATTTTCCGGCAGGTACCGCGAGGTATCGGCCGGAACAGTTACGTTCGCATTAAGGCTGAAGGGGAGGAGCGCGAGAGGCTGCCGAAGTAATAAGAACTTCGTGAGCGGTACGGATCGAGAAGGAAACCGCAAACCAAACTGGAGAGAAGAGGGGAACGATAATCGCTCCCGCGGCAACAGGCAGAACCGGAGCCGGCCCAAGATGGCATAACCCGCAACAGTGCTGGGAGGCGTGGTGCGTTTCTTGTTCTTCGCTGAACGAGGCTGACTGAGCGAAGAGAGTGGCGACCAGGACGAAAAGGACGAGCGCGAGCCGTCGGGCCGGAGCCCCCGCAAATGACATGCGTGTAGTTAGTATAGCGCGCCGGAAAGACATCACGGGACATCCACGCACACCGCATCGATGTTTGGCTTCGACGAGTCAGCATCTAGATGCGCTGTGACCTCGAAGATTGTTCCGTTAAGCCGGTTATAAGAGCCTCAGGCAGTTTGTGATTACTCCCTTCTCAGGATTCTTGCCCATGCTCACAAGAATATTCGAAAAAATGTCCCCGCCTCGTGCAACTAATCGATGAAACTCATGTTCTAGAAGTGAGAACTGTCAGGTCTAATCGAAAGACCGTCACCGGGGTTGTGGTTTCTGATCCTGTACGTGGTCGATCCGGCTGGCGTGTTGCGAAGGCGGCCGCCAGGATCCGTATTGGCAGCTAGCAGTGCGCGCCGTGGATCAACGCAACCCAGACGGATCGCTGCGGCTGTCCGGTGGTTCGAAATAGCTTCGGTAGGGCTCGTGCGCACCGCTCGTGATGTGCGATAGACTACCGAACCATGCAGCTTGCTCGTTTGAGCTTCCTCTCCACTTTCCTAAGCGTCATGGCTTTTGGTCAGCCAATCGATACCGGCACTGCTCACAAAGCTGCCGCGGCGGCTTTACTGAACTCGAATAACGCCGGAGCCGCGCACCTCGCCTGCCCTGCTTCAATATTTCCCGAGCCGGCCGCTAACCTGCCGGGCGGTGGTCCGGCGCCAGGTGCCGCCCCCCAGAGCGCCGGGCGCGCCGCCAGCCGCGGTACCGCCGGACGGCGCGAAATCCCACCGCGCGAGAACTGGTATGCCGAAGGTGGGCAGGTTTTTGACAACCTATATATGCTCACCACAAAAGTCAACAGCGCCTGGGCCGTAAAGACTTCGGCCGGCATCATTCTGATCGACAGCCTTTTCGGCTACGCCGCCCAGGACGAGATCGTGGATGGCATGAAGCAGCTGGGCCTCGATCCGGCCGATATCAAATATGTGGTCATCGGTCATGCGCACGGCGATCACGATGGCGCGGTCAAATTCCTACAGGACACTTACCACCCCCACGTCATTCTGTCGCCCAAAGACTGGGAATTGGCCGCGCGGCAAGCCACTCCATACAGCAATGATATGGATGCTACGGACGGACAGAAGCTGACACTGGGCGATACTACAATCACGATCTACATTACTCCCGGCCACACCGGCGGCACGCTTTCCTTCCTCGTTCCGGTGAAGGATCGCGGTGTGCCTCACCTGGCGATGGAATGGGGCGGAACTGCTCTGAGCGGAAACACGTCGAAGGAAATGCTGCAGTCCTACATTTCGAACGCGGGCCGCCTAGTGGATATCGCAGATGGCGCCGGCGCCGATGTGATCATCGGCAACCACACCGAATATAACGATGCGCTCGCAAGGTTGGAGCAGACCAAAGCGCGGAAAGCCGGCGACCCTAATCGGTGGGTGGTCGGCAAGCCGGAGGTCCGGAAGTACCTCACGAATGCGCGAAATCGCGGCTGGCAATCGGGGAGGGGCGCCCATAACCGAGCCGCTCTGATCGGCGTATCCTGTGTCTGGGCCGAGAAATGCGGATCGGTGGAGCGCCGTAACGGCAAGGACCGAGGCAGAGAGAAACAACATGCCAATGAACCGACGTGAACTTCTATTGGCTTCGATGGCAGGAGCCGCCACATTGAATAGGGGGAAGGCGTTCGCGGCTTCCTCGGCAAACATTCAAGCCACGATCGACGCATCCAGGATTGGCGCGCCGATCAATCCCATGATTTTCGGAGGCTACATGGAACCGGCCACCACGAGAGTTTGGGCCGAAATGCTAACCGATCGGAAGTTTTTGAGCCCGATTGCCGACGTACCGGCGTCTGCGCCCGCAAATCCCATCACGCGGCGCTTTGCAGGCGAGCCGTTCCGGCCCGTTGGGCCCGCGGGAACGGTCGAAATGGACCGTGCAAAGGCGTTTGTCGGCGCGCACAGCCCGCACGTCAAACTCTCCGGGTCCGAAACGCGTGGCATCCAGCAGTCCGGATTGCGGCTGCACAACGGGAAGTCATATGTGGGCCGCGTCTGGCTTGCCGGCGATCGCGGGGCCAAAATCGTGGTCCGGCTGGTCTGGGGGACCGGCGCGAACGAGTCGCAAACCATCGCCATCGCGCCACTAACGACCGCATATCAGAAGTTTCCGCTAAAGTTCACCGCGCTGGCCGACTCTGCAAATGCGCGGCTGGAGATCGTGGGCACGGGCATTGGCACGTTCCACATCGGGGCCGCATCGCTTATGCCAGCCGATAATATGCAAGGGTTTCATGCCGGGCAGATTGCGGCATTCCGGGACGCCGGCTTCAAAATGGCCAAGTGGCCCGGAGGCAACTTCGTCTCCGCCTATGACTTCCGCGATGGCCTTGGCGATGTGGATAAGCGCCCGCCGAAAGCCCAGCTTATGTGGGGTGGGAGGGCCGAATCCAACGATGTCGGCCTTCACGAATTTATGGCCTTCTGCCGGCTGCTGGGAGCGGAGCCCGATCTCACGATCAACAGCGGCTTCGGAGATGCGAACAGCGCAGCTGAGCAGGTGGAGTACTGCAACGGCTCGGTTAAGACTCATATGGGAAGCTTGCGGGCGCAGAACGGCAGTCCCGAGCCATTCCACATCCGCTACTGGACAATCGGCAATGAAATGTACGGTCCCTGGCAGTATGGCCGCATGTCGTTGAACCAGTACTGGGCGAAGCACAACCTAATCGTAGAAGCCATGAAGCGGGTGGACCCCACGATCAAAGTGGTCCTGTCCGGTGCAACCATCTGTGAAAGATCGATTGGCGGCGCCGAGAAAAAGGGCAATTTCTTCCCAAGCGAGTGGGAGCCGCCTATACCCGAGAGGCTGCCCTGGGAGCTTTGGGGCCACGAGGACTGGACCGGATTGCTGCTCACCAACTGCGAAGGCAACGTCGATTTCGTTTCCGAGCACACGTACTCGTATCCTCGCCTGGCATATGACGCGCGAAAGCAGTCCTTTGTGAATGTCGACGATCCGCTGCCAACCCAGGCGCGCAGGACCTCTAATCGTGTCGGCGAAGCGTTGGAAGTGTGGGCGAAGCATGCCGAAAAGCTGCCGTGGTTAAAAGAGAAGAACGTCAAGTTCATTTTCGACGAGTGGGGCTGCCGTCACCGACAGATGGGCAGCGCCTACCAGCCGCCCGGGATGTTGACGCCGCTCTGTTACGGGCTCTTTCTGAATGAGGTGTTTCGTAATTCCGATATGGTGGAAGCCAGTTGCGCGACCGGGGGTCTGGGCACTGTACTGGTTGACAATACCGGCGAGGTTACCGGATTCTCGGCGGAGGGATTGGTTATGAAGCTCATGGCGAACCATTTTACCGGCGCCCTACCGGTCACGGTGGGAGGAAACTCGCCGCAGCAGGCTGTGCCCGGCACCCCGTGGGTGGATATTCCCAAAGTTCCCATCGGTAGTCCCACGTATCCCCTCGATCTGACCGCAGCCCTCTCCAGCGACCGCAAGAAACTCATCTTCTCCGTCGTCAACCCCACGGAAGAGAAGCAGGAGTTATCGCCCAGAGTTGCGGGAGTCAAGCTGCGTGGCCCTGGCAAGCTGTTCCAGATCGCTCCGCCCAGCCTGACTTCGGCAAATTTACCGGGCCAAAAGCGGGCCGTCGAAATCGTGGAACACCCGCAAACGTCGTTTCCGGAGACACTGCAAATTCCGCCCGTGAGCATCGGCATATACGAGTTTGAGATAGAGAGCGCGTAACTGCGAAGGGCCCATTATGTCTTACGGAAGTTCCACCCTGCCGTCTCGGACTTTTGATCGGCCGGACATCATTGGTCCTCGATAACACCAAGCCGGACGAGGCTGAGACATGTCCAGATCGTGTCCAGCTTGCCGATGATCCTGTGGTCCGCCAATAATATATCTGTTCACGCTGCGACTCTGTCATAGCGATGGTGAAGGCCTCCCAGTTCCGGTTTTGGTTCACGTGTGAGAGCCGAAATTGGGCGGTAGGTCCCATAACGCCTCGGCATCCACGTTGCGGGGTTGTCTCGCTGAATGGTAATGAGCCACGGCCAAAGGAATCCTTGCGCGTATACGCCGAAGTGGCGCGGATCGCAGCCGAGGACGCGAAAGCTAACGTGCGGCGCGGCCCTGAATAGTCAGCGGCCACGCGTTATTTAACGTGGATAGTTTGTCGATTCAATGTGCCCCTTCGCACCCATTATGACCGACTGGATCCCTTTCTTGATTTCCTCGTCTGCAAGGCACTTCAAAACCTTATTGCTCGCGAGGCCGATCGATTAGCGCGGTGGCACCTGGATGCTCCAGACTCGCGCGCAAGCCTCCTTAATGTGACGAGGCCAGCAGCGAACGAGATCTGATCGAAGGGTCTTGCGGTTATTGTCGAGATCATAAGCCGCCAAACCAGCCGAAAAAATGAGCACCCGCGGTTCATGCGTCCGGACCTGCCGCTTGAGATGGCATCCCAAGCGGTTTTTGCGATGCTGGCCATGCGTGCCCGGCCAACCCTGACGTTAGCACCGTGTTCGAACTAAGGCAGCCAGGCGAAACTGACAAGCGAAACCAGAATGTACCCGAACAGCACCGCGACTAGCACGACAAAACCGCCATCAAGAAACTGATCGAATTTGGACCGGTCCACCTTGAGGTTCATTTCGGATGAGAACCTCCCATATTCAATGCTAGACCCCAAAAAGCAGGTGTGAAGCTCCCTGGTGGTGCCTCAAAAGTGCGTCGATCGCATTTTTAATCGCTTTCAACGCGAGTCGGGGAAAAGCCTCCCTTTTGATCCCGCCTGAAAACCCCGCTCTCCTTCGTCCGATGCGTGTTATTGAAAACGTCCCTGTATTCAATCTCCACGGTCAGCGCCATGCCGCCACCATTAACAGCAGACAAATTTTCCGCGGCCAACCCCCACGGACCAATAGGGACATGTGCGGTAGCCTGAGGAACCAAGACCATCGGTACGCAATCCAGACCAATAGCATCACTGGGACGGGCATCGGGAGATCCAAACCACGCGACGATGGTGACGCCATTGGCTCGCGTTCTGCCGCAATTTTTCATAATGACATTGGTGATGGTTTCATGAGTGAACACTGGCCCAGTGGAACCCTGAACGCTTCCTATCGCTACGTCGGCGCGTTCCGTGAGATGCAGGGCCAGAGTGGCAGTGTCAGCGCTTTGCTTGGCGGCATTAGCGCTAATCGAGGACGCTTCAATCAATCGGCGATTCTCCTCCAGTGTGCGGTGAAAAATCACAGCTTGGACGATCAGGGCGATAAATTGAAGGGCACCCACAAACAAGCGCCGCCGTGAATATGACGAGTCGGCGATTTATCTCCAGTTCTTGGGTGGCCTCGCTATTTCCGGGGTCTTTCTCTGGCTTGGGTTTAATGGCCTCCTTGACTGTCAGTTCAGAGGGACCGCCTTGTTCAGCTTGGGATGCTTCTATGCCTTGAGCGCCTTCAGCGCCCTGCTTTTTGGCCACTGGTGGACTTGGTGGATGCTCCGCTGGCTGAGGGGTGAGTGGTAGTGCAGCAACGATCAAATAAACGAGAGGCAGCACTCGCATGGCCGCATTGTAGCGCCGTGCTATTGCAGAAAATTCCCAATTTCCCAAACCCTCCCCGCAATCCCCGCTTCCATCGCAGGAGTGACGCGGAGCGTCTTATGAATGCGGCAGAAGTTGTAATAAGCGAAATGCAGACAGTACGCAGCCCAGAGATTCTCCCACTTCTTGCTAAAGCCGTTCGTGAGACGGGTGAGCCGTCGCATCTGCATTCTAAGGGTCAAGTTTTGCCGTTCGATATGGCTGGCGCAAATCTTTGCCGGATCGGGATCTCCCATGACTGGGACTCGCTCCGTGTGCGTGACATCGGGAGGACTGTACCGGCGCTGGCCTTCAAGGTCCGTGACATAGACCTTGATGAGTTGAGCGAAGTCGCAGCGGTCGGAAAGCGTAGTGGTGATTGACGTGCCTGGCTATGGTCTTGCGGTTACTGACAGGCAGGGTAACAAATGGACTCCGAAAAAGCTCAACCGCACCGCACAGGATCACCTTTACTGCACGTCCGCGGGCCTGTCTATGGCAACCCTCTATGCCGATGTCTGCGAGGCCAGCAAAGGCGAAGTCCAACTGTTGCTAAAGGAAGAGTATCTTTCCGGTGAGACCGGATGGCCTCGAACTACCGCCTCGACCTGTGTTCCGCTACGTGCATTTCGTCGGATGAGCCTGCGCAACCGCGAAGATGTGGCCGTTATGCTAAAAACAGGAACGTACCACGACACTGTGGGATCGCATTTCGTACTTGTAGACCCTTTAGAGCCAGGGCCAGACGACGCTGAGGACGTTCCTATTCTTGACCCGGCGCAACCGCTCAAGTCATCGAAGCGACCCTGGTTCCTGAGTGAATCTGCTCGACGGATCTGTGAAGACGAGAGGATAAGGGCGGAATGGCACCGCGCCGGAATCCGGGACCTACAGCTGGCTGGAGTCTGGGTATTCGCGCGCTGGGTCTCGAATCGCGACGCGCTGTTAGACGATTCATTTCTGAGGGCAGTGGCGTCAGTAATTTCCGCAAGGTGAAATCCGTCACCCGTACAGTACTTCTCTCGAGGCCGCCACGGCGGAGCGCTCCGCGATGGCCTTCCCTCGGACAGCCAATGTTACTCGGACGTATAGTTGTCGTTCCGCGGATTAGACTCACACCATCGGCCACGGACAAGAAGAACATCGGGTGTCATTTGTCCACAGTGGATTCCATGAATCGACGGTCCGATTGGCTCCAGCGGACGGCGCATCCCAAACGGGTGTCCGCAGCCGTAAGGGTGGCCGAGCCCCGCGATCGGAATCCGGATGGACTAAAGCCGCGGATCCCGTCTATTCAAGCGGCGTGTCGCGTCGGAACATGCGAAACGCGGCTGGCATACCGCCGCCCAAACTGCGTCCAAAGCCGCGCCCTGCAAAGGTGCCGAAGCTGCCGCGCGGTGTCGGAATTGCCCCTGGATACGCGCGAAAAGTGCGACAAAGTCCGACATTTTCCGGTTCGCCGGATGCCAGGCCCCAAAAATAGATCCCAGAGCCGGCACGACAGATTTCGGCGAGAATGGTCGGATCGTATGCCGACTATCATCTTGTATATCTTTCGCCTTCTGCGGCTGGTGGGCAGCGGTCATCAGGCCATCGCTATAGAGAATCTGGCGTTGCGGCGTCAACTCGCCGCGTATCGGAGGAAGCGGAAACGGCCACTTCTGACCCAATGCGATCGGTGGTTTTGGATCGGCCTTTCCTACGTCTGGAAGAATTGGCGCGACGCACTGGTGTTTGTCGAGCCGGATACCGTGCTGCGGTGGCAGCGTGATCGCTTTCGGCGGTTCTGGACCCGGCTCTCCAACTCGAACGGACGACGACCAGGGCGACCGTCGATCACCAAGGACATTCGGCGGCTTATCCTTCAAATGGCGGTGGCCAATCCCTTGTGGCGCGCCGCGCATCCATGGCGAACTGCAGATGCTTGGCATCGTCGTTTCCGAACGCACGGTCTCCCGAGTTCTTCGCACCGTGCCGCGACCGCCATCGCAAAACTGGAGGACGTTTCTGAAAAACCACCTGGGCGAGATCGTTTCCGTCGATTTCTTCACCGTGGCGACTGTCCGGCTACAGGTTTTATTCGTTTTCCTTGTTCTGCAGCACCGCCGTAGGGAGGTGCTGCATTTCGATGTTACCGATCACCCGACATCGGCATGGGTTGCGGTGCAGATGACGGAAGCCTTTGGCGAGCGCGCGGCACCTCGATGTCTGATCCGTGACCGCGACGGAGTCTACGGCGAGGAGGTCCGTCACCGACTGCATTCATTAGATATTGAACCAGTGCTCACCGCCCCACAGAGCCCGTGGCAGAACGCTTACGCTTCACACTGCACCTCTTTCGAACAAGGACGGGAAGGACTCCTTTGCTGCTTTGCTGTCCAATCCCATTTCCGAACACTCCGAGGCCCCAATGTCCTCCCGTGTCTTGATGCCGCACCCCAACCCGCCGAGCCCGAGCCCGGAACGCCGGGCGGCGAGGCCGAGCCTTTCCCCTGCTACACTTGTCTGGTCAACCGTGATCGCACAAGAGGCACGGCCGGTCAGCGGCTTTCGGCATTTCGAGCTCCTGGTTTTGCTGGGCGCGCTGCAGGCCTTTGCCCCCCTCTCGATCGACATGTACCTGCCGGCGATGCCAGTCATGGAGAAAGTGTTTCACACCTCGACGGCCGCGGTTCAGCTCACCATGGTGACCTTTCTGGTGGGCTATGCGCTGGGGCAGTCGCTCTACGGGCCGGTGACCGACCGCTTCGGCCGCAAGCCGCCGCTCTATGCCAGCCTGCTGCTGTTCATCGTGTCCTCGCTGGGCTGCGCCGTATCGCCTTCCATCCCGATTATGTCGGGATTCCGCCTGCTGCAGGCGATTGGCGCGTGCGGCGGCGCGGTGATGTCGCGCGCCATGGTGCGGGATCTGTTTCCGGCCCACGAGTTGCGCCGCATTTTCTCCATGCTGGTGCTGGTGCTGGGTGTTTCGCCGGTGATCGCGCCGCTCTTCGGAAGTTATCTGCTGGTCTGGTTCGGATGGAACGCGGCGTATTTCGCGCAGGCTCTGATCGGCGTGGCCTGCATCGCGGGGATGCATTTCCGGCTTCCCGAATCCTTGGGACACGATGCGCGGCGGCCGCTCGAATGGGCCTCCATCCGCTCGGCGTATACGCGGCTCTTCCAGGACCGGACGTTTCTTGGCGCTTCCGCGGTGTGCGGATTCGGGTCGGCGGGAACTTTCGCTTACATCACCAGCGCGCCTTTTGTCTTCATCAGCCTATATAAGGTTCCCACCGAGCAGTTTGGCTGGCTTTTCGGCGCGGTCGCGGTCGGGATGGTGATCGCTTCCCAGATCAATGGCCGCATGTCGCACCGCGTGCCGATCTCGCGCGTGCTGCGCTATGCGAACCTGGTCCAGTTGGCCGCGGGGATTTTTTTGCTGTTGACTGTTCTCACCGGAGCCGGGGGTTTGCCGGGCGTCTTCGTGGGTGTATTCTTTTACGTCTCGGCTCAGGGCTTCGTGTTTCCGAACGGCTCGGCGATCGCGATGATGCGGCATGGCTCGATTGCCGGCACCGCCTCGGCCCTGCTCGGCACCAACCAGTTTCTGATCGCGGCGGTCACCACGATTTTCCTCGGATTCATCGACAATCCGGCGGTGCCCATGGCGATCGTCATCGCCGGTTGCGCGATCTGTGCCACAACGCTGAACTTCCTGACTCTTGGTTCCCAGCTCGAGACCGCGCCGCACCCGGCCTAGCGCGCGTCAGTAAGTGACCGCGGTCTTGCGACCGGCTGCTTCGCCGCGCAGCCAGACGTACAACGGCGCATGCGGAGCGGGGGCGGGCCAGGGGAGGACGACTTGCAAGCTCTGGCGGGCAGGATCGCCCGGAAGCGGTGTCGGAATCGATTCGACCGGTACTCCGTGTGCGGCATCCCAGCCGGCCTTGTCGATGACATCAAGATCGCGGCCTTCCAGGATGCCCGCATAGGTGGAGTCACCGACTTTTTCGCTCGTGAGGGTGAACTTATCCAGGCGCGGGATGCGAATCACGCGGCCGAGCACAAAGGGATCGGAGCGGCCTTCCGGCTCGACCGAGATCGTAGCCGCCAGGCGGCAGCCGGCGTATCCAACCGCGCCCGGATCCACCGAGAGGAACAGCACGCCCGGCCCGGCGAATGTCAGGCTGGCGCCGCCGGAGGGTTCGCCTGGAGAAAGCGCCAGAGGCTGGCGCAGGTCGCCCGCGGCGCACCGCAGTTCCAAGCGCGGCCGGCTTCCTTCTTCCAGGTGCTCCACGTTCAATACCAGCCCCGCCGCGGTGCCGGCCGGCAGTTCATCCGCGCCGATCTCAATTCCTAATGCGCCAGCTAGTGACTTTTGCTCGCCGCGAATTTTCGGCCGCGGTCCGACGATCTCGATCGCGTCCGGCACCGTCACGGGTTTATCCAGGCCCTGAAGTTTCAGCTGCAGCGAGAATGTCTCGTCTTTGGCGAGGGTGTCGTTCGGCGCAACGGTGCCGGACCATCCGTGACCATGGGGCGCTCCGGAGATCGCGCCCGCTTCCGAGGAAACCGCTTCAATGCGCTCCAACCCGCTGCCTTGCAGGTGAATCGCTTCGCGCGCCTCGCCGAGATTGAGGCGAATCGGCAAATTGGAGATCTTCGGATCGGGAGGCAATATCGTGACGGGGATTTCGTGCGGTTCGTTATCGGATTGCGCCAACAGCAATCGCTCCGAACCACGCTTCGCCGTTTCCAGCCTGACGATCACCGAATCCTGCGGGCCGGCGCGTTTGCCCGCCGGTAATGTGAAACTGACATCGATCGGCTTGGCGCCGGGCTCTGAGGGTTCGAGCGACACTTTCTCGAGGAACTCAAAATCCGCGCCAGTCAGCTTAACCGCGACCGTGCCGCCGCCCTCGACCAGTTTGTCGTGTTCGCCCGGCGCCAGCGTCACATGGGTGAAACGGTCGTACGGGCGCAAATCCAGCACCCCAGAGACTGGCAGTGGTTCCCAATCCCAAGTGACGGCCAGTTGATACTCGCCCGGAGCCAGCTTGGCTTTCGAGAGATCGAGTTCCAGGGAATCGGCGGCCCCGGGTCGCACGTCGACGGCAACTGACGCGCCGCCGGACACCGGCGTGAACCGCCAATCGCGCGCCAAGCTCAAGCCCTTGGCCGTGGTCGCGTCTCCGAACTTCACCGTTATCGTGGATTTCGATCCGAGCGGCACGTGCGGCGTTCCCTCGATCGACACACTCGGCCTTTTGATTTCCGGCACGCGGTACGCCCACAAATACGCGTTGCGTGTTTTCGATTTGGGCGCCAGGCTCTTGGTGCAAAGCGCCATGCCGTCGGAACCGTTGAACTGCGCGAACGCCGAGCGAAAATCCGTGCCGGGAAACAACGCGGTCTTCAGATTGCTAAACAGCGCGGCGCCGCCCGCTGCCAGTGCCACCGGATTACCGAAGAACATACCCGCTACCGATGCCGCCAGACCGCCGGATTGCTGTACCTGCGTATTTTTTGCGGCGAGAGGGTCGTACGCATTGGAGGCCGGCAGAAACGTTTTCAACAGCAATGCGGCTTGTTCATCGGAAGACGCCTTGGTGTCGAGCTTCGGCGCCGCGACGCCGTACTGAGACGAGAAGCCCTTCAAAACGGAATCGGCGCTGCTTCCCGACTGCTCGGCATTCGCCAGTTGCTGGACCAGCGATTCGACTTCGGAACTTTGCTCGGCATAGTCCGCCAGTTCTCTCAGCAACTCGCGATTGCGCGTGACCAGCGATTTGATCTTGCCTTCGCTCAAGCCTTCGGGGCCGAACAGTAGCGCAATGACTTGTGGGCGTTCGGGCAATTGCCATTCGGTGGCCGCGGCCGCCTTCCGCGGTTCCAGAGTGATCAGATCGCCATCGGATGAGGGCACCAGCACGGCCGTGACCTCCGCGTTATTGGAGGCCTGCGTGATCAGACGCAACGGGCTCCAAATGAGGCGCGAGCCACCGGGGATCTGCGCCACCGCTTTCAACGGAAGCGGCGAACCTTTGGAAAAGGGCCCGATCAGCAACCGGAAGCTCCCTAACGAGGCGCTCCCGCTGCATCCGGGCGGCAGTGCGGCCGCGGCCGTTCCGGCGATCGACAACAGCGCTAAAAAAACTCGATTCACTATGCTCAGATGCGCAGGAAAGGACAAAAGTCTACACTTCCCTGCGTATCCCCGTGTCGGTAAACCCGCGGCCCGCCTCTTCTGTGAGAAATATCACGTCTGGGTGCCAACTTGCATCCTGTGGATACAGGATGCCGCGAGCGACCCCTTTTCATGGATGCCGCTGCAGAGTACGATCAGTTACACACAGGAGGCCTTATGGCTACACCGGCAACCGGTTTGAAAACGTGCTCGCTCACTGTCAACCTGTTTTCCGGCGCTAGAACTTCGCTGCCGGCCGGAACAGAAGTCCTGCTAACGGTGCGCGATGGCAATCAGCAGAACGTCTCGCTACCGAGCAACGGGTTCTTCACGAGCGCCAGCATCAACATCAACGGCCTTCCATTCTTCAACAACTTCGGCGATCGTTACGCCGTGGTCGCCTCCGCTCGCGACTATCAACAGGCGGGCTTTTTCCCGGTCACGACGAACCCGGCGATTCCCGCGGTGGTCGATCTCATGCTGCTGCGGAATGATGCGGCTTTTAGTTTTGCGAACGCGACGTGGAGCCGCCTGAACCAGAATTATCTTTCTTACGCGGCCCTATTGCGCGCGGGGGCTACGGACGATGCTTCCGCCGCCAATCGTTACGGGGACCTGATGGAAACCCGTCCCGCCGTACTGGCCTGTTATTTCAATCTGGTCACGGCGATGTCGCAGATTCAACTTCCGGTCAAGACTCCGCTCGACTATATCCGGGAATTGATTTGGGACAACACCATGCAGCCGGACCGCTTCTTTGCCTGGGCCGATCCTGCTGTTATCGACCAGGTGGTCCAGGCAGCCTCGCAGGGCCAATTTTCCCCGGAAACCGGCACGGCCATTTTCCATTCGGGCGCCACGCGCAGTTGGAAACAGATCCAGTTCGGGGAGGCGAACGTCCAATTGACTTTCCACGAAAACGACAGGAAGATCATCAACGGCGTTAACTGCGTCATGATTGAGCCGGATATCGACTATTACAAGGATCTGGGGGCGCACGCGCTATTGGAAGTGGTTACCAACAAGCTCACGCAGTCGCTCACCGATCCGAGACAAGTTTATGTGCTCCGGTGGATCGCGGGCCGGCATGCCGGAGTGCCAAATTTTGAACCGCCGTATACGATTGAGTAACCCATGGCTACTATCAAAATCACAGACCAGGTCGGGTTGGATGTCGATGCGCAGGCTGCCCCCTGGTCCGCCTTGCTCAAATACGTCCAGCAGGTGCCAACCCTGCGTTTGGAAAATGTTGATCTCTCGAAGGTGGGCGGGCTGACGCTGGACGATCCCGCGATTCGGTCGCTTACCACCGGCGCGTCATTCCAGACTCCGTTCGCCATTGACGCGGCCGGCGCGACCCTGGCAGTCTCCGCCGGAGCACATGGCTCCCTGCGGATCATCAAAGACGAGAGCGATCTGCCCGGCGAGATCGCAACGGATATCCGGCAGGACACCGCGTACATGTCCGTTGCTCTCGCGACCACGGCCGGGGCGAACCTCTCCGCAGGATCCGGCGTGCTGCAGTTCGGAGCGGCCCCCTCCACCGAGGTGAATGTGGTGAGTTACTCGCGGTTCCCGCTTAATTCCGGAGTCACGCTATTGGAAGCTGTCAGGCAAAGTGTGGGTGGCTTCTCGATCCCCCTCCGCAGCAGCGATCTGGATAATCTACCGGCGGGGCAGATTACAAAAGCAGCGGTAAGCGGAACTCTGAAGATATCCGGGAGTGCCGATTTGCTGGCTACGACCAATCCACTGGCGTCCGTGAAACTTCCGGCTCCGCTACCGACGGTGTCGGTGAGTGCGGGCGGTTCGGCGACCGTCGGCGTCTCCTGCGAGGTGGAATCCGATTACCAGATTGTCGCGAGCAAGCTGGATAGCGGCAATGTGCGCCTGGGCTGGTATCGCAGCAGCACCAAAGAAGTTGTCGTGCGCGGCAGTGCCAGCGAAGGTCTTGCTGCGAGCGTCGGTGGCACCGATCTGTTCTCGACGATCATAGCGGCGATCAGCGCCGATCCCAAGAGCGATCTGAAGGAACTCGAGAGCGCCGGCGTTCCCGAGGAACAAGCGAAAGATATTCAAGGCGCGATCAAGGCGGCGGTCTCCCGCAAACTGGAAATTGCGATCGGCGCCGAGTTTTCGGCCAGCAATACCCGTTCCGCTACATTCCTCTATGAGATTGTACCTGCGGCGCTAACTGCCGAATCCCGAACCGCTATCGATCGCGCCCTGCGCGGGGATTTCAGCGGGCTTCACGGACCGGCGCTCCCGGGAGTGTCCTGCCTGCACAGTATTTGGGACAAAGTTTGCAAGAGCGGGCTGGAAGTGGATGTGAACCTTCTTGGCATCCTGAACTATCGCTCGGTCACGAGTCTGGCCCTCGAAGGCAATGTGGTGTATGAGCCCGCGACCGGCGCGCTCGTAATCACGGACAACGCGACGGCGGACCGGATCCGGTCGACTTCAGTCAACTTCGGCGCAGATACGCAGAAACTGCGTCACGTCATGGCGGAGTCGTTCCTCATCACTGCGGCTTATCACGGTTCCGGGCAAATCGAGCGCTCAGCTTCGCTGCGGTGCAGTCACAGCTTCTTTGAACTCCAGAAATCCACTAATCTGAATGACATGGTTCGCAAGCTGCGAACCGGCGTTGCGTTGACCCTGTTTGCGCGAGAGGAAGAGCAATTGCCGGCCGGCATAACGGATTTCGGCCGGACGCTGTTTACTGCATCAACCGATTACAACGACGATCTGGTAACCCGGATGTTTCTGGATGGAAGCGGAAGTCCATTGCCGCACGAATTATATGAGACCGCCGGACGAAACGCGCTCCAGTTCCTGGTGCAAGCGGACGACGATGACGCCGTGAGGCGCCGCCCGACAATAGAGGATGATTTATGGCGCCGGATGAAGGCCGCCGGGCAACCAAGCATCCCCGCCCTCTTTCCGGGTGTACCGGCTCCGTTGGTTGGGGCAATTACTGCCGATTACTCGACGATCCAGTGGTGGGCCGATACGATGTCGGACACCGCGCGAAAACTGGCCACCATGCGAGGATGGCTGGCGCAAAATCCGGGCGCCTCGTTGGACGACCCGCGTTTTGAGAGCCTGCGCGACGATTTAGCAGCCCATTTGCGCGAAGTGGCGGCCAACACACGGGAAGAATTCGGGCAGCCCTGGGGTTTGATCGCCATGAATCAGATCGCGGGCAGTTCGGCGGGTGCGAAGATCCTGATTACGGGGCCTCTGCTGGTGCGACAAAAGCGCCGAGCCCTGGCTGCGGCAACCGAAGGCTGAAGACCCTAAGCAAGGCGGCCGCTTGCGCGGCCGCCCGTGAGGTCCGCCACAAAGACCCACTAATCGTTACTTATGGGGTTTGGTTGATTTGTCCGTCGTGGAGCGGTCCGCGTCCCCAGAGCCGGTGATTTTGTCCTTGGCTCGCGACTCGATAGGCTTGCCAGCCTCTTCATATCGCGAGTAGCGGTTCAAATCCGCAATGAGAGGACGTGCGGCCGCCGGCGGCTTTATGTCCGTCATCAGGATGTCTTTATTGTGCAAAGCCTGGCCGTACAGTTCTTTGTTGTCGTCCAGGTCATTGCGCAGCGTTGCCCCGGTGAGCGCAACACCAGCGAACAAACCTTTTGAACGCGACCAGGAGAGAATGTCGGCCGAGAGTTGAGCATCCGTCATCGCGGACGTACTGCGGCCCACCGGGCCGGCTGCCACGGCGGCATCGGCGCCGACCGTGAATTTATCTTCGAGCAGGCGCCGCATTCCGCGCTCATTCATGATGAGCATAACTACGTCGGTGCTGCTTGCGCCAATCTGAAATCCGAAGCTGCCGCCTTCAACGCGAACGGCTCCGGGTGCGCCCCATCCACCGCGGTCACGGCGGCAGACGGCGTATCCTTTGCCAAACTTGCCTCCAACGACAAACGCGGCCTGTTTGACGCCGGGAACAATCACGACGCAGTGAGCCTTTTGCAGCAAGTCCTGCGGGATTCCTTTATCCGGCGTGGCCATAACTTCATTGAGAATATCCGTCGAGTCTTTCAACCGCTGCTCAGCTGTATCCGCTGCGAACAGCGGTAGGCCGGCGGTCAGGACGGAGAGAGCCACATACGAGAGCTTCATGCGAAACCTCCGGTTGGACTCATGCACGTGGCTGGCCGCAATTCCACTAGCGCGGGTTTTCTCAGCGTTTGCGTCTTTCCGTACGTTGCGTTTATTACGGTTTACGGTAATGCGAAGACAACCAGAGCGTCGGCGCCGGGCGGGGCTGGATCATCGAGTGCGCTGAGCCCCGCCGCCACGACGGCAATGTACTGTTTGCCGTTCTTGCCTTGATAGGTGATCGGCACGGCGTGCGCGCTCATGTCCAATTTCGTCACCCAGAGTTCCTTGCCGGTTCTGGAATCGAACGCGCGGAACCGTTTGTCGTTGGTCGCGGCGATAAATACCAGGCCACCCGCGGTAGCGATCGGGCCGCCCATGTTGTTACGCCCGGTATTCTTCTTACCTTCCGGCAGATCATCCGTGATGCCGAGCGGCACCTTCCACGCGAAATCACCGGTATGCGCATTGACGGCGATCAGTTGGCCCCATGGCGGTTTCTGACAGGGCCAGGCGTGCTCGCCGCCGCGTGCCACATTGCCGGAGCGCGGATTGCCTTCGGCCCACTGGAAGCGCGACGTCGGCCCGAGCACGCTGTTGCGATCATACGGCACCGGCGCGCCCTCTGGCTTCTTCTCCACCCACCCGATGCTTGCTTCGTCTTGTGTGTTCACGAACACGTAGCCGAGCTTCGGATCGACAGCGACGCCGCCCCAATTGGCGCCGCCGATGGATCCTGGGTAGAGCACCGTCGAAGGGGATTTCCTGCCCGGTTCGCGATAGACATACGGCGTGAATGGACCTTCATTCACAAGACCGCCGCTGCGCTCGGCCAGATCTCGGCAGAACCTGGCGTGGTCTTCATTGGTATCGGCCGCGCTGACGATATCCTCCGGCTTGAAGCTGACGCGCGCGATGGGCGGCGGCTTCACGGGGATCGGCTGCGTCGGCCAGCTTTGCTCGCCCGGAACTTGGCTCGCGGGAACGGACCGCTCCTCGACGCCGAATACCGGCTTACCGGTCACGCGATCGAGCAGGTACAGGTAGCCGCTCTTCGTGGCCTGCGCCAGCATCGGAACCGTCTTGCCGTTTACGGTGGCGTCAATCAGGCCAGGCGCCGGCGGCAGATCGTAATCCCACAAGTCATGATGCACAGCCTGGAAATACCATTTCAATTTTCCGGTTTCGGCATCGAGGGCCACTACGGAATTGGCGAACAGGTTACTGCCTTTGCGGTCGCCGCCCCAGTAATTGGTGTTCGGGCCGCCGAAGACGGTGTAGAGAATGCCGCGCGTGGCGTCGACCGTCAGAGAGAAGCCCCAATTGTTCACTCCAGAGCGGCTCTTCCAACTCTCGCCCTCCCAGGTATCGTTTCCGGATTCGCCGGCCTGCGGCACCGAGTGGAATTCCCAAAGCTTGGCCCCCGTGCGCGCGTCATAAGCGCGTGTGTTGCCGGCCATCCCGTGAGCCGGCGCTTCCGGCGTGTTGGCGCCGAGAAACAAGAAGCTCTTGTAGACTACAGGCGCCGAGTCGTAGGGCACCGCCAGTTCGACTTCTCCTTCGTTGCCGAACCCCGGGTCAATCTTGCCAGTGCGGGCGTTCAGTGCGATCATCTTGCGGGCGCTGGTGAAGATGATCCGCGGAGGATTGTTGGCATCGCCGGGCCAGTAGGCCAGGCTCCGCCGCGAGAGCGTCCCGATGTCATAGCGCCAGATTTCCTTTCCCGTTTCCGGCTCCAGTGCCACGATTGCCTTGGCCAGTCCCAGGTACATCACGCCTCTGACGACGAGAGGGGTGAACTCAGAACCGCCCGTAATACCGGCCGCTGAAGAATCGAATCCCAGGTGATAGGACCAAGCCTGCGTCAGCCGCGCCACATTGCGCGTGTTGATCTGCGCGAGCGGTGAATAGCGCGTGCCCGCCAGATCGCGATTGAACATCGGCCACTCGGAGGCGGTTTGAGAATGCAGAAAGGGCACAAAGGCGGCGGTCGCGAACACCGCGGCCCATCGGATTTGCATCTCCGAAGCATATCAGGTCGCCAGTGGGGAGCCGATGCGCTTTCAGCGGGTCAGGCCGGCTGAAAGCCGGCTGCGGGCAAGATTGCCCGCCCCACACGGTATTCTGGAACCTTGGAGGTGCCGAATGTTCCGGGTTTTCGTTTGGACGACATTGCTGGGCGCGGTGGCCTTCGGCTCCACGTTGCCGTCTGAAGCCGACCAGCACCTGGCGCGTGAAATCTATAAAGAGATGATCGAGGTAAACTCGGGATTTTCCACGGGTTCGACCACACCCATCGCCGAGGCTGTGGCCAAGCGGCTGAAGGCGGCCGGTTTTCCCGATTCCGATGTCTTGGTCGGCGGTGTGATTCCGAAGAAGGGAAACCTCGTGGTGCGCTATCACGGCACCGGCGCACGCAAGCCGATTCTGTTGCTGGCACACATCGACGTGGTCGAGGCCAAGCGCGAAGACTGGAGCCTCGATCCGTTCCAGCTGACCGAGAAGGACGGCTATTTCTACGGACGTGGCACCGGCGACGATAAAGCCCAGGCTTCCATCTGGATCGCCAACCTGATCCGCTACAAGCGCGAGGGATTTAAGCCGGACCGCGACATCATCGTGGCGCTCACGGCTGATGAAGAGGGCGGCGGACCGTACAGTGGAATCGTCTGGCTGATCAAGAATCATCGCAATTTGATCGATGCGGAATTTGCGCTCAATGAAGGCGGGCGCGGCGAGTCCGACAAGGGCAAGCCGGTCGCCAACGAATTGCAGGCCAGCGAAAAGACCTACTCCGATTTCCGCCTGGAAGTTCACAATGCGGGCGGCCACAGCTCTCTTCCGGTCCCGGAGAACGCCATTTACCGGCTGGCGGCGGCACTGGAGCGGCTTTCGAAATTCCAGTTTCCGCTCAAAACCAACGAGGTGACTCAGGCCTATTTCACGCAACTTGCAAAAATCGAAAAAGGGCCGATGGCCGCTAATCTGGCGCAGGTAGGCGCTGGCTCACACGATGCCATGGAGCGCATCGCGGCGGCGAACCCGTCCTGGAATTCGATGCTGCGCACCACCTGCGTCGCGACCCAGGTGGAAGCGGGCCACGCGAAGAATGCGCTGCCGCAACTCGCGGCTGCGAACATCAACTGCAGGATTCTGCCGGAGGACTCCGTCCAGTACGTCGAAGATACGCTGCGGCGGGTCATTACGGATCCGCAGGTCAGCATCAAGGCCAGTCCGGATTCCGCTGCGCCGGCTTCCCCGCTGCGCCCCGATCTGATCAAAGCGATCGAGCGGGTCGATGATTCCATGTGGCCGGGCATTGCGATTGTCCCGGTGATGTCAACTGGAGCGACTGACGGCAAGTACTTGCGCGAAGCCGGCATTCCGACTTACGGCGTGCAGGGCATCTTCTTCGATCGCGACGATGTCCGCTCGCACGGCCGCGATGAGCGCATTCGCGTGCAGGCGTATTACGAAGGCCAGGCGTTCTTATACGAGCTGGTGAAGACGCTGACCAGCCCGGCCAAGTAAGCCGGGGTGTAGACTATTGCGGTATGCGCCGCCAAATTGCTGGAACCATTCTTTGCGCACTCGCTGCCGCGTCGGCTCAGACCGCGCCGGAATTCAACAAACCTGCCGGCACGGAGTGGCCGCTGGTCGGCGGAGACTGGCACAACACGCGCTACTCGACTCTCGACAAGATTAACCCCTCGAACGTCAAAACCCTGAAGGGCGCCTGGATGGCGCGTCTGAACTCGGGCTTTGGCCCGGGCTATTCGCAGCAGGGGACGCCCGTGGTGAAAGATGGCGTTCTGTACATCACCACCGGGCAGCAGGACATCTTCGCGCTCGATGCCAAGACCGGAAATGTGATCTGGGAGTACCGCTGCCCCTCCGATCCCAAAACGCCCGACAACAAGGCCAAGCGCGGTGTGGCGCTGGGCGAAGGGCTGGTCTTCGGAGTAGAGAGCGATATCCGCCAGCCGGCGCCGGCGCAAGGCCGCCCGGAGCCGCTGACCCGCCTGTTCGCGCTCGACCAGAAAACCGGGAAGGTGCTGTGGAAGCATGAGCTCGGGGAAGACATTCCCAAGAACCTGCGGCAATATGTCGCGGCGCCGCCCGCCTATTACAAAGGGCTAGTCTACATCAGCGTCTCCGGCGGCGATGGGGGCCTGCGCGGGCGCCTCACCGCGCACGACGCCAAGACTGGAAAAGAAGTCTGGCGCTGGTGGGCGATTCCCTATCCCGGCGAGCCCGGCAGCGAAACCTGGGAAGGCGATTCGTGGAAGACCGGCGGCGGCGCGATGTGGGTGCAGCCGGCGCTCGATCCCGAGCTCGGGTTGCTTTACGTCAACACCGGCAATCCCTGGCCGGATTACAACGGGTCGAAGCGCGCCGGCGACAACCTGTTCACGGATTCGATCGTGGCCCTGGATGCGATGACGGGTAAGTACAAATGGCACTACCAGGCCGTTCATCATGACCTTTGGGATTTCGACATGCCGACGCCGCTGATCCTGTTCGACCAGGTCTATGGCGGCCAGATGCAGAAAGCGTTGGCGGCGCACTCCAAGCAAGGTTGGGTTTATATCCTTGATCGAGTGACAGGCAAGCCCCTGCTGCCGATCGAAGAGAAGCCCGTACCACAAGAGCCGAGGCAGAAGACCGCGGCCACGCAGCCGATTCCCGCGGGCGACCCGACCGCGCCACAGTGCGCCGAGCCGGTAGCAGGATACGAGCGCGGGTGCATGTTCACGCCAGTATGGACCGATACCAAGATCGCGCAGCCGTCGGCCTCGGCCGATTGGGCCCCGGGCGCGTACGATCCGCGAACCGGATATCTGTATTTCACAACGGGCGTCTCGACGCGGAAGTTCAGCCCGAGCGGGCGGCTTAGCGTACCAAGCACGCGCGAGTACGGGTTGATCACCGCGCTCGATTCACGAACCAACAGAAAGATGTGGCAAAAAGAGGTGCCATATCTGGCCGGGTACGGTAGCGGCGTGCTGGCAACCGCCGGCGGGCTGATGTTTCACGGCGGCTCGGACGGATACTTCCGGGCGTTCGATTCGAAAACGGGCGAGGAGCTTTGGCGCTTTCAGACTGGCTTCGGGGCCGATGCTCCTGCGGCGACTTACGAAATCGATGGCGAGCAGTACGTCGCGATCGCGGCCGGAGGCAGCCGGGACGGATTGAAAGAAGCCCGCGGCGACCTGGTGTGGAGCTTCAAAATCGGCGGAAAGCTAAATCCGCTGAACGGGCCTCCGGCGCCGCCTCCGATCGTAACCACCGCCGCGCCGCCCAACCAAAGCCGCCAAGCGGAGCAATAAATCGGCTTCAGGTTTTGGGATTAGGTGGACAGCCTTATTCGCCGGCGGCAGCCGCGCGCCGCGCGACTAAGGGGGCGGCGGTGATCGGCTTACGGGCAATCCGGTCCTCTCGGCCGAGTCGCAAGGCGCGAACCCAGTCTGCGATCGCCTCACCGGAGAACCGCTCGTCCCACAGCTCACGAAACTGGCGGATCTTGCGCCGTTCGGATCTCTTTAAAGAAGCTTTCAGCTTCTTGCTGCATCGGGCCGCGATGGCCATCGACAGCACCGTCCGGTAATCGTTCATGGAGCCCAGAATGGCTTGGACCGACTTGATTTCGCGCGTCCACTCCTCTATCGCGCCGCCGTAGACGGGTTCGAACAGTTCGAGCGCATAGCGGAACTTCTTCGCGCGGATTCGAAATTCATGAAGCTTCTCGCCGGAGCTGTGCGCGGAGGCCGTTCCTCCTGCCCGGAAGAAACGCTCCGCCAGTCGCGGCAGCACGCCTCTAGCCATGTCGCGCAGCGTCCCCATGTGAAATTCGACCGGCGAGTCGTTCAACTTCAGGTCATCACACCACCGCGAGAGTCGCGTGCGAAGGGACAGGCGTCTTAACTCAATGAGCAGAGTCTTTTCCGCCTCCTTCCTTTGCAGCCGGATCCGCCGGTGAAGCGCAGCAGCCCCGGGTTGTTTAGATTTGGCGAGGATTTTTCCAGCGATGTCGTAATCGCGCAACGTTCCGGCACAGGACAGAACCGACTTAAGCTGTTTGCGAATCCGCTTGAGCGACCTTCTGGGGACGTGGGCTTTAAACGTAACGAGCGCCTGCTCGCAACGGCGAGTGGCGACCCGGAGGTCGTGGACGGCGTCCGGATGGGGAGATTTCGCGGTGCGATTGGCCTGAAAGGCAAGCCGTTCAATCAATCGACGAATTTGTTCTCCGGGGAGGGGAACCTTTTCGCTTTCCCGCGGCTTTCCTTGTGTTGGCAACGTTACTCAATTGTAATTGCTCAACCTTGGCCGGGCAATCAGCGGTAAGGCGACGAAACGCACGGTCAGTACGTCCAGTACAGGCTCCTCGATCCGACCATTTCAAGAGCTTACGGCGCCGGCGCGGAGCCCGCCGCAGGGTTATATTTCGGATTCGCCGGATTCTGCATCTGGTTGATGGAGTCAATTGCGGGAATGGGCCTGGCGCTCTCGATCCACGCAGTGTAGGCGAGGTCGCGTAGGAACGTTGCGCCGGCAGCAAGGCGTTTGTAAACCAACTCGCGCGCCTCCGGGTCATCCTTCTTCTGAAATGCGCCGCGGAGATCCAGGCGGTACACATCTTCGACCGAATCGCGGGCCTCGAGCGAATGATCGAGAGTCGCTTTCCAGACGTCGTCGAAATGGCGCGGCTCCTTGCGCATGTACTTCACCACGTCCGCCGAGGTGACTTCGATGAGATCGACGTAGCGCGTTTCAAATCGTCCATGAATATTGGGATCGCGCGTGTAGCCTTTCGGGTTATCGCCGGACCAGCCGTCATGGTGGATCGAGTTGTGTAGCGGCTGGGCGGCATCCGCGACATAATGACCCAGCCAGCCCATGTAGAACGCGATATCGTTCGCCAGCATCTGTTTGACCTGGGCGGCATCGCCAAGCAGCGGCGAAATCGCGGCATACGTGGGAGCCAGATTATTGCGGCCCTGCCCCGGGTCGTCAACGGCCCGATACAGCCGCATGCCCGCTTTCATCCGTTCATATCCTTCCATAATCGAGTACGCCTGCGTGCCGGTATAGCGGATATTGAGTAGCTTGGCCCGTTCCGGATCGGCCGATTTCACCTTGAGGTATTCGTCATAGACGCGCAGGATGAATTCAGTGCGAGAGTGCGGGGGGTTCGGAATAAAGTCGAACCCCTCCGTATACCAGCCGTGGTTGGCATCCTCCGAGATACGCAGATACGGCTCAGTAAAGCTGCGCCAGGTGTCGGGAATCGTCCCAAGGTGTCCGATGTAGGCCTCGTGTGCCTTTAAGAACGCCGGTCCATCCTGCGGGATGCCTTCCACGGCTGCCAGGTTCGCCACGGTGTGGCCCCGCATCCCCCACGCGCCCAGGGGCTGCAGGCTCAGCAACGATATCGATAGCAATGCGAATAGGTTTCTCATCGCGGTGTTTACCAGTAGAACTTCATTCCCAGTTGCACGTTCCTTCCGGGAAGGGCGGAGGTGATCGTGCCGAACCCGGCGGTACCCACCGTGGAAACCGGTGGATTCAAGTTGACTTGGTTGAAGGTGTTGAAGAGTTCCCCGCGAAATTGGAAATAACGCTGCTCCGTCAGGTGGAATTGCTTGGCGAATCCGAGATCCCATTGCTGTAGGCCAGGGCCCCAAATAGTGTCGCGACCAACCGTGCCGAAGGGTGTTGTCTGGGGAGTAAATGCAAGCGGATTGAACCACTGAGCCGCATTGGGGTTGCTGACCAAGGGCGATACGCCGGGGACGACATTGGCGCGGATGCTGCGGTCACCTCCCATTTGACAAGCGGCGCAAGCGTTGCTGGAGATGGTCAGGGGGAGACCCGTACGCCAAGTCCAGATTCCATCCACCTGCCAGTTCCCGAGCGCCGCGTTCAGGACCGGAGATGCCGAGGTCATCAATTTGCGGCCTTTGCCGAAGGGTAATTCATAAACCCAGCTCGCGACAGAATTCAGCTTGATGATGTTCTCGGCCAGCGCTTTTTCGTTCGCGAAGTTGTAGGCATCCTGCGGATAGAGCGAGCCGTTCGGGTCGTTCCATGCGCCGACATTGTCCAGTCCGCGAGCGTACGTAAAAGAATGCAGCAGCGTCATTCCGTTCGAGAACCGCTTTTCAAGCCGCGTTTGGAGCGAGTTATAGACGCTGTTTCCGCCCGAATCCATATATTCCACGTCGCCAAATCCTTGGTTGGGGCGGCGCGCTCCCAAGGTGGCCGCTGTCCCGGCGATGGTTGGCTGATTGGCGTTCCAGAAGCGGGAGAGATGCGTGCCCTTGTTGCCGACGTACCCGATTTCGAAGATCCAGTCGTTCGCCAACTCGTATTGCACAGTAAGGTTCCATTGCTGAACGTTCCCGTTCTTCAGGTTGGGATCGTTACCGCGGACGGAAACCTGGGTCTGGAGCGCGGTGGCGAAAAAGTTCGGGGGAGGGCCGCTGTCGAGCGTGATGGGGTTGGGGGAGCCGGGGCTCTGGGGCGCCGTGAGGTTTTGCAGAAAAGGCTCATTCTCGGCGAGAAGATTCTCACGGCCCTGGCGGAACGTGTGTTGGTAGAACATGCCGTAGGCGGAACGAACTACCAGTTTGGGCATCGCGGTCCAAGCCAGGCCGATTCGCGGCGCGAAGTTCAGGCGGTCCGGGTTAACCAGATAACGATTGCTGTCGCTGGCCTGAATCATGGTGCCGGTTGCGATGGAGTAATTCGCCAAGCGGTTGTACTTCTCGTAGATCGGGGTTCCGTACTCGTAGCGGAGGCCGAGATTGAGGGTTAAGTTTGGCAGAATCCGGTAATCGTCCTGGACAAAGAAGTTGTAAATCTGGTTCCGGTTGTAGGCGACGAAGAACCCGGTTTGCGTGTAGGCGCCCGGCAGGCCGAGCAAGAAATCGCCAAAAGGATTGCCGGTCCAGGTATTGGCCAGGAAACTAAAGACGCCACGGATGGCGGAGACGTCAAGGATCGCGGTCTGGATGTAGGTGGCGTCGAAACCGGCCTTGATGCTATGCGCGCCGCGTTGGAGGGACAAGACGCCAGTGCCGAGGTAGGTATTGGGAATCTGGTATTGGGGTTGCGAGGTGGTGCTGCCGAACTGGTTGAGACCGTTGATGGCGAACTCCGGCCAGCCCGCGTTGACACCGGGCCCTTGGGGCATGTTCGGAATCCCGAGCAAACTGCCGATGTTCGGAGACCCAAAGTTCGGAGGGAAGACACCGGCGCCCAGTCGCGTGTATCCGAGACGCAGATCCAAGATGCTGGTGGGCGTCAAGGTCGCGGTGGCTCCGGCGACGGCGCTTTGCGCGCGCGTCAGAGTATTGCCGAACTGATCGTTGTTCGAACCTTCCACGTATCCGAGGTACGGAGGAGCACGGAAGGTGGTGGAGTCGGAAAAGCTGTAACGGCCAAAGAGCCGCCACTTCTCATTCAGGTTGTGATCGAGCCGGAGATCGAACTTGTCGGCGCGGATGCTGTTGGTCACGTTGGAGATGAAAGCGCCCGGCGTGGTGATCTGCGGAAACGCGTTGGGCTTTGGGAATTGCGGATAGGACAGAACGCGCGCGGCCACGGGGCTCCAGCGGGTTTGGGGAATGATGCCGTTGGGGAAGAGTTGGCCGTTGGTGGGATCGGTGGGCTGCACTCTGAGAGTCGAGCCCAAGCCCGCGGGGGGATTGGCAAAGATGCCCTGCTGCAGCGCCACGGTCGGAACGGTTTGCTGAAAGAGGACTCCATCGCGCTCGCGGTCGCCTTCGTAGTTGATGAAGAAGAAAGTCTTGTCTTTCACGATCGGGCCGCCGA
>Ga0070741_10005325_pt1 | contig 28688 bp, 48 predicted proteins | sample Coa_R1_4_FD_66440 | JGI IMG/M metagenome (GOLD analysis project Ga0070741, IMG submission 66440) | Surface soil microbial communities from Centralia Pennsylvania, which are recovering from an underground coalmine fire - Coalmine... | ecosystem: Environmental > Terrestrial > Soil > Unclassified ... | reverse complement strand
GTCAGCGGCGCGGAGATTGTGGAGATCGAACCCCCCCTACCCTCTCGAGGCGTCATTCGCAACGCGCTCCTCGCGCTGGATCTCGATCGAGTGGCAGGCCTCGCACACGGACTCGAGCGGGCTCCCTACGAACAGAGCCCAGTCCCCACGATGTGGCGTCTTGTGGTGCACCGTGTCGGCCGCAGTGACGATCGGCGGGTCCTTGGCGAGACAGCGCTCGCATAGCGGCTGTGCGGCGAGTTGTGCGGGCCGTAGGTGTTTGGTCCAGATCGCCAGAGAGTACCATGCCTTCCAGGGCTTGGCTTCGCGCCGGCGCGTGACGGCCAGTTGTCGCGTTCTCGCCATCTCGGCCGCCTGGTGCGCAGGCCGGAAGGTCGGCGGCATGATCGGCATACTAAACGCGAAAGGCCCCTCGCGGGGGCCTTGTTTCAGGTCAAGCTTCGCACACCGCGTGGTCCGGCGTGGCTGGCGGGTGGCTACTTCACGATGTCGGAGAGAGTCAACTCGATGCGGGACAGACCACCGAAGATGCCCAGCAGTAATCTGATTCGTTCGTCGTCTGCAAGCTCCTCGATCGTCGCCTCGTGCCCGATGAACGCGCCACGAGTGATCTGCACCACGTCGCCCGGCTTGAACGGCAGGTCCTTCAGCGGCGTTTTCAACGGGATGACGCCGCCCTGCTCGAGCCTGCGAAGCCTGGGGATAAAGTCATCAGGCAAGGGATACGGCAGGCCGCCGGCGCACAGGATGCCGTAGATGCCGACGAAACGGAAAATCTCGTGCCAGCGCTCTTCCGATGCATCGAACTCGACGAAGCTGTAGCCCGGGAACAACGCGAAGCTGACCGGTCGGGCAAATTGGGCGAGATTGGCGCGCTGCTTGCGCGAGATGCGATTGCGCGGCGGCGTCACCATTTTCATGAAACGCGGCGAGTAGACCGAGTAGCCCTCGCGTTCCATGATCACGTTGCCCGCGTTGTGTTCCTTGACCACCCGCACCAGATGCCACAGGCGGCGGTTGCGCGGCCATGGCGAGGAGTTGAATTGCCGCGATGCCGCCGCGCTGGCGAGCTCCGGCGGCAGTCGCTCGATGCCGATGTTGCTGTTCCCCATGCGATCTTCTCCTCAAAGCCCGTGCTGCTCGACGAAATGCTTGTCGTCCTCGGTCATCAGATCGCCAGCGCCCGCCGGCGGCGCCTGCGCGAACGTGCCGTCCTTGCGCGGCGGCCAGGGCGCGGGAAAGCGCCAGCCGCGGATCCTGCGCGGGAGCTCGATCGGCTTGCCACTGCCGTTTCGCGTCTGGAACGTCTCGCCGGTCGAGATCAGATCGGGCTCGATGCCGCGGCCGAGATTGGCGACGAGCCATTGCTGCCACGCCGCCCAGTTCGCTGTGCCGGGCTCGACGATCGGCCAGTCGCCGTCCGGATCGATGCCGCGCCCGAGCGGCGGGAATTCCGAGTAGAAGAATCGGCCCTCGACGCCGCCGTGCTCCCAGTTCGGTCGCGCCTCGGGGAACGGCCGTCCGACCAAGCGGCACCAGGCGCGGTGCGCCTCGCTCGCCTCGTTCCCGGCGGGCACGAACACCGGCTCGCGCTTGGGCGGTGCGGGCTTGGGCGCCAGCGGCGCGAATTCCTTCCACAGCGCCGGGTCGAAGAACCGCACCGGATCCTTCGGCGTGCGTTCGTGTCTTCGGCACCACACGCCGTAGCCGCGCGCGGCCTCAACGATCAGCCTGCGATCGGCATCGCTCAATCCCGCGAACTTCGCCGCGACCTGATCCGGATAGGTGCTCGCCTGCGCCGGGTGTGCCGCCTTGAAGGCCTCGAGCGTCGGCACTGGCTCGCCTGCCGTGTTCGCTTCCTGCTTGCCCGCCTGGGGCGCTTCCACGGACGCGATCGGTGCGATCGAAACGTCGGGGGAACCTTTGGGAAGGGATTCCTGGGGGTTCAGATGAGGGTTAGGGTCGCTCGGGAGCGACCCCTGGGGGTCGCGATCCGAGACCCCACTTCCATCAGATAGTTGGCTCCCAGGAGGGGTCTCGATCTCAGACCCCTCGATCGGCGGCGCGGCGACCGTTTCGGCCGGCATCGCAGGGGTCTCGGGGCGAGACCCCTCGGCAGCGGCGTGAGGGGTCTCGATCTCAGACCCCTCGGCAGCCTCGATCTCACCTTCCGTGTTGCTCGTCTTGGTGGCGAGTTTGGCGTCGATCGCCTCCTGCGTCACGTCGAACAGCAGCACGATTTCCCAGCTCGTGGGCCGGCCGCGGCCCTCGCGGTTGCGCACGCCGTGCTCGTCGAGCCAGCACTTGTAGCGGGCGATGACGCCGAGCCATTCGAGATCGGCGAGGCGTTTGGCGGTCGCGTCCCAGCTCAGATCGATGTCGTCGGCGAGCCGCTCGATCGAAGGCCAGGCGTGGCCGTTCTCGTCGACGTAATTGCAGATCGCCAACAGCACGGATTTCGCCGAATTGGCGGGAAACCCGGTGCGAATGAAATGCCACTTGTCCTCGACCTCGCGGCCGTAGCGGAAGCGCAGGCCCTTGGCCCAGGCCGAGGCGGTATCTGCCCCGCCGCGGCGCTTGCGATTCGGCGATCGCTGCGGAGAGGCGGCGGCGTTCATGAAACCACTCGCAACACTTCGCGTCTCGGCACCCGCCGGCGCGATGTGCTCGCGCACAGCCAGTCGCGCCCGCGTTGATCCAGGCGCGTTCGGCGCGCGATCCCGATCGGCCGCTCGCTTTCATCGAGCCCGATGCGCCAGGCGCGGCCGATCGTGGCGTTGCGCGTTTCGCCGAGCAGCGACGCGATCAGATCGAACGACAAACCGAGCGCGAACAGCCGTTCCAGCGCCTCATCGCGTTCCCGCGACCAGGGCGCCCCCGACCGGCGCGGTGGCAGACAGAACTGATCGGCAACGTCCATGACGATCCGCAGCTCGCCCCAGGGATGCGGGCTCGCTTTGCGGATCGATAGATTGCGGGGCGCGTTCATGGCTTGCGCAGAACGACCACTTTGTCGGCGTCGCCCATGCCGTCGGAGCCCGCGGCGGCGCGCCAGCCCTTGTCCCATCGGGCGCGGCGGGGATCGGCGAACGGAAATGGGTTCTTGACGATCGCCGCGCCTTCGCGGAACGCGTCGCCGCCCAGCGCCTCGGCGGCTTCGCCGTCGAGTGCGGAGAGATCGCTGTCCGCGTCGATCTTGGTCGACAGCGGCCACGGCAGCGTCTTGACGGCGGGATCCTTGCTGCCGCCGAGCGTCCACAGTCGCGGCTTGCCGAGATCGGGGTGCGGCGAGATCGCCGCGAGCACGCGATCCAGCACGGCTTCGCGGCCCATGTTCCAGCCGACGCGCGGCCCGACCACGAGCTGGCGTTTGACCGTCTCGCAGAACTGCCGGATCAGCGCCGGCGTCGCGGTTTCGAGCGACACGGCGAGCTCGGCAAGCGGACGCTTCGGCAGCATGTAGGGCGCCAGATAGCGCGCCACGATGCGCTCTCGCTCCTCCTGTCCGGGCAGCGCCAGCGTGATCTGCACCTCGAAGCGTCGCCACACCGCGTAGTCGATGTCTTTGCCGACGTTGGTCGCGCCGATCACGAAACCGTCGAACGCGTCGAGCCGCGTCAGGAACGTGTTCACCGCCAGATTGAAATCCTCGCGATGACCGCGGCCGGTGCCGTCCGACGCCAGTCGCTTCGAGGCGAGCGATTCCATCTCGTCGAAGAACAGCATGATGGGGTCGTTCTCGCGCCTGACGAGATCGAACAGCGCGCCGATCGCGTGCGAGGTTCGCGCGAAATACTCCGACTGGATGCGATCGGGCCGCACGGCGAGCATCGGCAGACCGAGCCGCGCCGAGAGATGATGGGCGAGCGTGGTCTTGCCGACGCCGGGCGGCCCGTCGAATAGCGCCTTGCGGCGCGGTTTGAGATCGACCTCGGCGAGCTCCTTCTCGGCCCAGATCTCCTCGAGCCATTCCGTCAACGCGTTGCGCACCGGCCGGGCGAGGATCGGCTCCATCGCCTCCTCCGGCAGCAGCAGCTCGCCGTAGTCCTCGAGCGTGGACATGACGTGATGTCAGTCGCCCATGCCGTCGCCGCCGCCTTCCGCGCGCCAGCCCTTGTCCCAGCGCGCCCGGCGCGCGTCCCCGAACGGGAACGGGTTTTTCACGATCGGCACGTCGTCGCGGAACGCCTGGCGCCCGAGCGTCTCGGCGCCCTCGGCGTCGACGTCGGGAACATCCGCGCGCGTTTGCTGGCGTGGGGGCTTAGCCGCGCCAGCCGTGTCGGCGATCGGCTTCTCGACGACCTCCGTCACGCTGACGTTGCCGTCGGCATCGCGCGCGAGCCGGATCGGCGCGCCGCCGGCCTCGACCGTGATCGAGCCGTTTGCCGGCACGAATTGTTTCATCTGCTCGATCACCTGCTCGCGCATGGTGATGTCGATCTGGATCAGTCCGACCGCGCGGAACAGCGGCGTTTCGGTCGCCATGCCGAGCGCATGCAGATAGGATTCGACCAGCGTCTCGGCTTCCTGACGGACCGAGGGCTTCATCTTGCGCAACTTGACGACGTGACGGATCGCGGCCGGCACCAGCCCTTGCTGCTTCGCCTCCGCCATGATCACCCCGACGTCGTCGGAGAGCGCCTTCTTTTGCGCGTCGATGTTCTCCACGCGCTCGACGAAGCCGCGCAGCAGCTCGCCGGCGATCGAATTCTTGCCCATGTTCATGTTGCCACTTTCCCCGGCGGATCGTGGGCCCCGCCTTGCCCCGTTGTTTCTTCCTGCAGCACGCCGTCGTTTTGTTTGGCGATGCGGATGCCATTCGCCGCGCCGCAATTCGGGCAGCGCGCGGCGAGCATCAGCTTCGCGGCCTGCATCGCCTCCATCGGCACGTAACAGACCGGCCAGCAGTGCGAGCACGCGCCGCAGATTCCCCAAAACGGTTTGCGCGGCTCGCTCATTTCGGCACCGGCCCCGATGCGTCCCGCGTGCATGTCAGACCCTCTCCGCGAACAGCGGGGAATGCTCGCCGCGCTTGACCCGTTCGAGTGCGGCGCAGGCCTGCGGATTGCTCCACAGCACTTCGACCCGCTTGCGCGCGCCGTCGGCAAGCGCCGCGGTCTCGACCCGCCGCCAGTCCGACAGCGCAGCGTCATAGAGCGCGGAGGGATAGCCCGACAGCAGCACCATGCCCGCGACGCCGCGCAGCTGCTCGATCAGCGCGCCATGGCCGCCGTCGGTCAGTTCGTGACGATACATGCGATATTTCTGATCGTGTTTGTTTGCCGGCGAACGCGTCTCGGCCATATACGGCGGATCGACATAGAACAGCGTCGCATCGGAATCGTGCTGGCGGATGACCTTCTCCGCTTCGCGGTTTTCGATGATGACGCCTCGGAAGCGTTCGATCACCTCCGCGAGCGCCTCGGGATAATTCATCCAATCGTGGGCCGGCGTGGTGCGCGAATCGTAGCCATCCGCGCGCGCGCCGGTCCGGCCCCGAAAGCCCGTGCTATTGTGACGTCCCGAGCGCGAACTCGTGCCGCGAAAGCCGGTCGAATTCACGCTGGCGTTGGTGCGCGAGAATGATCGGAACCCGGTCGGGCGGGCGTTATGCGCGTTCGAGCCGAACCCCATGAAGGAGCGTATGATCAGCCGCCGCGCACGTTCGACGGGATCCTCGATCGGCTCGCCCGAAAGCTCGAACTCGGCGCGCGCGAACGGGGTCAGCCGCAGCAGTTCGATCAGGCGCTCGCCGGCAATGGGATTCTGCAGCACACGGAACAGATTGACCGCCTCGCCGTCGAGATCGTTGTAGACCTCGGCCGCGCTGCGCTGCTTTTGCAAGAGCACGGACGCCGCGCCGCCGAACGGCTCGACGTAGACCCGGTGCGGCGGCATCTGCGAGATGATCCAATCGGCGAGCCGCCACTTGCCGCCGTACCAGCGCATCGCCGGCCGCGTCGGCTTGATCTCGGCGGGCGCGTGCATCATTCCGCAGCCTCGAGGCTCATTGCGTCGCCTCCGCAAAGCGACGGCACTGTTCGGATGTCGTCGGCTCGAAACTCAGCGTCCAACCGTGGCGATAGTCCCCATGCGCCAGTGCCAACCCCAATGCGATCGGACCGAATGCGCCGAACCTAATCGGAAAATTCGGAAAGTTGTGCGCGGCCCAGTCGGGGTCCAGATAGTTTCGACAGTAATCATGCCGCAAAAGCCCGTTGAACCAGCCGGCAGCAAGAAGCCCGCCGCATATCCACGCGATCGCGATCGATCCGAAAACGACAGCAACTCTCATTCCGCCGCCTCCAGGCGCACGCGCCCGGACGTTTGCGCCGGCGGGCGCAGTCGCACGGTCGCGGCATCGGGCGCGGGATCGTCGAGCAGCAGCACCCAGCCGCAGGCGAGATAGACGCTCGCGTCCTCGACCGGCACGCGGATCGGGGTCTGGCGCGGGCTTAGCATGGCGCCCCGCCCTGCTCGGAGGCGCTCTTGCCGTGGGCAAGCTGCGGGGCACCCGCCGCATCCGATGATGCGGGTTCGTGGATTTCGGGTGCCCCTTGATGTGGCCCATATCCAGGGCCGGGAATTGTTTGCAGCGCCGGCAACCAGGCCTGACAGCGGTGGCGCAGCCGCGCATCCGCCGTCTCCCAACCCCACGGCTCGATCGGGTCGGGCAGCGGCACGATGCCGGGCGTTTCCGGCCACGGCCGCGGGCGGCCGATCAGGTCGCGCCATTCGGTATCGAGCAGCATGCGATCGTAGCGATGCACCAGAATCTGCACGTCGCTTGGCAGCGGGAATGGCAGCCCGGCCGCGGCGTGAATCGCCACATCGAGCCGGTACGCCAGCATGTTGTGCAGCGCGAACACCAGCTTGCCGGCGTCGCCATAGTTTTCGATCGCGATCGCGGAAAGCGCGCGTTTCTTCGGCGTGATGTCGTCGCCGAGGTACGCCTCGTGCATGTCATGACAGAGCACATAGGCCGCGAGCGTCACGTCGCAGGTGTCGGCAAAGCACGCATCGGCCGCGCGTACTGAATGCTCGGCGACCGAATAGGTGACGTTCGGCGTCGCCCCGCAATAACGGTTGGCCTTGGCGAGATGCTCGGCGATGTCGTGAAAATCGATGTCCTCGGGCTTGGGGTCGAGCAGATCGACGTAGCGCCCCGAGGCAGTCATCAGCGCGGTCAACGGCGGGTTCAATATGGGCGCGTTCATGATCGCCCCTTTCCGCGCCAGGTGCCGAGATGCTCGGGACGCCGCGGCAGATTGAGCGCCAGCGCCGGCTGAAACTCAGCTTCGTTCGCGCAATAGTGCCGCCACTGCCCGTCCGCGCTCTTGCGCGCCTTCCAGCAATGGCGATGCAGCACGTTCTGCGCGGCGTCGAAATTCGCCGTGTTGGTTTCGAGCGTGGCATGGCATTTGTCGCCGTCGCATTCGAACACGATGTCGCCGCGGTCGCGGGTGAAGCTCATGGCGCCACCTTGGCCGCCGGCGGCGTGCGCGCCTCGTGGCCCCAGAACGCCCAGCCTTTGCGACCGGTGCGGGCGAACAGCTCAATCTTCGGCACGTCGGGAAACCACGCTTCGATCCAATCGTGCGGAATCTGGGTCTTCTGCGAATGCTCTGACGTCCGCCGTTCGCGAAACAGCGCGCGCGGCCGATCGCGCGTCGGCACCGGCACGTTGCCGCGGGTGGCGAACACCAGCAGCTCGCAATCGTCGCGCAGAAATCCGTTGCCGAGCCCGATCAGCTCCTTGTCCCACACGCCGAGCGTGTTGGGGGCAAAGCGATAGGCCTCCAGCACCTGCACGTGGGCGCCGATCGCAACGATGTGGCGCGTCGCCCACAACGCGAGAAACGCGCGCGGCGCGAACACGTCGGCCAACAGCCGGCCGCCCGGCTTGAGCGCCGCGATCTCGGCCGGGCTCATAGTCGGGTAATGATGGCGATAGTGCCGCTCGTTGAAGCCGATCGGATTGTCGGGATCCTCCCATGGCGGATCGATGATGCCGGCGCCGAACTGGCCCTCGGGCAGCGCCAGCGGGTTGGCGGCGAGCTCCGCCATCTCCTGGAGCCGCGTCTCGCGCGAGGCCTCGCGGCGCAGCTGATGTTCGTGATCGAGCGGCAACAGGATGCGCCCGGACGTTTTCTCGGCGCGCTCGCGAAAATCGATGATCGTGGCGTCGAATTTCTCCGGCGGCATCGCCGCAAGTTTCTGCGCGCGCGAGGAAAGCTTCTTGTCGATCCCAACATCCGCGAGCGTGGGAGTGCGGTTCTCTTTTGGAACCGCACTCGTGCCGATTCCGCGCGCGCCGGTATTGAGCCCAACGGTGTCCTTCTGCGCCTTGATCAGCTCGCCCAGTCGCCGCTCGGCGCGCAGCCGAATTTCCGCGGCGTCGACTTCGAGCGCGCGATTGCCGGCCTGACGTGCGTAGAGGCGCATCGCCTCGGCCCGGTCGCGGATATCCTTGGCCTCGTCGACCGATTTCGCCTCGGCGATCGCGCGGCAGGCGGCGTCATAGCGCACGAGCTCGGTCATCGCAGCGCCTCGTAGATCGCGAGAGTTTGGCGGCAATCATCGAGCCCGTCAGCGATGCGCCAGAACCGCGCGCGCAAGATCGAGTCAGCCATGGAGAATGGGTCGAGCACCTGATGATCAACGGGGCACCCGCGCAGACTGTCCCGATTGTACGGATTGACCACGCGAAACTCGCGGTCTTCACGTCCCAGATCGACGATGATGGTGCTGCGCGGAAATTTCGGCGGCCAGATCAGAATTGGCTTCGCTGTGACGTCGCGATTGGCGAAATCCAGCCAGACGTTGGCGTGGCATGGCTGGCTCAAGACGCACCAGCACGCGAGATCGTGATCGCGAAGCTCGGCGAGCTTGGCGCGGATCGCAGGTCGAGTTTGCGGGTCGAGAAGGTGTTCGATTAGATCCTGACGAAAGATCGCAACCGCCTGCGCGGCGGTCTCGATCGTGAACATCTTACCGGTCTTGCGACTGAACACCTCATCGCCGATTTTCCAGCGATTGCCGTAGGGCCCCGGCCGGGTGACGCAGATCGCCCCTGCCGGCATCCGCCAGCCCTTGGTGCGCTTGCGCTGGATGCGGACCGGCATCAGGCGCCCTCGACGACATGAGCGGCGGCCTTGCCGGCGGCGACGAATTCGGGTGCGTGATGCTCGGCGCGCGCGGTGACATAGGCGAGCACGCCGACGCGTTCGGCGTCGGGCAGCGCGGCGATCAGTTGCGCGAGCGTGAGCGCCAGCGCCTCGAACAGCGCGAGCGCGTCCAGCGTGACGTGCTCGTCATGAGTTTCGTCGAGCGTGTCGATGATCTTTTCGTAGTAAAGCTTCATCTCGGCGAGTCGCGTCGGGTCGTCCTCGAGCCGTTGCGCCAGCGCGGCGATCGCCGTCGGCGCTGCGAATCGGCCGAGATTGGACAGACGCGCGAATTCGTGACTCATGCCCAGCCCATCCCGTTCATCGCCGTCACCTTCGGGAACTCGCGCACGCGGAGATCACCCGGCCAACCGGCGGGCGTCTCGCTCTTGCCGGATGGCTTGAAATCGATGCTGCCGCCGAGATCTTCGACGGGATTGACGCCGAGTTGCTTCATGAAAAACGGGACGCCGGTACTGCGGCATTGCGCCAGCAGCATCCGTGCCCAATCGAGACGAAACGGCCGCGCGCGGTCCTTGCGCCCGCTCTCGCCGCCGCAGATCACCCAGGCGCGATTGACCGAACCCCATCTGAGAAAGTCATCCGGCAGCACGATCGGGCCGAGCTGCGGCTCGATCGACACGCCGATCAGGAATCCGGCATCGGCGAGCCGCCGCACGAGCGCCCAGCGCTGATCGAACTCGACCTGGCGTTCGGCCGAGAACATCAGCCAGAAGAACGACGGCGGCCAATGCTCGATCTCCCGCGCGCACCAATGCGCCGGCGCGATCGCGTCCATGATTTTGTCGAGCCGTCCCCGCACCCCTGGATCGAGGAAATACTCGGTCATGATCGCGGCGCGTTTGGTCAGGAACTGGGCGATGAAGAAGCCGAAGCCGCAGCGCGCCACCACTTTGTCGATCACGTCGCGCGGGCGGTTCTCGTGAAACAGATCGGCCATGTCGGCGACGAACACCATCGACGGCTTGCCGGGCCCCAGCCGCGGCTTGCGCGTGCCGCGCATGTGCAGCGGCCAGTTCCAGACCGACACGTCTGCGCGCGCCTCGGTCATGACGCCGTTGAAGATCGGCCGGCCCTTCATCTTATCGGTGATGCCGGCGTACATCGGATGCGAGACGAGCCGGGTGCCGGCGAGATCCTGCGCGTAGCAGAGATTGCAGCCGGGCGAATGGATCGAGCAGCCGCCGACGAGATTGAGCGTGTAGTCGGTCCACGGGATCGAGGTCGCGCCCATCTAACGCGCCCCCCGATTGCTGTTCTTTTCGATCGCGACATCGGGCTCGCGCGCCGCCGTGTTGCGCACGGCATCCGCCAGCATGGCGCGCAGCTCCTGGCGCGACGGCCCGGTCGCGGCGGTCGCGGGATCCCCGAGCTCGCCGTGGGCGCGACGGTTGGCGCACATCATCGCGCATTGCTTCCAGGTGATCGCGACGGCCCCGAGTTTCAGCGCGCGCTCCCGCATCTGCAGGCAGACGTCGTAGTGCTCCTGCGCGGTCCCGCTGTGCTGGCGCCACTTGCGCGCCACGCCGATTTTTCCCGCCATCGCGTCGAGCTCGGCGGTCGTGTCGGCGATCATGTGATGCATCAGCATCCGACCGAACGGCGCGCGCATGTCGTCGATGTAGACCGTCATTTTTTCATCCGCCCAAACTGAGAACGCCGACGACATAATCGTCTGCGCCGTGCTGGCCTGCGCGAGATCGTTTCGGGCGGCGATTGGCCGCTTGTTCGGAAGATGTCGCCCATCGACAATTGCCGGGCTCGTAGTTACCGTTCGGGTTAGGAAAACGATCGAGACTATGTTGAGGCGTCGGGCGTGGCCCCATGTCTGCTAGAAATTGAACAAAACTGTTGCGCCAGCGAGGGCAAACCGTAATGCCTCGACCGCCGTAATCGGCATAGGCCCTGTCGTTTGGATTAAAACAGCGCTGTTTCATCAGTTGCCAGCTGTTGTATTCCGGATATTTCTTGATCAATCGACGCTGCGCTTCGCGATTCTGTTGTCTTCTGTCCATCAGCGCAGCTCCGCTCCAAATGGCGCGCTTTTCGCCTCTGGTTCGTCCTGCTGCGACGTCATCACGCCGATCGAGCGTCTCGCCGTCTCCTCGACGAACACGTGCGGCGCGATTTCGACCATGCGCTTGCCGTCCGTCTCGCGGACGTAGCTCGCTGCGCGCGGGCGCGTTGTCCGATCGTTCGACATCAGCGCAGCCCGTTCTCGGCGCGCAATGCGCCGCGCGCGATCTGCCGTTGCCGGCGCTGACACTCGCGACCGCCGTTGCGCGAATGCAGCGTGGTTTTTGGAAGTTTCGGCGCGACGCCCGGTTCCGGGCCACGCGGCGCCTGGCGCATCACGCCGCCGATAGGCAATGCCCCGCCGTACATCAGGGCCGCCGCGATCAGACGAACGCGGTTATGTCTGAAATCGAACATCAGTTTCGCTCCCCCTCCCGCCGCCGGCGCAGCTCGACGAGCTCGGCGCGATGCAGCACGCCGAGGCCCTCGATGATCGTGAGCATCATCTGGTGATAGGCGCCAAAGCTGCTGACATAGGTCAGCTCGCGGATCGCGATCGCCAGCAACAGCGACGCGGCGACATGAAGCTCATTGGTGCGATAGACGGGCAGCAGCGTCTCGATCAAGACCGAGAGCCGCGCGCGATCGTCAGACTTGGTCGCCTTAGCAGCATTGGAGTTTGCGACCATCTGATCGGCGAGCTGGCCGAGCGTGATCAACGTCTCAAGGATCGAGCCCGGCGAGGGCGCATGCGCGGCGTCGGTCATCGACGCCACCATGCGAGCGGGCGCGGCGTGCAGCGCCGCCGAAATTCCTCGCGGATCGCCGCGGGATTGACGATCTCGTGGGGCGCAAATCGCCACGTTTCCACTTCGCCGATCGGATCGTGCTCGCTGCCGGGCCAGGCGGCGCGCTCGACGACGCCGAACCCAACGGCGCGCTCGATACGTGCCAGGCGCCCGTTGAGCAGCCAGATCAGGAAGAAGATGACGGCGATCGCGGTCGCGAGCCCGATCGCGAGGATCACGATCAGCGCCTCGGCCTCCGGCAGCGGGATCAGCACGGGGAGTTGCAGATTCATGGCGCGCGCTCCCGCGGGCCGCGATGGCCGCGCCCGCCGCCGAGCCCGTGCTTGGTCATGTAGCGTTGCAGCGTCTTGCGCTGCATGCCGAGCGCCGCCGCCGTGCGCAGCACGTTGAAGCGGTGGAACTGCAGCAACGCCACGATCACGTCGCGCTGAATGGCGGCGAGCGGCCGCGGCTTGCCGGCGGCGTCGAAGATCGCGACCGCCTGATGGGGCCAGGGATGGGAAGGACCGTCGCCGGCAGAAGGAACCGCACTGCCGGCGACGGCTGGCCTCCCGATCGGCGGGCAAGAGCCGGACCCGCCGCCGGATTCGAATAGCGACGCCGCTTTCATGGCCGCCCCCCGGCGATGACGCGCAGTGGCTTGTCACGCGAAGCCCATTCAGCGAGCTGACGCCGGTAGGCCTCGGCGTCGGAGACGAGCGCCTCGTAACGCGCGCGTTCAATGCGCACGTATTTGGCGCGGCTGCGCGCCACCGCGGCGCGATGGCACTCGCGGCAATAACGCTGCGGCGCGCGGTCGTTGATCTCGTGGCAGTGCGAGCAGAAGAACGCCGGCGGCAGCGTGACGTGGCGATTGACGATCAGCCAGCCGATCTCAGGCCGCCGCGCGATCTGCGGATTTTCTCTCAGCTCGCGCTCGATGCGCGCGATCAGCTCCGGGGCGATCTTGTGCGGGCTCATGCGGCGGCTCCCATGGCGCGCGCGTAGCGCCCGCGGCCGATCTTCACGAATCCGCCGCGCGCGAGCGTCTGTCGGAGTTTCTCCTTGACGTTGCGGTTGCGTCGCGATTTCGGATGCGAGGCGAACACGCGATAGAGATCGTCGAGATCGAACGCGCCGCGCGGGAATGCCGCCTCGATCGCCTCGCGCCAGGTGCCGACGAACATCGCCAGGATCGAGCGCGGCAGCATCAGGGGAACGAAGCGCCCCTCGAGCTCACAGCCGGCGAGGACGTCGGCGTCGCGAAATCCGAACGCGACGAGCACCGGCGGCGCGCCGCTGTTGGCGATCAGGCCGCCCTTGGTGGTGCAGAGTGAGCCGTCGGCGCGATGAAAGATCAGCCGGCCGGCGAGAAACAGAATGCCGGTCGCGTGATCCCAGATCGGCCGGAACCATTCGGTCTCGGTCCGCGCGTGCACGAGCGCGATGCCGCGATTGTGCGCGACGAGTCGCGCGATCCATTGCCCGACGATGCGGCGATCGAACGGCGGATTGAGCCACACGCGGCCGAACCAGGGCAGTCGCAGCCCATCGTCACGCTCGACGTAGTTCTCGCGCGCGCAGTCCCACGGTCGCGGATCGGCGGCGCATGGATCGAGATCGAACGCGCCCAGCGCAGCGAGCACACGGCGCGGGGTGATATGCACCTGGGAAACGCCGATCGTTCGCTGATGCGAGCCGAGCGTCATGCGCCGGCTCCCTCGGCGACGCGGCGGCGGAACTCGGCGCGCATTGCCTCGTCGCGCCTTTCATCCATGCGCCGTACGGCACCATGCGCGGCAACAACTGGATCGAACGGCAGACTCGGCCCGAACGCGGCGATCGCGAGTTCGCGATCCTCGTCGTAGGGGCAAGTCTGTTCGCCGGATCGCCCGCAACGCGGGCAGTCACCGAACGGGAGCTCGATGCCGCCGGCGCAGATCATGGCCGCACCGCCGCGATAGAAAATTCTTCTCCGGTTCGATCGAGATCAGCGCCCGCCATGCGTTGCGCGCATGAGCCCGAATCACCCCTGTGGATAACGGGGAAAGGCGCGCGATACGCTGTCATGGCGCAGCTCCCTCGCCGGCCATCGGGGCTGCAGGTGGCGGGGATCGCGGCACGTCCTCCGGTCGCGCCCACAAGTCGGGGCGCAGCTCGGAAGCCGAGACGACGCCCTGCAATCCATGGTCGATGCCAAGCGCCATCTCAGCCGAGCATCTGCCTCGATGCTTCGCTCGATGAATTGCGACCTGGGAGAAACCGGCGAGCACGCCGAGCTTGGCCTCGGAACCTGCGAGGCGAATCGCTTTGTCGATCGGTCGCTCGTCCATGCACCGATCTCGATACGATTCGTTATTTTTCGTCAAGTCCTAGTGTTATCGCGCGCGCCAATACCCCAAGGAATAGATTTAAGCCCATGGAGATCGGTGAACGGATTCGAAAGGCGCGGGAGGCTAAGCGTCTCTCGCAACGAGAGCTTGCGGAAGCGCTCGGGGTGAGCCAGCCGACGATCCGCAAGATCGAGAGCGGCGAGACCAAGAAATCACGCTATCTGCACGAGGCGGCGACGTTCTTGAGCATCGACGTGAATGGCTCGCAGCTCCCGCCCGGCCAATCGATCCCGGGCGCGGCGCTCATGGGCGCGAAGGACTTTCCGATTTACTCGGCGGCGGAGGGCGGCGAGGGGCAGATGATCGTCTCGATCGAGCCGTTCGACTGGATGCCGCGCCCGGCGCCGGTCGCCCAGGTGCGGCGCGCCTATGGGCTCTACATTGTGGGGGAATCCATGGTGCCGGAATTCGAGCCGGGCGACGTGGCGATCGTCAACCCGCACCTGCCGATCATCGGCGGCAAGACCTACATTTTCTACGCCGAGCGGCACGGCGAGGCGAAGGCGACGATCAAGCGGCTGCGTCGCGCGCTCCCGGAGAAATGGCTGCTGCGCCAATGGAACCCGCCGGAGGGTGCCAAGCAGGAGTTCGAGCTCGCTCGCGAGGAATGGCCGATCTGCCATCGCGTGATCGGCAAATACGCCGCTTAGGGCCGCGCGGCGGGATCTCCGAGAAATTCAAGACATGCCCGGTACGCCGGCTCGAAGCCGGCGACCGTGCTCTGTTGATTATGCTCGCGGTTATAGGGCCAATCCTGCCACGCGAATTGCACCGTCTCGTCGCGCTTGAGCGCGGCGAGCGCCCGATCCTCGAGCATGAGATAGTCGCGCGCGGCGACGTTGTAGCGATGCCCGGCGATCAGGAAAAAGATGCGGGACCCCGGGTAGCGGGATTCCCGCACCGCGAGCCCGACGGCGCCGTTCTCGAAGACGCGAACCGATAGGGCGTGCTTCCAGCTCGGCTCCATGATCGGGGCGTGCGGGCGCACGTAGCAGCGCTTCTCGCCCTTGGCGGGCGAATAGTGCTTTTCGGCTGATGCCAACGGCTCGGCGCAGGCAGTCGCGCATCCGCCGGCCGCGCCGATCGCAAGCAGCATCATCGAGAGCCGGAACGTCCCCGCCGCCATGCATGCATCGAAAACCGTTCACAACGCCCGGTCAAGGCGGGCAGTGTTTCACGTGAAACTTTTTCGATACGATATGGTATTGAATTTCGATAACCTTGGGACTAGACTGCGATTCGCAGCCAGATCGGGAGGGCAGCCATGCCGTCAGGACGCCGCGCGCTCGAAGCAGCCGACGTTTCGCGAGTTGAACACTCGAGCGAGGCGCCCGGTGAAGGCGCGCGGCGGGTCCCGCATCCGAGCTCGACCGCGACGCAGACCACGATCAGTCCCCGGCTTCCCGGCGCGGCTCTCGCCCCCGACGTGATCCTGCCGCATCTCGCCCGCGACGCTGCGCCGGGAAGCGCGGAGGCCCGCGTCTATGCCATGGCCGAGGCGATCTGGCGCGTGTGCAAGCGCGGGGCCGAATGCGATCTCGACGATCTCGCCGCCGCCGGGTTTCCCGAGAAGGAGGCGATGCAGCTCGCGCAATTGGCGATGGCGGTCCTCACGCGGATCGCGCCGATCCCGTGCCGTCTGGCGCTCGCGCACCGGCGCTCGCTCTTGCCGATGCGACCGGGCCGGCGCGGCGTCTTTCCGTTCCTCGAGGCGTTCGATCCGAACCGGCCATGACCCAGGCGCTCGGCGTCGTCATCGTCTCGCTGCTGCTGGCGCTGATCTTCGACGCGTTCGAGCGCGGGCTCGGCAAGAATTTCGCCGCCGCCGCCATGCTGCGGCGAAGGGAGCGGGAGGATCGGGCATGAGACGATCCTCCCGTCCTCGCCCCGCCCTCGATCTGATCGCCGATCTCACCAGCGGCGCCCTGTGGATCACGCTGACGGTGCTGCGCACCTGGGCCCCGATCGGCGCCCTGGCCATGATCCCGGCCGTCGAGCTCGCCGCCCAGGCCGGCGAGGCGCTCAAACGCGACGCTCCCGCATCTGCCCGACACCGGACGTGCTGGGTCATCGTCGGCAAGTCCGAACGCGGGTTCATCCTGATGCCTGTCGGCAGCGTCGCGCCCCCGCCGCTCGGCTGGTGCGAACGCCAGCCAGCACAACAGCACGAGAAATGATCATGCTCGGACACGTCGGCCTATGGCATCGCAAATATCCGATCGTCATTCTGAACTGGAACGGCAGCTGGTGGTGGTCCTACATCGTGCTGCCGCAGCCGCCGCAATGACGCGTCGGACCCGTCTCACGATCAAGCAGCGCCAGGCGCTCTACGATCGCGAACTCTCCAAGGCGCGCGCGGCGGGCAAAGAACACCCCGACTGCAACATCTGCGATCTGCCGGTACTGCCCGGCGATCTTTGGGACGAAAGTCATTGGCCGCGGCCGCGATCGTTCGGCGGCACCATCACTGGCATCGCCCATCGCTATCGCTGCAACCGCCGGCACGGCGCCAAGATCGTCACGCCGCTGCTCGTCAAGTCGAACCGGACCCGCGCGCGCCACACCGGGGCGTTCTTCACTCGGCACCCGCTGCCGGGCGGCCGCGATGACCGGCTCAAGCGCACGATGCGCGGCCAAATCGTGCTGCGCGCAACCGGCGAGCCGTGGAGGCCCGGCCGATGAACGCCCGCCCGACCGAGCTCGATCCCGACGTCTTCGACGACCCCGTCGAGCAAGAGGACTGCGCGATCGATGATCCCGAATGCCTGCTCGCCCAGGACGGCACTTGCGCGCTGACGGGCACGAGCTTCTGTGACTACGAATGCCCCAATAACGAGTTCGCGCGGCGCCGACCGGCCGCCTTCCCCATGGCGCGCCCGATCTGGGGCGGTCGATGACTCGCTATGTCACCCCCGAGGATCTGGCCCGCTCGATGGTGCCCGATCGCCGACGATCGACGCGGATGAATCCCTGCGATCGCCTCATCCGGCGTGGTCGCGTGTCGAGCAAATACCCGGTCGAAAGCGTCACGATCCATGATAAGAACACCGGGCGCTCATGGAGCTATTGGCTCGTCAACGGGTGGCGGGTCCCGGACGTTGCGGCGGCAGCGGCTCGACTCAGCGAGTCGAAGCCATGATGTTGCGGGCGATCGAGGGCACGGCGACGCCGAAGTCGGCGCCACAGGACAATGGCCGCCCCGATCCCCTGTTGATGGCCTTCTTCCGGGCTCTTGCGCGCGCCGAGGCGAGGCGGGATGCTGCCCGGTCGTCCGGCTCAGAGCCCACCACGTGAAACGCGCAGCGATCTACGCCCGCTTCTCCATCGACTTGCAGTCGGAAAAGTCGATCGAAGACCAGATGGCCCTGTGCGAGGCCACGGCGGTCCGTGACGGGCTTTGCGTCGTCGCCCGCTACGACGATCGCGCCCGCTCGGGCGCCTCCATCTACGGCCGCGACGGGCTGCGCGATCTGATGCTCGCCGCGCGCGCGCGAGAATTCGACGTGCTGATCGTCGAGGCGCTCGATCGACTTTCGCGCGACCAAGCGGATCTCGCCGGCATCTACAAGCGACTGACTTTCTTCGGCATTGAGATTTGCGCTGTGCACGACGGGCGCGCCGACGCGATCATCGTCGGGCTGCGCGGCCTGATCGGGCAGTTGCAGCGCGAGGATGGGGCAAAGAAGGTGCGAAGGGGAATGGCTGGCGTTGTGCGCAGCGGCCGTCATGCTGGCGGCCGCGCCTATGGCTACCGCCCGGTCGAGGCCAAGCCGGGCGAGCTGGTGATCGATGAGGCGGAGGCCGGCATCGTCCGGCTGATCTTCGAGCAATATGCCGAGGGCATCACCCCGCGCGCGATCGCTGCAGAGCTCAATCGGCAGCATATCCCGCCGCCGCGGGGCATGCGCTGGAACGGTTCGACCATCAACGGCAACCGCAGCCGCGGTCACGGCATGCTGCTCAACGAGCTCTATGTCGGGCGCATCGTCTGGAACAAGGTGCGGATGATCAAGGACCCGGACACCGGCCGGCGCGTGTCGCGGCCGAATCCGGCGAGCGAACATCAGCGCGTCGAGGCTCCGCATCTGCGCATCGTGGAGGAGCAGTTGTGGCAGATGGTGCAGGACGTCAAACATCGCAAGGGCAAGCAGCCGGCGCAGCGAAGCCGCAAGCCGCGGCGCATGCTCTCGGGGCTGTTGCGATGCGGGTCGTGTCAAGGCGGAATGAGCGCCTGCGGATCGGATCGTTCGGGCAAGATACGCGTGCGCTGTTCGACGTTGCATGAGACCGGCAGTTGCGAAAATCGCAGCACCTTCTATCTCGACGCGCTCGAGCGCGCCGTGCTGGCGCATCTTCACGACTATCTCGCGGATCCGCGATACATGGGAGAATTCGTCCGTGAATACAACGTCGAACGCGCGCGTCTCGCCGCCGGCGTCGATGCCGCCCGGGCCCGCCTCGAGCGCCGCGCCGGCGAGGTGCGTCGCGAGCTCGATCGCGCACTCGACGCGATTCTCAAAGGCATCGTCGATCCGGAGACGTTCCGCGAGAGGATCGCCGCGCTCGAGGCGGAGCGCAACCGCGTCGCCGTCGGGCTCGCCAGGGCGAACAGCGAGACGACGCCGATCGCGCTGCATCCGGCAGCGATTGATCGCTACGGCAAAACGCTGGAGGAATTGCGCCAGGCGCTGGCGGCGGGAATCACGGCGGGAGATGACGAGCTGATCGCCACGTTTCGCGGGCTGGTGGCACAGGTGATCGTGCATCCGCGCAACGAACCGGGAGAGATCAAATTGGAAATTCACGGCCGTCTGGCCGAACTCATCCGGCCGGCGTTCACGAAAGGTTCGCTGTCAGTGGGGAGCCTGGTAGCGGAGGAGGGACTCGACGATAAGGCACACGTCGATGAACCGATTTTCCGAATAGTTTCCGCGGGATAGATTTTCGTGCAATCGAACCCGCTACCGCCGTCCCCAATGACGACCAAGAATCGACCGTCGATTCGCGGGTTCAATCTGTGGCGACCGCAGCCGAAAAGATCACGATGGGCCGTGCGGCGGGAGCCGTCGAGCATCGCCATCCGCGAATTTTGGGTTCCGATCTTGCGGCGCGCGCCGTGGCGCCGGGCCGAGCTCGACGACGCCGACGCCTGTTTCGCCTGCAGCTTCGCCTGGAACGTGCCGACGCAGCGTGCTCATATTCTCGCCAAGACGCACGGCGGCAACGATCATCCCGGCAATCTGCATCTGCTCTGCCCGATCTGCCACGACATGAGCGAGTCGTTGTACGGGCTCGATTATTGGCGCTGGTTCCGGCGACAGACTTTCATGGAGGCCGTCCGATATGGAACCGCCAAAATGCTGATCAGGGAGGGGATCGATTTGGATTCCCTGACCATAGTCGCCATGATCGATCTATCGGCGACATACGCCAGCCGATTGCTTCATCACTGATCGACCACCCATCGGCCGACGATTTGCTTTCCGGGCCCTTTGCGGTAGAGTTTCAACGTGAACATGACTGCTTCTCCTGCTGCTTCTGCTGATTGCCCGGAGCCGCCGGGCGCGGGATCGATGAAAAAGGCCCGCCGGACTGCTGGGAGTTGGGCGGGCCGAGTGTCTGCGCGAAAGATGGGAGGACGCGCAGGGTCTCATGTCGAGCGTCCTGGCGGCGGCCAGCGATAGGCAATGATCCGCGCCTTGGCGTACCAGCCGATCCCGACGCGATGACCGTGATTGCCGGAAAGCAGCAGGATACGGTCGCGCTTCTCCGCGAGCACGATGCCGACGTGATGCGGCATGACCGCGATCGCGCCACGCTTGGATCCGGTAGGATGCCCGTAGCGGGCAAACGAGATGGCGCGGTTGTCTCCGGTGCCCCTGATACCGGCGGCGCGCAGCGCCATGTTGAGGGCTCTCGCACACCATTGATGCGACCAGACGGTCGGATTGCCGCCGAGCCAATGGCGCAGCCGATCGAGCCAGGGCGCGCCGGTCGGAATTGTCGCGTTGACGGTTTTGTTAATGTGACCCGAATGTTTGACTTCGGCCGGGCGCGGCCGGGGCAGCGGAACCGCGATCTTTTCCGCGGGCGCGCGATGGCGATGCGCGCCATGGTGCCGCGCTCGCTTGACGACCGGATAGATGCGCAACCCGTAGAAACAGCACGCGAACGGATTGCCGCCCATCGGATCGCCGATCTGATGATGCACGACCCGGTAGACACGGGCATCGTGGCGATGGGCCTCGGCGGGAGCGGCGACGACGACGCACGCGAGCGCGATCGCCGCCGCGCAGAAGCGCGACAGATCAAGCATCCCCTTCCCCGTTTTTGATCTTAGGACTGGCGGCGATCGCCCAGCAGCGTGTCGATGCGGCGGCCGAGTTCCTTGATGTCGGCGCTAAGCCGCTCGCCAATGTCGCGCTGCGTGGTCGAGAACCGACTCTCGAACTCGGTCATCTCGGTGCGGAATTCCTTGCGCGGTAGGTATTCGCGCAACATCTCCTCGTGATGCAGATTGAGCTTGGCATGCAGCCCCGCGACCTTGGCGTCGATGTCGCTGCGATAGCGTTCGCGGTCTTGCGTCACGAGGGCGGCCGCGGTCTCGCGCCGTGTCAGCTCCTTCTCGTATTCGGCGATATGAGCATCGATGCGCCGGTGCGCGCTCTTCGCCGTCGATTGCGTCGAGAACGCGAACCAGATCAGGCCCACCAGGTTGGTGAGCACCAGAATGACGGTGACCGGATTGATTTCCCAGTTGAACATCACGCCCCCGCAAGCCAGTGCGTGACGAGCGGGTAAATCTTCAATGCGGCGTTGAGAAATCCATGCGGCACCGGCCCGAGCCAGCGGTGCGCGAGATCGAACCCGGGCAGGCAGCGCAGATCCTCGATGACGGTGCGCAAGTCTTTGGGCACCGTGCCGCGGAACGCGATGGCGATCGCGTCTTCCCGCGTCATCGTCGCGACGCAGACGTGATCGAGCCAGTCGGAAATCTGGAACGCCGGCGCCTCCTCGTAGGACTGCTGACATAGCGATGCGAGCTCGAGATCGAGGAACGGGCCGGTATGATTGTCGATCGGGATCGCGGGCATGATCGTGCGCAGATAATGGCACTCGATCGCATCGGGCTTGGATTCGCCGAGCGCTGTCAACGCGCGCGGCTGCACGCACGGCCACAGCGGCACGAACGGCACCGGATCGTTGCCGTAGTGATAGGCGCGACCCGGCATCGTGTTGTCGAACAGCCGCGCCAGGACCGACGTCGCCGGCCTCGCCGGCGCGAACACCGTGATGCCGGCGGGCGCCGCTTTATCGAGCGCCATCATGCCGGCGATCAGATAGGCGAGGGCACCGCCGAGCGAATGCCCGGTGAGATAGACAGATTTCACGACGCGATGTTGCCTGCAACGTATCGCGAGAACCAAAGGATAAGGATCGCAACCCAGCACGCGACAGCCATCATCAGGAACGCCGTGGCGATCTCACCGCTTCGATTGAGAGAATCAGACAGGATGATGCTGCGCGCATGGGACACAATCGCGCCGGCGATTGTGGAGACCGCCGCAACGTATCCGAGCAAAATGATGATCGTCTTCACGTGATCTCCTCACTTCTGTTCGATCGCAGCGCAGCCCTTGAGCAGGCGGCGATAGTCGTTGACGACGCCCGGCGTGACGGCCTTCGGATCCTTGGCGCGGAGCCCGGTGAGCTCCTGCCCCATCTTTCTCGCGTCATCGCCCTGCGGCCCGGCCTTGTGCGCCGGGCAGCGGGTGATGATGCTCGTTTCGAGCTTGACCGGCGCCGTTGCGCAGCCGGCGGACATCACGGCGATCGCCAGCAGCACCAGGCCGACGGCGAGGAACGAGAGCGGCGCGCGGAGCGTCATACGAACCTCCCAGCCTCGAGATCGGCGAGCATGCCGTCGACGTCCGGTTGCGCCGCCATCGCGTCCTGGGCGCGCCGCTCGGCTTCGGCCGCCGCCTGATTGGTCTGGGCGACGACCTGAGAGCCGCCGAGGGCGATGGCGGTCGCCTGCGCCTGCTGCTGTTGGATGAGCTTCAGCGCGAAGCCGACGACGGCCGCGAAGAACGCTTTCAGGAAAAGCGCGGCGAGGCCTTCCATGGCGTCACGCGGCCGACTTGCCGCCGAGCTTGGCGGCGACGATCGCCTCGAGTTTCGGCAGCAGCGCGCCGAGCAGCGTCTCGGCGAGCGGCGCGGCGACGCTCTCGAGCTGGGTCGCGAGATCGGTCGCGGTCGGCGCCGGAGAGGCGCCCGGGCCCGCCTTGGCGGCGGCGATGATCTTGTCGATCGTCGCCTCGTCCATGGCGCCGTCGACGCCGGGCAGATGACCGACCGCCATTTTGGCGAGCGCGCGTTCGTCGAACCCGGCGCGCGCGATCAGATCGGGACCGAGCGCGAGCACGTTGCGCAGGATCGAGGCGGCCGCGGCCGAGCCGACGTTGACGTTCATCGGCCGGTCCTTGAACGCGCCCTCGAATTTGTTGATGCCCCAGCCCGCGAACAGCGGAAGCGCATTGAGGATCTGGGCGCGGGCGTTGGCGTCCTTGACATGCTTGGAGATGAACGCCGCCAGGATGGTGCCGACGATCGCGAACAGCGCCTCGGCGGCGGCGCGCACGGTGCCGGAGATATCGAGGGAACTCTCGGTCGAAAGCCCGAGCTGGCCTGCGACCGTCTGCGCGATCGCCGCCGGGCCGGCCGGCACGAGAATCGCGGCCGCGATGAACGCGATCACGACCATCCAGATCATCGTGACGGCAATCGACAGAGAACGGCGCGAACGCATGGCGGCGATCGCCGCCGCGAGAGAGGCGCGGAGCATGACTGTTCACCTTGTGCTGATTTCCCGCTTGCCGAGCGGGGCGGACGCGAAGGAACTAGATCGGATGCGCGGCGAGCCGGTGCTCGATCGCGCGCAGCAGCGCGGTCGCGAACGCCGCGAGCAGATCGGGCGCACCGATTTGTTTGATCGCGGCGGGGGTCGGCGCCGTGGGGAGGGGAACGCTCGCCGGGACCTGGGAAGCGCCCCCCTCCCGGCCCGGAGCATTTTGCGCCGGGATGACGATCGCGCAGGCCTTGAGCCCCTGTTCGAACAGCACGGCCTCGCGTTCGCGGCGGCGGGTGAGATCCTCGTGCCCCGACGTGCCGGGCGGCCAGATGCGCTTCATGTGGCGCAGCGCCGCCGGAATCCGGTCGAACCGCTCGGCGATCATCGCCTGCTTGATCTCGCGCATCTCGAGGAAGCGCTGATTGGGATCCTTGGCGATCGGGATCGCCCAGGAGGTGCCGCGATTGAAGGCGAGCGAGACGATCGCGCCGCGGCAGTCGGGCGGCAGCTTGTCGAAATTCGGCAAGGTCGCCCGACAGCGCCCGACGAATTTCGGCACGTCGTTCTGCTTGAACACGGCGGTCGCGACGTCCCAGGGAATATCGACGACGCCGCGCAGCGATCGCGCGGCGGCGGCCGCGGCCGCGCCCTTGATGCCGACGACGGAATGCAGCGCCGCGAGCATCGCGTCGGAAATGCGGCCCTTCCAATCGGCGTCGAGCTCGTCATGCGTGACGTAGCCGCAATCGTAGCCATCCCCGATGGTGACGCCAGAAGCGCCGCCCGGCCAGGTCGGGAAGCGCTCGCTGCGCTCGTACATGCGGCGGTCGCCGACTTCCTCGGCGATGATGAAATCTTCCGCTCGCGGCGAGATGTCGCTCATGATTTCACCGTTTCCATCGATTGCGGCGCGATCGCCGAATGTGGCGCGATCTCCCAGCGATTGACCCCGCGCGGCACGTCCTTCCAGGCGATGAACTCCATCGCCTCGCGCTCGGTCATCGGGCCCATGATCTCGCCGGTGCCCTCGAATACCGGGATGCCGTTGCGGCCGAATTGATCGATGACCCGCATGTGGCGGATCACGCCACCGACGCGCAGCAACATGAAGAAATGCTCGCTGGGCACCAGGATCGCGGCCGGCGCGTCGAACGTCGCGTCCGGCGGATCGAACCGGATGCAGAAGCGCACGACATCGGGCGGCCTGAACCAGTACCAGAGATGCGCCCGTAATTGCCACGCGCGGGCGATCGACTCGAAATAGTCCTCGAGCTCCCGTTGCGTGATTGTCCAGCCGGAGAGCCCGCGCGCTCCACGGGTCGGATGTTTCACCAAGACACCACCCCGGCGGTCGCCTGCTTGGAATCATCCGCCCCGCCGGCATCGTTGAACGCGGTAAGACGAAGCACCGCAGCGGTCGGCGTCGGCGCCGCGCCCCCTTGCGCATTCACGATGTTGTTGCCGGCAGAGGAACGCTGCCCCATTCCGAAGTAACCGTAATTCGCCGTCGGCATCGCCACCGCGAACGTGATCGAATAGTCGCCCGCGCCGTTGCGGACCATGCTGGAGACGTTGAACGCATCGTTGATGCCGGTCGCGCCCGAGGTGCCGAGAAAGCTGATCCACGATTTCAGCGAGTTCTTGAATGGCGTGTAATTGAAATCGGCGACGTTGCTGACGCGCGTCGGTGCGTTCGACCAATTGCCGGCGGTGGCGCCGGTCTGGATCACGATGGCCGCGGCCAGTCGACAGGCCACGTTGGCGCGCGCCGTCGCCGAATAGAGCGTCGTTCCGCTGTCGGCGGCGCCTGCGCCGCCCTCGGCGGTCGTCGAGACGACGCGATCCTCGGTCCACATCGCGCCGTCCTTCGACACGGCGAGCTCGACGGTGCCGGCGTTATCGATGAAGCCGGCGTGGATCAGATTGCTCTCCGAATTGGCGAAGCCGAGCGTCGAGCCGACCGAGACCGTCATCGACAGCGCGGCCGTGATCGTCCGATATTTCCAGGTCGCGCCCGCCGCGGTCGTGTCGCGGAACGCGATCTTGACCGGGCTGCCAGCCGAGGGGTCGGCGCCGTTCTGATCCTTGACCGCGATGGTGATGGCATTGCCGGAGATCGTGACGGAGAGCGCGCAATTCTCGATCTGGCGCGCGTCGCCGAGATCCGAGGTGCCGTTCGCGCCCGCCGCGCCCGCGTCACCCTTGTCGCCGATCTGCGTGAACTCGAAGAATACCTTGTCAGCGACGAACGGCGACGCCGCGCTCGAGGCGACGGGCACGACGGTGAGATTGCGATAGCCGGTCGGCGTCGCCCGGGCCGTCAGCTTGAACAGCAGCCACTTGGTCGGATCGTCGTATTTGACGAGGCGGATATAGCCCTTGCCGCTGGTCGAGGTGGAGATATCGAGATTGTCGAGATTCGTCGTCTCGTCGGTGAGGTTGGCGTCGGAAAGATTGACCCGCAACACGGTCGCTGCGTTCTGCGTGGCATTGTTGAAGCGCAGCTTGCCGGCGCCGGGGTCGACGTCAGCCGTCGAGCTGGTATCGATCAGATACGGGAACGTGATCGCGCCGCCGGGCACCCCGTTGACCTGACTCGCCAGCGTTCCGACCCGCCACACCTTGAGCCAGGCGTAGACTTCCTTGGCGCCGAGGTTGGTGGGGGCGCCGAGGCCCGTGGTCGACTTGGTGGTCTGAAAACTGTGCTGCAGCTCGATCGCCTTCGCCGAGGTGATCGTGAGCACGGTCGAGCCGTTCGAACGCGTGGTGATGGTGGTCGCGGTCGCGTTCTCTTCCGACGTCCCGGTCTCGATCGTGGTGCCGTCGGTGATGTTCTGCAGCCGCGTGAGATGATTGCCGACCTCGAACGCCGGCGCCGACCATTCAATGTAGTAGCTCCCGGCCTGCAGGGTGACATCGCCGGTCGTGCCATTGAGCGAGGCGCCGGCGAGCGCGTTGCGCACCACGGTGTTGAAGATGCGGGCCTGGAACGCGCCTGCGGTCGCCGTGCCGCCGCCGGTATTGGTGGTCTGCTCCTCGCGGACGATCAGATCGGGCGCGACGGAGGGGATATTGGCGGAGCCGCCGGAGGCGGAGAACAGCCGGAAATTCGTGCCGTCGTAGACGATCTTGTAGAGCTTGTTGATGGTGAGATCGCCGGCCTGCAGCGTCGAGACGCCGTCGGCCTGGAAGATGTTCTTGACCCCGACCGCGTCGATGTTGATCGTCACGCCGCCTTGATTGGTGACGGTCGGTACCAGCCAGAACGCCATGGGCCGTTGATAGGCGGCGATCGCCACGACCTGCGCGGTGTCGCTGGTCGCGGTGATGACGTTGCCGGTCGCGTCCGCCGCAACGTTGGTCAGCCAAGTAGCCGCGACCTCCCATAGATGCGTGTCCTCGGCGTTCGCCTTGCGCTGCCAGTCCATGGCATCGTAGGGCGGCGTGCCGTTGGTCGAATCCGGGAGCTGGCGTTGGGCTGCTGCGACCATGCCTGTTCACGAGTGGGGCTAGTGGAATGTTCTACTGTCCACAGCCTGGGATTTTCCTTGACTTGCGGTTGCGCTTCGATTCTCATCGCGCGATGCAACTGCTCTGGTGCACCGAATGCGGCGATCTCGTCGCCCCGCATCCTCAGACCGAGGAGCCGCGCGCCTGTTTGTGCCGGCTCTACTCGATCGCCGAGAATCGCGCCGGCAAGATCACGATCGCGACGTCGACCGACGGACGCCCCGCCTACATCGTCGACATCAATCTTCCGTTCGACACCATGACGCCACCGAGTCCGGAGGAAACGGCTCGCATCACGTTTCGACGCGCTATGGGCGCGCGAGAATGACCGCGGGATCGGCGCCGATGCTTTTCAGGAACGCGATCGCATTGACGTCGTCGGACGCGATCGTTCCCATGGTGTAGAACGTGGCGTGCATCAGCACATTCTGATTGAGCACGGCATCTGCAGCGGACAATAGCCCCGCGGCCTGCAGCCGCTGCACCACGATGACCGTCGGCACCTGCCAGGTCGGCGGCGGCAGCACGAAATTCGCGGCGATCTGCTCGCACTGCGCTCGCTGCGCCGCGGTCGCGCTCGCCTGATAATCGATGCGCCAGGTCTTGCTGTCCTCGAGGATCGCGACGCCGTCGATCGGGCAGACTGCGGCGATCGCCTGATGCAGCGCCAGGATCTGATTGGGCTCGAGCGCGAATGCGAGCGTCGAGGACAGCAACAGAATGATGATGCTGCGCATGTTTTCACATCCTCAGATCGACCATGAGGCCGGTCCACGTCGTGCTGGCGATCAGCACGGCGCCGTTGAACGTGCCGGAGGTGCGGCCGAATTCGAGCGCCGTGATCTTGTGCTGGCCGACCCCCGGATAGCCGGCATAGAACGCCGCCGTCGAGTTGTTGGTCTGATTGGAGCTGCTTTGAACGCTAAGACCTGACGGCGTCGTGGTGCTGTCGACCCCGCAGGCCCAGCCGCCATTGGCGCCGGTGCCCGCCGGCATCGTCGTCGTGTACCGACAGCGGACCGGGTCCTCGATCTGACCGACGACGTAGACCACCTGCATGCCGGTCGATGCATCGGCCTGGCGCCAGGATGCCGTGGCGTAGCTGTAGGCCGTGGTCGAATCGTTGACGAGCCCGCTGTTGATCGGAACGCGGTTGTACATGTTCCAGACTAAGAACGAACCGGCCGTGCCCCCGGCCGCGGAAGCCCCGAAAATGAACTCCGTGGTGCCGGTCGAGCCGTTGGTCGCGAAGGTCCCGACATAGGTGCACTGGTCGACCGCGCAGGTGATCGTCGTGGTGTTGTTGTAGCGGCACGTCATCGAGTTCTTGTTGGCCAAGAACCCGTTTTTGTATTCGAGCTCGGTGGTGCCGGCGCCGGTGCCGCGCGCGGTGGTCGAGGTCCAAGCCGGTCCGGTGCAGAGCCGGATGGTGCCGCTGTCGTTGCCGAGAAAGGCGTCGAACAGGCTGCTCGCGGCCCAGTTCGAGCCCATCACGATCGAGAGCTCGCCCCCGGTATCGGTCATCACCGTCGAGGTGCCGTCGTAAAGCGGGAAATGCGTGCCGGCGTAGGGCGTGTAAAAGATCGTGGTCTTCGCCGATTGGGTCGAGATCATCACCGGCGTGCCGGTGACGAGCGTCAGACGGCCCTGCGGTCGGCCGACGCCGAGCGCCTTGAGAGTGCCGGTCGTGGTGATCGTGCCGCCGGTGATGCCGTTCGAAGTGGCGACGCTAGTGACGCCGCCGCCGGCGCCGCCGGTCGTGCCGCACGAGAACGCGTCGGTCGCTTGCGTATAGTTGAGATGATTGCCGCCAGTATCCGTACAATCCGGGACGACCTTCCAGGTCGCGGTGCCGGCGACGTCGATCAGGGCCCCGTGGGACGCGGCGCTGGCGCCCAGCACGCCGACCGGTGCCGAACCGGTGAGACTGGCCGCGCTCGTG
>Ga0070741_10005324_pt1 | contig 28691 bp, 24 predicted proteins | sample Coa_R1_4_FD_66440 | JGI IMG/M metagenome (GOLD analysis project Ga0070741, IMG submission 66440) | Surface soil microbial communities from Centralia Pennsylvania, which are recovering from an underground coalmine fire - Coalmine... | ecosystem: Environmental > Terrestrial > Soil > Unclassified ... | reverse complement strand
ATCAGGCCGCGCTGCCCTTTGCCGATGGGAGTGAGCAGGTCCATCACCCGTCCGGAGAGGTTGTCCTTCGTCGTTTCCAGCCGGATTCGCCCGCTGGGGTAGAGCGGCGTAAGGTTATCGAAAAAGATTTTGTTTCGGCCTTCCTCTGGAGGCTCAAAGTTGATGGCCTCGACCTTGATAAGGGCGAAATAGCGCTCTCCTTCTTTCGGCGGCCGGACATGGCCGGAAACGGTGTCGCCGGTGCGCAAGTCGAAGCGGCGGATTTGGGAAGGAGAAACATAGATGTCGTCCGGGCCAGGAAGATAGTTATATTCGGGAGCCCGCAAAAATCCGAAGCCGTCGGGGAGCGTTTCGAGGACGCCCTCGGAGAAAATCTGGCCGCTTTTTTCGGCCTGCGCCTGGAGGATTTTGAAAATAAGGTCCTGCTTGCGCATGCCGGCCGCGCCGACCACGCCTAATTCTTTGGCGACCTGGTTCAGCTTGGTGATATTCATCTCCTTGAGCTTCGCCAGATCCAATTCGTTTTCTTGTGTACGGGTTGTTGCCATAAACACCTCAGGTACAGGGGAATCCCGAGTGGATGGAGTCAGGAACCCCAGATGTCAGCAGGGCAAGACGGAATTTCTCCCGTCTCGCCCGCCGGGCGCATCTGCGGTCTCAAACGATTCTGCTAATGCGTCACGTTCTCTTCAGCCGCGGGTTGGGATGCCAACTCGACGGCCGGCGCCATGGGGACGGCCAACTCAAGCGGCCGCTCCAGAGCAATTTGCAGCACTTGGTCCATGTTCTCGACAAAGTGCAGCTTCATCGCCGTGCGGATATTTTCCGGAATGTCTGGCAGGTCTTTCTCGTTGTCCTTCGGCAGCACAGCCTCAAAGATTCCCTGCCGGTGGGCGGCCAGGAGTTTTTCCTTCAAGCCGCCGATTGGCAATACTTTGCCGCGCAGGGTAATCTCGCCGGTCATCGCCACGTCGCCGCGGACCGGAATCTTCGTCAGGGCGCTCACCAGAGTCGTGGCGATGGTGATGCCGGCTGACGGCCCGTCCTTGGGAATCGCACCCTCGGGCACGTGGATATGCACATCCAGGTTGCGGTAGAAATCGCGCGGCAAGCCCAGTTGATGCGAACGCGAGCGGACATAGCTCATAGCCGCCTGGGCGGACTCCTGCATAACATCGCCCAGTTTGCCAGTGAGCATGAGCTTGCCCTTGCCTTCCATGAGCGTCGTCTCGACGTTGAGAATCTGCCCGCCCACTTCGGTCCACGCCAGCCCGACCGCCGTGCCGATTTCGTTCTTCTTTTCCGATTGCAAGTCGCGGAATTTCGGTACGCCGAGAAATTCGGGCACGTTCTCGGCGTCAATGGTAATGGAAATTTCCTGTTTGGGGTCCTTTACCGCGCGGCGGGCCACCTTGCGGCAAACATTGCCGATCTCGCGCTCCAGATTCCGCACGCCCGACTCGCGCGTGTATTCCTGAATGATCCTTACCAGGCCCTCGCGGGTGAAAGTGAGCTGCTTTTCGGTGAGACCCGTCTCTTCGCGCTGCCGCTTCACCAGGAAGCGCGTGGCAATCTCCACCTTCTCGTCTTCCGTGTAGCCGCTCAGCCGGATGACCTCCATGCGGTCTTGCAAAGCAGGCGGAATCGTGTGGAGCACATTGGCGGTGCAGATGAAAAACACCTTGCTCAAATCGTATTCCACGTCCAGGTAGTGATCCACGAACATGTAATTCTGTTCCGGATCCAGGACCTCCATCAAAGCCGCCGACGGATCGCCGCGGAAGTCGGTGGACATTTTATCCACTTCATCGAGCATGAAGACCGGATTGCGCATGCCGGCCTTCTTCATCATCTGGATGATCTGCCCCGGCAGCGCGCCGATATACGTGCGCCGGTGGCCGCGGATCTCGGCTTCATCGCGAACTCCGCCCAGGGACAGACGCACGAACTTCCGTCCCGTGGCCTTGGCGATCGACATGCCCAGCGAGGTCTTTCCCACGCCGGGAGGACCGACAAAGCAGAGGATGGAACCGCGCGGGTTTTTGACCAGCCGGCGGACAGCCAGGAACTCCAGGATCCGCTCCTTGATCTTTTCCAGCCCGTAGTGCTCGGATTCGAGCACTTTCTCCGCGTAGCTGAGATCGCGAATCTCCTTCGACTTCTTCTTCCACGGCACGGCGAGGAGCCAATCCAGGTAGTTCCGCGATACGGTGGACTCAGCCGACATGGGCGGCATATTCTCCAGCCGCTTCAGCTCGGCCAAAGCCTTCTCCTGGGCGTCCTTGGTCATGCCAGCCGATTCAATCTTCTTCCGGAGCTCGTCAAATTCGCTCTTCTCGCCGCGCCCGAGCTCCTTTTGAATGGCCTTGATTTTCTCGTTGAGATAGTACTCTTTCTGGGCCTTCTCCATCTGGCGCTTGACGCGCCCCTGGATGGTGCGGTCCATGTTGAGCTTCTCGATCTCGATATCCAGCACGTCGGCCACGCGGGTGAGCCGGTCGATCGGATCGAAAATCTCCAGCAGATCCTGCTTCTCTTCGATCGTCAATTGCAGGTTCGCGCCGATCGTGTCGGCCAGCTTGCCCGGGTCATCGACGCGGACCGCCGCGATCATGGTTTCATAGTTCAAATTCTGGCTTAGCTTTACATACTGCTCGAACAGCGACGTGACACGGCCGATCAGCGCCTCGAGCTGCTGGCCGTTCTCCACCTTGTAGCTGGTGGTCTTGACGATCGCCCGGAAGAATCCTTCATCTTCGCTCACCGAGACCACTTTCGCCCGTTCCACTCCCTCCACGAGCACCTTGATGTTCCCATCGGGGAGTTTTAGGCTTTGCACGATGTTGACGATCGTGCCGACGCTGTAAATCTCGTTGGGCCGCGGCTCATCGACCGAAGCATCGTGCTGCGTGGCCAGAAAGATCTTCTTATCTCCGGCCAGGGCCTCTTCCAGCGCCCGCACGCTCGATTCCCGCCCCACGACGAACGGGGTCATCATAAACGGAAAAATGACCACGTCGCGGATCGGCATCATCGGCAGCCGCTTGGTTTCGGATTTTTCTCGGGTTGTTTGCATAAGACCTTCGCGCGGGACGCGGGCTATCCGGCTTTCTCCAGCAAATTCAGATTCAGATCGTGGTTCAGAACCATCTCCCGGGTCACCACAAACTCGCGCACCTTTTTGTACGAGGGTAAATAATACATCAGGTCCAACATCATCTCTTCCAGGATCATGCGCAGCCCGCGTGCTCCCACTTTGCGCTCGAGCGCAAGATCGGCGATCGCCTCTACGGCGTCGTCCTCAAAACGCAGCCGGACGTTCTCAAACTCGAACAGCTTCTGATACTGCCGCACGATGGCGTTGCGCGGCTTAGTCAGAATCTGGACCAGGGCCTGCTGGTCGAGATCGCTCAGCACCGCCACCACGGGAAGCCGGCCGACGAACTCCGGAATGAAGCCGAACTTGATCAGATCGTGGGGCTGCACCTGCTCTAGCAGGTCGATATCCCTGGCGCCATCGGCAGAGGCGCGCCTTGCCTTTTCTTCCTCCGCCGCGTGGGGCGAGCGGAATCCCACTGACTTTTTACCCACCCGCCGGCCAATCACTTTCTCCAGCCCCACGAATGCGCCGCCACAGACGAACAGGATGTTGGTCGTATCGACCGGCGTGAACTCCTGGTGCGGATGTTTGCGGCCGCCCTGCGGGGGAACGTTGGCAATCGTACCCTCCAGGATCTTCAGCAGCGCTTGCTGCACTCCCTCGCCCGAGACGTCCCGCGTAATCGATGGATTCTCGTCCTTGCGGCCGATCTTGTCGATCTCGTCAATATAAATGATGCCCTGCTGCGTCTTCTGGACGTCGCCGTCAGCGGCTTGCAGCAGCTTCAGGATGATATTTTCCACATCCTCCCCCACGTAGCCGGCCTCCGTGAGGGTTGTAGCGTCCACAATCGCGAAGGGGACGTCCAAAATTTTGGCGAGCGTCTGCGCCAGAAGAGTCTTGCCGGTGCCGGTAGGACCAATCAGCAGGATATTGCTCTTGGCAAGCTCCACGTCGCCCATCCTCTGGCGGTTCATGGAGATGCGCTTGTAGTGGTTATAGACGGCCACGGCCAGCTTTTTTTTCGGGCCGTCCTGCCCCACGACATATTGATCCAAAAGCTCCTTGATTTCTTGCGGCCGCTGGAGCCTCGGCGCTCCCACCGGAACCCGCTCGGCCTTATCGTCCTCCAGAATGGAATTGCAAACCGCGACGCACTCGTCACAAATATACGCCTTCGGATAGTCGCTCGGGGTGGAGATCAGCTTGCCGACTACCTCCTGGCTCTTGTGACAGAATGAGCACCGCAAAGAATCATCCGGCCCGTTTCTTTTCACTACTACGCCCCTCCCGCCTCACAAAACCGCCTCGCCCGCAGGCTACTCCTCCTGCCTGTCTTCATTATGCGGCCAGCAGCCGGGCCTTGGCAATAGATCATCTCGCCGGCCGCATTGCGCGCAATAGGGAGGAGCACCTATTTCTCGTTCTGGAATTCAGTGCTTAACGATGATTTCGTCTACTAACCCGTATTCCTTCGCCTGCGCCGCATTCATAATGAAGTCGCGCTCCACGTCGCGCTGGATCTTCTCGAGCGGCTGGCCGGTATGTTTCGCCAGAATCTCGTTGGTGATCTCCCGCATGCGCAGGATCTCCCTCGCCTGGATATCGATATCGGTCGCCTGCCCCGACAAACCGCCCATCGACGGCTGATGAATCAGCATGCGCGAGTTGGGCAGCGCAAAACGTTTCCCTTTCGTTCCCGCCGCCAGCAGCAAAGCGGCCATGGAAGCCGCCTGGCCGATGCAATAGGTGGTGATGTCGGGGCGGATAAACTGCATGGTGTCGTAAATGGCCATGCCTGCGGTAATGGATCCGCCCGGCGAGTTGATGTACAACGAGATGTCTTTCTCCGGATCCTCCGCCTCCAGGTACAGCAGTTGCGCAGTGATCAGGTTCGCGACGTTGTCATCGACCGGGAACCCCAGAAAGATAATGTTGTCGCGCAGCAGGCGCGAGTAAATATCGTAGGCGCGCTCCCCGCGATTGGTCTGCTCGACGACCATCGGGATAAGACCCAGATGAGGGACCGTTGACATAGACATCCTATTGTTGAAACCGATGACGCCGGACGCGCCTCGCGTTCCTAACTCTTTCTTGCCTGTTCAAATAAAAACTGCAACGTTTTTTCGCTGCGTATCTGCGAAGCGATCCGGTCGAGCGCCCCGCTCTCCGCCAGCTTGGCTCGGGCAACCGCCACCGGCTGGCCCGTCTGCCGCGCATACAGTTGCACCTGGCGATCCACTTCTTCTTGCGTCGCCTGGATCCGCTCCTGCGCGGCGATCTTGTCAAGGATCAGCCCGGCCTTGATTTCCCGAATGGACCGCGGCTGCTCTACTTCCTGAATCTTCTTCCAGTCCAGCCGCAGCTTGGTCGGGTCAACGCCGCGGTCCGCCAGCGACCGCAGGCTGCGCTCCACATTGGAATGAATCTGCTTTTCCACCAATGCCTCGGGTACAGGGAAGTCGTGGGCGTCCACCAAGTCCTCGATCAGCTTCGCCTTGGCTTTCCTATGGGCCTCTTCGCGCTTCTGCGCTTGCAATTCGCTCCGGATCCGCTCCCGCAGCTCGGCCAAATCCCGGAAATCGCCTTCATCTTTGGCCAGCTCGTCGTTCAGTTCGGGCAGCTCCTTTTTCCGCAAGCCGCGCACCTCCGCGTGGAACGCCACCGTCTGCCCGGCCAGTTTTGGCTCGCCGTAATCTTCCGGGTAAGTCACCTGGATTTCGCGCTGGTCTCCCGGGCTCAAGCCGCGCAAATTCTCCGTGAAAGGAGCCAGCGTGTCCTCGCCGCCGATTTCGACGGTCAACTCATCCTGGTGAATAGGAGCCATCCCCGCCGGAGTCTGAGTGGACCGGAGACTCACCACCGCGATATCGCCGTCGGCCAGGGGCCTCGGATCCAAATTGCGGTAAATTGCGTGCCTTTCCCGGATCTGCTCCAGAGCGGCCGCAATCTCTTCCTCGGTAACCTCCGGTTCGTCATATGCAACCGGCAGGCCTCGGTACTCCTTGAGCTCAAAATCCGGAAGTACTTCAAACTCCGCCTTAAAGGTCAGCGGCTGCCCCGGCTCGAATTTTACATTGCTGACGTCCGGCGTGCCCACCGGATGCAACCCCTCCGCTTCAATTTGCTTATACAGATGCCGCGGGATGAGCGCTTCCATGACTTCCCGCCGGATCTCGTCCGCAAAGCGGAGGCGAACCATGGAGGCGGGGGCCTTTCCAGGCCGAAAGCCGGGGATGCGAGCGCGGTTTCTGATTTTTGTGATTACTCGCTCGTTTTCCTGTTCTACTGCTTCGACCGGAACAGTTATCTCGAGCTCATGCTTGCAGCCGGCGACTAAGGGCAACGTTTAGGAGCCTCAACCTAACTTTTAGTAAATACCTCAATGTGCGAGGGCTGTCAATGAATGAGATGCGCTCAGCACAGGATTTGGCTCATCGGCCGAGGATTTCCATCCATTGGCCCCGCATTTGCCACCCGGCGATGCGGCGCAGATGTAAGCTTTCCTCCAGAGAATCGGACGTAATCTGTGGGGTGTAGCCGAAGTATTTGCGGAGCAATTCGGCCACGGGCGGCCAGCCCTGCACGCCGCCGGGCGGATCCCAACTGCGCGAGTATAGCACGAAAATCTGAACGGCCTCAGGACTCACACGGCGCAGGGCCTCCGGCTGAAAGTTCTCAACCGCATTGACTTTTAACGGGCGCCGGACGTAACCCCCGAGCGGATTGACGAGCGCGTCGGTCAGTGGCCACGCTGTAGTGACGGTCTGATCGCCGGAATGTATGGTAAGCCACTGCGCGGCGCGCTGCTGCAAACGTATGAAATCCACCACCGCAAGGTTGTCCTCGTAGCTGAACGGGTAGGGCGGGTTCCACCAATTGGAGATCACCAGGCCGGCTGCAAGAGTCCCCAGACCAGCCCTGCGCAGCGCCGCAGGCAGCAATTCGGAAGCCGCGGCTACGGCGATATAGAACAGCGCCACCGCAGGCAGCAAGTATCGCAGGAGGACGGCGCCTCCTACGGCGCTGTGCAGCAGCACGTAGCCCGCGATCACTGTCAGAACCAGCTTCCAGCGCCGGCCGCGAAGCGCGCCATATCGCAGAATGGCCAAGGCCAGCAGTGCCGAGCCGATCCAATGGAAGTCGCTTATGCCAAGTTGATAACAACGGCGCAGGAATACCAGCAGGATGCGCAGTCCGTCAAAAGCCCGAGCCAGGTTATAAGCCGCAAATTCGCTGTTGCCGAACCAATGCCCGGTTTTTGACCGCAGAAACAGCAGCCAGACCGCAATCGCCCCGAAGGGGGGCAGCAGCGGAAGAATCGGGAAGCTTGCGCTGCACCAGGCCCGCACCGGCGCCGGCGCACCAGCCATTCCCTTTGGCGTTCCGGAATTCCAAACGCCCTTTTGGTTTTGCCAAAACGCGTGCAGGGAAAATGCAATCAGCGCCATCGGGACGAGCAAACCGGTTTCTTTGGTGAGAACCAAGGCGGTCGCCGCAGCCCCGCAGCGCCAAGGCCGGCGTTCGAGAAAGAAATAGAGAGACAAAAGACACCAGAGAGCGGCAGCCAAATCCAACTGCGCCAGCATGCTCTGAATCACGAACGGGGGCGATAAGGCTGCCAGGAACGCGGCAGCGCAGGCCGCGCGCGTGGAACCGGACAGGCGGCGGGCCAGCGCGAAGATAGCCGCCAGCGTGGCTGCCCCGATGCCCAGCATCGCCACACGGGTCGCTGGAATCTGGAAGCCAAAGAGCATCCACACGCCCGCCAGATACAGCATCAGCAGGGGCGGATGTACGTTGGGTAACGTGGACCGCGGGATTAGGGAGTGCCAGTGAAGCAGGTCGTGGGCCGCAGGGACAAAATAGCCCAACTCGTCCCAATGGTAGGGAAGGTCAAGAAATCGGATGTGGGTAATCAGCAGGAAAAGGAAGCCGGCGGCGAAGCAGACGATTGGCGGTTTCCGGAGATGCAGCCCCGCACCCCGCAAGATACTATGAAAACGGCCGCCTGGCCAATCACTGTACGACACCCATCGCCGCCTTGGCGTCCAGCTTGAGTTCTCCGAAAGTATTCTCGTATTGGGTTACGTTCTGCTGTAACACGTTCAGCAAGGCTTTCGCCTGCTGGGGACTCAGATAAATGCCCTGAAACGTCTCGATGTTCACCACTTCAGGGTCGGTCTGCGACACCGTTCCAAATTCCAAATAGAAATCCCAAAGATTGACCCGCATCTGCACGCTGTTGGCGTAGTTCTCGCGGAAGTCGGCCCGCCGAACGACTTTGATCTTCACGGATTGTGGTTGGGTCATGCGCTCTATGCTGCCGCAGCTTGATTGCCTGCGTCAACCACGGTCCGCCAGCGCGATCACAGCGCCTTCCGCACAGCGTCCAGCACGCCGTTAACAAACTGCACAGACTCTTCTCCCGAGAAGCGGCGGGCGATTTCCAACGCTTCGTCGATCACTACGGGCGGAGGGGTCTGTCGCTGGAGCAGCTCGAAGATAGCCAGCCGGAGAACGTTCCGGTCCACGGCCGACATACGTTCCAGGCGCCAGTGCTCGGCGTACTGGCGGATGAGCGCGTCGGCTTCGGCGACCCGCTTCACTGCGCCGCGCAGCAGCTCGTTGGCGAATTCATCGACGGGCTTGCGCCGGGGAGACTCCTCGCCGTGCATTTCCTCGGAAAACAAGCCACCCCAGTAGCCGGCAATGACTTGCTCCGGGCTCTCCCGGCTCTGGTCCCACTGAAACAGCATCTGGAGAGCGCGCTCGCGCGATTCGTGGCGGGAGGCCATGCTACTTCTTTTTGGCCCGCACTTGCTTCATCAGATTCGCCATTTCAATGGCCGTCAAGGCCGCTTCGAATCCCTTGTTCCCGCTTTTCGCCCCGGCCCGGTCAATCGCCTGCTCGAGCGTGTCGCAGGTAAGGACGCCGAAGATGACGGGAATTCCGGTTTCCATCGCGGCCTGCGCGATGCCTTTGGACGCTTCTTGCGCGACATAGTCGTAATGCGTGGTCTCGCCGCGGATCACCGCTCCCAGGCAGATGACCGCGTCGTATTGGCCGCTGCGGCCCAGTTCCCGGGCGATAAGCGGAAGTTCGCGGGATCCCGGGACGCGCACCACCTCGATGGATTTCGGATCACACCCGGAGCGCTCCAGGCCGTCCACCGCCCCGGCGAGCAGCCGCTCGGTAATAAAACTGTTAAAACGGCTCACCGCAATGGCAAACTTCAGTCCGGCTGCTTCCAGCTTCCCTTCCACAGTCACGATATTCTGGTTCATACTTCCATCCACTGGCGCTGCTATGGCGTCTCTGCCAGACGGCCCAGAGCATCCGCTCCGAACCTCGCAGTTCTTCTCCTGCGTCTACTGCATCGCGAATCTTACGCTCCGCGGAACCGGGCTTCTCGTTTCTCGAGGAAAGCCCGTGTGCCTTCGCGCATATCTTCGGTCCCGCAGCACAAGGAGAACGCGGCGGCCTCCAAAGCGAGGGCCGAATCGAGCGGCATTTCAAGTCCGGCGTTTACGGCGTTCAAGCACATGGATACAGCCATCGGGGCGGCGGCAAGCATTCGGGCCGCCCATTGCCGCGCGGCGGCGAGCAACTCCCCCTGCGGCACAATTTGCTGAACGAGGCCTATTCGATACGCTTCGCTCGCCGAAATCGGGTCGCCGGTTAGCAGCACAACCAGCGCCGCGGCCTTCCCCACCAGCCGCGGCAGCCGCTGCGTGCCGCCGTAGCCGGGCACAATCCCGAGTTTCACTTCCGGCTGCCCCAACCGCGCGTTTTCCGAAGCAATGCGAATCGAGCAAGCCATCGCCAGCTCCAGCCCTCCGCCCAGCGCAAATCCGTTGATGGCGGCAATCGTCGGCTTTGGCAGCGACTCAATCCGGCTGAACAAACGCTGGCCCCTCGACGAGTATTCTCTGGCCTCCAGCGGGCGCAGTTGCGCCAGTTCGTTTATGTCGGCGCCCGCCACAAAGGCCTTCTCTCCCGCTCCCGTGAAGACCGCAACGCGAACGGCCGGGTCGCGCTCGATTTCGCTGACGCAGCGCTCGAGATCCAAAATCGTCCCCCGATTCAGTGCGTTATATTTTTCCGGGCGGTTTACCGTAACCAGCGCTATCGAGTGTTCCACTTCATAGAGCAGGTTTTGGTATTCCATAGCCAGACAGCATATCAGTTGGGGTGACAGATTGCAGGCCATAGCCGTTTGCCATTCGCGGCTGAGCCCGGAAGCGGCCGGCGGCTATCGAGCGCAGGAACGCCACAGGATCCCCGGGGCGGCCTACAGTCCCGGCCTTCTTGTGATACCGTGAAAGCGGTGCCTATCGACCGGTCGCTGATTCGTAATTTCTCTATCATCGCCCACATCGACCACGGAAAATCAACGCTCGCCGACCGCCTTCTGGAGGCGACCGGAGCCCTCGAGCAACGGGAAATGATGGAGCAGGTGCTCGATTCCATGGATCTCGAGCGCGAGCGGGGAATTACCATCAAGGCTCACGCCGTCCGTCTGATGTACAAAGCCGACGACGGCCAAACGTATCAGCTCAACCTGATTGATACGCCCGGCCACGTGGATTTCTCGTATGAAGTCTCGCGGAGCCTGGCGGCTTGCGAGGGCGCCCTGCTGGTAGTGGACGCCTCACAGGGAGTCGAGGCCCAGACGCTCGCGAATACATACCTCGCTCTGCATCACAACCTCGAAATTATCCCGGTCATCAATAAGATCGATTTGCCCGCCGCCGAGCCCGGCCGCATCCGCGAGCAGATCGAAAACATCATCGGCCTGAGCGCGCAGGACGCTCTGCTGGTGAGCGCCAAGCAAGGCGTCGGGATTCATGAGACGCTGGAGGCCGTCGTGAAGCGCGTTCCCCCGCCCTCCGGTTCGCCGGAGGCTCCGCTCCGCGCGCTGCTGTTCGATTCCTGGTTTGACGCCTACCGGGGCGTGATTCTTCTGATCCGCGTGGTCGAAGGCAGGTTGCGCCTGGGAGCGCACATCCGCATGTGGTCGAGCGGGCGGGTCTACGAAGTCGAAGGCTTGGGATACCGGACTCCGAAAAGCTACTCCTGCGAAGAGCTTTCCGCCGGCGAGGTGGGTTTCGTAGTTGCCAATATCAAGCACGTGGCGGAGACGCGCATCGGCGATACCATCCTGGATGATGACAACCCGGCGGAAGAGCCGCTGCCAGGATTCGAGGAGAGCAAGCCGATGGTCTTCGCCGGCCTGTATCCGGTGGAAGCCCATGCGCATGGAGAGCTGCGCGAAGCCCTGGAAAAGCTTCAATTAAACGATAGCTCGCTGCGCTTTGAGCCGGAGAGCTCCGGCGCGCTGGGATTCGGTTTTCGCTGCGGCTTTCTGGGGCTGTTGCATCTTGAAATCGTCCAGGAGCGGCTGGAGCGGGAATTCGGCCTCAACCTGATCACTACGGCGCCGAGCGTCAGCTACCGGGTCACGACGCGATCGGGCGATGTCATCGAGGTTGACAACCCGATGAAGTTCCCGCCGCCGGCCGAGATCGCGACGATTGAAGAGCCGGTGCTGTCGGTCACCATCATCACGCGGGACGAGTACCTGGGCGGCATCCTCAAGCTGCTCGAGGAGAAGCGCGGCGTGCAAAAAGGATTCGAGTATGTGGGCGCCAACCGGGTGCTGCTCACCTACGAAGTGCCGCTCAACGAAGTGGTCCTCGATTTTTACGACCGGCTCAAAAGCGTGTCGCGCGGCTACGCCTCGCTCGATTATCACTTCGCCGGATATTGGAATTCCCCGCTGGTAAAGCTCGACATTATGGTCGCTGGCGAGACTGTCGACGCCTTGTCCTTGATCGTTCACCGGGATCAGGCATATGAGCGCGGCAAAGCGCTCATCGAGAAAATGCGCAAGCTGATTCCCCGGCAGATGTTTGAAGTCGCGCTGCAAGCCGCTATTGGGAACAAAATCATCGCTCGGGAAAACATCGCCGCGCTGCGCAAGAACGTGCTCGCCAAATGCTACGGCGGCGACATCACCCGCAAGCGCAAACTGCTGGAAAAACAAAAAGAAGGCAAACGCCGCATGAAGCGCGTCGGCCGGGTGGATATTCCCCAGGAGGCGTTCCTGGCGGTGCTCAAGGTGGGAGAGGAAAGCGACTGAGAACCGGGGCGTCCGGTTTGGCTGGGGATCTCAAAACCGGGTTGCTGGCAGGGTGAGCCGATCGCGGCTACCCTATTTCCGGTGCGTGACTTCCGCCGCCCGGCGTTCCCGCTCTACCGTGGCGCGGGCAATCGCCGCCAGCTCCGCATCGACGAGGAATCGCATCAATGATCCGCCCACCTCAGCGCCTCGCTCCACGCGAAGCTCCTGAATGCGCTCAAACATTTTCCAGCGCATCAAGCTGTGCGGACAAATGCCGTATCGAAATTCCATTGAAGCCTCCTCACGGACACGGCCAGAATATGCCGTCTGGCTCGGCGCGAACAAGATGCCTTAGGTACCGGCCTGGTAAGGCCAAGCCCTTAGAAAAGTCTGGTCCCTGTATCCACACCCGCCGGCGGGCGCCTGTATCCCGCCAAAGGCGCCGCTTGCGCGTCGATTGTATGCCAAAAACATTCTTTACACAAATGATTTATAGACGGGCGGAGCGCGCCGGGAAGCCGCCTTTCGGCCCGGGACGCGGAATCTGCGCCAGCCTCCCACGGCATCTCTTCTTCCATGGGTTTCCGACCCGCATTCGATTGTCGCCCTGCCGGACGGATGTGGTTATGGATGTGTTCTATTCGGGCTGCACCCGCCTGGTCGCTGTGAAGCGAGGGAATCATATCGAAATATCCGGCACCTTCCAGCTTTAGTACGGCCACGGAGTACCGCCTGGCCGTTGCCGCGGCTTCATAGCCGCTCACCAGATCGTACATGGCTAGCAGAAATCCGCCTCTCTATCTATAACCCGCGCGGGAGCGGCAAGCTATCGGCGAATTGCTGGAAAAACGCCGGGAGAGCGTCCCTACTCGAAGTTCAGGGAATGCTCAGGGCTGTGGAGGAATCGCTGCCGCCCAAGCGATCATTAAGTTCGTACTGGTTTGCTTCTTATGCCGGCAAAGACCTGCCGCCAACACTGGCGTTTCAGGCGCGTGCCGCAGCGAGGCGATATTTTTCCCGCGCGGGCGGGTCCGGCGGCCGCGGCAGGCTTGCTCTTTTACGGCGCTGGGTAGGGGTTGGACTTCCGAAAAAGTCTTTGCCGCACGTCGGGCCAGTACTCTTTCGCAATGTTAAACAACGAATCAAGCACGGTCTGCGATATGGCCTTGTAGGCGGTTTGATGCAGGGTGCGATCCGGAGCGGGATAGTACACGTTGGAAATAGCGGCTTGCGCTCCATTGCCCAGAAACTCGGAAAAGTTGAACTGCTGCGAGCCGGCGTCGGTGCGCGTGACCAGCACGCGGCTCATCGCGTATCCGGCGCGCGCAAAAAAGTTACCGCGCCCCTTTCGAAAGTACCGGGGATCCTCGTGCAGCACGGAAGGAAACACCGCTTCTCCCAGCATATTGCCGATTGCTTGATCGGCATAGGATCCCGCATACCGCTTGCCGAAACCTTCCATTCCCTGTCCGAAGGACTTGTATTGATTCTGTAGCTGCTCGATGCCTGCGTATATCGCAATCACGGGGAGCGCGTGAGGATCGAAAGAATCCTTGGCGCCGAGCTTAAATTTCTCCCGGATCGGCATGGGCTCGACCGGCTGGGATGGGTCTTCCACGGTCTTATAGTTCGGAATCACCTTCAGAATGTGCTGGTCGGCCGGGGGCTTTTCCCCCACCACCGCAGCCGGCTCCATGCCGGCCCGGTCGGCGGGCAGATCGTCCTCTACGGCTCGCGCAGGCGCCGGAGCGATCACGCAGGCCAGTATCAGCCCAACCAGAGGGGTGCGGAATCCCCAGAAAACAAACGATCCCCGCTGCTGGAAAATTCGGCATGGAGACATTATGTAGGCCAAGACGCGGGGCGCCGGCTGGTAGTTACTCATTAAGACCTGGCCGAGCAAGTTTCTACTTGCATTTCCACAGCTCCCTTTTCGATGCATTGCCCTCTCCCGGCAGCCGTTTCGGCTAGGGATTGTCTGCGGCGGAAATCGCGGCGCCCCGCCACACAAGCTTCCATCGCCCCGCCAAAGCCCTTCCTGGCAGTGCCTTAGGCTACCATGCCTAGAGAAAACGGAGAAAAACTGTGGCCTACCACTGGGATGAGTTGACGCCGTTTGAGGCTTTGCCCGATCGTGGGGAAGGGGTCAAGGTTGCGGTTCCCGAGAAGATTTTGAAACTGTGGGGCAACTTCCAGATGCCGAAGCCGCCATCGGAAGCGCGCGCGGCCGTCTCCTTTAACTTCGTGCAGACGCTGGACGGCGTAGCAAGCTATGGAGTGCGGGGATTCGCCGGAGGTGGCGCTATTTCCAAGAAGCGCGAAGACCGGTGGATGATGGACGCTTACCGCACGATGACCGATGCCATTGTGTTGGGTGCTGAAACCGTTCGCGCCGAGGATCGGGAAATCAAAAGGCGGCGGGAGGCCGGCGGCAGACCGCTTTATGAAATCGACGGGATGCCGACCAACGGCTTTGTCGCCACGGTGGAAGATCCGGAGCTTGCGGAATGGCGGCGCCGGACTCGCGGTGAGAGACATCCGGTCCTGGTTGTGATTACCGCTAGCGGAGAACTGCCCGAGGACCTCGGCATTTTCGACCTCGCTTCCCAACGGATCCTCATCTTCACCACCCCCGCCGGAGAGTCCGTCCTTATAGAGATGATGCGAAACAAGCGGCGATTTGCCAACGTGGAAACAATCCCGTTCGGAGGTATTCCAGCGGATCTGCCGCTGTTTCTGACCGGAATCCTCAAGCAGAAATTCGGAATCCGCTACGCACTCTGCGAAGGCGGCCCCGCCACGGCGGGCGCCTTCCTCCAGGACGGCCTGGATGACGAATTGCTTCTGACAGTCGCGCCGCTGCTCGCCACCGGCAAAGACGAGGGCGGCCAGGCAAGAAAGCGCATCGTAGAGGGACCCGATTTTTATCCGGCCGCGGCGTTCGATGCCCCTGGTTTGCGCATCCCGCCCGGGGCGCGGCGCTCCCCAGAGTATCTGCTTCACAGCGTCCGCCGCCACGGCGACCACATGTTTTTTCGCTACTGGCGGCAGCGGTCTTAGCCCGCACTTCCAAAAAAAGCGGCTGCCAGCGCCCGTTTGGCTCATCTTTTCACCGGCGCTGCGGCGGCCGTGGCGCTTGGGAAGCGAGAATGGCGCCGTTGGGGAACAAATTCCGGACGATAATGAAAATTGGAGGCGTTCTATGGTGGTCGGCGTACCGAAAGAGACTTTCCCGGGGGAGCGGCGCGTGGCCCTGGTTCCCGGAGTGGTTCCCACGCTGACCAAGGCCGGATTCGAAGTGCTGATCGAGGCCGGTGCGGGAGTGCAGGCGGGGTATTCCGATGCGGAGTACGAGGGGAAAGGGGCGAAAATCGTTTCGACACGGGCTGAAGTTTTTGCCGCCGACATCGTGGCGCAGGTGCTTTGTTACGGCTCGAATGACAAGACTGGCAAGGCCGATCTGCCCTTGCTTCGCCGCAATCAGGTCCTCGTGGGCTTTCTCCGGCCCTTGGGATCGATCGATACGATTCAGGAAATCGCGGACACGGGAGTCACGGCCTTCGCCGTCGAACTAGTGCCGAGGATCACTCGCGCGCAAAGCATGGACGCCCTCTCCTCGATGGGAACGATCTGCGGTTATAAGGCGGTGTTGCTGGCGGCCGACACGCTGCCCCGCATCTTTCCCATGCTGACGACGGCGGCCGGAACGATCACGCCGGCGCGGGTGTTCGTAATCGGGGCCGGCGTCGCAGGCCTGCAAGCCATTGCGACGGCCCGCCGGCTGGGGGCAATCGCCTTCGCTTATGACCTGCGCCCCGCGGCCAAAGAGCAGGTGCAGAGCCTGGGCGGGCGTTTCGTCGAGCTGCCCATCGAGGCCAAGGATGCACAGGACGCGAGGGGCTACGGCCGTGCTCAGGACGAATCGTTTTATCAGCGCCAGCGGGAGCTGCTGGGCCGGGTGGTCTCGGAAAGCGATGTCGTAATCACGGCCGCGGTCGTCCCCGGCAAAAAATCCCCGGTTCTTGTCACAAAAGAGATGGTTGCGTGCATGGCGCCAGGCTCTGTGATCGTGGATTTGGCGGCGGAGCGCGGCGGCAACTGCGAGCTGACGCGCACCGGCGAAATCGCTGTGGAGCACGGCGTGACGATCATCGGCTATATCAATCTCGCTAGCATGGTGCCTTACCACGCCAGCCAGATGTACGCGCGCAACATTGCCGCTTTTCTGTTGCACCTATGCAAGGGCGGCCAGCTTCAAATCGATGTGAACGACGAAATTACACGCGAGACCCTTCTCACCCGGGACGGAGAAGTGGTCAACGCCCTGGTGCGGCAGTTTTTCTCGCTGCCGGTCCCCGCTGCCGCAACCAGTCGCTGAGATATAGCGGATCTTCCGCCCCAAGGAGGAACATTGCCGTCCGATCTGATTACCAGCCTTTACGTGTTTGTTCTGGCGGGCTTCGTCGGATTCCAGGTGATCCGGCGAGTATCGCCGCTTCTGCATACGCCCTTGATGTCGCTGACCAACGCCCTGGACGCCATCGCCGTGGTCGGAGCGATTGTAATCGCAGGGGAACGCAAGAGCACGCTCTCCACGGTGCTCGGAACCCTTGCCGTTGTGGCGGCGACGAGCAACGTGGTGGGCGGCTTCCTGATCACAGACCGGATGCTCCGGATGTTCAAAGAAAGCAGACCCAGGAAATAACTCGCGGTCATGAGCCCTTTTCTCACCGATCAGGTCATCGAGATTGTCTACCTCGTCACCACCGTTCTCTTTATCTTCTCGTTGCAATGGATGAGCGCGCCCTCCTCAGCCCGGCGCGGCGTGCTGGCCGGGGAGATCGGAATGCTGCTGGCCATCGGCGGAACGCTGCTGCACCGCGGCATCATTGACTACCGGCCCGTCGTGATCGCGCTGGTTGCTGGTTCGATCATCGGCGTTCCTCTCGGACTGGTGCACATGACGGCCGTGCCCCAGCGAACCGCGCTGAGCCACGCCTTCGGGGCCTTCGCTGTGGCTCTGGTCGGCTCGGCCGAATATTATCTGCGCGCCCCCGGAGTCTCCCCGTTCATGATGTCAGTGCTGGCAGCGGAAGTGATCCTCGGCTCGCTTACCTTCACCGGAAGCCTGATGGCGGCCGGGAAGCTCCAGGAAATTCTGCCCCAGCGGCCCATTACCTACAAGGGGCAGAACGTCGTGAACCTGGGGCTGCTCGGCATCGCAGTCGCGATCGCTGTCGAGTTGGTGACGCACCCGGAGCGAAAAATTCTTTTCCCGCTCATCATCGCGCTTCCTCTGCTGTTCGGGGTGCTGATGATTGTCCCGATCGGAGGCGCTGATATGCCCACCGTCATATCCCTGCTGAATTCCTACGCGGGTCTTTCCGCCGCCGCCATGGGATTTGTGCTCGACAGCAAGCTCCTGATCGTCGCCGGCGCTCTGGACGGCTCGTCGGGCTTCATTCTGTCGGTGATCATGTCGAAAGCAATGAATCGATCGTTCACCAACGTTCTGTTCGGCGCATTCGGGCAGGTCCAGCCTTCGGCGGCGGCAGCGAAGCAGGAGCGCCCCGTGCGCAGCGCAACCGCCGAGGAAGCCGCCGCGATCCTTGCGGCGGCCGATACCGTGGTGATTGTTCCCGGCTACGGCATGGCCGTGGCGCAGGCACAGCACAAGGTCCGCGAGCTTTATGACGCTCTCACCAAACGAGGCGTCGATGTGAAATTCGGTATTCACCCAGTCGCCGGACGCATGCCGGGCCACATGAATGTATTGCTGGCGGAAGCAGATATTCCCTATGACAAGCTGCTCGACATGGATGCGGTTAATCCGGATTTTCCGCAGACTGATGTCGCTTTGATCATCGGCGCCAACGACGTCACCAACCCCGCGGCCCGCAACGACCCGGGCAGTCCGATCTACGGCATGCCGATCTTGGATGTGGATAAAGCGCGGACCGTGATGGTGATCAAGCGCAGCCTGAGCCCCGGCTTTGCAGGCGTCGATAATCCCCTCTATTACTTAGATAAAACGCTAATGCTTTTCGGCGACGCCAAAGCCTTTGTAGGGGATATTGTTCGGGAATTGGGGGGCGAGCATCGGTAAGCTCCCCGGAGGCTCTCCCGGAGTTCCAGCTCCTGTGCCGGTTGCTCCACTCCTCCAAGAGCAGGCGTCCTTTGTCCACTCGGGATGATACGTGCCTGCCCGTACAAAATTTTATCCTTGAGAGTCTGCGGCCGCTGGATTTCAGCGCCTAGACCCGCCGCTGATCGCAGCTACAAAATGGACCTCGCTCGTCGGCGACACCCGCTCGAGCAGCCCCAGCGGGCTGACTTCGCCATCGACCGCGACAGAAATGTTGGGACGAAGGTGGTCTTTCGCTACCAGGCGCTCCCGAATGCCCGGCCATGACTGTTCCAGGTTGTCGATGATCTGGCGCACAGTCGCGCCTTCGACCTCTACCGTTGCATTTCCACCGGTCAGAGCGACCAGCGGCGTGGGAATGTAGACAATCGCCACGTCAAGCCTTCGCGTTCCAAATAGCTTCCATCACGACCGACGGCTTCATGGGAAGACTGTTCAGCCGGACGCCGGCTGCACGGTAAATCGCATTTGCCAGCGCCGCGGGCGGCGGGACGATACTGGCTTCACCGACGCCGCGCGCCCCAAACGGATGGCCTGGATTGGGCACCTCCACGATCACCGTTTCGATCGGCGGCAGATCGAGGCTGGTCGGCATACGGTAATCGAGCAAACTGGCGTTCAGCATCACTCCCTCAGGGCTCATGTAGTACTCCTCATTCAGCGCCCAGCCTATTCCCTGAACGCTGCCTCCCTGCATCTGCCCCTCCACATAGCTCGGATGAATGGCCTTCCCGGCGTCCTGGATCGATGTAAACCGTAGAACCGAAACCTTACCTGTTTCCGGGTCCACTTCCACATCGGCGATGCAGCCGGCGAACGAGCCGCCGACCCCTTTGGGGTTGACCGCTCCGCGGCCGATCACCGGCCCGCCAGTCTCTTCCAGATGCGCGGCGAGCTCTTTGAAGGAGATACTGCGGTCTCCGGCGCAAAAAATGCCTCTTTCCGCCCGCACCTGCTCCACGCCGATCTCCCACAGCTTCGCCGCGCGCTCTTTCATTTGCCGCACAACGTCCTGCGCGGCGTCGTAAGCAGCGAGACCGGTAGAGAAGGTGACCCGGCTGCCCCCGGTCACCGCCGTATAGCCGACCGAGTCGGTATCGGCCACAGTAGGCCGAACGTCTTCGGCCGCAATGCCAAGCACCTCCGCGGCCTGCATCGCGACAGAAGTCCGCGTGCCGCCGATGTCGGTAGATCCTTCGACCAGGCTCACCGTCCCGTCCGCATTCACGCTGATCGTGCAGCTCGAAGGAAGACCCACGTTAAACCAGAAGCCGATAGCCACGCCGCGGCCGCGATGCGGGCCGCCCAGCGGCGCGGTGTAGTGCGGGTGGCGCTTCATGGCTTCGAGCACTTCCGCGCACCCGATGCGGCGGTGCCTGGGGCCATCGGCGCGCCGCGTGCCTTCTTTCGCGGCATTCCGCAACCGGAAATCAATGGGATCGATCCCGAGCTTTTCGGCGATTTCATCCACCACAGTTTCCGCAGCAAAAGCAGCGTTGGTTGCGCCGGGAGCTCGGTAGGCGGCCGTGCTCGGCTTGTTTACCACGACATCAAAGCCGTCGATTACGACGTTCTCGATATCGTAGGCGGCGAAGATACACATCGCCCCGGGAGCCACCATGGCGCCGGGATACGCTCCCGCTTCGTAAGCAAGGTAAGCCTGCGCCGCGGTGATGCGTCCGTCCTTGCGCGCCCCGATCTTCACCTTGATGTAGGAGCCCGGAGTGGGGCCGGTGCCTTCAAACACGTCCTTCCGCGACATTACAATCTTCACCGGGCGTCCGGTCTTCTTGGAAAGCAATGCCGCAACGGGCTCGAGGTACACTGGGATCTTCCCGCCAAAGCCGCCGCCGATTTCCATCGGCGTCACTTTCACCTGCGAGACGGGGATGTCGAGAATACATGCCGTCGTGTCGCGCACCACAAAAGCGCCCTGTGTGCTGCACCAGATGTGGACCCGCCCGTCGTGATTCCAAAGCGCTGTCGCGTTGTGGGGTTCGATGTAGCCCTGATGCACGGTGGCCGTGCGGAACTCGCGCTCGACGATCACATCGGCCTCGCGGAAGCCCTTCTCGATGTCGCCCAGGCTGTGGCGGAAGTGCTGGGCGACATTGCTGGCCTTTGCTGCCCGTTTCCCAAACTCTTCTGTCCGGAGGTCGTCGTGGAGAATCGGGGCGCCGGCCTGCATCGCTTCCGGAGCGGTGAGCACGCAGGGCAGCGGTTCGTATTCCACCTCAATCATACCCGCCGCTTCTTCCGCAACATGAGGGCTCACGGCGGCCACGGCCGCGACGGCGTGGCCCTTGTAGAGCACTTTTTCTCCGGCCAGGATGTTTCCACGAATATAGCTGAGCGGCGTGGCGCCTTCCCCCAGGTCAACAATGCGGTCGCCGGCGCCGGGCAGGTCCGCCGCCGTCACCGCGGCTTTCACTCCAGGCAGCGCGGCTGCTTTGGCCGTGTCAATACGGCGGATGCGGGCGTGAGCGTAGGGGCTGCGAACGATGCAGCCATGCAGCAGCCCAGGCAGGCGAAGGTCGGCGCCATATTGCGCGCGGCCGGTAACTTTATCGGCGCCGTCGTGACGAATGGGACGCGTGCCGACGACCGCATACTCCCGGCCGCCGATCCCAGTTTCCGTCGAAGTCTCGGTCTGTGTTTTCATGCTTTCACCTTTTGCAGTTGCGCCGCTGCTTGCTCGACCGCCCGCACGATTTTATCGTAGCCGGTGCAGCGGCACAGGTTGTTGGCCAGCCAAAGCCGGATGCGCTCCGGGGATGGGTCCGGCTCCTCATCGAGAAGGGCCTTCGAAGCCACAATGAATCCGGGAGTGCAGAACCCGCATTGCAGGGCGGCCTGCTCGAGAAACGCCCGCTGAACCGGATGCAGCTCCGCGCCGCGGGCGATGCCCTCGATCGTCGTGATCTCGGACCCTGCGGCTTCCAAGCCGAGCACCAGGCAGGAATTTACGATGCGGCCGTCGAGAATGACCGTGCAAGCCCCGCAGTTGCCGTCATTGCATCCCTCCTTGGCCCCGGTCAGTCCGAGCTCGTCGCGCAGGCACTCGAGCAGACTCTGCCGCGGTTCGCAGAGAAACTCGACCGTCTCGCCGTTGATTGTCGCTTGAACTTGAGTTCTGGCTCGCATCCGTTTTATGCCTCCCTGGCCCGCTGGATAGCCGCTTCGAGCGCCCGCCGCGTGAGCACGGCGCATAAATGCCGGCGATATTCTGCCGTTCCGCGCATATCGGTGATCGGCTTCGCCGCCGCCTTGGCGATCTCCGCGGCGCGATGGATGTTCTCCGCGTTCACCGGCTTGCCTGAGAGCCATTCGCCCGCTTCCGGCACGTAGAGCGGCACGGGCGCCACCGCAGCCAGAGCGATGCGGGCCGCTCGAAAACGCCCGTCCTCCAAAACGACCGAAGCCCCGGCGCCCGCCACGGCGATATCCATCTCGTTCCGGGGGATGAATCGCAAATAACGCGCTCCGGAATGCGGCTCCGGGGGCGGCAGATGCAGCGAAATCAGCAGTTCGCCCGGCTGGAGCACAGTGCGGCCCGGGCCGGTGCAAAACTTTTCCACCTCGATTTCGCGGCTGCCGGCCGCGCCGGCAATATGGCAGGTGGTCCGCAGAGCAATCAGGACGGGCACTGCATCCGCGCTCGGCGCAGCATTGCACAGATTGCCGCCGATAGAAGCCCGTCCTTGAATCTGAATGCCACCGATCAACGAAGCTACTTCGACCAAGGCCGGGTAGAAGCGTGAGGCGGTCCGATCTTGGTAAATCCGGCAACAAGGGACGCAAGCGCCCAGCGTGAGCCCGCCGGCGGGATCGTACCGGATCTCGTTGAGTTCCGGAATGCGCTTGACGTCAATCACAAGATCCGCCGCCTTCCTCCCGGACCGCAATTGCACTAGCAGATCCGTGCCTCCGGCGAGGATTTGTGCTCTGGGATTGCTGCCGAGCAGCCGGACGGCTTCCGCCACTGAGCGAGGAGCGGCGTAATCGAAGGGTTTCACGTCGAAGTCTCCTTAAGGTCCTGCATCCGGGGTGAACCTTATAGGGTACAACGAAGCGGAAACGGGCTAGAGGGGCGCTCTTCGATCCCGAAGAACGAAACCGCGCTGGAGTGGCGCAAATGTCAAAGGCGCCCGACTGCGGAGCCTAAGGGCAGCAGAAAGCCAGCCGGCTTGGTCAGCGGCCGAGTTCTCGAATGGCCGCAGGCGGCGGGGCAGCCGCCGCTCGGCATGCAAGACCGGCCGCGACCGTGAATCAGTTGAGCTTTCCTAGCATCTCCCGCTGCCGCGAAAGGCGCTGCTCCCGCTCCTGCGCGAAACGCTGGATGCCCGAGAAAATGGACTCGGCGTCGAGGTGAGCCTCCGCAATCACGTCCGGCTCGAGACCGCCGGTGAGCCAGCGGTTGTGCCAGTCGGAGGTCAACGAGTATTCATCGGTCAGCGGGCCGACATTGCGGATTGGCCACATGCGGCGGGTGCCGGTGCTGACCACCATGAGATCGTAATGCGCTTCGGGAGGCAGCACTGAATTCCGATACGCTTCCGGCTGCCGGTCGAAGAGATCTTCGCTGATGGCGGCGATCACTTTTACGTTGATACCCGCTGCCTCAAGCCGGGGCAGCGTGCTCACCAGATTCACCGTTGAACTGGAGCCCTGGGAAATCACATAACCGTGGCGCGGCACGCCTGGAGTGAAGTCGCGAATGACGTAAAGACCTTTGGCCGCGGCGCGGAGATCGGGATCGGCAAATTTGCTCCGATCGGCCACCGGGAAATCGGGCCGCGCCACCTCGATGGTGATAATGCCCACCTTGGGATCGCGGGCCGCAATCTCGGCAGCGGCGAAATAGCCCGGAGCCACGTCATTGTAATCCCAGAAATTCAGATTGATGACCTGCCCGCGCGGGAAAAGCTTCCACACCTGGGGAGAAAAGATGCCGAAGTGGGTGCGCGCATCGGCAGCGGTTTCCGGACCGGAGTGGCCGGCCAGAATATGCAGAACGCCCATACGAAAACGGCTGTCCTGGTTCTGTTGGCTCCAGACGCGGGCCGGCAGGTACATGAGCGGTGTAAAGGCGCCGTAAGTGCCGCTGATCGCCCACACTCCCGCGAACTTCGTGGGGTCCACAGAGGCGCTCTGGCCGACTAAGCCGATGGCGGTTGACACGTTCCCGGCCTCTTGAATGGCGGCTTTCAGGCGCGTGCCGAGCGGGTTTTTCTCGGGATCATAATGTCCCCATAGATTGCCGTGCTCGAGATTGATGGATTCAGAGAGGTCGGCGGCGATGGTCAAAAAGCGGTTATCCGTGACGTAGTTGACCCACTTGATGATCTCTGAAATGGCCCGCCGTGTCCCCGCAACCTCGCCGGGCTTGCGGAACAGCGCAATGCTGACTTGCTTTTCGGCGCCGGAGTAGCGGTTTTTCACCGTGACCTTCTGCGGCTCGACCGGCAGATTGGCGACCCGCAAACGATCGTCAAGAAAGGGGTCCCGGTGAACATCGATGTGCAGCGGCAGGTTGTCCTTTACAGTGTCGCCGGTCGCAACGAGGCGCTCGGCCAGCCAATCGCCCAAACCGTTGCGGCCGAGAACCGACATGACCACGTCGATATTGGTCTTGAACTGAATCAGGCGCTCGCGCGGATCGCTGACGGGTCCTTTGCGGATGCCTTCGAACTCGACGCCGTAATGCTTTTCGAAGGTTTGGGCCAGGGCTACAAAGTACTCCGAGTTCATCTTCATGGCGTAAGGATGGCTCGGGTAGCTGACGATCTGATCGATGTTGTCCAGAATTTTGCCGTCCACGGCGGCAGGCCAGTATCCCTTGGTCGTGTTGGCGATCACGATCATGGGGCGCCGATCGCGTGGATCCCAGTCTTCCATGATCTTCAGAGCGCTGACGATCTGGTCGTAATTGTGGCCGTTTTCCAGGGAGAAAACGTTCCAGCCGTAAGAGGTCCACTGATCGATGATGCGATAGCCGTCGAATTTTTCTGCGATGACGCCGCCGATAAGCTTGTCGTCAATACCGGCGTTATTGAAGGAAAACAGGATGCGCAGGCGCTTGCCGACCTGCAACGCCAAAGCCTGGGTCTTCAGTTCCTGCGCGTGACCCTCGGTCATGGCGAACTCACCTTCGAAAGCAATCACTTTGGGGGATCCAGCCGGGGCGCCGATGAAATCCCAAAAAGCGGCCTTCCCCGCCGCCGTCGCGATGCCGACGCCGGAGGGTCCCCCGTTGACATCATTGGTGACATCCGTGGTTTCCGCGTGGCCAGCAAGAGCGCGGATGCCGCGCCCCTTGGCTTGAGCAAACAGCGGGTGGTCGGCCAAGCCGTGATTCTGCAACAGGTTCTTGAGAGCCCCCGCGCCGCGGCGGAACCCCAAGGCATCCACCGGCAAAACGGCGACGCTGGGATCGACATAGTAGCGCCGGTCCCGGGTGGCTGCATATTTGCGCGCCAACGCCTCGCCCATGATCATCCACAGGGCGTAGCAGGTGGGGATGCAGTGCCCGCCGGCGAGCATGAATTTATCGCTGTAGGGGTGCTTGGGACGGCGGTAATCGTAGCGCAGCCCGCCCAATTCCGGCGGCGCCAGGTGAACCGCCACATTAAACGGCGTGTACGCCAAGGGGCCGCCAAAATGACCCGTCTGAGCGTAGTTGCCCAGGAGCACCAGGGTCATACAGGTCATGTATCCGATATCTTCCAAACGCTCCCGGTCGTATTGCAGCTTCAGCGCTTCGACGGGCGACTCAAGTGTAGGTGTAGCCAATTTCGAACCCTCCGCTTTATGGGCCTTCCCAGCCCCGCAAACTATGAAGTCGATCCTGTTCATGATAAAACAGATGGCTCAAACGCCGCACTATGGGCGCCCGCGCCGAAAACCCCTTCCACGCGAGCCCGCAGACGATAGACACCGGCCGGCCTTCCCGGAAAAGACATCTCCACCGGCCCGCACTCCCGCAGCCGCGTTGATCGCCTGATCGGCCGGAAGCGCTACAACGGTCGGGCAGCGCTATTCCAGGCCCAACAGCCGGGCCGGATTTCGGCGGGCCATGAGATCGATGTCCTTGTCGCTGATGCCGGCTCTTTTCAGTCCGGCGATGTAGCTCTTGAATCCAGCCGTGTGAACCGGGTTAGCAGCGTTGCCCAGATCGGTGGACATGATGCAATGCTCGGGGCCCAGTTCCCTCATAAACCCAGCATAGTCTTCCAGCGTGTGCCGGCCAGACCCGGCGAACTCCAGTGTGCCCACGTAGCAGTATTCGAGATAAGCCCCCATCCGGGCCGCTTCCTTCTGCTGCTCGATGCTCATCCGATTGACAGGATGGGTAATTACAATATGAGTAATACCCAACTTGCGCGCTTCACGGACGAGCAACAGGCTTGTTTCCGGGTCCAGGTGCCCGGTCGCGAGGACGAGATTTTCCCGGGCGATAATTCCCAGCACCTCGCGCACTGCCGGCAGCAGTTCGCCGTTGCGGGCCACGGGGACGGTGTGCTGGTAGGCTCTGGGCGGCCCCATATTTTTGCTGGTTCCCCCCTTTCGCGTGGTTTTTGGGCTCGCGTTGGCGCTTCCTCCGCTTTCAGCGTCCATGGTGGGCATCCAAACAATCCGGCCGAAATGCCCCGGAAGCTGGACCATCTGCTCGACAGCGGCCGGGTTAATCCCACCCACCGCACTGTTCAGCGCGATGCCGCCGAAAACCTGTATGCCTGGCGCCTCGCGAGCCACCAGGAAGGCAATGGGAGCAGTGGGCACATAATGGTTCTTGAACACAACGGCTCGCATGCCTTCCACCCGGGCCAAACGCGCCAATTCCATGGCGTCGATCGAACGAGGAATGGTTTCCGGATCCACGTGGGCGTGAATATCGATAACTCCTTCCAGTTGAGCCCACAAAAGACCCGAGCCGAGAAGGAAGGTGAGAAGCGACCTCATGCGGTTCCCTCCGAGTGCTCCATCATAGCCGAAGGCAGCGCGGAGGAAGCATCTTGCGCCAAGGAATGCGGCGGCCCGCCAGGGTAGCGCGGACACGATGACCGAACGCGTCTCCGCGGGAAAGATAAGGATCGGGAAAGATAAAGATATGATAGTCTGGCGAGTTGTGCGCCACGCCGGGAGGCACGCGCCAGCTTGATCTGGCGCGCCAGAGGGCTGAAATTGTGAGCCTCATGGCGGCGTGGGCGCGAAAGCGGCGCGCGGCGGAAAACAAGGCTGGAAAAAAGGCACGCCCCCGATAAGCCTCCTTCCCGAATTCACAGCGCCGCCAGGGGAGATCGTATGAGCCGATTGGAATCGGAGCGGCTTACAAGCGCAACACGCCGCAGTGCTCTGCGGCGCTTGGCGGCTTTTCTGGCCGGATCGCCCCTGCTCCGCAGTCAGCAGGACCCGTTTCGCGATCACAGCCGCGTGCCGGCGATCCACGAACTGATCACGGCGTTGGATTTCGAACCGGTTGCTTACGCGAAAGTCCCCAGAGACGCCTACGATTACACAGCATACGGCGCGGATAGCGAGTTCACGCTGCGCCGCAACCGGCAGGCGTTCGATTGGGTCGAACTGGTTCCGAAAGGCGTGGTGAACGTCAGTTCTATCAAGACGGCCACCGAGGTGCTCGGCACAAAGATGAACTTTCCGATCATGATCTCGCCGAGCGCCACCCATCAGCAACTGCGCCCGCAAGGCGAACTGGCTACACATCAGGGCGCTCAGGCGGCGTCCAATACGCCCATGATTGTGAGCAATGTCTCCAGCTACCCCATTGATAAGATCGCGGCGGCCGCCAACAGTCCCTTGTGGTTCCAGCTCTACCCTCGGGAAGAGTTTGACGAAAACCTGCCGGTGATCGAGGCGGCCCGGGCCGCGGGCTGCCAGGCCATCGTGATGACAGTGGATCAAACGGCCTCCTACTACGAACGGGCGATGCACGACCGGCATCTGGAGAGCACGCGGCGCCGCGGCCAGCGAGCCCCAGCCAGGCGCCGCTCCGCTCCCGGCAATCCGTACAGAGTCTCCGAGGGCAGGCTTTGGTACAACTGGCAGTTCGTCGATAAGCTCCGGCCTCTGGTGAAACTCCCTCTATTGGCTAAAGGAATCCTGACGGCGGAAGACGCCCAGCTCTGCATCGAGCACGGTCTGAATGGCGTGTATATTTCCAACCACGGCGGCCGCTCGATGGATTATGACCCCTCCACGCTCGAGGTATTGCCGGAAATCGTGGACGCGGTTCGAGGGCGCGTGCCGGTCCTCATCGACGGCGGCTTTCGGCGCGGGTCGGACATCCTCAAGGCCCTGGCGCTCGGAGCAAGCGCCGTTTGCCTCGGCAGAGTGCCGCGCTGGGGGCTCGCAGCTTACGGCGCGCCCGGAGTACAGCGCGTGCTCGAAATGGTCCAAACAGAGTTGGCGCTCGCCATGGCGTATACCGGACGCCCAAGCCTGGATTCCATTGACCGTACCTTGGTAAAGACAGACTTTTCCTAGGCGGACTACCTCCTTGCGGCGCAGGGGCCTGGCTGAAAGACATCCCCGGACAGGAGCATTAACCCGGCGGCATCGCGGGCGTGGCCTCACGGCTCCGCCTTGACGCACGACATTGCAATACAATCGAATCAGAAGGACTTTGCGGCGCGAGCCGCTTCCGCATTATGGGAATGCTTCCGGAGCCCTGGCTGCGCGGTCCGATCCCCTCGGTCAACCCATTTATCGCCCCTCTTCTTTACTGCTTTCAACAAGCGCGAGAAGACCTCGCGAAATACACGGAAGACCTCACGGAAAATCAAATTTGGGCCACGCCGCATGGCTTCGGATCCGTTGGATTTCACATTCGGCACATCGCCGGCAGCACCGAACGCCTGGTCACTTATCTCCAAGGCAATCAGCTTTCCGAGGAGCAGTTAGTTGAGATGCAGGCGGAAAAACAGCCCGGAGGGACGCGCGAACAATTGCTGGCGCGCTTAGAAGCGGCATTTCAACATGCCGAATCAGTAGCGCGCGGGCTTGATCCGGCCATTCTGGCCGACCCCCGCGCGGTGGGCCGCAGCCGGCTGCCCACGACCGTCATCGGCCTGATGACTCATATCGCAGAACATACCCAGAGGCATGTAGGGCAGGCGATCAGCGCTGCAAAACTGGCGAAAGCGCTGGGCCAGCCATAACGGCGGAGCGCGCCGCTCCAGCTATTGGGCCTTTACAAAAAGCACGCAGACGGGGGTCGGCGCCTGTAACACTTCGCCCGTCTCTGTTAGCCGACCGGTCTTCGGGTCCACGCGGAACTGATAAATCGTGTCCGAGTTTT
>Ga0070741_10005323_pt1 | contig 28692 bp, 22 predicted proteins | sample Coa_R1_4_FD_66440 | JGI IMG/M metagenome (GOLD analysis project Ga0070741, IMG submission 66440) | Surface soil microbial communities from Centralia Pennsylvania, which are recovering from an underground coalmine fire - Coalmine... | ecosystem: Environmental > Terrestrial > Soil > Unclassified ... | reverse complement strand
GCCTGCAGCACATGCTCGACATAGAGCGTCTGGTAGCCGCCGTTCATCTTGGGCGCCGGCGGCGACCAAGCGCGCTGCCGGCGCGCGAGTTCCTCGTCGCTCACTTCCAGCGTCAGCCTCCGGTTGGCGGCATCGAGCGCGATCATGTCGCCATCCTCGACCACCGCGAGCGGGCCGCCGAGCGCCGCTTCCGGCACGGCGTGAAGCACAACCGTGCCGTAGGCGGTGCCGCTCATCCGCGCATCCGAGATGCGCACCATGTCGGTGATGCCCTTCTTCAGGATCTTCGGCGGCAGGCCCATGTTGCCGACTTCGGCCATGCCGGGATAGCCGCGCGGCCCGCAGTTCTTCAGGACCATGACGCAGGTCTCGTCGATATCGAGGGCCGGGTCGGCGACCCGCTCGTGGTAGTGCTCGATGGTCTCGAAGACGACCGCACGGCCGCGGTGCTGCATCAGCGCCGGCGTCGCCGCGGACGGTTTCATCACCGCGCCGCCGGGAGCGAGGTTGCCCTTCAGCACCAGGATGCCGCCTTCGCGGGTGAGCGGGTTGTCGATGGGCCGGATGACCTCGGGATTGTAGTTGGTGGCCTCAAAGCAGGTCTCCCAGATGGTCTTGCCGCTGACCGTCGGCGCGTCCTTGTGGAGAAGCCCCGCCTCGCCGAGCGCCTTCAGCACCACCGGCAGACCGCCGGCATAGTAGAACTGCTCCATCAGGAAGCGTCCGGACGGCATCAGGTCGACGATGGTCGGCACGCTGCGGCCGATCCGGTCCCAGTCGTCGAGGTCGACCGGCACGCCGATGCGGCCGGCGAGCGCCAGCAGGTGGATGACGGCGTTGGTCGAGCCGCCGACGGCGGCATTGACCCGGATCGCGTTCTCGAAGTTCTCCCGGGTCAGGATCTTCGACATGACGAGGTCCTCATGGACCATGTCGACGATCCGCCGGCCGGCAAGCTGGGCGAGCACCATGCGGCGGGAATCGACCGCCGGGATCGCGGCATTGCCGGGCATGCCCATGCCGAGGCTTTCCACCATCGAGGCCATGGTCGAAGCGGTGCCCATGGTCATGCAATGGCCGGGGGAACGCGCCATCGCCGCTTCCGAATCGAGGAAGTCGGACAGCGACATCCTCCCGGCCTTCACGTCCTCGCTGAAGCGCCAGATGTCGGTGCCCGAACCGATTTCCTGCCCGCGGAACTGGCCGTTCAGCATCGGGCCGCCGGAAACCGCGATCGCCGGAATATCGCAGCTTGCCGCGCCCATCAGCAGGGCCGGCGTGGTCTTGTCGCAGCCGACGAGCAGGATGACACCGTCGATGGGATTGCCGCGGATCGATTCCTCAACATCCATGCTGACGAGGTTGCGGAAGAGCATGGCGGTCGGGCGGAGGTTGGACTCGCCCAGCGACATCACCGGGAATTCCAGCGGGAAGCCGCCGGCCTCCAGCACGCCGCGCTTCACGCGCTCGGCGATCTGCCGGAAATGGGCGTTGCAGGGGGTCAACTCCGACCAGGTGTTGCAGATGCCGATGACCGGGCGGCCGTCGAAGGAATCCGCCGGCATTCCTTCGTTTTTCATCCAGCTCCGGTGCATCATGGAATCGCGGTCGTTGCCGCCGAACCAGGCCTGCGAACGAAGCTGCCTGCCGTTTTTCGCCATAACGCCCTGCCCCGCCTTGCCTGTTTTCCCGAGCAGACCATTCCTGCCCGAGGCGCGCAATGGGCGGGCTGACGCGGAAGCCACGCGGGAATGCGGCGCGGGGCCCATCGCGAGGAACAACCTCAACCGCATGGCGTTGACGGCGAGGTTTCACCCAAAAGACGGGAGACATTCCGTGGCCAAGACCCCGAAGACGCTTGACGAGCTGTTTCACGACACGCTGAAGGACATCTACTTCGCCGAGAAGAAGATCCTGGCGACGCTGCCCAAGATGGCGAAGGCGGCCCAGAACGCGGATCTCAAGGCGGCCTTCGCCGAGCACCGCGAACAGACCGAGGGACACGTCGAGCGCCTCGAAAAGGTGTTCGGCATGATCGACAAGAAGCCGCAGGGCAAGACCTGCGCCGCGATCCTCGGCATCACCGACGAGGGCGCCGAGATCATGGAGGAATATGAGGGCTCGCCGGCGCTCGACGCCGGCCTGATCGCGGCGGCGCAGGCGGTCGAGCACTACGAGATTTCGCGCTACGGGACCTTGCGCACCTGGGCCGAGGAAATGGGCCTCGACGACGCCGCGGAACTCCTTCAGGAGACGCTGGACGAGGAAGAGGCGACGGACGAGAAGCTGACCGAGATCGCGGAGGACGTGGTCAACCAGGAGGCGGAGGCCGCCTGAGCGACCGCTTACCCGCACGGGAGCGGGTGTAGTAGACGGAGGCAATGCCCCGGCTCAACGCCACCGAAGTCGCCGGACTCCTCACCGAATTGAGCCGCCGGTCGGCACTGGCCGGCGGCAATCCCTATCGCGCCCGCGCCTATGCCCGCGCCGCCGACGCGATCGGCACGATCGGAACCTCGCTCGACGAGGTGATCGCCGCCGGCAGGCTGCGCTCGATCGAGGGGATCGGCGACACGATCGCCGACATCGTCACGCAGCTGCATGAGACCGGCACCCACCCGACGCTCGAAAAGCTTCGCCGGGACGTGCCGGCGAGCGTCCTCGAAATGCTGACGGTTCCGGGGTTGCGGCCGGACAAAGTGACGATGCTTTATCGCGACCTTGGCATCCGCTCCCTGGCGGAGCTGGAAGCGGCGGCGCGCGCCGACAGGCTGAAGCGCGTGAAGGGGATCGGCGCCGCGCTGCAGGCGAAGATCATCGAGGGCATCGCGGTGCGCGAGGAAGCCGGCAATGCCCGGCACATGAACCGCGCCGCCGACCTCATTGCCGCCGCGCAACGCGACCTCGAACGGTCTGACTACCGCCCGAGCCGGGTCACGCCGGCGGGCGATTTCCGGCGTTCAAGCGAGCTGGTCCGGGACATTTCCTTCGTCGTCGAGTTGCCGGAACATGCCGGGCCGCCAGAGACGCTCGCGGCCGGCGGCCTCACCGTCACGCTGACCGATCCGGCGCATGCGGGAGCCGCGCTGCTCATGGCGACCGGCTCCGCGGAGCACCTCGCCGAACTCCGCCGGCTCGCCGGGGCGAAGAACATGGAGCTGCGGCCGGAAGGCCTCGTGCGCGGAACCAAGGTGGTGGCGGCGGCAAGCGAAGCGGACATCTACCGGGCGCTCGGCCTCGACTTCATCCCGCCGGAACTGCGCGAGGGACGCGGCGAGATCGAGCTGGCGGGCCGGCACAGGTTACCGGTCCTGGTGGAGGAGAACGACCTCCGCGGCATCCTCCATGCCCACACCGTCGCCTCGGACGGGGTCAACACGCTGGAGGAAATGGCCGACGCTACGCTCGCGCGCGGCTACCAGTATTTCGGCATTGCCGACCATTCGCGCTCCGCCTTCTACGCCGGCGGGCTCAGCCTCGAAGAGATCGCCGAACAGCAGGCGGAGGTCGCCCGGCTCAACCGGAAATACGGCCGGCGATTTCACGTCTTCCACGGGATCGAGTCGGACATCCTCGTCGACGGCGCGCTCGACTATCCGGACGATGTCCTCGCCGGCTTCGACTTCGTCGTGGCGAGCGTCCACAGCCGGTTCAAGCTGGACGAGAAGAAGCAGACCGAACGGATTCTGGCCGCGGTCCGCCATCCGGCGACGACGATTCTCGGACACATGACCGGGCGCCAGCTGCTCCGCCGCGCCGGCTACGACATCGATGTCGAGGCGGTGCTCGCCGCCTGCGCCGAGCACGGCGTTGCGGTCGAGATCAACGGCAATCCGTGGCGGCTCGACCTCGACTGGCGCTGGCACCGGCGGGGCCTTGAACTCGGCTGCATGTTCAGCATCAACCCGGACGCGCATTCGATTGCCGAGATCGACCTGACCCACTGGGGCCTGCTGATCGCGCGGAAAGGCGGCATCCCGAAGGAGCACGTGCTGAACTGCCTGAGCCGGGCCGAAATCGAGGCCTTCTTCAGGAAACGCCGCCAGCGCTGGCAGCGCTGAAACGTCAAAAGAAGGTGTGGACGGCGTCGACGACGTTGTAGTCGTCGTCGATGACCGGGATGAGGCGCCATTTGTCGAAGGCGGTGCAGGGATGCGAGATGCCGCAGCCGACGAGATCGCCGACCGCCAGCGGATCTTCGGCGGACAGGCGGATGAAGGCGTGCTGGTCGTTGAGGCCGGTGACTGTCATCGCGCCGCGGGCACTCCGCCGCTCCCTGCCGTTCCACACCTCGGTCGGCACCGGATAGCCCGCGTCGAAGGGCACGTCGCGGCGGCCGAGGCAGAGAAGCGCCAGTTCCGGCTCCGGACGCGACAGGACCACGCCCCAAGCCTCCAGCGCCGGACGAAGGCGGTCGGCGCCGCCCCGATGCGAGCCCATCGGCGAGGACGCGTCGTAGATGCCGTCATCGTGGGTGAGGTAGCAGCCGCTGCGGAGGACCAGGCGGATGGGGAGTCCGCCGTAGTTTCCGCCGAGATGTTTCACCACCAGGTCGAAGGCTTCGCTGCCGCCGGCGGTGACCAGGAATTCGCCGTCGCCGCCGATTTCACCGCGCCCGGCCAGCGTTTCGACGAGGCGGCGAAGCTCTTCGAGGAAGCGCTCGATCGGCGGGCCGTCGTGGAGAATCCCTTCGAAGCACTCGACGCCGGCGAACCGCAGGGCGGATGACGCGAGCACGGCCTTCGCGACATCGAGCGCGCCCTCGACCGTTCGCGCGCCGGTGCGGCCGCCGCGGACGCCGAGTTCGACGAGGACGGGAATGGGCCGGCCGCGCGGGCGGCCGGCGAGCGCCTTCTCCATCCGCGCGACCGAAGCTGACGAGTCGACCAGACAATACGCCTCGAACTTCGCGTCGCGGTCGAGTTCGCCGGCGAGCCAGCGGATCGAATTCGGTTCGACCAGCTGGTTGGCGAGGATGATCCGCTCGATGCCGAAGGCGCGATAGACGCGCATCTGGCTCGGCGTCGCCGCCGTCATCGCCCAAGCGCCCGCCCCGAGCTGGCGCGCAAACAGTTCAGGGCTCATCGTCGTCTTGCCGTGCGGCGCCAGCCGGACGCCATGCGCCTCGCACCAGCGCCGCATCAGGGCGAGATTGTGCGCGAGCGCGCTTTCCTTGAGGACGAGGGCGGGAAGAAACAGGTCGCCCGCGAGCAGATTCCAGCGTTTCCCGGCGACGCTGGCCGGAGTGACGCCTTCGGCCGGCGGGAACCCCTTGTAGCGCCAGTCGATCGGATCGTCGCGCAGGCGCTGAAGCATCTCGGGCCGCATCGGCTACCTCCGGCAGGGCTCCCCGGACTTATCACGGCGCAATCGCCAATGAAAAAGCCCGATCATCCCCCCGGAACGACGGGCGGCGCGACGAGACGATTGACCTTGGCCGAGGCTTCCATCTGAACGAGGTGGCCGGCCCTCGGAATCACCTCGACCGGCGCGCCGCCACCGTCGCCGGGCGGCGGCAGGATGCGGTCCTCGGCGCCCCAGATGATCCGCGGCGGTGCGGCGAGAGCGGTGATTTCGGCGCGGAGCGGAAAGAACGAATCGCCCGAGGCGAGGTTTGCGGCGACCGTTTCAAGCGCTGCGCTCACACCGGCGCGGCCGACGAAGGCGAGCGTGTCGGTGACCATCTGGTCGCTGATGAGCCGCGGATTGGCGACGAGGAGGGAGAGAACGCTCCGCGCTTCGGCGGGGTCGCGGAGATGCGGGAAGCGCGCGATGAAGGTGCGGTTAATCGGCGGGCCGAATCCGATCGGAGCGATCAGGGTGAGGCTGATCACCCGCTGGGGCCGCCGGCCGGCAAGCCGGGTCGCGATCGCGCCGCCCAGCGAATGGCCGACGAGATGGAAGCGGTCCGTCCCCGCGGCATCGAGCCAGGCCTCGACCTGGTCGGCGAAGAAGGCGACGGTTCCCGGTCCGACGTCGACGCCGGAGAGTCCGTGGCCGGGGAGGTCGAGGGCAAGGATGCGGCCGCGCTCGACAAAATGCGGCAGCGTCATCCTCCAGGTAGTGTGGTCGGCGCCGAAGCCGTGGACGAAGACGTAGAGGGCCTCGCCGGAGCCGCCGGAGACGTAGTGGATGCGGCGGCCGAGCACGCTTGCCGCCGCCGCGGAGACCGTGCCCGCCATCTCAGCTTTCGGCGATCTCGGCGAGCAGCGCCCCCACCTCGACAATGTCGTCGACCGCGACGTGCCGCGCCGACAGGGTCCCGGCCACCGGCGCCTCGACCTCGAGGTTGAGCTTCGGGGTGCCGACGACCACGACCGGCTCACCGGCCGAAACCACGTCGCCGACATTCTTCAGCCATTCGACGATCACGCCCTCGGTGATCTCGGTGCCGAGCGAGGGGACAACCAGTTTCACCATCCGATCAATCCTCGCGGCCTATCTGTGGTGCCGATCCACGCGACCCTCTATCCGCTTACTTTTGTCTATGCTAATGAACAAAAGTCCGCAAGCCCGTTCTCCGACAGGGCGGGTCCGGGCAGGCGCGAGAAGGACATGCCGAAGGAACTCGTGATCGATCCGGGCGCGATGCGGAAACGAGGCGAGATCGCCTTCGCGGGCATTCCGGTCAAACACTATGACACGCCGTTTGCGGAAGAGCGCCGGCAGCGCGGCGACGCCGGGCTCCTGAATGTGTTCCGCCACATGCTCATCGTCCGCGAGTTCGAGACGATGCTGGGCGAGTTCAAGGCGCGCGGGGCCTATTCCGGCATCGCCTGTGTCTACAAGGGGCCGGCGCATCTTTCGCTCGGGCAGGAAGGCGCGGCGGTCGGAGCCGCGCTCGCGCTCGAACCGGAAGACCATATTTTCGGCAGTCACCGCAGCCACGGCGAGTTCATCGCGAAGGGCCTCTCGGCGATCGGCCGCCTCGACCCGGCGGCGCTGACCGCGATCATGGAGACCCACGACGGCGGCAGGCTGCTCTCCGCCGTCGACCGGATGAAGCCGAAGGACGAGCGCGCCCGCGCCGAATCGTTCCTGCTCCTCGGGCTGCTGGCCGAGATTTTCATGCGCGCGACCGGCTTCAACGGCGGCATGGGCGGCAGCATGCATGCCTTTTTCCCGCCCTTCGGCGCCTATCCCAACAACGCCATCGTCGGCGCGTCCGCCGGAATCGCCGCCGGTGCCGCGCTCTACAAGAAGCTGCACGCGCCCGGTTCGGTCACCGTGGCTTTCACCGGCGACGGATCGACCGGCTCCGGCCCGGTCTTCGAGGCGATGAACTTCGCCGCGATGGCGCAGTACAACCGGCTTTGGCCGGAGCCGTTCAAGGGCGGGCTGCCGGTCCTTTTCTTCTTCGTCAACAATTTCTACGCCATGGGCGGCCAGACCATCGGCGAGACGATGGGCTGGGACCGGCTCGCCCGCATCGGCGCCGCGGTCAACCCGGCGAACATGCATGCCGAGACGGTGGACGGCGCCAACCCGCTTGCCGTCGCCGAAGCCGTCGGGCGGAAGCGCGCCTTGCTCACCGGCGGTCAGGGCCCGGCGCTCCTCGACGTCGAGGTCTACCGCTCGGCCGGCCACTCGACCACCGACGCCAACGTTTACCGGAGCCGCGAGGAAATGCAGGCCTGGGCGGCGCATGATCCGATCGTTCTTTTCGCCGCGGAGCTACGGAATGGCGGCCTCCTTGACCAGGCGGGCGAAGATGCGATGCGCGCCGAGGTCGCCGGGCTGATCCGGACGGTGACCGCGGCGGCGGTCGACCCGGCGGTGTCGCCGGTCATTGACGTCGCCTCCGACCCGACCCTCATCGGCCGCCTCATGTTCTCGAACCGCGAGCGTGACGAGGACGGCAAGGCGACACGCCTCAGTGCCGCGCCGGAGACCTCAGCGCAGGTGCGACAGCTGGCCAAGAAGAGCCGCACCGGCCGGACGGATGCCGGCGAGAAGCTCTCGCCGATGCGGGCGATCACGGTCCGGGACGGCCTGTTCGAGGCGCTCCTCGACCGGTTCGCCCGCGACGACAAGCTCATCGCCTACGGTGAGGAGTGCCGGGAATGGGGCGGCGCCTTTGGCGTCTATCGCGGCCTTGCCGAGGTCCTCCCCTATCACCGCCTCTTCAACGCGCCGATCTCGGAGGCGGCAATCGTCGCCTCCGCGGTCGGCTATGCGATCGAGGGCGGCCGCGCTGTCGTCGAGCTGATGTATGCCGACTTCATCGGCCGCGCCGGCGACGAGATCTTCAACCAGCTCGCCAAATGGCAGGCGATGTCGGCGGGAGCGCTGAAGCTGCCGGTGGTGCTGCGCTGTTCGGTCGGCAGCAAGTACGGCGCCCAGCACTCGCAGGACTGGACCGGCCTTATCGCCCACATTCCCGGATTGAAGCTGGTCTATCCGGCGACGCCCTATGACGCGAAGGGCCTCCTCGCCGCCGCGCTGACCAGTGACGACCCGGTGGTCTTCTTCGAGAGCCAGCGGCTTTACGACACGACCGAGATGTTCCGGCCGGGCGGCGTGCCGGTGGAGCCGTATCGCATCCCGATTGGCGAGCCTGACATCAAGCGGGCGGGCGGCGATGTGACGATCCTCACCGTCGGTCCTTCCCTCTATTCCGCCATCGCAGCGGCCGAGCAGATCGAGCGCGACCGCCGGATCTCCGTCGAGGTGATCGACGCGCGTTCGCTGGTTCCCTTCAACTACGACATCGTGCTGGAATCGGTGAAAAAGACGGGCCGTATCCTCCTCGTCTCGGAGGCGAGCGAGCGCGGCAGCTTCCTGATGACGCTCGCCGCCAATATCGCGCGCTTTGCCTTCGCCGACCTCAAGGTCGCTCCGCGCGTCCTCGGCTCGCCCAACTGGATCGTCCCCGGGGCCGACATGGAATCGACCTATTTCCCGCAGGTCGCCGATATCGTCGATATTGTCTGCGGAGAGCTTCTCGAGGACCGGTCGTTCAATCGCCGCGGCATTCGTGCCTGGGACGATCGCGACCTGGCCCGCCGGGGACTCTGACCGATTTGGCCGGGGGGAAGGCCAGATGGCGCGATTGAGGCGGAGCGGCGGACAATCGGCTGCCTCGGAGGACAGTTCGCTCCGCATCCGCGCGGCCTGGCTCTACTACAACCAGGGCCTGACCCAGAAGCAGGTCTCGGAGCGCCTCGGGATCAGCCGCGGCACCGCGATCCGCGTCCTCGGCGAGGCGCTCGAACGCGGCGACGTCCAGATCTGGATCAACGAGAACGAGGCCGAGTGCGCCGAACTGGCAGTCCGGCTCGAAACCGCCTTTTCGCTCGACGAGGCGGTCGTCGTTCCTTCGCCGGGCGGCGAAGCCGCCTCGAAGGCAGTAGGTCTCGCCCTGGGCAAGCTGCTTTCCGAAGCAGTGACCGACAACATGACCATCGGCGTCGGCTGGGGCCGCACGCTGACGGCGTCGCTGGCAAGTCTCCGGCCGGTCCGCCGCGACGGGGTCAAGGTCGTCTCGCTCCTCGGCGGTGTCGTCGAGGCCCGCGGCAGCAATCCGCTCGAATATAGCTGGCGGATGGCCAGCCAGTTCGGTGCCGACTGCTATTTGTTCATCGCCCCGGCCTTCGTCGATTCGGTCGCCACCAAGCGGCGGCTGATCGAGAAATGCGGCCTCGACAAGCTCTACGCCCTGGCGCAGAAGCTTGACCTCGCCGTGGTCTCGGCCGGCGACATCAACCTGCGCTCGACGTCGCTCGCCGCCGGCCTGCTCGCCCCCGGAGAACTGGAGGAGCTGGTGGAGCTTGGCGCCGTCTGTGACGTGCTCTGCAACTTCCTCGACGACGAGGGCAAAAGCGTCCCGCACGCCCTCAACCGGCGCGCGATGAGCGTCGAGCTCGACGACCTGCGAAACGCCCGGCACGTCGTCATCGCCACCGGCGGCGCCCACCGCGTCGCGGCAATCCGCGCCGCGATCAGGCGGATCGGCTGCAACACGCTCGTCACCGACGAGGCGGCCGCCCGCGGGCTGCTTGCCGGCGAGTCCGGCCGGCGGCCGGCGGCCCGGACTTTCTCGGACTAGCGCGAATGTTCCTCGGCATCGATATCGGGACCACGGCGGTCAAGGCGATCATCGTCGACGGCGACCAGCAACTTGTCGCCGCCGCGACCCGCGAGCATCCGACGGCGCGGCCGCAGCCCGGCTGGAGCGAGCAGAATCCGGACGACTGGCTGGCCGCCGTCCGCGGCGCGCTCGTCGAACTGCGCACGGCTGCGGCGAACGCTTACGCCGCCATCGAGGCAATCGGGCTTTCCGGTCAGATGCATTCGGCGGTGCTTCTCGGCGCCGACCTCCGCCCGGTCATGCCCGCGCTTCTGTGGAACGACAGCCGCGGGACCGACGAGTGCGCCGAACTGACCCGGCGCGCACCCGGGCTCGCCGCGGTCACCGGCGTCCAGGCGATGGCCGGATTCAGCGCGGCGAAGCTGCTTTGGCTCGGCAAGCACCGCGCCGCGGATTTTGCCCGGATCGCCCATGTGATGCTGGCCAAGGACTATGTCCGCCTGTGGCTGACCGGCGAAATCGGTTCCGACATGTCGGACGCCGCCGGCACCCAGCTCTTCGACGAGGCAAACCGCAAATGGTGGCCGGACGCGGTCGCCGCGGTCGGGCTTCGCGACGGCCACATGCCGCCGCTCCACGAAGGACCGGAGGTTGCCGGGCGGCTGCGGGCCGAGCTGGCCGCCGAACTCGGACTCACCGCCGGCCTGCCGGTGGCAGCCGGCGGCGGCGATGCCGGGACCGGTTCGCTCGGCGTCGGCTGCATCGCGCGCGGCGAGGGCTTCGTCTCGCTCGGCACCGCGGCGGTCTTCGTCGTCGCCGACGACCGTTACGCACCCAGGCCCGAGACGATGCTGCACAACTTCGCGCATTGCCTGCCGCGGCGCTGGTACCAGATGGCCGGCATGCTGAACGGCGCCAGCGTCGTCCGCTGGGCGCTCGACATCATCGGGGAGACCGACATTGCTGGGCTGATGCGGAAGGTCGAAGCGCGCTACCGCGGCCCCTCGCACGTCCTCTTCCTGCCTTACCTGACCGGCGAGCGGACGCCGCACAACAATCCCGACGCGCGCGGCGTCTTCTACGGCCTCGCGGCCGGGACCGACAAGGTCGACCTGATGCAGGCCGTGCTGGAGGGCGTCGCCTTCTCGCTGAAGGATGCGCGGAACTGTCTGATCGCAGCCGGCGCCGATTGCCCGCGACCGGGGTTCCTCGGCGGCGGATCGCGCAACCGCCTTTGGGGGCAGATCATCGCCAGCGTGACCGGACTGACCCTGATCCCCTACCGCGGCGCCGAGTTCGGACCGGCGCTGGGCGCCGCGCGGCTGGCTATCATGGCAGCGACGAATGCCGGTATCGAGGAGGTCGGCCGCAAGCCCGAGGAAGGCGAGCCGATCGCGCCCGACATGGCGATGCACGAGCTTTATGCACCACAATACGAGCGCTATCGCGAACTCTACCGGTCGGTGGCGCCGCTCTTCCAGGGATAGGCAACGTCGCGGCGCCGCGGCGAACAGGCCGGGGCTATGCCGTTTCGTTCACCACCAGTTCCACGTCGAGGCGCACAACCGCCTCGTCGATGTCCTCGCCGCTGGTCAGCGCCACCGCCATCTCTGCGGAGCGCTTACCGGCCTCCCGCCGCGGCAGTGCAACGTAAGTGAGCGGCACGGGCAGGTACTGGCCGAGTTCGACCTCACCGACGCCGACGACGGCGACATCGTCGGGGATGCGGCGGCCGAGTTTCAGGAGGCGCAGAATGACCGCAGCCGTCCAGATCTCGCCGCCGACGACGAGCCCGTCGAACTGCCTGCCCGAGGCGAGCAGGCGCTCGAGCCCGTTGAGGCCGTCATCGATCGAATGCTCGACTTCGGCGCAGAGCGCATCGTCCGGCCTGAGCCTCGCTTCCTGCATGGCCTGCCGGTAGCCGTTGAGACGGTCGCGGGCATTCGAGGTCGTCCGCACGTGGCCGCAGATGATCGCAATCCGCCGCCGGCCGATTTCGATCAGACGGCGGGTCGCGAGGTAACCTGCCTCGTGGTCGGAATGGCCGACGGCGAAGTGGATCGGCGAGGCGGGCAGATTGCCCACTTCGATCAGCGGAACCGGGAGGGATTCGAGGAGCTTCCTCGTCTTCGGCGTATGGCCGATGGACGGCAGAAGGATCGCCTGGACGCGCTGCGACAGGAGCGAGCCGAGCGCATAGGGCTCGCGGGCGCGGGCGTAGTCGATCGTCTGCAGGATGTAGTCGTAGCGGTGGCTCTCGAAGACCAGACGCGCCGCGTCGACAAAGCCGAGATAGATCGAGTCCTGCAGGGTCGGCAGGATGATGCCGAAGGCGCGCGAGCGTTGCGAGGCGAGGCTCGATGCGGCCTTGTTGTGATAGTAGCCCATCTCCGCCGCGACCGAGAGAATCCGGTCGCGCGTCTCTTTCCGGATCGAAGCGGATTCCAGGAAGGCGCGGGAGACCGTCATCTGCGAAAAGCCGCTTCGCCGCGCGACATCGTCCATGGTCGGCATCGGGCGCGCTTCCCAAGGGGCGCGCGACTCAATGCCTTTGGTGCCTGACCGGCTCGTTGCGGATTTGGCCATGCGGAGATCAGGGCGTCCGGCCATGCGGACGCGGCATCAGTCCCAATGCGGAACCCATTGCGGTTCGTTGATCAGCCGGGAGTTGGGGACGGTCATCTGGCTTATCTGATCCATTTCCTGCTTCGTCAACCGGAAGTCAAAGACGTCGAAATTCTCTTTCAGACGCTTGCGATTCGAGGTGCGCGGGATCGCGATGACGCCGTCCTGCTGGACCAGCCAACGGAGCGCCACCTGGGCGGCGGTCTTGCCATGCCGGCGGCCGATTTCGACGAGGCGCTCGTCGCGCGCCGCCTTGCCGAGGGCGATGGGGCAATAAGCCGTGATCGCCAGACCGTGCTTGCGGATTGCGGCGATCAGACGGGCCTGTTCAAGGTATGGGTGATACTCGATCTGCGCGGCGACGAGCGGCTCGGAGATTGCCGCCATCGCCTTCTCCAAGTGCGCGATGGTGAAGTTGGAGACGCCGATGTGGCGGGTGAGACCACGCCGCCTTGCATCGGCGAGCGCGTGCATTGTCTCGGTGAGATCGATCTCGGGGTTCGGCCAGTGAACAAGGAGAAGGTCGATGACATCGACCTTCAGGCGCCGGAGGCTCGCTTCGGCGGATTCCTGCAGAACGCCCGCGCCGAGGAGCTGTGGCCGCACCTTGGTGGTGATGAAGACCTCGCCGCGCGGCACCTTTGACCGGCGGATGCCCTCGCCCACCGCCTCCTCGTTGGAGTAGCCCTGCGCAGTGTCGATGTGACGAAATCCGACGGCAAGCGCCTCGGCGACGATGTCGGCGCAGGTTTCGCCCCGCAGTTCCCACGTCCCGCAGCCGATCTTCGGTATGCGCGCGCCCTTCACTGCCACCACGTCGCCGTCGTCCACTGCTGCCTCCCGATCGCGGCCGCACCGCGGGGCGTTCGTCCCGCAGCGATTTTGTTTGCGAAAACATCATCGCATGGTACGATGTTTACGCAACCAAAATTCATTGCTGGCGGAATCGGTCGGTCGCCCGGTCGCAAATCACTGCCAGGATGAAGGAAAAGCTTTTCCTCGGGCCTGTGCCCCTGGATCAGCGCAGAAACGAACGGGAGGGACGCAATGAAGAGAATGATGCCTTGGTCCTGCGGCGGGCTCGCACTGGCCGGACTTGCCGTACTCGCCGCCATGCCGGCAGAGGCGGCCGGAAAGAAGGTCTGCTACGCCTTCCAGGATCTCTCGACCGGGTTCTGGGGCGCCGGCCACGCGGCCATCGTCGATACGCTGAAGAAGAACGGCGTCGAGGTGGTCGAACTGAACGGCGGCAAGGACGCCAACCGGCAGCTCGAACAGGTGAAGGACTGCATCGCGCAGGGTGCGGACGGCATCATCCTCACCGCCGATGACGGCGATTCCGAAACGATGCTGGTTGCGCTCGCGCAGGAGGCCGACGTGCCGATCGCGACGTTCAACCGGCCGCCCTCGGACCTGTCCAAGGGCATCATCGTCGTCGCCGACAACGAATCGGTCGCCCGCCAGGCGGTCGAAGCGATGATCGTTCAGGCCGAAGCCAAGTTCAAAAAGACCGGCAAGAAGCTGCATCCGCTGATCCTCGTCGGCGACCTGGCCGACCCGAACGCGGTGAAGCGGCGCGAAGGCTTCATGAACGCGCTGAAGAGCCACGCCGACCTGTTCGAAACGCCGGTCGAGATCAACACCAAGTGGAACTCGCAGGTGGCATTGGCGGGGCTCGAAGCGGCCGTCACCGCCGATCCGAACATCGACTTCATCTTCACATCGTCGGACTTCCTCTTCCCGACGATCCAGGGCGTTCTGGAACCGCGCGGCAAGTGGAAGAAGTCGGGCGACGACAACCACGTCATCCTCGGCGGACTCGACGGCGACGACGGCGCCTGCAAGCTAATCCGCGAGGGCTACGTGGATTCGACAGGCGTCCAGGACGTCTATCTCGAAGCAAAGCTCGCGCTCGACAGCATCCAGGACGCCATCGCCAAAGGTGAAGCGCGTCCGAACGGAGTAAAGCTCGACCCGGGATTTGCGCTCTCGCAGGCGAATTACGCCGAGAAGGGGCCGACGACCTGGGGCTGCATGGTTCTCGACGCGAAGAAATAGACGACGGCAAGGAAACGGACCGGGCGGGCGGTTCGTACCGCCCGGTTCAACTCGCTTCGCAGTCTAGCCGGAACCGTGGACGTGGGCGGAGACAGCAGATCGCCGGCGCACGAGCGTCTTTTCGAAGCCGCGGCGATCGCACGCGACAGCCGAGGAAGCATAGTCAACTTTTTTCGAAGAATTCTTCTCTCGGAATATTTTATCCTGTACCTGACGATTTTCTATTTTCTTTCGATGGCCGCGATCTTTCCGGATCTGGCCACTCCACGGAACATCAGTAACCAGCTTTCCAACGTATGGCCGCTTCTCGCGGTCGCGACCGGTCAGACGCTGGTCATCATCATCCTCGGGATCGACCTAAGCCAAGGCGCCATAATGGGTTTTGCCAGCGTTGCCGGCGGATTCGTCATGGCGACGGCGGCAGACCCCAACCTCCTCGGCGGGAGCCCGCTATGGGGCACGGTGCTCACGGAGGGCGGCGGATGGCTCGCGGGACGATCCGGATCGGTCCTGATCGGTGTCGGATTGATGCTGGTTGTCGGCGGATTGGTGGGCCTGATCAACGGCTACTTCATCGCCCGTTTCCGCATGCCGGCCTTCATGGTGACGCTGGTCTCGCTGATGCTCTTCTCCTCGGCAGGCATCTGGCTCACGCAATCGCAGAACATCGTCAACCTGCCGCCGGAATTCACCCAGCTCGGATCGGGCGACCTCGTCTCCTTCTATTTCGGCGAGAAGGTCGAGGCGACGATCAAGCGGCGCGACATCCTCTCCTTCCTCACCTACCCGATGGTGATCGCGCTGGCGCTCGCCGTCGCGGTCGAGATCATGCTGCGCTTCAGCGTACTCGGCCGGTACATCTACGCCATCGGAATGAACGCGAAGACCGCCGCGATCTCGGGCGTACCGGTGCGGCGCGTGATCATGGTCGTGTTCGTGCTCTCCGGCCTTTGCGCCGCCGTCGCCTCGATCCTCTATTCGGCCCGGCTCGGCGGCGGCCGTCCGACGATCGGCGCCGGCGCGGCCCTCCTCGACATCATCGGAGCGACGGTGATCGGCGGGACCAGCCTCAGCGGCGGCAGGGGCAAGATCGTGTGGACGCTGATCGGCGTGGTGTTCTTCGTTCTCCTCGGCAACACGCTCAACTACATGGGCCTCTCCGCCTTCTACATCGACGTGGTGAAAGGCGGGATCATCCTCGCCGCGGCGGCGCTCGACGTAGCGCGCAACCAGCTGCTCGCAGGACAGGCGGCATGAGCGGACCGGCGATCCTCACGCTTGCCGCAATCGCGAAGGCGTTCGCCGGCATCCATGCCGTGCGCGACGTATCGCTGGCCGTCGGCCGCGGCCGGATTCTCGGCCTCGTCGGCGAGAACGGCGCCGGTAAGAGCACGCTGATGAACATCATCGGCGGCGTGGTCCGGCCGGATGGCGGCACGATGCTTCTGGACGGCGCGCCCTATGCGCCGGCAAGCCCCGGCGAGGCCAGCCGGGCCGGCATCGCCTTCATCCACCAGGAGCTCAACCTCTTTAGCAACCTGACCATTGCCGAGAACATCTTCCTCAACGATTTTCCGCAGCGGCGCTTTGGCCCGTTCTCACTCATCGACAGAGCCGCGGTCGCCCGGCAAGCCCGCGCCCTCCTCTCCGAGGTCAGCCTCGACCTGCCGCCCGAGACACCCCTCGACCGGCTTTCGCCGGGCGAGCGCCAGCTGGTCGAAGTCGCCCGCGCCCTCCGGCTCGACGCCCGTATCATCATCTTCGACGAGCCGACGACGTCGCTGACCGCGCGCGAGACCGAGCGGCTGTTCGCGCTGGTCGCGCGCCTGCGCGAAGCCGGCAAGTCGGTGATCTACATTTCCCATATCCTCACCGACGTGGCGGCGCTCGCCGACGACATCGCCGTGCTCCGCGACGGCGCGCTGATCGAAGCCGGCGCCAAGGCGCAGTTCCCGATCGCCCGCATGATCACACTGATGGTCGGACGCCCGATCGACCAGCTTTATCCGCCGCGCAAGTCAGCGCCGCAGGCCGCGGTCCTGCTCGAAGCCATCAGCCTCGGCGCGACCGGCATCATCAGGGACGTGAGTTTCGCGCTCCATCGCGGCGAAGTGCTCGGCATCTTCGGATTGATGGGCGCCGGGCGCACCGAACTCGCCCGCATCCTCTTCGGCCTCGACAGTCACGAGACCGGCGAAATCCGCGTCGAGGGCCGCCGGCTGCCGGCGCGCTCGGCGCGCGCCAGCATCCGCAGCGGCATCGCCTTCATCACCGAGAACCGGCGCGAAGAAGGCCTCCTGATGAACGGCACGGTTGCCGAGAACATCGCCCTCGCCGCGCTGCCCAGGCTCGCCATCACCCCGGCCGAGCTGATCGAGCAGGGCCGCATCCGGAGCGCCGCCGGGGCGCTCGCCGAGGCGCTCAACATCAAGACGGCGTCGCTCGACGCGCCGGCCAAGAGCTTGTCGGGCGGCAACCAGCAGAAGGTCGTCCTGGCGAAATGGCTGCTCTGCCGGCCCTCGGTCTTCATCATGGACGAGCCGACGCGCGGCATCGACGTGGGCGCCAAATACGAGATCTACTCGATCATCGACCGGCTCGCCGGGGCCGGCGGCGGCGTGCTTTTCATCTCCTCGGAACTGGAGGAACTGCTGGCGGTCTGCGACCGCATCCTGGTGATGAGCCGAGGCGAGATCGTCGGCGAATTCGCTAGAGCCGGCTTCGACCGCGGGCGCGTGCTGGCTGCGGCCTTTCGCGAGGCGGCCGCATGAACCGCGCCCTCTACGACCGCGTCAGCGGCTACCTCCTCCGCCATGCGGCGGCGATCATCTTCATCGTCGTCTTCGTCTATTTCGGGCTCGCCGCCGACAATTTCCTCAGCGCCGAGAACTCGCTCAACATCATCAAGCAGGCTTCGTTCACCGGCGTCATCGCCGTCGGCATGACCTTCGTCCTGCTCACCGCCGGAATCGACCTCTCGGTCGGCTCCAACATGTACGTGTCCGCCATGACCGTCGGCTATCTCCTGCAGATACCCGGCCTGCAGGGCGGTTTCGGCGTCCTTGCCGGGATCGTCGCCGGCCTCGCCACCGGCGCGCTTTTCGGCGCGATCAACGCCGCCTGCATCGTCTATCTCAGGATCACGCCGTTCCTGGTGACGCTTGCCACCATGGTCGCAGGCCACGGGCTGGTGACCGCGATCACCCAGTCCTTCGGCCTCGACTATCCGGCGGCGTTCACGTCCTTCGGCGCGGCCTCGATCCTCGGCATACCGATTCCGGTGGCGATCTTCGCCGCCGTGGTCGCCGCGGCCCATATCGTGCTGACGCGCACGCCCTTCGGCCGCCAGCTCTATGCGGTCGGCAACGATGCCGAGGCGGCGCGCAAGGCCGGCATCGCGACCGACCGGATCATCTTCTCGGTCTATGTGATCTCCGGACTCTGCGCGGCGCTCGGCGGGGTGACGCTGATCGCGCTGGTCGGGCGCCTCAACCAGACATTCGGCGTCGGCAAGGAATTCGACGTGATTACTGCGGCAGTGCTCGGCGGAACCAGCCTCTTCGGCGGCGTCGGCACCGCCTTCGGCGCAGTCATTGGCTCGGTTCTCGTCCAGATGGTCCAGGCCGGCATGGTCTTCGTGAAGGTCAACCTCTACCTGCAGCCGATGGTGCTGGCGGCGGTGATCTTCATCGCCGTCTTCTTCGACAGCCTGCGCGGCGCGCGGCTGGAGAAACTGAAGCGCCGATTCATCCGCATGGACGCGCCGAACGAGCCGGGCGCTTCCGCCGGCAAGGAAATCGCCAACCCACCATGACGCAGAGCCTACCCCGCCGGCCCCGCACGCGGCCGGCGGACAACAAAACCAAGCGGGAGGAAAGAAGCATGGGCACGAAGTTAAGTCGCAGGCGGTTCCTGACCACCACCGCGGCGGCAGGCGCCGGCCTTTATCTTGGCGCGCGGCCGCTCCGCTATGCCCGCGCCGCGGGCGGCAAGATCACGATCGGCACCGAAGCCGGATCGCCCTATGACACGTTCTACAAGAAGCACGCTGCCGAGTTCACCAAGGCAACCGGCGTCGAAGTGACATTCAACGCGATACCGCACGACAATATCCGCCAGCAGTTCGTCCAGGACGCGCTGTCCGGCGCCGGCGGCTTCGACGTCTACATCGCCGACCAGGTCTGGCTGCCGGAATTCTACGAGAAGGGCTTCATCGCCGACATCTCGAAGCAGCTCTCCGACGCCGACAAGGCGGACTTCTCGAAGACCGCGATCGAGACCGTCAGCTACAAGGGCGCGGTCGTCGCGCTCCCGATCATGGTGCACAACTGCGCCATGTATTACCGGACCGACCTGCTCAAGGCCGCCGGCCTCGCCGGACCGCCCAAGACCTGGGACGAGTACCGCCAGTACGCCAAGGCGACGACCAAGGACGGCGTCTGGGGGACGATGATCCTGTCCAAGCAGGGCATCGAAGCCTCGACCCGGCTCAATTCGTTCTACCAGCAGGCCGGCGCCGACATCATCGACGCCAGCGGCAAGCCGACCATCGACACCGACGCCGGCCATGCCGCGCTCGAGTTCATGACCAAGATGGTCTTCGAGGACAAGGCGGCGCCGGAAGGCGTCCTCGAACTGCCAGACATGCAGGGCGCCTGGCTCGACGGCAAGCTCGCGCTGGCACCGGTCTGGCCCTACCTCTACTCGCTGGCGAAGGAGCCGCTCGGCGGCAAGTTCGCCATCGGCACCTCGCCCGGGCTGAAGCGTCCGGCGGGCACGGTCTATTCCTGGGGCTTCGCGGCGGCGGCCGGATCGAAGAACCCGGAGGCGGCCGCGGCATGGGTCAAGTGGGCGACGGATTCCGAGCAGCTCTACAATTTCGGCAAGGAATGGCTGAATCCGGTGCCGCGGAAGTCGGCGATCGACAAGATCGGCGCCGACAGCTCGATCAGCGACAGCGACAAGGCGGCGATCGCGGCATTCGCGGAATCGGCGGCGGCGGGCACGTCGATGCCGATGATCCCGCAATACTCGCAGCTCCTCGAAATCCTCGGCATCATCCAGTCGGGCGTGATGTCGAAGGCGGTCAGCATCGACGACGCCCTGAAGGACGGACAGCAGCGCGCCGAAGCGGCGATGGCGGGCTAGGCCCGAGGAACCGACGGCGGCCGGCCCAACTCCCTGCCGGACCGCCGTCCCAGCCTCGGTCCGGCAGCGCGCCGGGCCGAGGCGGTTTGTGCAAAGCGAGGTGGCGGACATTCCGGCAGAACCAGGGACCATCCCGCTTCGCCCGCGTCGCCGCGGCAGGACGGGGATCGCGCTGACGACCCCGGCGCTCCTCGTCCTCGCAGCGGCGATGCTCTATCCCATCGGCTACACGATCTGGCTCAGCTTCAATTCCTCAAGGACGGCGCTCTCCGGGACGCCGGACTTCGTCTGGCTTGCCAATTTCCTTAAGATCGCGGCCAACCGCGACTTCCAGGCGGCACTTCTCCAGACCGTCGGCATCGTTGCGGCAAGCGCGCTCCTCGAGGCGATCCTTGGTCTGTCGATCGCGCTGGCGCTCCACCGCGCGCTCGCCGGCTCGCGCATCTTCCAGACCATCTTCGCCCTGCCCCTGATGATCGCGCCGGTGGTCGGCGCCCTCGCCTGGCGCTTCGTTTTCGCCGACGGCTATGGCCTCATCGACACGATCGCCCGAGATTTCGGCGGCGAGGGGCCGCTGTGGTTCGCCGATGTCTGGCTGGCGCGGGCGGCGGTGGTGATCGCCAACCTCTGGCTGGCGCTGCCCTTCGACATTCTGGTCCTGCTTGCCGGACTGACGGCGCTGCCGACGGAGCCGCTCGAGGCGGCGCGCGTCGACGGCGCCTCGCCGGCCCAGATTCTCACGCGGATCATGCTGCCGCTGCTGAAGCCGGTGATCGCGATCATCCTCGTCACGCGCTTCGCCGACGCATTCCGCATCTTCGACGTGGTCTATGTGCTGACCGGGAGCGGCCCGGCCAACCGCACCGACGTGCTCTCGACCTTCATCTACCGGCAGATGTTCACCAACTTCGACTTCGCCGGCGGCGCGGCCGCATCGGTGCTCCTCGTCATCCTCACCTCGGCGGCGTCGCTCGCCGCGGTGCTGCTCCTGCGCGAGCGGCAGGGGCGGGCATGAGCGCCGCCGGGGCGCGCCCGGCGCGGTCGCGGCTCGGCGACGCGGCGACCTATCTGTTCCTGACGGTCACGGCGATCGTCATGCTGACCCCGATCCTCTGGATCTTCTCGACCTCGCTCAAGCCGACGCCGGAAATCCTCGTCTCGCCGACGCGGCTCCTGCCGACCGCGCCGACGCTCGGCCATTACGGCGTGGCGCTCTCCGGCGATTTCCGCTCGTTTCTGGTGAACAGCCTGATCGCGGCCGGCGGCGCGACCGTCGCCGGCCTGCTGCTTGCCATTCCGGCGGCATTCGGCTTCGCCAAATACGCCTATCGCGGGTCGGCCGGATTTCTCTCCTTCATCGTCGTCACGCGGGTTTTCCCGCCGATCGCGCTGGCGCTGCCCTTCTTTCTGCAGTTCCGCACAATGGGCCTCATCGACACTCCCTGGGGGCTGGTGGTCGCCTACCTGCCGATCGTGCTGCCGCTGATGATCTGGATCTTGCACGGCTTCTTCCGCGACTTTCCCGACGAACTGATCGAGGCGGCGGAGATCGACGGGCTCGGCCCGCTGGCGACGCTCGTCCGCATCGTCCTGCCCCTGTCGCTGCCGGGCCTCGGCGTGGCGGCGCTATTCGGTTTCCTCGTCGCGTGGAACGAATTCGTCATCGCGCTGACGCTGACCCGGACGCCCGGCGGCGGGCAGACGCTGCCCGTCGGCATCTCGACGCTGATCACCCAGTTCCAGGTCCTCTGGGGGGACATGATGGCGGTCGCCGCCATTTACCTGTTGCCGGCGCTGGCGGTGACCATGCTCACCCAACGCGGGCTGATCCGCGGGCTGATGCAGGGGGCGACCAAGGGCTAGACGTAGCGCCAAGGGGCCGGCAGGCGGGGATCAGCCGGGCGTTTCCGGGATCCACACCGTCATCCTGCCCGAGCCGCGATTGCACCACAGGTAGTAGGGAATCGCGGTGAGGTCGGCGGACCGGTCGACGGGCGGCGCCGTCCGGTAAAGGCTGCCGTCCCAGTCGTCCGAGGCGGCCACGCGCCCGCTGGCGACGACGCTGACGACCCCGCCGAAAAGGTCCGGGCGCGGCACCGCGCTCACCGCTCCGCTCCGCGGCAGCTTGATGCGACCGACGCTGATATCGGGGTTGTCGACCTGCTCGACGCAATAGACCAGCGGCCCGCGCTTCAGGACGACGCGGCCGATATCCATGCGCACGTCGGGATGCGAATAGACACGCTCGACCGGCATCGGCAGGTCGAGGTCGACGATGTCGCCCGCCTGCCATGTCCGCTTGATCTCGACATAGCCGCGCACCCGATCGGCGGTTGCGACCGGCGCGCCGTTGACCCGCAGCGTCTCGCCATGCGCCCAGCCGGGGATGCGCAGTTTCAGGGAGAATTCCGCCGGCTGCTCGGGGTCGACAGCGATCGTCACCCTGCCCGACCACGGATAATCGGCGGTCTGGCGAATGGCAACGCGCGTTCCGGCGACCGCCAGGCGCGTGCTGCTGCCGCCGTAGAGATGGACGGCGACGGTCTTCTCGGCGGTCGAATAGAAGTAGCCGCCGACCGAGGCGACCAGCCGCGAGACGTTCATCGTGCAGCACGGGCAGGTGTGCCACTCCCAGCGCTTGTGGCTGCCGTCGCTTTCGAGCTTGTTCTCGTAGAAATAGTGTGTGCCGTCGCGCGACAGGCCGGACAGCGCGCCGTTATAGAGCGCGAGCTCGAGCGCATCGGCATAGGCGCCGTCGAGGTCGATGTTGAGCATGCGCTGCGCCCAGAAGATGAGCGCGACCGAGGCGCAGGTCTCGGCATAGGCGGTGTCGTTGGGAAGGTCGTAGTCGACGGTGAAGCCTTCGTTGGCCGCCGCCGGGCCGAGACCGGCGGTGACATACATGCGCTTGCCGGTCACGTCCTTCCACAGTCGCTCGCAGGCGGCCTTGAGGGCGGCGTCTTCGAGGTCGGCGGCAAGGTCCGCCATCGCCGTGTACATGTACATGGCGCGGACGGCATGGCCGACGACCTTGTCCTGCTGGCGGACGGGCTTGTGCGACTGGTTGTATTCGTAGGTCTTGGCCCAGTAGCGCCTGGGATCGTCGCCGCGCGCGATCGCCTCGACGTCGAAGTAGTGGGGCGGCTGGTTGCCGCGCTCGTCGATGAAGTAGGCGGCGAGGTCGAGGTGCCTGCGGTCGCCGGTCGCGTGGTAGAGCTTGATCAGCGCCAGCTCGATCTCCTGGTGGCCACAATAGCCGCGCTTCTGGCCGGGACCGGTGCCGAAGGTTGCGCGGATGTGGTCGACATAGCGAAGCATGATGTCGAGGAGCTTCCGCCGCCCGGTCGCCTGGAAATAGGCGATCGCGCCTTCCAGCATATGCCCGGCGCAATAGAGTTCGTGGTTGTCGCGGAGATTGGTCCAGCGGTTCTCGATTTCGCGGCCGATGTACCAGCAGTTGAGGTAGCCGTCCGGGAGCTGGGCCTTTTCGAGGTCGTCGACGATGGCATCGATCTGCGCCTCGATGGTCGCGTCGCGCCGGTGCGACAGCGCGTAGCTCGCCGCCTCGATCCACTTGCCGACATCGGAGTCCCAGAAGATCTGGGTGGTGAAATCGTGGCTGTTGCGCGGAATGCGGAGCGGCGGAGGCGGCTGCGGCACGCGCAGCGAATCGAGGATGCCGTATTCCTTGAGGCGGACATGCTGGCTCGGAATCGTCCTGGTCAGCACCGTATCGAGGCGCTCGCGCCAGAACGGCCCTTCGATCCTGACCTCGGCGAAATTGACCGGTGTGAAGCGGCGCATCGGCGGTTCCCGTATTTGGCGGTCAGAGCGAGGCAATGCGGGCGCCGCAGGAATCGCGGACGACCAGCGTGCAGGGCAGCCGGCGAACGCCGGCGAAACGCTCGCCGGCGATGAGCTGCATCATCTTGCGGCCCGCCTCGCGGCCCATTTCGTTGAGGTTCATGTCGACGCTGGTCAGCGCCGGGCGGGTCGCCTGGGCGATGATCTCCCAGTTGTCGAAGCCGACCAGGGCGACATCCTCCGGGACGGCAACCCCGCGCTCGCGGAGCGCATCGGCAACGCCGCGCGCGATCTGGTCGTTGCCACAGAAGATCGCATCGGGCGCGTTACGCCGCGTCCGGAAGAGGCGCCCTACCGCCTCGCGGCCCCACGCCTCCGACCAGGTGCCGGAAAGGTAGAGGCCGTCAATGTCAGAGCGCCCGGCCCGCTGAAGCGTCCTGGCGTAGCCCTGCCGGCGGAGGCGGACGGCCTCGAAGCGCTCGGGCCCGGTGACATGGGCGATGCGCTTGCGGCCGAGTTTGATCAAATGCTCGACGGCAAGCACCGCGCCGCCCTCGTCGTCGGGCACGAGGCTGTATTCATTGGGGTCGTCGACCCGCGAATAGACGTAGAGCACCGGAATCCCCGGCGACGGCACGACCAGCTTCGGACGCAGGTCGGCGCGGCGGCCGGTCACCACGATGCCGTCGACGCGCTTGCCGATCAGCGATTCGACATGCTGCGCCTCACGCACCGGATCGTCGGTGGCGTTGCACATGAAGACCGACATGCGGCTGTCGGTGAGGCATTCCTCCAGCCCCTCCATGATCGGAATCGTGAAACGGCCGAAACTGTCGGTCGAGATCAGGCCGACGGTGAGGCTGTGGCCGCGATGCAGGCTCTGGGCGAGGCTGTTCGGGCGGAAACCGAGGCCCTTGGCGACTTCCGCGATGCGGGTCCGGGTCTCCTGCCTGAGGCTGCCGCTGTTGTTGAGCGCCTTCGACACGGTCGCGATGCTGACATTGGCGGCGCGGGCAACATCGTGAATCGTCGGACGTGCCGGTTCGCCGTTCCTGCCGGTCCTGCCGGTTCGGTTGATGCCCCGCGCCATCGCTACTTCACCGCACCGCTGAGGAAACCGGACACGTAATACTTCTGCAGGAGCAGATAGAAGAGCACGCAGGGAACGATCGAGATGGTAATGCCGGCCTGGAGCATCCCCCAGTCGGTGCCGCCGATGCTGGTTTCCTGGCGGGCATTGGACAGGATCAGCGGCAGGGTGAAGGCAGTGCCCTTGTTCATCATCACCAGGGCGCCGAGGAACTCGTTCCACGACGTGATGAAGGCGAACAGCGCCACCGTCACGATCGCCGCCCGGATGGCGGGCAGAAGAATCCGCAGAAGCACCTGCCAGGTCGAGCACCCGTCGATGAACGCGGCCTCCTCAAGCTCGCGCGGAACGGCTTCGAAGCTGTTCCGCATGATGTAGACGCTGAACGGCAGCTGGATGGTTGTATGCACGATTGCGAGGCCGACCAGCGTGTTGGTGAGCTTGAGGCTGGCGAACATGAAGAAGATCGGCGTGAGCAGCGCCTGATAGGGAATGATCAGGGCAAGGAGCAGGAAGACGAAGAAGAACTCGCGGCCCGGGATCGGAAAGCGGGCGAGCGCGTAACCCGCCGGAATGCTCAGGATCAGGCAGAAGGCAATCGCCAGGAAAGCCACCGCGCCGCTGTTGAAGAGGTAGGTCGGCAGGCCCTCCTGATAGGCCCACAGGCGCCCGTAGCTCGACAGGCTGAGGAGATGGGTGAGATAGGTGGGCGGTATCGCGGAAGCTTCCTCGGTGGTCTTCAGCGACGCAGAGACCGAAAGGACGAGCGGCGCCAGCATGACGGCACTCACCGCCATGCAGACCGCACCGGCGAGGTAAGTGCTGCGGCTGCGCCACAGGCGCGCCGCAAGCGTCGGAGCGGTGGGGCGCGTCAGGTCGCGGGCGAAGGCGACGCCGGCGCTCATGCGTGGCTCCGCCGCGTCAGGGTCATCTGGACGATTGTGCAGGCGAGGATGATCAGCGCCAGAATGAGCGACAACGCGGCGCCGTAGCCGAGCTTCAGATACGGAAACGAGTTCAGATAGATCCAGAAGACCGACGTCGCCGTCCGGTTGAACGGCTGACCGGCGGTCATCAGGTAGAACTGATCGAAGGCCAGCAGCGATCCGATGACGCTGACCAGCGTGACGAGCAGGATGGTGCGGTAGGTGAGCGGCAAGGTGATCATGCGGATGCGCTGCCAATAGGAGGCGCCATCGACCATGGCCGCCTCGGTCGTCTCGGGGTGAATCCCCTGGATGGCGGCCACATAGAGCAGCATCCCGAAACCAAGCACCTTCCACACAATCGATACGATCACCGCCCACAGGGCGCGGTCGGCATCCTCGCCGAACCAGACGAGCGGCCTGGCTATGATTCCGAGGTCGACCAGGAAGCGGTTGACCAGGCCGAAATTGTAGTTGAACAGCCAATACCAGAGGAGACTCGATACCCCGAGGCCGATCACGACCGGGACGAACGTCACCGCCCGGGTGAACTTGCGCAACGGGGTGTTCCGCGAAACCAGAAGCGCGAGCAGGTAGCCGCCGACCATCAGGATCGGGGTCAGCAGCAGCGTGTATTTCAGCGTGAAGCCGAGCGACGTCCAGAACTGACGGTCGTTCCAGGCCTTCACGTAATTGCCGAAGCCGACCCATTTCGCCGGCTCGATGATCGACCAGTTGTGGAGCGACATCCAGAGCATCTGGCTGAGCGGATAGGCGGTGAAGACCAGCACAAACAGCACCGCGGGAGCGAGGTAAAGCAACCCGATCAGCTTGTTTCTTTGCGTCGCGTACATGCGCCGGGCGATCCTGGACGGCCGCGGAACCGGGGCCGTCGAAGAAGGTGGGAGGCCGCGATCCGCGGGACGGCCGCGGCCTCCGACAGCGGTTGCTACTGGTCGGCGATGGCCTTCATCGCTGCCTTGGCATCCGCGATGATCTGATCGAGATCATCGTCGGTGTAATAGACCCGCTGCAGCATCTGCAGCCAAGGGCCCTGCGGCGAGTTGATCTGCTCGAAGAAGGTCGTCGTGTAGGGGGTGCGCCCGACGGACAGCGCCTTGGCGACGTCCTGCACCAGCGGCTCGGCCTTGAAATACTTGTTGTCGACCATGTCCGAGCGGGTGGTGAGGTTGAGCGCCTTGGCGTAGCCCTCGACCTGGACCTCATCCGAGATGAGGAACTTCATGAAGTCGACGGCGTCGGAAACGCGCTTCGAGCCTTTCGGGATGACCAGGAGGTCGCCGCCGATGAAGGAGGCGGCCGAGTTCTCGGCCATGCCGGGGAGGAGCGCGATGCCGAACTTCATGCTCGGATTCTGATCGCGGGCAAGCGAGATGTTGAAGTTGCCCGTGCCCATCATGCCGACCTTGCCGGAGCCGAACTGGAGGTGGAAGGTCTCGCCGTTTTCGGCGCGGTCGCTCTCGTGGACGTTGCCCGACTTGACCATGTCGCGCAGCCACTGCAACACCGGCTTGATATCGCCGGTGAGCGGTTCGTCGCCGGGCCCGGCGGATTCGATCTTGCCGCCCGAGGCCCAGATCAGCGGACCGACGGTGAAGATGTTGCAGCCGGCGCACGAGCCGGGCAGGTAGTAGCCCTTGATGTCGCCGCCGAGCGCCGTGATCTTGTCGGCATATTCGCGCAGCTGCTTGAGGCTGGTCGGCGGCTTGTTGGGATCGAGGCCGGCCTTTGCGAACAGGTCCTTGTTGTAGAAGAGCGCCGAGACGTCGGCATAGAGCGGAACGCCGTAGAGCTTGCCTTCCCAGGTCGCGACCTTCAGGTGGCCGGGACTGATCGTCTTCATCTCCGGCAGCTTGGCGATCTGGTCGGTGACATCGACCAACTGGCCGGCCTTTTCGAACTGTGGCCCGTAGATCAGGTCCATGCCCATCAGGTCAGGCACGTCGCCCGAGGCGATCGCCTGGGCGAGCTTGGCGACCATCTCGGCATGCGGGATGTAGGTGAGGTTGATGTGGCGGTCGGGATTCTTCTCGTTCCACATGTTGACGAGGATATCGACCATTCCCTTGTTGCCGCCCGACCGCTCCCACATCACGAGGTCGGCGGCCTTCGACGGCGCGCTCGTCATCAGCGAGACAGCCAGGGCGCTGAGGGCGAACAGGCCCGCTCCGAATTTCAGCTTCATTTGCTTCCTCCCGAGTTCTTTTCTCGGCCGCCGAGCGCGGCCAGCGAAGGAAAAGCTTTTCCTGGGCGACCACACGACGATCGCAAGGTAAGGGAGAAAACCATCGGAAAAGCTTTTCCTATTACCAATAGGCCACGAAATACGGCCGTACACAAGGCCTTCGGCGAAATGTCGCGTCCTTTCATCGGATGATTGTGGATGCTCCCTCGGGACCGGTCTGTCTGGCCTCGCCCGGACGGTAACGGCCCGCGCCTGGCCGGCTCCGGAGCGCGGGGCGCCCCAGGGCGGTGGAATGGGAGAACCGGGCCGCCGCCGATTCGCCCGGCTTCAGCCAGTTGTCAGGTCGGGTGTGCGAATCTGCCGGCGCGGTCGGGTTGACCGCGACGCCGGACCAAGCCCGCATGAAGAAAGTTGCCCTGTCGCTGTTCGTGATTGCCGCCTCGGGCGCCTACGTCTGGAGCGAGGGTGGACGAGCCGCTCCCGACGATCCGCTTGCGGGCTCCGACGCCGCTCTACCCGCCGATCTGAAGCCGAGTGCCATCCCGGCCGCGACGCCGCCCGTCGCCGAACCGACGCCCCCTGAGGTTCTGCGAACGGGCGGCCCGCGCGCTCCGGATCGGCCTCTGCCCGAAAAGACGGCCGCCATTCTCGAAGCGGTCCGCGCTTCGGTTCCGCGGCTGCTCGCGACGATCACCCCTCCGGCGAGGGTTCCCCCGCCGGAGCCGACGCCGGTCGCGGCGGCGGAGCCGACGGTCCCGCTGCCGCGCCTGCGCCCCGCCTATCACGCGCCGCGGCTCGCGGCGGC
>Ga0070741_10005321_pt1 | contig 28700 bp, 12 predicted proteins | sample Coa_R1_4_FD_66440 | JGI IMG/M metagenome (GOLD analysis project Ga0070741, IMG submission 66440) | Surface soil microbial communities from Centralia Pennsylvania, which are recovering from an underground coalmine fire - Coalmine... | ecosystem: Environmental > Terrestrial > Soil > Unclassified ... | reverse complement strand
GCAGAGCGGCGATGAAGGCGCGGCTCTCCTCGAACTCCGCCTCGGTCTCACCCGGGAACCCGACCATAACGTCGGCTCCGATCGCGGCATCCGGCATCAGCGCGCGCGCTTTCAGGATGCGGTCGGCATAGTGCCGCGGGCGATACTTGCGGTGCATGCGGCGCAACACGCGATCGGATCCCGATTGCAGCGGCGCGTGCACATGTTTGGCGATTCGCGGCGATGTAGCCATCAGATTCAGCAGGTCGTCGGAGAAGTCCATGGGTTCGACTGAACTCAGCCGCAGCCGGTCGATCTTAGTCTCCGCGAGCAGCAGACGTAGCAGATCGGCAAGCCGCATTTTGCTGCCGGGCTCGCGTCCCCACCGGCCGAGATTGATGCCGCTAAGCACGACCTCGCGATACTTCCGTGCCAGATTCCGGACCTGCTCCACCACCTCGGCGGCCGGCGCGCTCCTGCTGCGACCGCGTACGAACGGAATGATGCAGAACGAGCAGCGATTATTGCAGCCGTCCTGGATTTTCAGGTTCGGCCGCGTACGATCGCCCGCGGCATCTTCGACCGGCGCCGAAAGAAAATCATGCGCCGCGAAAATATCGCCCACGTGAATGTTGCCGTGATACGGCGCGCTCGTGACCAACTCCGCAATCTGCGTCTTGTGGGAATTGCCGACAACCCATTCCACACCCGGCAAGGCGGCCAGTTCCTCCGGCGCGCGTTGCGCGTAACAGCCGGTGACCAGGATACGCGCGCCGGGATTCTCGCGGTGCACGCGCCGGACCGTCTGGCGCACGTCTTCATCGGCGGATGCCGTCACGGTGCACGTGTTCAGAATCACGAGATCGGCGTCGGCGCGCGCCGAGGCGGACTCCAGCCCCTTGCCGGCGAGCAGCGATTCGAGAGCCGCTCCGTCAGCCTGCGTCGCACGACAGCCGAAATTCTGTACAAAAAAGGTTGGCAAGTATCCATTATGGCAAGTTTCCGCGGCCCGTCGCCTGGAATAAAAATGCGCTACTCCCGGATTGTTGGTGTACACTGACGGTGTAGCTTCATCAGGTCTTCAGGAGAAAGGTTAGTCAGTATGATACCTCGTCTTGTATCATTTTTCACATTGCTTCTCTTCTTAAGTACTTTCACCTTCGCCCAGGAATTTCGGGCTACTCTCACCGGTCAGGTAACAGACCCAAGCCAGGGTGGCATAGCCGACGCTAAAGTGACTGCCACGAACACTGCGACTAACGAAAAATCACAGGCAGTTACCGGCGCCGATGGCAATTACACCATCCCTTTTCTGGTGCCGGGTAAGTACAACATAAGCGTTGAAAAAGCCGGCTTCAAAACTACCGAACGTGACAACATCGAACTTAGAGTCGCCGACAAAGTGACTGTCAACCTACAAATGGAAGTCGGCCAGATCACAGAAAGTGTGACTGTCAGCGGGACGCCGCCGCTGCTGGAAGAAGCCACCGCGAGCCGCGGCGAGGTGATCGACAACGTGCGGGTCACCCAGCTCCCGCTGAACGGCCGCAATCCGGTGAATTTCACCAACCTCACTCCCGGCGTGATTTTCAACGGGAATCCCCAATTCACACGACCCTTTGACAACGGCGATAACATCAACTTCTCGATCAATGGCGGCTTACAGCAGACGAATAATTTCCTCCTTGACGGTCAACCTGATAACGCCATTACCGACACCACCACGGATCGCACGCGGGCAGTTAACAATGTAGCTTATATCCCCACCGTTGACGCTGTACAGGAATTCCGCGTAATGACGAACTTCTACGACGCGCAGTACGGACGCACCGGCGGCGGCGTGATCAACATTACTACAAAGAGCGGCACGAACGACTTCCACGGCACGGGTTACGAGTTCCTTCGCCGCTACTGGCTGGATGCGAATAACATCTCGGCCAATGCCGCCGGACGGCCTCGCTACGCAGTAGATCCGGCCACCGGCAAGAATCTGGGCGGCCACAAGCTCGACCAGTACGGAACCGAGATCACCGGCCCTGTGTGGATTCCGCACGTTTACAATGGCCGGAACAAGACATTCTTCTCGTTTGGTGTCGAGAACTACATCGAAGGCGCCCCTATGCCGACCCTCACCAGCGTACCCTCGCTGGCCGAGCGCCAGGGCGATTTCTCCAAAGCGGGCGTATCCATCTACAATCCTTTCGCGACCGCGGTCAATCCCAATTTCAATCCGTCGGCGGGTAACAGCGCGACCAATCCGCAGTACATTCGACCGCAATTTTCGGGCAACGTCATCCCGCAGAACCTCTGGAATCCGGTGGGGCTGGCGATCATGAAGTCCTTCCCCGCCCCGAACTTCGGCTCGCCCGACGCCGTGGTGAACAACTACCTGGTCAGCCCGAATATCAGCCAGGACCACTTCCGCAACTGGATCGCGCGCGTCGATCAATCGATCGGGCAGAACGAGCGCATGTTTTTCCGCTACGCGCACAATCGTCGCGACCAGTTCGACAACACGGCCAACGGCTTTCCGCCGCCGGGCATGGACGCGCAGGATCCGCTCATCCGGCTGAACGACAACGCGGTGGTCGATTCCACCACGGTTCTCAACCCGACCACGATTCTGGATGTCCGCCTCGGCTATACGCGCTTCATCCAGGCGGCCTATCGTACGCAGGTGACGGGCTACGACATCACGCAACTCGGCTTCCCGGCCTCGTTTGCGGCGCAGCGTTTCACCAATCAGCCGCCGGCCATCGAAGTCGCCGGTTATCCGCGATGGGGCGCGCGCAATCCCAGCCAGAACACGACCAACGACATCAGTCTGCAGCCCAGCGTCTCCTTCGTGAAGGGCAAGCATTCCATGAAGGCCGGCTTCGAACTGCAGGATCTGCGGCCGAATGCCAAGGGCGGCTCTTTCCTCTGGGGTGCCGGCGAGTTCGCCTTCGATTCCACTTTCACCCAACAACTTCCGGAATTCCCGAACGGCACAGGCGCAGGCATGGCCGCACTGCTCCTCGGCGTCCCCGGCAACGGCACATCCAGCACCAACCTGATCCAGTATGTGCCGCAACTCGCATTTCATTGGCAGTACTGGGGTCTGTATTTCCAGGACGATTTCCGGATCACCAATCGCCTGACCCTGAACCTCGGCCTGCGCTACGATATCGAAACCTCGCCCAGCGAACGCTACAACCAGATGAACCGTGGCTTCGCGTTCGGCACCGCCAGCCCGCTTGCCTCCAATCCGCAGGTCAGGAGCGCGAATCCGAGCGACTGTCCGGCCTGCGCGAATCTCACCGGCGGTTTGCTTTTCGCCGGTCAGAACGGCCAGCCCTCCACCGCCTTCGAGACCAACTGGAGCAATATCCAGCCGCGCATCGGCGCCGCCTACAAACTCACCGGCCACACCGTGCTGCGCGGAGGCTTCGGCCGGTTCTTCCTGCCGGAAGCCGCTTACGGCGGGTCGGCCGGATTCGCGTCGAATACGCCCTTCGTCGCCACGCAGGGCGGCGGCATCAATGCTTTCATCCCGACCAATACGCTCAGCAACCCGTATCCGCAGGGATTGATCCCGCCGACAGGCTCCAGCCTGGGACTGCAGACCTTCGCCGGCCAGAGCATCACGTTCAACAATCCAAACCGCGACATCCCTTACGTGAACTCATATTCCGTCGGCGTACAGCACCAGTTGCCCTGGAACATGGTGGTAGATACGTCGTACGTCGGCAGCCGGACCTATCACATCAACACGAACGACAACCAGGCAGGCGGCGCCCGTAACATCAACGTGCCGACGATCGCGCAACTCCAGCAGGCGAATCAAAACGCCAGCTTCTTCTCGCAAGCCGTGCCGAACCCGTTTGCCGGTCTGCTGCCGGGCACGACGTTGAACTCGGCCACGATTCCTCGCCAGCAGCTGCTCCTGCCCTATCCGCAGTTCACCAGTGTCTTCGAAGGCTCGGAATCTGTCGGCCGACTCTGGTACGACTCGCTCCAGATCAACCTCGAGAAGCGCTTTAGCCAGGGGCTGGTGCTGGACGGCGCCTACACCTGGTCGAAGCAGATCGAAGCGCTGAGTTTCCTGAACAACCAGGACCCAAGGCCCGCGAAGACGTTGGCGGCGACGGATCGTCCGCACCGATTCGTAATCAGCGGTGTCTACCAGTTCCCGTTCGGGCGCGGACGAAAGTTCGGCAACGGCGTAGGACGCGGCATGAACATGCTGATCGGCGGCTGGGAGTACAACATCCTCGGGGTCATTCAGTCCGGCACGCCGCTGAATCTGCCGGGCAATTTCAATCTCCTGGCCGATCCCAGCATTCCCAGCGGCAATCACAACCAGTACTTCAATACGTGCGAATTGCTGACCAACGGCACCACGCGCATGCCGAATGCGGCGCACAACGGGTTCGTGACGGGGTGCAGCAATCCAGCGTGGGTGCAGCTCACCGGATTTGTGCTGCGTTCGAATCCCTTGCGTTCGCCCAATATCCGCAATCCCTGGTCGCCCAGCTTTGACATGTCGCTCGTCAAGCGTTTCCAGATAATCGAGCGGGTCTCGGCGGATTTTCGCTTTGAAGCCTTCAACGTCTTCAACACGGTCATCCAGAACCAACCCAATACAGACCCCACCAGCACTCAGTTTGGATTCATCTCGCTCGGACAGTCGAACTTCCCCCGACAGGTGCAGATGGGCTTCAAACTGAACTTTTAATCAAACAGGGTGGACTTCAGCCGGAGCCCACCCGTCTAATCTCCTGCTATCATGGAATTTCATTTTCCCCGCGAGGTAAATTCCATTTGGCATTAGTTGAAGGCTGCAAACACGCGCTGGAAATCTCCATCCCCGTCGATGAGGTAGAGCAGGAAACCGGCCGCGTGGTCGAAAACGTACAGAAGAAGGCCAGGATTCCCGGTTTCCGTCCCGGCAAGGTCCCCACCGGAATCCTGCGCAAACAGTTCGCCGGCGAGATTCGCCAGCAGGTGCTCGAAAGCCTCATCCCCAAACATCTGAAGAAGAGCTTCGAAGCGGAGGACCTCCATCCCGTCGGCACGCCCGACATCTCGGACATTCACTTTCACGAAGGCGAGCCGTTGCGCTTCAAAGCCGAATTCGAAGTGGTGCCGCAGATCGAACTAAAGGACTACAAGGGCATCAGCGTACCGTATCACGATCCCGAGATCACCGACGAAGATGTTTCCAAACGCATCGAGGAATTGCGCGATCAGAAGGCCGAGTACGTCAACATCGATCCGCGCCCGATAGAGGACGGCGACTTCGCCGTGGTATCGCTCGAGAGCGTGTCCGGTGTGGAAGGCGATCCGGTGAAACAGGATGAAGTCGTCCTGGAGATCGGCAGCGAAGATACGTTCCAGGCGTTCACCGAGAATCTGCGTGGCCTCTCCCCCGGCGACGAGAAGGAGTTCGACGTCACTTACCCCGAGGATTGGGGTCAGAAGAAACTGGCCGGCCGCACAGTGCGCTTCCACTCGCAGGTGAAGGGCATTCGCCGCAAGGAACTCCCCGAACTGAACGACGAGTTCGCGCAAGATCTGGGCGACTACCGCAACATGGACGAACTGCGCGATGCCGTGCGCAAATCGCTGTTCGCCCAGCGGCAGTACGAAGCGCAGCAGGAAGCCAAGAATAAGCTCATCGAAAAACTTGTGGACGAGCACGAGTTCCCGGTGCCGCAAGTCTTCGTCGAGAACCAGATCCGGAACCGGGTAGAGAGCAGCCTGCGCACCCTGGCGGCAGAAGGCACCGATGTCAGTAAGCTGCAACTCGACTGGAAGAAAGTCAAAGAAACGCAGCAGGACAAAGCCCTGCGCGAGGTGAAAGCGTCGATGCTGCTCTCGCGCATCGCCGAGCGGGAAGCGATCGCCGCCACGCGCGACGAAGTGGATCGCGAGGTGGACCGCATGGCCCGCCAGCACCGCGAACCGTTCGCGGCGGTCCGCATGCGTTACGAGAAGGACGGCACGCTGGGCCGGATCGCCAATCACATCCAGACGGACAAGACGCTCAACTTTCTGTTCGAGCACGCGCAGAAGACGGCGGAGTAGGGTCCGCACGCGATGGCCGGCGCATGTCGCATCGCACTGGCAAACCTGCGCTTCCCGGCGGCCGCCGCCCAGTCTGTGACCCTGGCGGAGCAGGCGATCGCCCAAGCCTCCAGCGCGGGAGCGTCCATCGTATGTTTTCCGGAATGCTTCGTCCCCGGCTACCGCGCGCCGGGCAAGCAGTTGCCGCCGCCTGACCCAGCGTTCCTGGAGCAGGCATGGGAGTGCATTGCCAAAGCCGCCGCGAGGGCAAACGTCGCCGTGATTCTGGGGACGGAACGGATCGTGGACGGAAAGCTGCTGGCGACCGCCCTGGTAGTCAATCAGGACGGAACAATCGCCGGCTTCCAGGACAAGGTCCAGATCGACCCCTCCGAAGAGCCAATCTACACGCCCGGTTCAGGCAGGCGCGTTTTCCGCGCGGGCGAAGTAACCTTCGGAATCTCCATCTGCCACGAAGGCTGGCGTTACCCCGAGACATTCCGATGGGCGGTCCGGCACGGGGCGCAGATCGTATTCCACCCGCATTTCCACGAGGCCGAACCGGGCGGGTACCGGCCCGCGACGTTCGCGCATCCTGCGAATACATTTCACGAGAAGGCAATCCTCTGCCGCGCCGCCGAGAATACCTGCTACGTGGCGACGGTGAATTGTGCCGGCGAAGGCTCACCCACGACGTCCGCCGTCGTCCGACCCGACGGAACGTTGCTCAGCTGGCAGCCATACGGCAAGGAAGGGCTGCTCATGGCAGACCTCGACTTATGTTTGGCAACTGGCCTGTTAGCGTCCCGGTACAAACCCGTGTAGCCGTACGCATGTTCTCTGTAGGCACAGAAAAACCACAGAGAAAAGCCCTACCTCTCAGAACTTAAACCGCAGTGCGAACTGGATCAGCCGCGGCTGATTGATCTGCGAACTGATCACCCCGAACTGCGCTGTCCCGAACGACTGTCCGGGATATCCGAACTGCACGCGATTGGCGATGTTGAACACCTCGGCGCGGAACTGCAGCCCCATCTTGCTCTCGGGTCCGAACGTGGTGTTCTTGAAGAGCGCGAAGTCCAGATTCTCAATGCCCTCTGAACGGACGTTCGGCATGGTGCGCGGGCCGTTTCCGAACGTGAACGACGCGGGCTGGCTGAAGTCGGCCGTGTTGAACCATTTGCCCAACCGGCTCTGTGCCGGCCCGCCGTCGAGATTCGGATCCTGCCCGTTCACGTTCGGCCGCGCCGTCCCGGCGAACGCGTTCGACAGGTTCTGCGATGCCGTGATGAACAGCGGGAAACCGCGTTGCAGCGTGAGCACGCCGTCGAATCCCCAGCCGGAGATCAGCTTGCCGGCGACGCCGTGAATTCCGCCGAACAACTTCTGCCCCTGCCCGAACGGCAGATCGAGCACGTAGCTGGTCGCCAGCCGCTGCGGCACATCGAACAGCCCGAGCGAGCGTTCCGCGCGCAGATTGTAGAAGTTCTGCGGCTGCGCCTGCCCCACCTCCAGCCACGCGGTCGCGCTATCCACGTCACTGATCAGCTTCGCGTTCGTGTAAGAGAGCAGAAGGCTGCCTCCGGCGCCGAATCGCTTCTCCAGTTTGAGCTGGAACGAATGATAAACCGAATCACCCGCATTGCGGCCGATCAGGTTCACCGATCCGAACTGCGGAAATGGCCGCAGCAGCGTGTTGTAAGTCACCGTGGGCTGGGCCAGCGTGCCGTTCGAGATCTGGCCGAAGAACGGATTTGCCACGCTCTGCAGCAACTGCGAACCGAGTGCCATGTACTGCGGCGGTAACTGATCCGTGAGCAGCGTGGGGAAGTAGAGATGAACGCCGCGCGCGCCCGCGTACGCCGCGTCGATCAGGAAATTGCCCGGCAGTTGCTGCTGGACGTTGAAATTCCATTGCTGCGTGTACGGGAAGGGATTGTTCGGCAACACCGAAGTGAAACCGAGACCATAAAGTTTATTCTGATAATTCGGATCGCGCGCCGGCGGCTGGTTCAGGCCGTTCGGAAAGGGGTTGCTGAAATGGCCGAACGGCGTCAGGCCCCCATCGGTCGTGGTGACCATCGGGGTCGACGCCTGGTTTAGCGGGTCGGAACCCGGCCCGGTGGCACCGGTCTGCAGGGCGGGCAGCCAGAAAATTCCGTACCCGGCGCGGATCACCGTGTTCTTGAAAAGATGATAGGCAAGGCCGACGCGCGGGCCGAAATTTTTGTAGCCGGGATCCATGTTGGTGCGGCTGGAACGGTCCGGCGAATTCACCAGCGCCAGGTTGCCCATCACATTCGACCCGGTAGTCTTCGCCAGCGGACTGGGGACGTTGGGCTCCCAGAAGCTCAGGCGATCGTAACGCTCGGAGAACGGGCCATCCAGTTCCCATCGCAAACCGAGGTTCACCGTCAGCTTCTGCGTCAAGTGGATGTCGTCCTGCACGTACAGCGCCCGGTAGATCTTTTGTGCGGCTATCGGCGCCACCGTCGGCACAGAGCCGCCGCCCGGGTAACCGAGCATCATCGAGGCCAGAGCGAAACCGCCGGAGGGATGCAGCGGATCGGCGGTGGTAAATCCGGTGTCGAACGTGAACGTCCCGGAAGCGCCGCTGACCTGAATGAAATTGTACTGGCCGATGCGGAAGTCGCCGCCGACCTTCAGCGAGTGCTTGCCCCAGATCTTCGTCAGCGACGGCGCCAGGCTGTAATCGGGCACCTTGGCGCTGATGCGAGTGCCGCTCTCCCCGAAGAAACTGGTCATCCCGGCGATCGAAGTGATCACCGGCAGTACCCGGAACGTCACCTGCTGATTCATAAACGCGGGCCAGCCGAGTTTCGTCAGATCGTACCCAAGGCTCTGCGGCTGCTGGTTGACGTACTGGCGCATGAAGGCAAAGCGCACGTTCGCGATCGTGGTGGGCGACACCGAGTAGCTGTCGTTGAGCACGATCTGCTGATTGTGCCAGCGCTGCGGCGCCACCTGGATCGGATACATGTTCGTGCCGAATGGATCCACCGGCAGCAGGTTCGTGTACCACAGCGTGTAGCGCGCGAAAAACGTCTGCTTGCTGCTGATGTTGGCGTCGATACGCGCGGTCAGTTGCGAACTGTCGGCGCCGGCGCCGGCATTGCCCACCCAGTTGTTGATGTGCGTGATCGGATTGCCGATCGTGTTGGCCGGCGCCCACAGGTGGTAATCGGCCAGGTATTTCGAGGTGGGATCCAGCCGGTTTTGCGGAATGATGTTGTTCGGGAATGCGTCGCGCAGGTAGAACCCTGCGCCCCTGGTCGGATCCGGGCGGGTGGTGGTGGGGTCGTAAATCGGAATCAGCGCGCCGTTGGCGCCACGCAGGCCGGAGAAGTCGCCCGTGACTTCCGCGGCCGTCGGCACTGTGAACACGGATGCGATCCCGTTGCGCTGCGCATAACGTTCGGCGTTGACGAAGAAGAACAGCTTGTCGTGTCCGTTATAAACGTGCGGGATGCGCACCGGGCCGCCCAGAGCGCCGCCGAACTGATTTTGCGTGAATGACGGCCTTGCCGCGCCGACAGTATTGTTGAAGAATGAATTCGCGTTGAGGACCTTGTTGCGCAGGAACTCGTAAAGGGTGCCGTGATATTCGTTTGATCCGGACTTCGTAGTGAGGTTTATGACGCCGCCGGCAAAACGCCCGAACTCAGCCGACAGGTTGTTGGTTTGTACTTTGAATTCCTGGATCGAATCCTGGGTCGGTGTGAGCGCCAGCATGTTGAAGTAGGCGTTGTTGAGTGGACCGCCGTCCAGAAAGGCCGCGCTTTGGTTGGAGGCGCCGCCGCCGATCTGGAAATTCCCGGCGGCGAACGGATTCTGTCCGGCGGGATTCTGCAGCGAGCCGCCGCCGACGGTGCCCTGCGGCACGACCCCGGGCACCAGCGCGACCAGCGCCAGGGGATTACGCCCGTTGAGCGGCAGTTCGTTCACTTTGCGCGACTCCACCACCTGACCCAGTGACGAAGTCTCGGGCTGCAGCAAAGGAGTGTCACCGCGGACCTCCACCGTCTGCGTCACAGCCCCGGCCTCGAGACCGCTTACGTCGATGCGAACCGTCTGTTGCACTTCAACCGTAATGGGCTCCCGGGTGAAACGCTTGAACCCGGACTTCTCCAGTTCCAGCCTGTACTTGCCGGGCACAAGGTTCACGAACTGATAGAGCCCTTCCGCGCTGGTATCCATGGAGTGAGTCTCGGCCGTGCCGAGGTTGGTTACGGTCACGCGAGCCCCGGGTATCAAGGCACCGCTGGCGTCCGTCACGGTTCCAACAATGGAACCGTAGAAAGTCTGCGCGAATGCCGTGCCGGCACACAACAGGAGCGCCGCCACGCCGAAGACAATTCGAGCCCCGGTACGATTGTTCATAGACAAAACCTCTGTGCGATCAGTACACCAGATCGGCAAGTCTCGGTCAAGCAAGGCCCAGCGGATTATTCGCTCAGCGAAGAAGCCGTCGTTCAGCCCTGTGCAGCGAGGTTCGCGTAGAACTGCCGCGCCTCCTCGAACCGCCCGATTGCGACGGCACGATCGGCTTCGGACGTAAAACGGTACTTTCTGCGGATGTAGCGCACCGCCTCCTCGATCTCGTCGATGAACGCTCCCGCCGCCTGCGCGCGCCGCGCCGGCGTGTTGGCCACCCGAAAGTAAATCGGACTGGTGTGCGCAAAAACGGTGAACCCGGCGTACGTCCTGGTTTTGCCTGCCACTCGCGCGCCGATCCAGCCGCTGCGCGACACCGGAATCTCGCGCTCCATGATCACCTCACGGCCTTCGACCGCGGGCTGATCCGCCACAATCTCGCCGTCGCAAACAATCTCCAGCCGCTCGAACGGGACCCGCGAAACGGCGCGAGCCCGCAGCCGCAGCGGGCCTTCGGTGTCCAACGACGCCCCCGGACCCTTGCCGTTCACTTGAAGATCCAGCAGCGGACCGTTCGTCACGAATGTGCGGCCGGCGCGTAGTCCGGCCAACCACGATTCGTAGCTGAACCCGCCCTCCACCTGCACAAACACGCGGTTGTGATCGTAGATCCACCAGTCGGTGCCGGTCGACGCGGGCAGCCGGAATCCGCATGCGAGCAGATTGTAATAGCGCGCGTACTCGGCATCAGATCCGTCGCCGAGATTGAACGCGTCGATCGCCCGCCGCGCCACCGCCACGGGCATTTCCATCCCGCGGCCGTTGTGGCACCAGATGGTCGTACCGCCAATCTTCTTCGCCTCCTCGCACAGCATGCTCAACGTCGGGAAATCGGGCGCTTTGCCGCCGGCCACCAGCAGGCCGGTCGAAACCGGCTCCACCAGCCGCGGAATGTTCAGGAAAAGCGAGTGGCCATAGCCCATGTCCCAATCGGTGCGATTGTTGCGCGCCTCCTCGCCCATGTCGATGAGGGTGCCGCCCCCCGAGAACTGCGGCAGCCGTCCGATCGGATACTGATTCGTAATGTATTTGGAGTCGCCGCGCAGCAGGTAGCTGATGACGCTGATATCGAGCCCCTCGGCCGGCGGCACCAGCCGCAGGCGATCGTCGGGATTCTCCTCGAGTTCCAGGTGATAATGCGTGTGCGTGTTGCCGGAGTACCAGCCGGAGGCATGCAGATCCCGCAGCACGGGGATGTCGAAATCGAGCGTGCGGGTGACGCCCGGGCCTACCTCGACGTGCGCGGTCACCCCCTGGTGCGAAATGCCGCGCGCCACCTCGATATCGAATCGTCCTGTGGGAATCGCGATCTCGTAGGACCCGTTCGCGTAGAAGAAGGGCTCCTTCGAACGCGGCATCGTCTGGACGGCGTGCTCGGGCAGGTAATAGGCGCCATCGGCCGAGACCCGGATCTTAGCTGCGCAGGGCTTGCCGGTGGCGGCATCGCGCAGCGCGCCGCGCACGATTGCCTTTCCGCCGGACGCCTGTCCTCGCGGACAAACCAGTGCGGCGCCGGCCGTCAGTACGGGAATCGAACGCAGGATCTCGCGGCGAGAAAGATGCACGTGTCCCATGAGGGACCATGCTACTACATAAAGTAGTCTTTGACCTTTTCGAACAGGCCCTTCTCGGCAGGCTGATTGTCCACCGGAAGCGTGTCCGCCAATTGCTCCAGCAGCTTCTTCTGCTCGCGCGTGAGCTTGGACGGGACCTTTACATCAATGTGCACGTAGAGATCGCCCCGGGTGTGGCCGTTGAGCACGGCGACGCCCTTGTGGCGCAGGCGGAATTGCGTACCGCTCTGTGTTCCCTCCGGAATCTTCAGCTTGTACGGCTCTTCGAGAGTAGGAACCTCGATCTCGGTGCCGAGCGCGGCCTGCGCAATGTTCACCGGAATGGTGCAGTGCAGGTCGGCCTCGTTGCGCTCGAAAAACGCATGCTCCTTCACTTTCAGGACGACGTAAAGGTCGCCGGGAGGTCCGCCGTTTGCCCCCGGATGTCCTTCGTGCTGCAAGCGCATGCGGGTGCCGTTGTCGACGCCCGCCGGAATGTTGACCTTGAGCTTCCGCTGCACCTGTCGATAGCCCTGGCCGCGGCAATCTTTGCAGGGAGTGCGGATGATCTGGCCTACGCCGTTGCACGACCTGCAGGTTCGGCGCACCGAAAGAAAGCTCTGCTGGTACACGACTTCCCCGCGGCCGTGACAAGTCGGGCAGGTGGTCGAACCGGATCCGGGCTCGGCGCCTTTGCCCGAGCAGCGATTGCACTGTTCGACCGTGGGCACCTGGATTTCCGCGGTGACGCCGAAGATGGCATCCTCGAAGCTGATTTCCAGATCGTAGCGGACATCTTCCCCGCGTTGCGGGCGGTTGCGCCGCTGCCGGCCGCCGCCGCCGAAAAGATCGCCGAAGCCGAAGAAATCGCCGAGAATGTCGGAGAAATCAGCGAAGGCATTCGGATCGAATCCCCCGTTCGTCGCCGAACTCAGCCCTTGATGGCCGAAGCGGTCGTAGGTGGCACGCTTCTGCGGATCGCTCAGGACACTATAAGCTTCGGCAGCTTCTTTGAATACCTCTTCGGAGTCCTTATTATTCGGGTTGCGGTCCGGGTGATGCTGCAAGGCGAGCTTCCGATAGGCAGACTTGATCGTCTGATCGTCCGCGTCCCGTCCTACACCAAGGATTTCGTAGTAATCGCGTTTGGACACTGAATCAGATTGCTGGGAGTGGCGACTCACGGCCGCACGGCCACTTTCACCATCGCGGGCCGCAACAGCTTCCCTTTGAAATTATAGCCTTTTTGGAACTCTTCCAGCACGGTTTGGTCTTCCACTTCGTCAGTAGGAAATCGGACCACGGCCTCGTGCACGTTCGGATCGAACTGCTTGCCCGTGGCTTCCAGCGGTTCCACGCCCATTTTCTTGAGGATATCGGAGAGCCGCTGGTAAATCAGCCCGACACCTTTGGCATAGTTGGCGTCGGTGCACTCTACCTTCAGCGCGCGCTCGAAATCGTCCAGCACCGGCAGCAGTTCGCGGGCCAGGTCCATGCCGGCGAACTGGAGAAAATCGGACCGGTCCCGCTCGGTGCGGCGCCGGAAATTGTCGAACTCGGCCTGCTTACGCAGGAGACGGTCGTACAGATCGGCCTTTTCCGCAGCGAGTTGATCGCGCTCGGCGGTCATGGCCTGGAGTTCCCCTTCGACGGTTACGGCGGGCACGCCTTCCGCCACGTCGGGTGTGGTTTCGGGTGTTTCGTTGGTTTGCTCGTCGCTCATCTATTTCTAGATTAACATCTGCGAGCAAATCGGACTGCCGGCGGCGGGCGCCAGAAGCCACAGCCAGACTGGAGTTCGCCTGCCGGTTACAGCCGCGCCGCATATGTCCGATTGTCGTTCCATTACGGGAAACCGGAAGCTACCCGCCTGCGGTCCGGGGTTAAGGATTCGACTGTAAGCTAGGAATATCGGGAGAGAGGCATTCAAAACGTTGCAGCGATGCGCGTCGTGGTGCAGCCATAAGGTGGGAGGGGGCGCTATGGCCTGCCGTGTGGGCAAGCGGAACAGGAGTCGGGTGCAACATATATCGTCTGCCGGCATTCAGTTTTGTCCGGCGGCGGCGGTGACAAATCAGCCGTACCGTCGCCGGATTCTGAATCGCGGGCGTGCGCCCGCCGTTGCACCGATGTCGAGTCAGTGTCACGCGAGCGGTTGGAAAGTACACGCCGGGCTTGTCGTAACGAAAGCTAATCCGCGCTGACCTTCTTACCGCGAACGGGTTTTGATCTTCCGCTATCCATACACCGGCCGGCCAGGAAAACCCGGTTCTCCGTCGCCGCGTCCGGGAGAGCGCTCGGGGCCGATGAGGCTACCTGGAATTCGGCGCTCAGCTTCAGTAGAATTGCAGCCATGCCGGAAGAATCCATTTCCGATTCGGCAACGCCGAACCCGGAGCCACCGGACTGCGAGCCGCAGCCGCCCGAAAAACCGAAAGACCAGGAGGAAGACGTCGGCGAGTTCATCAACCGTCACGTGTTCGAGAAGGATTCGGTATTCTTCGAAGGATGACTTCGACCCGACGCGAATTCCTCGGCGCCGCACTGGCCGCGGCGTCGGCGCGCGCTGCCACGGCCGGCTTCTCTCCCGACTTTGCCTCCGCGCTCGACGTAGCCGCCGCTGTCCGTTCCGGACGAATCTCCGCAGTCGAGCTGACGGAACTTGCCTTCCGCCGCCTCGACCGTTTCAATCCGAAGCTAAACGCCGTGATCCTGGAATTTCGCGAGCGGGCGATGGCTCGCGCCCGTCAGGCCGATGAGGCGCTCGCACGGAAGCAATCCTGGGGGCCATTTCACGGCGTGCCGATCACGGTGAAGGAGACGTTCGCGTTCGAAGGATCGCCCGCCACCGCCGGAGCGACGCAGTACAAGGGCTTCCGGCCGAAGCACAGTGCCATCGCTGTCGACCGGATGCTGAAGGCCGGCGCCATCGTCATCGGCAAAACGAACATTCCCGTGTTCGCCGCCGATCTGCAAAGCTATAATCCCATCTACGGCACCTCGAACAACCCGTGGGATCTGAAGCGTACGCCCGGCGGCTCGACCGGTGGCGGCGCGGCGGCGCTGGCGGCGGGCATCGGACATCTCACGCTGGGCACCGATATCGGCGGCTCGATTCGCATCCCGTCGCATTTCTGCGGGATCTATGGCCACAAATCCACAGTCGAACTGGTCAGCACGATGGGTAGCGTGCCGCCGTTCGTCGAACCGCCGCCGCGCAAGTTTGTCGACCTCGCAGTCGCTGGTCCGATGGCGCGTTCGGCGGACGATCTGCGCGCATCGCTGATGGCAATCGGCGGACCAGCCGGCGACGACGCCATCGCGTACCGCTGGTCGATGCCCGCGGCGCGGCACACTCGATTACGCGAGTTCCGGGCCGGCTGCATTTTGGATGATCCGCTGTGCCCCGTCGGATCCGACGTCCGCGGCGTGCTCGAAGCCGCGGTTGAGAAGATCGCCAAAGCCGGCGTGCGGGTCAACCGTGGATGGCCCCCGGGCGTCAGTTTTCGCGAGCAGCTCGACACGTACCTGTTTCTGCTCTACGCCGTCATGTATCCGCGATTCGATGAGCAGACGCAGGAGGCGTTACGCGCCGAGTATCGCCGGAATCCGAAAAGTCCGACGGCAGCAGCGCTGGTCGAGCCCCACGCCCGCTGGTCTCTGGAAACGGCAAAGCGGCTGGCGGCGCGCGGCGTATGGCAGGAGTTCTTCCGCGAATACGACGTCTTCCTTATGCCCGTCGCCTTCGTACCCGCCTTCCCGCACGATCATAGCGAACCGATGGATCAGCGGCGGCTGGACACGCCGGAAGGCAAGCGGCCGTACCTCGATATCACGCCATGGATTGCGATGGCGACGCTGACCGGATGTCCTGCGACGGTAGCGCCGGTCGGACGGACGACGACAGGCCTACCTGTGGGATTGCAGATTATGGGGCCGTACCTGGAAGATGCGACCCCGATAGAGTTCGCGCGCCTGCTGGCCGATGTGACGGGCGGTTTCGAGCCTCCGCCCGGATTCACATCCGTGTAAGAAGATTTTTGTCCGTGTGAATTGAACTACCAAACCGCAGGGCGGTCACGGGAGACAACACTGACAACTGTGGCAAACCGGGGACAGACGGAACTGTCCCTGACCACGATTCCGGGCAGCGAGATCCGCGTCCGTACAGTGGACGGATCCGTCTGTCCCCGGCCTTCGGTCTGACGGCGAAAAGCTACACCATTACCCAACTCCGGATTTCCGCAAAATGAGAGCTCACGGCCTCGTCCAGCGGGACGGGCAGCCATGGGTTATCGGCTCACCGGAAAAGGCAACAAGGCGGCGCTCCTGTTCGCCCTCTTTCATAACTGCGTGTGTGGACCTCTCGCGCACAGCTTGTTCAACCCGCCCCCCAGCTCGCAATCCAGGCCGGCCACGAAGATCGAGGTAGCCCACCGCAGGGTAATCATTCCCATCGAGCAGGTGCTACGGCACTGAGAAGAAAATTCTCAGATCAAAAGCTCAACAATCTAGATCTGCTGAGAGATCTCGGACAGCACCTGCTGCAGCAACGCATCGCCGGGGTTGCGGTCGAGCGCCGCTCTCAGCAGCCGACCGGCGTCGCTGAAGTTCCCTTTAGAAGCGAGCTCGCGGGCTTCCCGCACGCTCTGCCGGACCGATTCCACCTGCTCGCGCAAGAACTTCAGCTCGGCATTATCCGCGAACTCCGTTTCAGCCAGTTGCAGCAGTTCGGCGGCGCCCTCGTAATCGCCTTCGTTAACCAACTGCCAGACCTTATCGACGAGCTGCTCGGCGCGTGCTGCACGATCCCGCTCTTTCAGGGTTTTGATGCGCTCAATCTTCTGTGCCAATCCGGGATAGCTCCCATAGATGCGGCCGGCAAGCTCCCATTGTGCCAGGGCTGCGTCCCAGCGCTCTGTTTTCTCGGCCTCCCGGGCCTTCTGCACAATGCCTTCCACCTCGGTAAGCTTGGAACTCAAAGCGCGGTAACGGTCCAGCAGCTGAGCTTCGTCCGGATAAAGATCGAGCGCGGCGCGAAGCAGTTCGACTTGTAGCCGCAGATCGGACTGTCGTTCCACCTGCCGCTGCACTTCGGCTACATACGCCGCACGCTGGCGGCGCGTGGCCTCGGTTCTCAGGCCGGCAAACAACGGCTGCTCCCCGTACTCGCCGCATAAGCTGAGGACTCCGGCGAAGTCCTGTTGATCCAGCAGCACGTTGGCCTGTTGCATGTCGGCCAATACCCGATCGAGATCGGCAGCAGCACGTGAAATCTCGTTGTCGGCGCCGGCGCTGCCGGCCAGAGTGCGAACCCGTTCCTGCAAGTTTTCGATCAGGCGGACGTCGGTGGCAGCCGCTATTTCGGCCTCCAGGCGCCGCAGGGTATCCAAATCGTTGCACCGCCGTTGCACGCGCTTTGCCTGTTCTTGCGCCGCCAGGATGCGAGGCTCAGCGCGAAACTGCACTAGCGAGCTCTCAGCCAGCTTCAAAGCGTCAGTGAACCGGCGTTGCTCCGTCAGAGCTTCAATCTGCTCGATCGTCTGCTGGATGGCACTCGACCGCAACTGCTCCTGGTGCGCGATTTGCTCGTGGACAGCATGCAGTTCGCTCTCGAGCAGCTTGTCGCCCGTGTAGAGGCTCAAAGCCGCTTCGAGCAGCCGGACGGCCTCGTTCTGTTTGTTTGTTCCGATGAGTTCGGCGGCCTCCCGCACAGTCTGCCGAACCGATTCAACTCGCTCGCGCAGGAACTGCAGCTCCGTATCCTGCGGAAACTCGTCCAGCGCGTTCCGCAGCAGCTCGGCTGCCGCATCGTTATCGCCCTCGTTAACAGACTGCCAAACCTGATCACCCAGCTCTTCCCTGTGAACGGCAATGGCGCGCCGTTTGAGTGTCGCGACTCGGTCGATCTCCCCGGCGAGGCCGGGATAATCCCCATAAATTTCTCCCACTGCGCGCCAGTGTGCCAGCGCTTCATCCCAACGTTCCTCTTTCTCAGCCTCGCCGGCCTTCTGAACGATCGCAGTTACTTCGTCGAGCTTAGACCGCAATGCACGCGCCCGCCGCAGGAGAGACTCTTCGTCCGGATAAGAACGGATCGTCGATTCCACCAGCTCGATCTGCCGCATCAGATCCGGCTCTTCTTCGACCTGCCGATGAGTTTCGGCGACGCGGGCCGCGCGCAATTCGTCATCGGCTTCCGTTTTTATTCGCGCAAAGAAAGCCCGTCCCGGATATTCAGCGCAAGCGGTGAAGACGGCGGCGAAATCCCGATTTTCCAGGAGCGCCCGGGCCTGTGCCATGTCCGTCAATTCCTTCTCGAGGTTAGCGGCCACTTGGGAGATTTCGGCGTCGCCTGCATAGAGAGCAGCGAGCCTGCCCACCCTTTCCTCCAATCCGGGTATTCCAGCCACCTCGGTGAGCCGGCACATCTCCGCTTCGAGTCTCCGGAGCACTTCCAGATCGCTGCTGCGCTGCTGCGCGCGGCGCGCCTGTTCTTGAGCCGCGAGCAGTCGCTCCTCACCAGGGAACTGGTGAAGCGAACTCTTCGCCAGCTTGATGGCTTCATCGCAACGGCCTTGTCCGGCCAGGGCCTCGATCTCGGCGGCGGCTTGCTGAATGGCATTGGCTCGCAACTCCGCTTGCCGCGCCGCCTCCTGCCGCACGGCCTGCAGTTCGCCTTCCAGCAGCTTGTCACGTTGATAGCGATGAAGAGCCGATTCGATCACTTCCAACGCGTGGGGGAGTTCCCCGTCCGCCACCAGCGCCCGCGCCTGTTGCACAACGTCGCGCACTGCTTGCATGCGGCGGCTTAGATCCTCGACTTCAGCGTCGCCCGGGAATTGCTGCCGCGCAGTTTCCACCAGTCCATCGGCCGCAGCGTAATCTCCGATCTCCAGTTGTTGCCGGATGCGCCCGATCAACTGCACCCGCGCGGCTTCTCTTGCCTGCTTCCTGCCTTCCTCGACACGCGCGAATTCCCGGTTCAGGTCCGGGAAGTCTTTGTCCAGAGTGCGGACTTGATTCCAAAAGACGAGCGCTTCATCCCAGCGCTCCTGACTTTCAGACCGCCGCGCATTTTCAGCTGTGGCATTCACGTCATCGAGTTTGGATCGCACAGCGCGCGACCGCTCGAGAAGCGAGTTTTCGCCCGGAAACGCCTGGAGGGCAGCATCGACCAACTCCGCCCGGCGGCGCAGACTTGGCTCTTCGTCTATTTGCCGCCCTGCTTCGCTGATACGCACCGCGCGCCCGGCCTCCTCCTGCAGGCTGCGCATGAGCCGATGGTTCGGATATCCGGCACAGATTTCCAGGACTGACCCATACTCTCGTCCGGCCAAAAGCGCGCAGGCTTGTTGCATGTCGTCAAGCTGCTGCTGAATCGCGGTGGATATTTGCGAGAACTCGGCATCGTCCGGGTAAGGCGCAACCACTGCATGCAGCTTCTGAACCATGCCGGAAATATGTGCGCTGTCGGTCAATGCGCGTGTCTCCTGCTCGAGGGTTTGCAGCATCTGCAGATCAGCCGCGCGCTTCTTCTTTCGCGCATCTTCCTCGATCTTTGCCTGCACCTGGCGTGAAGCCGCAGCTACTGTTGAGTCGTCGGGAAAGCGTTGTAGCGAAGTATCGGCGAGCTTCCGCGCCTCTTCCAACCGGTTTTGCCCCAGCAGACTCTGGATCTGCCGGACGGCCTCCCGAAGGGCCTGAAGGCGCAATGCCTGCTGACGCTCGGCGGCCTGGCGAATGCCCTCCGCCTCGCTCTCCAGGGTTGGGTCTCCTGGATACCTGCCGAGTTCTGTTTCAATCACCTCGGTGGCCTGATCAAATTTCTGCTGTTCCGTCAGCGCCCGCGCCTGGCGGACCGCCTGATGAATGTGCTCTTCGCGGACGCGCAAGGCCTCCAGACGCCGCCGGAGGTCCTGCAGCCGGGCATCTTCTCCGTACCGCTGAAGCGCACTCTCTGCCGCCTTCCATGCCTCCTCCAGCCGCTGCTGGCTCGCCAGTTCATCGGCCTGCTGTACCGCCTCGCCGATGGCGGCGTCGCGTTCGGCAACCTGCCGCGCCACCGACTCTAATTCATGCCGTAATAAAACATCGCCGTCATAACGGCTGAGCGCGGCTTCCAGGATCTTGCGTGCGTCTGCGAATGTCTGATTGGCGGCTGCGGCGCGGGCCTCCTGCACGGCCTGTTGCGCGAATTCGACCTGATCGCGTAAAGCCTCCAGCTCGGAATCGCCAGCGAATTCCCTGCCCGTCCGGTACAGCGTTTCCCTGGCGGGCCCGTAATCGCCGGACGCCATCAGTTGCCGGACCTGCTCGAGACAGCTCTCCCGCGCTTGCGCGAACGCCTGTGCCTTGCGCTGCGACAGAGACTCCAACTCCCTATCCAGGCCCGGATAATTCGCATAAAGTCCGCGCAGGAAATTCCATTGCTCGATCGCTTCATCCCAGGCCTCGGCCTTTTCGGCCGCCCTCGCCTTCTCTACGATCGAATTGACCAGCCCGAGTTTGCCGCGGGCGAACTGCGCCTCGCGCTGTAACCACTCTTCATCCCGATATTGCCGGAGGGCATCGTCCAGCAACTGCGACTTCTTCCGTAAATCGTTCTCGTTTTGGACTCTCTCGCGGATCTCCTGCAATGCCTGCTGGCGCACAGCGCGAATGCCCTCGTCTTCCAGGCGTTTGAAGAAGGGATGCTCGGGATATCGTGACCGCACTCGCGCGCAGACCGCGAGCAGTGCGTGGAAGTCACGCTTCACCAGCAGCGCGTTCGCTTGCTCCGCTTCCTTCAGCACTTCAAGGGTGCGGCCGGACACCTGTGCGATTTCTTCGTCGTCTGCGTATGCTTCGGCGAGAGCTTTCGCCGAACCCGCCAGCTCGCGGATTGGGCCTGCATCGGTAAGTGAGAAAGCATCGCTCTCGAGATGCCGCAGTGACTGCATTTCAGCCGCGCGTTTACGGATCCGCTCTTCTTCCTCCACCCTGGCCTGCGATTCCTGCCGGGCTGCCAACAATTCGGCATCTCCCGGGTAGTCTCGCAGGCAGCGGTCGGCCAGCCGTAGCGCTTCCGCCGGCCTACCCTGGGCACAGAGCTGCCGGCAGCTTTCGACGGCTTCGCGGATGGCCTGCGCCCTGCGGACCGCGGCCAGCCCAGATGACGCTTCCTCCTGAAGGGCCACCAGGCTCCGCTCTCCCGGCCACGTGCGCAGACCCTGCCCGATTCGTTTCAGGGCCTCTTCGAAGCCGCCATTTTCGAGCAATGCGCGCACTTCGTGGACGAACTGTTCCAGCGCGGCGGCTCTTTGCGCGCGAGCCAGCATCGACTCCAGCTCTCGGACATCCGGATAACGTTGGTGGGTGACTTCCAGAACCTGGACGGCTTCCGCGGACTTGCCCTGCGCCATTAAGCCACGCGCCTGGGTTACCGCCTCGATGATGGCCAGTTTGCGCCGTCGCTGCTCCCAGTCCGCCTCCAACCTTTGTTGCGCCTGCAACAGCGCGGGCTCGCCCTCGTAGCGGTGCAACAAAGTATTCACCAGCTCCAGGGCTTCGGAAAAGCGCCCTTCCACCGACAGCCGGTCGCAATCCTGTATAGTGCGCTGCACCTCCTGGCTGCGCAGCAGCGCCGCATTTTTGGCGGCGATCTCGCCCCGCAGTTCGGCGAGGCGGGGTTCGTCTGGAAACTTTTGCAACCCGGACGACAACACCTGCAGGGCGGCTTCGTAATCGGCGCGCTCGGCGAACGAGCGGGCCTGGCGGTCGAGGGTCTCCACTTCGCGCTGCCGCAACTGCGCCTGACACGCTGCCTGCGCCTGCGCCAACAGCTCCTGAATTTCGGCGCTTTCGGGGAACCGCCGGGCAGCTTCGGGCAAAAATCGGACGGCTATTTCGGGCCGCCCCGTCTCGAGGAATCCCCGCGCCTGTGCAACGGCCGCGCGGATCTCGTCCGCGCGCTTCTGTTGTTCCCAGTCGTGCTCCAGGTCTCGAAGCAGTTGCTGTAGGCTTGGATCGGCGTTATAGATGCGCAACGCACTCTCGGCGGCCCGGATGGCATCGGGCAGCTTGCCTTCCGCTCGCAGTTGTTCGCATTTGGCGCATGCCGCCTGCACCGCCTGTTGCCGCTCCCACGCGGCTTTTGCGGCCATCACCGAGCCGAGCACCCGAACCAGGCTGCCATCCTCGTATTTCTCCAGCGCGTTATCGAGTAGCTCCAGAGCACCACCAAAGTCGTGCGCATCCACTAACTTCTGCGCGTCGGCCTTGATGCGAGCGATGGCCTGCGCCCGCTGTCGCGCCGCCAGCTCTTTGCGGGCATACTCCAGCAGTTGCCGCACGTCGGAGTTATCCGGAAATTCGCCGGCCAGCGCAGTCAGATGATCGACCGTCTCCGCCAATTTCTGCTCGCGCAGCATCTCGGTGGCGGTCGCCATGCCGGCAGCCAGGCGAGCAGTGCGATCGTGCTCCAGCTTGCGGGCGCGGATCCGTGCCGCCATCTCCTCCACGCGCTTGTCGCCGGCGTCCATCCCCGCCAAAGCTTCAAGCGCCGCGTCATAGGCCTGAATCATGAGCAGGTGTTCGGCTTTGAGAAGCGACTCCTCCAACTGTTGCTGCTGCCGTTTCCGATCGATAGCCGACCGGATCACGAGCAGCAGCCGGCTGGCGTGTGCGTTCTCAGGGTCGCAAGCCAGCGCTTCGGAAGCGCTTTTATAAGCGGCCGCCAGATTTTGCTGATCGAGAGCCTGCCTTGCTTCGGTCACCAGCCGCGCGGCCCGCTGGCTTTGTTCCTGCGCGGTCCGGGCCTGCCCCAGCAAATCCTGGATCTCCGTATTCGTGCTGTCCAGGCGCGCCGCGGCCGCGAAAGCCTGAATGGCCTCGTGATATCGCCGCTTCGCCATTTCCTCCCGACCGGTCTTCAGGAATGCAGCGATCTTCGGTTTCAGCAGCTGCCGCTGGATCTGGTCGCGTAGGCGATAAGCCGTGCGGTTTCCAGGATCGAGTTCCAGAATTTCCGGCATCAGCGCGTTGGCTGCCTCGGTTTGCTGCCGCTGAAACAGGTCCTGCGCCTGTGTCATCAGCGCAGCCGCGCGCTCCTGCTGCAGATCCATCAGCACTGGCTGGATATCGAACAGGACCTCGCGAAGGCTCTGGTAACGCAGTTCACGATGCTTGGAAAGCATGCGCGCCAGAACATCTTCCAGCCCGGCGGGACAGTCCTGCATGGACTTCCGCAAGGGCGGCGGGTCTTCCACCGTCACCTTATAGATCAGTTGCCGAGGTTCATTGGCCTCAAAGGGATGGCGGCCCGTCAACAGCTCGTAGTAAACCTCGCCGCAGGCGAAAATGTCGCACAGCGCGTCCACCTCTGTGTTCGCAGTGAATTGTTCGGGCGCCATGTAAAGCAGGGTCCCCAACACGTTACCCTGCTGCGTCAGGCGGCTGGACTGCCGGCCTCCGGTCAGCCGGGCAATGCCGAAGTCCATGATTTTGACCGTCCCGTCGGGGAGCAGCATCATATTGGCCGGCTTTACGTCCCTGTGCACAACTCCATGGCGGTGGGCGCAATCGAGTCCTTCGGCGATCTGCGTCATAATGGAGATCTTCTGGAGCATGGTGAGGGGCTTCTTGGAGCGAATCACATCCTGCAGGTTCTCCCCGTCCAGAAATTGCATTGCCAGGAAAGGCAATCCCTCGTGCTCGCCGAATTCGAAGATCGTGACGATGTTGTTGTGGTTCAGATTTCCGGCCACGATGGCTTCGTTCCGGAAGCGCGTTACGATTTCTTTATCGGTAAGCAGGAGGACCTTGATCGCTACCGGCCGGTTAACCCGGGCATCGTAAGCCTGATATACGCGGCCAAACGCTCCCTCGCCGAGAAGTTTCTGAATCTGGTAGGCACCGATGCGGCTTGGCATTTGGCTCGCCATGGGGAGCTTCTCGAGGTAAAATAGCGCCCGTAACCGCGCGCCTGACATCCGCGGGCTCAGTACAGGAGCCTACGAATCATACTATACTTTCTTGACTTAAGTTGGCATTGGGCGGGAACTTCGGTTCCGGCTCAGTCCGAAATCATCAGCGTATCGAAGCGATCAGCCACTGTCCGCCAGTCTTCTGCAGCCGAATGGTTATGACGTCGGGCGGGGGCGTCTGCGTGCGATATTGATCCGCAACCTTGATTGTGCGCTGGCAACGGACCACCGCGCTGTCGCCGGAGATCTGGACATCGCTCGGGACCAGCTTCACATCGTAGGAGCGGAAGGTCTTAAAGGAATCTACAATCGCTTTGAAGTTGGGAACGTCGGGATATACGGCCTTGACCGCATTCGCGTCGCGGTTCCGATAGGCAGTCTCATATCGTCTGAGAAGATCGAGCACCGCGTCTTTTTCGGCGCGCTGCTGCGCCTCCAGTTGCTGCTGCTGGCGTAAAGCATCAGCCGCGGCTTTCTTGCGTTCCTCATCTTGGGCGGCCTTACGTTGTTGCGCCTCCAGCGCTTTGCGCTGCTCGTCGGCCTGCTGGGCTTTGCGCTGCTCATCGGCCTGTTGGGCCTTACGCTGGTCTTCTTCGCGCTTCTGTTGTTCGGCCCGCTGCTTCTCAGCCTGTTCCAGCTTATTGATAAGATTCGCAGCGTCCGAAGCGAACCTGCTGTCGCCATGCTGATCCAGGTATTTCTGCAGGGCGGCGCGGTCGTTCTTGTTGACGGCATCCCAGGCAGTTTGTTCGGCCTTCCGGCGGGCCTCGTCGAGCGTGTTTTGATCCGGATTCAGTACCGCTTCGGGTCCCGAGACCTCGACTGTCTGTCCCGGTTGGAACCGCAGCACCATCCGTTTGACCGCATACCCCTGCTTGGACAGCTCTATTGTGTGCTGGCCGGTGGGCAGTTCAATCGTCAATCGCTGATCTGCCGGGATGGTGCCGGCGGGCTTCCCGTCCACGGAGACCTGGGTGCCCGGATAGGCGCCCCGAATCCGGAGCGCACCGTTCAATGGCTCCAGATTGATCACCAGCTTTTCGGCGCCGCCTTTCTGGATCTGAATCGTTTGCGGCGGCGAACTGCGATAGCCGGTGCTCTGCAGACTCACGGAATACTGCGCCACATTTAATGGGATACGAATGAGGCCCTGGCTTACCGCGGCCGGGTATCGCTTCTTGTCGATGAGAACTGTCGGATTCTGGACGTTGGTCTCAATCACGAGTGTGCCGACATTGCGATTGGAGGTGACAAACAGGTTCAATGCCGGTTGAGGTTGCACACCCACCACGAGAACGCGTTCGTTCACACGCAGGGTCTTGTTACCCTCGGTGAGATCGTGCAGTTCCAGGCCATTGGCCGAGATCTCGCCGGCCGGCTTGCCATCCACCGACACCTTGCCGTCGGCGCAGTTGCAATCCAGCCTGAGATTGCTGCCCAGGTTGCTGACAGCAATGGCGTCAGCATCCGTAGCATCGATCTTTCCGGTTACGGAAGGCAGGCGACCCGCCGCCGTCTCGATCCTGATGCCGGCCTGTCCGTCCGGGCTCTGCACGACGAGGTGATGCCTGCCGAACGCCAAATCGGGAATCGTAAGCTGGCCGTTGCGCAACTCACCGGCGGTCTTGCCGTCGAGCGTTACTGTGCCCGAGGCGAAGTTCGTAGAGATCTGCACCTGCGGACGCAGCGGCTCAAGAACCAAAGCGACGGACCCGGCATTCGCCCCTTTGACCGTGACCTGCTGCACGACGGGTTTATAGCCGTCCAACCTGGCTTCGAGTGTGTAGACGCCTGGTTTGAGCTTGAATTCACAGGCGGGCGAAGCAGCGCATACCTCCGCCCCAGCCTTAATGGAAGCGCCTGCTGGAGAAGTCGTAACCCGTAGCGGAACCAGATTCGGGGGCCGCAGCAATTCACGGACGCCGAAGACTGCGGCTGCCAGGGCAACCACGCCCGCGGCCGATATCAACAGGCGCTTGCGTAAAGCCGCTGCCCGAAGCCGCCGCTGCTGTTCCAGCAGTTCCTGAATCCGTGCTGAGACCTCGTCGATGGTGGCAGCGGCGACGGCTATGATCTCACTATTTTGAGTCCGGCCGGCGATCGCCTGTGCACGTTGGCGGAGCGGCTCGAGTGCAGCGGGCTCTGCGGCCGCGCGCGCGTTCTCGCGTATTTGTTTGAGTTCCTCCTGGAGCGCCGCTTTCATGTCGCGGGCCGGGACGGACAATGACTTGCGTAGCCGCTTCAAGCGCGAATCGTCGGGATAATCCGTCAGGCCGCGCTCTACTTCCGCCAACGCGCCCAAAGCATCGCCGGCCTTCCGAAGTTCCTCCGCTTGAGCGAGGCACTGGGCCACGAACTCCTCTTTCTTGGCGCCGGCAATTGCAGATTCGAGCTTTCCGGGAACGGCGCAGTGAGGATCGAGAGCACGGGCTTCGGCCATCAGAGCCTCGGCCGTACGCCAGTCTTTCTCTACGGCAGTCTGGGCATATCGCAGCAGGATGTTCAGCACCGTTTCCCGAGTTGCCGCGTCCGCGTACTCGGAGGTGTAGGCTTCGCGCAGGTTGGCCTGCGCCGCCGGGTAGCGGCCTTGCTCCCAATCGGACTGGCCCCGCAGAACCAGGTCGCGGACGCGCGCTTTTCCCTGCTGCACCGCCTCGACCCTGCGCCGCAGATCGCGCAGCGGCGCCGACCCGGGGCATTCCACTTCGGCGAGCGAGAGCAATGCGGCAGCCTTACCCGCGTCGCCGGCCGTCAATTCCGCCTCAATCTGTTCCAGCCAGCGCTTTTCGGCGGCGACCCTCTCCTCCTCACGCTTGCGCCGGACGCGCTCGATGCTCTCGTCGAGACCCGGATAGCTGCTGTAAAGATCAGCCAGCCTGTTCCATTCTTCCAACGCCTCGGCCCAGCGTTCCGAATTCTCGTGCGCCTGCGCCCTCTCCGCGATAGACTTCGCCAGGGCGAGTTTGTTGCGCGTCGCCCGCAGTTCGTTTTCGGCCCAGCTTTCGGACGGATACTGACGGAGTGCCTGCTCCAGCAGACTGATTCGCGCTTCAAGGCTCTTTTCGGCTGCGACCCGCCGCCGCAAATCTTCTGTAAAAGCTACTTTCTGCGCGACCTCGGCTTCCGCCTGAATCGCAAGGAATGCGGCGTGGTCCGGAGATTTCTGCAACTGTCTCCGGCACGTTTCCAGCGCTGCCGCGAAATTGCGCGCTGCCATGTCGCGCTGCGCACTTTCGATGGCCGCGATCTGTTCGAGCGGGACGGCGGCAACCGACCGGACTTCCGCATCTCCGGGATAGCGTTCTGCAATGCCGCGAGCCGATTTCAGAATTTCCAGCGCCTGGGACGGTGGACGCGACCTCCCCGCCAGTTCAATCCGACGCAGTTCCTCGATATCGCGAAGCCGGATCTGGCGCACTTCTTCGGCACGAATTTTCGCCTGCAAACGCTGCCGCGCCTGCAGCAGCCTCGGCTCATTCCCAAATTGCGCAAGCGCTTTTTCCGTCGATTGCAGCGCAGCGGCGAGTTCGTTCCGGCGTTCGGTATTCTCCAGTTCGCTTATGGCGTCTTCCAAAGCCTGCTTACGCCGCTTGGCTTCCAGTGCCTGGACGCAAACTTGTCGGGCTTCGAGCAGCCTGGCTTCCCGGGGAAACTGCTTCAGGCCCTCGTCTATGCAGGCCAGGGCGGCCTCCGGTTCGCCCTTATTCACCGAGTCGCGTGCATCGTCGGCAATCTTTTGAATGGCAGCGGAGCGTTGCTGGGCACGCAGGGCTGTTTCCGCCGTCTCCCACAGAGATTGAATCTCGGGGCTGGAGGCGCCGGAGCTCAAGGATTGCTGGAGTAGCCGGAGCGCCTCGGCGGGGAGTTGTTTGTCGATCAGATTGCGCGCATCCTGGAGGATTTTGCCCTCGCGAAACTGCTCTCTAAGTTCGAGCAGGCGCGGTGTATCCGGAAAATCGCGCAACGCCGATTCCACTGCTTCCAGGGCCTGCGCAAAACGGTTCTCGCGTCCCAATTTCTCCAGCAGCCTGATTCGCTCGCGGAGTGCGCTTTCCCGTTCCCAGGCCGACTTTTGCTCGGTTGCGGCTTGCTGCAACTGCAGCAGGACCGGCTCCTCCGGCCAAGTCGAGAGATAACGACCGAGCATTGTCAGGGCGGCGTCGAAAGCTCGCCGCTCCAGCATGGCCCGGCAATCGGCGGCCGCCTTGGCGATGGCTTCGGTCCGCTGACGCGCTTCCAGTTCGTTCCGGCCGCGCAGGAGCAGCGCCTCCAGCGAGGCATCGCGCGGGAAACTTCGCAGCGCTTGCGTTACGAGGGCAATGGCGTCTTCCAGGCGTCCCTCGGCGAGCAGCCGTTCGGCATCCCGCACAGACTGCTCGCGCTGTTGCCGCCGTTCCGATTCCAGACGCACCTGAGCGGCGAGTTCTTCCAGTACCGCCTCTCCGGGATAGCTGTCGAGGGATTGCTGCAAATGCCGCGCCGCCCGTTCGAGTTGCCCCTTTTCGAGAAGCGCGCGGGCCCGCACCGCGGCGGCTGCCACGGCGTCGGCGCGTTGCTTTTCCTCTCTGGCGCGTTCCAGGCGCGATTGCAGGTCAGCCAGCGCCGCTTCGCCCGGGAACTGCTCCAATTGCCGGCCCGCGAGCCGCAGCGCTTCGTCGAATTGGCCTTTGGCGGCCAATTGTTCGCAATCGTGTATTAC
>Ga0070741_10005320_pt1 | contig 28703 bp, 24 predicted proteins | sample Coa_R1_4_FD_66440 | JGI IMG/M metagenome (GOLD analysis project Ga0070741, IMG submission 66440) | Surface soil microbial communities from Centralia Pennsylvania, which are recovering from an underground coalmine fire - Coalmine... | ecosystem: Environmental > Terrestrial > Soil > Unclassified ... | reverse complement strand
ATCGCGAGCAGCTGTGACCAGCACATGACCGCCAGCAAACGACATTCCCCATAAGGCAATGCGCCCTGCATCGATCTCCTCAAGCGAGCGCACATAGGCAATAGCAGCAGCCCAATCCGCGAGCTGGCTGGGGATATCCAGCAATTGACGTGGTTCACCCTCGCTGGCACCGAAATAGCGATAATCGAAGACAAGGGCTGCAAACCCGGCCTGCACAAAGCGTGTGGCAAAGGCATCCAGACGCAATTCGCGAGTTGCTCCCAGGCCATGACCTAGAATGACACATGGATACGGTCGCTGGCCTTCAGGACGATAAAACCACGCAGCGCAGCGTTTCCCCTGAGAATCAAAAGTCACATCCGTGCGATCCATTGCTGCCTTCCTCCTTGTCGGCACAAAAGATGCTCTCGCCCATCATGCAGAATAAAACGATGAATGAGAACGTCTTTTTTCGACCAATTACGAACCGAACTGCACGACCAGCAAATCCAGGGCCATCTCCGGTGTCAGACGACTTCGCTTGAGCGCAGCGTCAGTTGCCAGGAGTTGTCGATACGCCCCCTCCAACTGCGCCACGCTGAAGTTTCCTACCTGACGCAAAGACTTCTCCACCATAAAAGGTGCTATACCTAGCGTCGAAGCAATCTGTGGGGCACGCATTCCCTTCTGGGCAAGCTCTTTGACCAGCAGCAGCGAGCGTAGCTGAAAGGTAATGGTACCGATCAGTTTGAGCGGAGCTTCTCCATCAGCCAGCAAATCGTGTAAAATATTCAGCGCCTGTTTACGGTTGCGCTGGGCTAGCGCATCGGTCAGGTCAAAAATGCGCGCTTCCTGCACCTGGGCCGATAATTGGCGCACATCAGCTGCATTGATGGTGCCTCCCTGGCCTACATAGGTCGCCAGCTTATCGATTTCATTGGCCAGCAGCCGCAGATTATTGCCGATAAAGTCTGCCAGCAATTTCGTTGCCTCCGGGGCAATCTTCACACTGGCCCCTTTAGCGCGCTTGCTAATCCAGTTTTCCAGTGCCGCCCCTTTGGGCAACATGCTCTGAATCACCTTACCATGCTTCTCAGCTGCTTTCACCAGCAGATTACTGGCCTCCAGCGCCTCCTCAACCAGCAGAATCAGCACTGTCGTCTCTGGTATCGTCGCAACGTGCTCAGCCAGAGCCTTTTCAAAACCCGCTCGCGTGAGCACTGTTGACTTGCCGCTTTTCTTGCCTTTACGAGACTTGCCGCCTTTCGCCGTCCCCTCTTTGCCTTCTCCCGCATCGCTACTCGCCTGCGCGGCAGTCTCACCACGTTTCTTTTTGGGCAAACCATCGACAACAACCAGGCGCTGCTCACTAAGAAATGGCAAAGTCGTACTGGTAATGACAATCGTCTTTAGATCAACATCACTACCATTATACGTATCTCGGTTATAGCCGAAATCGCCTTGTTCTCGCAACTGCCTCAAATGTTCGCGGCTAGTAAACTCATCTTCACCGTGCAGGAGATAAAACATGTTCTTATTTGCGCTCACATATCAAGATCACAATGCCTGGGATTCAATTTCAATGTTCAGCAGAGAGATCATGCTGGTTGCGATAAGCACGCCTGGTCGCACGAAAGATCAGCAAATCGACGACAATACCACCAACCAGACCCATCGCAGAACAAAACAGCACCGAGCCAAAGAAAGTCGAACCGCCATCAACATGTGCCATCGGCGTATCAAAGATCAGAGTACCAACCCAGGCAAAAATGATCAAAAAACCAATAAATGCCCCAATAAACGCACCTATAATCGCCGCCGCAGTATTGCGAATCGTCACTGCACTCACCCAGAAAATCGCAAAAAGCGCCAGAGGAACGGCAAGCACAAACCCCCAGAAATCACCAATCAGAATAGGATCGCCAAGATTTATTGTGAGCGTAGGCAGCAATATTGCCAAAAGTTCCATAAAATAAAAGCCCTCCGAAGAATATCTGTCAGCAATAACACATCTATGCTGTTCTCAATTATACGGCAGTTGAACAACTCTGACAACATACAAAAAGCTTCCATCAAAAATAATTTTTCGCGCTTTCAGCGCGAAAAATTATTTTTGATGGAAAAGAGATTCAGAGCGCCACAGGCGCGAGATTCTATACCTTTACAGTCTTAAAAAGGCTTGTCGCCTTTTTCTGTAGTTCCTGGCGATTATCCTGCCATTCGCGTAGAGAGCCGCGCACGAGACTCAGTAACGTGGAGTTACGCTGGTGGACATAATAGAGTGCCCAGCCTATCTTAGGCAAACTCAGCGCATCAGAGTAGACAAGATAGCGGCTTTCCCACGTCGGTTGAAATTTTTTCTTAAAGTTGAATAGCGATTGATTCTTGCCAGGATTGCCAAAGCGGTCGGTCAGGAAATCGATGCTTGATCCCACAAAGGTCTCATCCTCTTCGTTGGCATTGCTCAACGGCGCAAGGCCCAGACTGACCATCTCAGCCCCCATTTCCTTCATATGCTCGATTGAGCGTGCCAGCAAGAGTTCCATCGTTCCAGGCGCAGACGACTCGGCACGACGCATCAGGTCAAGCCCCCAGCCACGCCGCCCGTAAACAGGCACGAAGGAGACAAACGCATGCACCCTATTCTTTGTGTCAACTGCGACCGCATACAATTGCTCTGCATCGCCTTGCGGATCGAAGCGCCCCATGCTGAAGCCCATCTCAACGCCACCTTTGCTGGCAAGCCATACCCGCGATATATGCTCTATCTGCGCAAGTTGCTCAGCGTCGGTAATCTGTCCCCGGTAGAACAGAATATGCACCCCGTCCTTTTCGGCACGCTTCGCGCTGGAGCGCACATTCGCCATTACATTGCCTTTAAGCGTGAAATTCTGAGGATTGAGCACCGCATCCTCGCCAATCTTGAGTAAGTGGAATCCAGCTTTGCGATAGAGCGCTGCGACTTCGTCTCTCACCTGCCAGAAAACGACCGTCCAATCCTGTTCATTGCAGAATTGCAAAAATTGCTGGATGATCGCGTATAATTCGTCGTCGGGACCAATGGGATCACCAGCTACCACTGCGGTACTGCCTTGCAAGGCATAACTAATCACCGATCTCCCCGAAGCAGAGAAGAAGTATGATTTCTCTTCGCTCAGTGCAAAGTAGGAAATGGAGTTCTTCCCAAGGCGGCGCGCAAGCTCAGTCGCCTTACAGCGCTCCTCAGTGTTGGGTAAAAGCACTGCCGCAACGGGACGGAAAATCAGTACCATGCCATAGAGGATTGCACTGATACAAAGGATAGGCACTGCTCTCTGGAAGAAAAAGGCCGGTGTCCCATGCGCTACATGCACAGGTCCATGCGCCAGCAAGCGCAGGATAAAACCATCAATGCCGCAGCGATCAATCCACGGCTCAAAATCGTCATAGAGCGCGAAAAAGCCTCCGACGGTATAAAACACCACAATGCCCAGACCCAGGCACAAAGCAAGGTACCCACGCCACGCCGATGGCGGGTCGCTTTTGGCCTGGAAGAAATGTGAAAGCAGGTAAAGCAAGATGGCAAGGGACACCGCGATGAGAGTTGCCAGCACTGAGCCACTACGCTGCACGTGCAAGAGTGCCGATAGCAATAGCAGAACAAGGGTAATGCGCCATGCATGCTTCTTACCACGTGCCAGACCATAGGAAAGCATTACCAGAAAGAAGCCGACAACTACCGTAGATGTCTGCGCGGGTACCCGATGGTCTACAATTGGCCATACTCCCAGAAAGTTATTCCAGTCGAACCTTGGCACAATCGCCGACAACATATCCGCCGCTCCTACCAACCCGGTGAGGAGTCCTATTACTAAACGGGTTATGCGACGGATGCGATCGATATGGAGAAAAGGTAAATGAATGATTTCAGCTTGCATAGTGCCCTTCATTTCTCACGCGTACCCTGTTTTCTAATATAGATTCTCGTCACAGGTTCTTAAAAACATTAGTGCTATCTTCTCTTTGTAGATCATTGACTCAGATCTCTATTATATAAGTATCGTAAACTAACCCAAACTGCAAAAATCGCCATGACTCTATCATACCAAAGACATATTTTACCATAGTCATATGACTGCCCCTGCCTGTACCAGAAAAGCTTATAACTTTTCTCCTATATCATCCCTTCCAAATATTTCTATTTCATTTCTCCTCTTTCCCACATCATCATCTATGCTGTGGAAAAAAGGAAACGCCTCATGCAAGCGTATTCCCTGATAAATTGCCAAACGCTACTATAAGAGACGCTTGCTAATACTAAAATTCTCCTAGTGATATAGACGTAAAAAAACCAAAAAGATTTCATCACCATGACCCCCTATTGCAACACACCTCTTATCCGTGCGTATATATAGGCAGTAGAGTTAATTAGAGAAGGCAAAAGATTCCTCTGGAGGGATCTGGACGCCTGAGAGAACTATTATGAGGCGTTTAGAATGATGAAAATGACAACTCTAGGACTTGATGAGCGCGTTGAGCGTGTCCTGGCGTATGCATTTTTCTGGGTATCAGGCCTTTTACTTTTCTTTGTCGAGAAAAATCGCAATGTACGCTGGCATGCCGTACAATCGATGATTACTTTTGGCACTCTCTCGCTACTGATGATAGGCGTCAGGATGCTTAGAGGAATTTTAGGATTGATTCCCTTCCTCGGCCTGCTCACCAACTTTGGTCTTGGCTTGTTACTCAGTATCTTAACATGGACGTGGCTTATCCTCTGGATATGGTTGATGCTCATGGCCTGGATGCGTCCTGATTATCGCTTGCCTTTTATTAGTGCATGGGTGCGCTACTTTGTATAAAGCAGCGACCATAGTTTCTATGTTCGCGCTGCGCGCTCACAAAAATTTTTCGATCGAGATCAACTTTTTGAGCTTTCAGCTCAAAAAGTTGATCTCGATCGAAAAATTTTTGTGAGCGCGCAGCGCGAACATAGAAACAGGAAAATCTTTGGGGGTGTGCAGCACGAACATATTAACAGAAAAATCTTTGTGAGTGCACTGCTCTAACATATCAACAGAAAAATCTTTGTGAGTGCACTGCTCCAACATTATAAACTTATTTTTTATCACGGTAGAGCCAACCCAGCACGAGGCCGAAGACAAGATGACGCACGTGGTTTTGCATAAATGAGCGCCTGGTAGCCAGCCGGGGCATCTTGCCATGCTTGATCAAGGGATGATACCTGTCGGCTAGAGGCGTCAGACTCCAGGCAGTTGCAATGAACGCTTCGCCAAAGATTGCGCCTTTAAGCCAATCAGGACCCGGCAAAAAACGCTTTGCTACCGCAGCATAGATCTGCGCCAGTGCAATACCGTTGAGCAAATGAATAAGCCATGCCAACACGAAAAAGCGCTTGTCCCGCTTCTCCCCTACCAGCAAACCCTCTATGAAGCGCACATCATTGAAATAGTTCCCTGTAAGAAACCTATCTCCTTCCATTGCTACGCTATACGCCAGCGTAGCAATTAATCCCGCCGTTGCTGCCCTCCCAGGTCGCCAGTCGCGCGCAATAATGTTGCGTAGTAAACTCATATCTATTCCCCTCATATTTTCTTTAACAATCATAGCATACAATTTGTCCGCACTGTTCGCGCCAGCGGCGCTCACAAGATTTTTTCTATTGCAATCAACTTTTTGAGCTTTCAGCTCAAAAAGTTGATTGCAATAGAAAAAATCTTGTGAGCGCCGCTGGCGCGAGATGATGAAAAATTTTGTGAGCACCACCAATGCACTACTCATTAATCAGGAAAGTTACCCGAGGCATAGCCAATTGTATATGGCGTAGAAATGTTTGGATAGACTACCATCATGTCCATACCATGATTGGCGTGAAACAGATTGTGACAGTGCAACATCCATAGTCCTGGATTGTTGGCATAGAAGGCAACGTCGTAGGTCTCGTGTGGCCCCACAGCGACCGTATCCTGGTAGACCGGGCTTCCCGTGAGCGCGTGGCCATTCTTTGCCAGCACAATAAACGTATGCCCATGTATATGCATCGGATGATCGCCGCCAAGAGGCGAGTCATTCACGAAGCGCAGCCTGATCAGTTGCCCTGGTCTGACCACAATAGTCGGCGTATCCGGGAAGGATTTCCCATCAAGCGTAAAGACAGGGCCGGGCCGCCCATTGGAGAAGCCAAACATAGCACCCAGCGAGATGGTGTACGTGGCATCGAAATGGCTCTGTAAGTTCACTGTCCCTTGTTGTGGTTGACCATAAAAGGCAAAATCGAACATCTTCTGATGCGCTGTAGGCACAACAATGGAAGCAAGCGAATCACTACTCTGACCAACCATCACGGCAGGTGTCTTTTGATATTGCCCATTGTCATTCGCGGCCAGCAAAGCGATCGAACCGTGCTCGGGCATGCGGAAGCGCAGATCATAGCGTTGTGCTGCGTCAATCGATATGGATGTTCCTGTTAGTGGGGTCGGTTGATTGAGATCATGCCCATCGAGGGCCGCAACCATGAAAGGCGCTCCCACCAGGGTCAGTAGATGCGCATAGTTGTCCGTATTGAGAAGACGCAGGCGTACCCACTGGCCGGGCCGAGCAGAGATGTGCAGCGTTCCGGCTAGAGCATTGAACGTCAGGACATCCCAGCTATGCAAAGCCAGAGCCACATCTACATCATCGTGCGTCGTTGGCTTTGCAGGATCGACGACGAGGAGACCAAAAAGCCCTTTTCCGGTTTCCTCGAAGCTTTCCTGGTGCGAGTGATACCAGTACGTCCCTGCATCTTTCGCTACAAAACGGTATGTATAGGTCTGACCAGGCTTGACAGCATCCTGAGTAACACCCGCCACACCGTCCGCACTATTGGGAACTGCAACACCATGCCAGTGGATCGTGACTCCAACTGAGAGATGGTTGACTAGATGAACGGTTATCAAGTCTCCCTGTCGCGCATGTAACGTCGGACCTGGGGAAGTGCCGTTGAAGGTCCAGGCATCCGCACTATGACCAGGACCAAACGATAGATGCGCAGGCTCAGCCGTCAGGGTAAAAGCATCAACGTGTTCAGCGGTCTGTGGAGCTTGCAATTTCGCAATTGGTATGACAGGCCCGGACGAGACTGACGTATTCCCCATCTGGCACATGTTCGCCATATAGCCCATATCACTCATATTACAGTTAGTTCCCATGTTCATCTTGTCAGGATAGCGCGATGTCCACATACCCAATCCTATAACACTTCCGGCAGCAACCAGTACAATAAGTAAGCCCAACAGGGTGCGCCTGAAAAATTTCTTTGATTTCTTCTTTTTACCAATACCTTGTGTCGTCATTTCATCTGTTTGCCCTGATCGATCGATTTTTTTCATTTGCACTGCCTTCTTTCCAGCAGATAACGCTATTTGTCATTTATTTCCTTATCTTTGGTCAGGCTGGCAATTCTGCTATCAACCCAGGTCAGTTCTGCGTCAAGAGTGTACACGCGATAATCCCCTGTCTGGAGAATAAAAGGTCGTTCCTGCTCAGTGATACCAGGATGGCTGGTAACCCGACTCTGGCCTGTATAGTAGTGATCCCGCAAAATGGACAGGTACTCACGATACTGTTGCAGCACCGCAAGCCGTTGAGCAGGAGTCAGAAAGTTGAATTTCGTCAGCTTGATCACAAACAAATCCGCATAGTCCTGACTGTATTCTCCTGGTTCAAGCATGAGGTTGAAAAAGCGCGCTCGTCCGACCTCGGTAATCTGATATATCCTGCGCTGCTGTCCACGTTCCCCCCGATTAGGGTCGGTTTGCTGCTTCTCAATCTCCGAGGTAATCAAGCCCTGTTGCTCCAATCTGCGAACCAGGGGATAGAGCGTTCCCCAGCCTAAGCGATGGAACGGCCCTAATATGCGGTTAACAATCGCATGCAGTTTATAGCCATACTGGGGTGCCGCCATCAGTTCGCCAAGCACGAAAAGCTCATACGCAGGATTAGGACTTCGCCCGCCACTTCCCTGATTACGCATACCTGTCTGCGACGTTACATCCTCTTGCTCACCAGATGCCATGCATATCTTCCCTTTCTCTATATCGATTCGATAGTATTATTATACCGAATCGATATAGAGAAAGCAAGAGGAAAACAAATCAGAGAGCGCACAAAAAACTTCTCATCAAAAATAACTTTTTCGCGCTGAAAGCACGAAAAAGTTATTTTTGATGAGAAGTTTTTTGTGCGCTCTTCACCGCTATCGCTACCAGGCTTCCGAACAACGTTGCCAGAAAATTCACCACATCGTTATTCATCCAGGGTAGCCCGCGTAATAGTCGTGTCCTCGTGCCGCAGTTATGAACCTGGCGCTCCGTCTCTTTCTCACAAGTGGGACAATAGTACATTGCCTGTACGGTCGCTCCCAACACGCTGTCAAAGAGGCTGCCGAGAAAGCCACTGATGAGCGCGAGCAGGGGCAGAGAGGCGGATGCTTTGCGCAGGCGTTGTGTTATCCAGAAAAACAGGCCCAGAGAGAATGCGCCAGCTGCAGTCGCCACTGTGCCGAGCAGCGTCACGCCGCCCGATGTACCGGGAGTAGTCTTCTTACCCGTCGTAATCAGGCGCGGCATCTGCCGACTGAGCGTACCCAGTTCAGTTGCCCAGGTATCGGCGTTTGCCGTTGCCAGCGCCCCCACGTAACCTGCCTCCAGAACTTTCTGCACAGCAGGAGAGGTGGTCAGGCCATTCCCCAGCGCCATCAGTGTCGCGACCCCGCCGTTTGCCGCTACCTGTTCGATGTCGCGCTGCGAGCCTTTACTGAACTTGTCTGCCGCTGTCTGAGCTTTCTCCCGCTCCCGAAAATGCGAGAAAAAGCTGGAGGAGACAAAGAAGAAAATGAGTGCCAGTCCCCATGACCAACCGCCCAGCCCCAGCGTCGTCGTCCCCACGACAGTTGTCCCAACGACACCGCTGCGGCTCAGTGAGCGCCGCCGATAGGCCAGCAGCGCTATTCCCCCGCTGAAAATCGCTCCCAATAGAAGCCTCGCCCCGTAGCTGTGTAGAGATCGGGAAGATGGCAATACAGACAACTTCGCCATATTAGTACCTCAAAGAAATTGCGGATATCCTGCTACTATTCTGTTACAGAACACCCTCTTTATCAGTTCTATCTTAGAGAGGGTACAGTATCAAGGCAAGTCTGCAGGTCTACTTGAGCAGAAAGTACTCCTTGTCAAAGCGCCAGTCGCTAATCGCCTCCAGCTCAACGTAGAGGTGGGGATGCAGCGGGTCAATATGTTTCATTAAATGAATATCTACGACGCGATTGTCATTTAATCCCAGACCTTCACAGAGCGCATCTTGTGTTATCTTGAGACCTCCATCGAGGTCGCGTTTGTGCGGAGTAGTAAAGTAGAAGTCCAGGAGCAGCGCCAGGTAGCTCTGGCGAAAGTGATTGCGTAGTTCATCGTGCACTATCCCTTGCCGTTCAAGCTTGCGCAGCGCGTCTCGTACCTGCTGTTTGAATCGTCGTGCAACCGGGGTGCTGACACGACGACCATCTACCGTAGCGTACTGCTCGTTAATACTAGGAGGCAGCGGGAGGGTCAGACGTAATAGAGGAGGTCCCTTTTGTGTTCCTCCACTTTTGTTCGCAGATTGCTCTTGCATGTATCACTCCTGAAATATGTATTCCTCTATCACTACGTGGGAACTTGAAGAGTAGTACTTTTGGAATATTGATATTGTGCGTATTGTATCATATCAACATGTTTTATTTTGTAATTGCATTGTTGTCAAGCTAGTAAAAGAATGCTACACTGCCAAGAAGCGAGCCTGGCGAAAGTGAGGAGCAAAAGTGATTAAGTGTAACCGCTGTGGAATGTTGAACGCTGTTGGCGCTATGAATTGCCAGCAGTGCGGAACTCCACTCTCTAACAAGATTGAAAGCGGATTCGCTTCCAGAATGGGAGCCCAGGAACAGCCAGAGCTACCTGCTTGGCTGGAGTCTTTGCGTGCAGGGGAACGCTCTGCCGCACCTATCAACAACCCACAGTCAAATTTTTCGACAGCTGATCTGATTGAAGAAGGATCGCTGCCTACGTGGATGCGCTCTCAACGTGAGGAGGCGAGTGATAACGCGCCCAGCGGTCCGCAAATGCCCGCTTTCCCTGTGCCTAATACTGAAGGTCAGGGTTATCCTCCACAGGGTATTGCTGCGCAATCTCTGATCGATGAGAAGTCATTGCCCCCCTGGATGCAGGAAGGGAAGTCATCGGCCACTCCGGTACCTCCTGGAGGCATCACAGCTTCGAGTCTGTTAGAAAAGGATAATATGCCGGATTGGATGAAAACGTTACAACAACCACAATCTCCTTCCGACGTTCGACCTGCTCGACCAGCACCGTCTATGCAGCCACCGCAGATGGCACAACCTCAGGCCAGACCTGAACCTGCACCTGTAAAAACAGGTGCGCCGGTCTCCCCTGCACCTTCACAGGGCTTTTCGGCACACGATCTGATCGATCAACAAGCCCTGCCACCGTGGATGACACAACAGAACGGTCAGTCTGTTGCCCCAAGGGGCAATAGCGGCCCTATGGCCGCTGTTAATAATGGATTTGGCGCACCTGCCAATACTCCAGCGAATAATCTAGCGAATAATCTCAATAGCGGGGCGCAAGGATTTTCAGCATCTTCGCTGCTTGATATGGATGCTCTCCCCCCCTGGCTGCGTGAAGGTGGTCAGGAGCAACGTGGCAACAATACCTCATCACCATCTTCTGCCCAGGCTGCCCCTCCCTACCAGTCGGGTTCCTGGAAGGCTCCTGAGCAACAACAGCCGTCTGGAGCCTGGCAGTCATCGCAGCAGTATCCATCAGGCTCCTGGAAGGCTCCTGAGCAACAACAGCCGTCTGGAGCCTGGCAGGGAACGCCTTCCGCATCATCTATGCAGGGGCCACAAGCAAACGGCTTATCCGGTTCTTCTTTCATTGATATGAATTCCCTGCCCGATTGGTTGCGTTCGGCAGCTGAACAGTCAGGAGGAGTACAACAGCAATCTCCTGTTACGGGTACCGGAGCAAGACCTGGCTCTTTGCCTGTTCCTCCGCGTGTTGAAAATATGCGTGTACCGAGCCGTCCACGTGGAGATTTGAACTCGAACGAGAGCAGTGAGGTGGCCGCGAACGTCTTTGCCTCAATGTTAGGTGTGGCTTCTACTGCTCCTCAATATCCTTCAGAGGCTCCTCAATATCCACCGGCACAGCCGGCTGCGGCCTATCAGCAGCCAGCACAATCTCAGCGCATAGCGTCACCCTCCACAGGTAATCTTCCCGGTGGGGCTATGGCAGGCGGCGCACAGGGACCAACGAGTATACCTGGTATGTCGCCACAAGGATATGCTCCAGGCGGTTCAGGCGTGTACAATGGCTATGCAGGCAATATGCAGGGCAATTATCAGCCAATGGCATCTCCCATGATGCCTCCTGGAAATGATGCTGGCGCAGGTTTGGGGATGTCCGGTGAACAGAAGAATAAAAAACGTGGACTGGTCGAGGCTTTACGCGACTGGCTTTTCCGCTAGTCGCATCAAGGAGAAGGATATCTGAGATGAGCACACAACCCCATTCTGAGGAAGAACAGGGTAGACGCAACTCCTCACCGGCCAATCAGGCGACATCGCTGCTGGTGGCCGATTGTGGAGCTGTCTTTACCAAGGTCTCCCTGTTTGGTCTTGTTGAGGGTCAATATCGTCTAATGGCGCGCGGCGAAGCACCAACCACTACGACACCACCTCACGAGGATATTACTGTTGGTATTATCCAGGCTATTAATGTGATTGAATTTATTACAGGGCGTCATTTTGTAGAGGATAAGCGTATCATCTCTCCAGAACAGTCCACCGGGGATGGTGTGGATGTGTTTATCGCTACTATCAGCGCGGGTGGTCCACTCCAGCTAGCTGTGATGGGCTCGGTCAGCCCCGCACTTGAAAATCTGGCGTCTCAGTCTATCTCTGGCTTATATGCTCAGGCGCAAACGGTTCCCTCTCCTACGTTTGTTGCCGCTATAACCCCTGCCGCTGTACCAGTAGGCGCAGGTCCCACGGGTGCCGGGGTAGCATGGACACCAGAACGCATCGCACTGGAATGGGAACGACAGTCCGGGCGTATTCGCGAACTGCACCCCCATGCGGCTTTGATCGTTGGCATGGCTGACGCTCCTGCTGGCCCGACGCCGCTGCAAGAGGCCTGCCAGTTGCTGATCAACGCGGCACGCGAACGCAATGAACAGCGCAATGGTTCTTCACAAGATAGCGCCGCTCAATGCTCGGTCATCTACGCTGGCGCTCCGCAATATGTCGAGGCTGTACGCCGCATGCTGAATGGGGTGGCTGATGTGACGCGTGTTGATCCCCTGATATCTCAAGCGCAACTCGGGCCGATCAGTATGGCGGTGGGCGCACTGTACGAACGCAACGTGATCCAGCATATTCCCGGTTATGAGCGTTTGCATAGCTGGTCCGGCTCCGCTCCAGTTGCCACTGCTACCTCATTAAGTAGCCTGGTGCGTTTCCTGGCACAACATTATGCTATGAACGTCACAGCGGTGGACATTGGCGGGGCTACCACGACGGTTATGCTGGCTGGCGAACAGGGCGAGTTTATTCCGATGGTGAACACAGAGGTTGGTGTGGCATCAAACGTCGGACCTGTACTGCAAAAGGTCGGTTGGCGACGTATTGCACGCTGGTTGCCCTTCGATACCAGCGAGGAAGAGATCCGACAGTTTGTGCTCAATCGCATACGCCACCCTCATGCGCTGCCTACAAGTCCACGCGAACTGCAAATCAGTCACGCCTTCGCGCGCGAGGCCATTGCATTGACGCTTGAAGAAGCCAAAAAGAATAGCATGGATTGGCCCGATAGCGACCTCATTCTTGCTACGGGAGGCATCCTGGCACATGCTCCTAAATATGGGCAGGTGGCAATGACGTTGCTTGACGCGCTTCAGCCACGTGGTGTTACCTCAATGGTGCTGGACAAAACAATGCTGGTTTCACAGCTTGGTGCGGTCGCAACGGTTGCTCCGATTACCGCTGTGCAGGTCAATGAAAACGATGCGGTGACGCACCGCCTTGGTACGTGTGTTGTTCCTTTTGGCAACGTCGAACCCGGTCAGCTTGCTGTGCGTGTGGGTGTCGAGTATAGCAACGGCAGGCAATTAACCGTTGACGTAATGGGTGGCACTATCGAGGTTATCCCCTTGCGCCTCAACGAGCAAGCGTTGCTCACGTTGTTCCCAGCTCCAACGGTTGATGTGGGACTGGGACCTGGCGAGCGAGCGCGCGCTGCCGAGGAGATCGACGGTGGACTGGTTGGCTTGATTATTGATGCTCGTGGTCGGCCACTTGTATTGCCTTCTGATGAGACAGAACGTCAGGCGCGCCTCCTCCAATGGTCGCAAGCGCTCGGCATCTGAGAAGGGTGAGGTCCCACCGTGACCTATCCGCTTGGTTGGTCTGTGATCACACAGACGGTCGTCCGCCGAGAGCGTTGGCCGGGCGGACAGAGGGTGAAAGCTATCCCGTTGGTGCAACCGGGTCAGGAGGTGCTCCCTGACCAGCCTGTACTGCGCTTTGCACGCGAACTACAGCAGGAAGCATTACAATCTGCGGCACGCCTCTCCCTGCCCTCTGCAGGTACAGGCACGAACGTGAAAGAGATGCCATCTGGTGCCAGCAATGCGGCCGAGACCATCCCCGCTGGTTTGCATGGGCAAGTTGTCTCTATAACGCCGCGTGGGGGTGTGGTTATCGAGAGCCGAGCCGCCGTTGTTCAGGGCACCCTGGGAGCAGGCAACCAGGTCGCAGGTATCCTGACCATCTGGCCCGGCCCAGGGCGTATGCAACATCCCATCCCAGCAGCAGCAATTCTGGTTGTGCCAGGTCCATTAAATTTCACCTTGCTGCGTCAGGCGGCGAGTTCAGGGGTGGCAGGCATCGTAGCGAGCAGCATCTCCCTGCGCGATCTTGAAGGCTTTCTTCGCACCGATCTAATCCAGCTCATTGACACTGAGAATGCCGAACAGGCGCAGATGCGCTTGCCTCCTTTCACCCTGCTGCTCACCGAGGGACTAGGCGGTGCCGCCATGCCTGCACGTATTCTCAACCTGCTCAGCCAGTATCAAGGCGCTATCGTCTTGCTCTCAGGAGCAACCTCCACGCGCCAGCGCATTTTTCCCGAACTCATCATTTCATTGCCCATCAACGAGACTCAAGACTGGCATCCCTTGCAGGCCGACCCCTCGCCAACATTGGGAGCCCTTGTACGCGTATGCAGTGGAGAGCAGGAAGGTACTACTGGCACCATCGACTATCTCTTCGCATACGAACAAACCTTTAAATCCGGCATCCGCGCCCGAGCAGTCCGTCTACGTCTCGAAGACAACTCTTTGCTCGTCGTCCCTCTCACCCTCATCGAACGCATCGGCTAATTACCAATCTAGCAAGTTATCCACAAGTGACACAAGTTATCCACATATTTGACCCCAATATGTGGATAAATTTTTCTCATTACCCCCATATCTTGAGGGAACAGCCGCGAACGCCTGTGGATAATTTCCTTCAAGGCGCGCAGATGAGCCCGTTCACCCTCAAGGGGTGGCGCTACGCGGGCTCGTCTGCAAAAAGCTGAATGGCAGGCAAAACGAAATATTGGGACCGTTGTGACGGTTGGGATAGTTGTGATAGCTCTTTTTGAATGAAAATGAGCATTTGAGATGATCAGGATGATTGTGACGGTTGGGACTGTTGTCTCGGTATTTTTCCGAGATGGAATGAAAATCTGAGAGCTTTGGGACGATTGGGACGATTGTTTTGATGGTGAAACAAAAAGTTGAGACGATTGTAGCCATTGTGACCGTTGTGACACTTGTTTTTTATGATGAGATGAAAACTTGAGATATGGTGAGCATTGCAGGTAGCTAGCAGCTAACGTTTTGAGACGATAGTATGTGATGCGTCGAGGGAGGAAAGTTCGACACGATAGGGGTGTAGGGGTGATGGAGGCGCTGGATGCGAAAGAGATGCGAGACATGTGTATGATCTTTCTGAGGTATGGTAAAAGAGGACAATAGGAGGATGGAGGCAGAAACTATGCTTCCTTGTTTGGAGTATACATGATATCTCCGGAGATTTCAAGAGGAACGCCTGGTAGTTTGGTGGTGGGATCGTGCGTGGGAAGGCGATCGACTGCGACAACCCCCAAAGGGGGCACGGCCGCAAGGGCTTGTCGCTACGCGCCGTGGTGACACCCTTCATCTGATACTCGACTAATGCGCTCACGAGACAGCGCTATACTTTGGCAGATATCAAATTGAGGCTGAAGGAAATCAACCCAACCTCGCCATAACCCTTACCCACAAAACTTACACTTCCGATCACCACATGATGCCGGGAAATCCAAAAATGGCCTGAGAAGGGACCACAAGGGATCATTCATAAAGAAAGCTCCACAGGGACGGTTCTCTGTGGAGCTTTTTATTGCTCTGAAAACGCCTAAATATTAGCCGTTCAGATGCTGCTCTTCAATCCCTCTCGGGCTCCTCTGACCATTTCGTCGTTAGATGATTACTTACTTGCAGGTTTGGTGTAGCATCTCAACCCCTCGTGGGTTCCTTGGGAGACTGGTTCGCCGGAGTGCATGGAATGAAGTCTCAACCCCTCTCGGGTTCTCTCAGGCATTTAGCCTGTGATACTTTTAGTATAGCCTCTCAGGCCGATTTGTGCAATACTTTGCGCGATCTTCTTTTTTGTATCATTTTTGGCCTGCAAAACACACCTTGCAAAGAGTTATCTTTTTGCTCAATCCGCCTCTAGAGCTTTGCGCGAGGCTCAGCGCGGCAAGTCTTTACTGAGCCTCGCACAAATGATTGTGCTTGAAATCTAGCCCGATTCTCCTATTGGTCGATATAATCGGTCTTTTCACCAAAGAGGTAGCTATCGCTTACGTATTTCAGGACTACACGCCCGATCTTGGGGTCGTTGCGCTCGTGCAAGGGCTTGACTACGACGCCTTCGCGCATATGGGCTTTCTCCTGCATTAGCAGCGTCTTGCCTTCACTGTAGCGCTTGACCTCTTCGAGGCTGAAGGGAATAATTCCCAGCGCAGGCACCGTTTCTATGCCGGCTTGCTCGCAGAGGTCGCGGAACTCCTGCCAGTTCAGGTAATGGCCGTCGATGAGCAGATCAAAGGCGCGGAAGCCGAATCTGCCCACATGTCCATAGTGGAAAGATTGGATCTTACTCCCGTATACCTCTCCGAAGAGAATGACCTGCCGATGTTCCTGACCCAGCTTTTCGATCAGCGACCGCACTGGCTCCAGAGTAAAGGGGAACCAGTAGGTGTTGCTGGCAAAAGCATCATCTACTGGACGCTTTCTGCGCAGCGCTTTCGAGCCAGCCATCAATTCCCCTTCAATCATCGCAAGCCTTGCTTGAGTTCCGTGAATTTTTTCGGTAAGCACGACCATTTCACCCACCTCAAAGATGCCTGGGAAGTTGCGCATGTTCTCGATTTCGGTGTATGCCCAGAACAGGGGATGATCCTGATCGGCATCTCCCGCAGTTACGCGCACAGGTGGCTCCCACTTTGTGACGCCGTAGTAGTCGGCTACGTTTTGTCCGACCTGCCAACTCTCGTCCTCAGATCTGACTACCAGCCCAAAGGAAGGCTCGCCACGCAGTTTTGCGCACTTAATACGCCCTCTGCTGAGATATTTTGTCACGCCGAAGGTCTCTGATAATTCAAAAGGCAGCACACAATCAGGAGGAAAGTAGGTTACTCGGTCTCCTACCTGATATTCTCCCTTTTTGACCACAACCTGCCATCCAAGCACCTGAGCCAGTTCAAGCGCATCGGCGTTGTTATGAGGCGTGATCTTCTCGATGATTGCTACAGGCACAATGAGGTTGCTCATTTTTCTTTACCTCTTCCTTAAAAAAACACATAAAGATACCTGCCAGGCAAAAAGGCGATTATGTCCAATAGGGGCATCCTTATGTTTCTATAGTAACTAATGTTTTGCGATTTGTCAATGTCATATGAGAAATGGACAGGGTTGGTATAAAGTCATTGAATGGTATGATTTTTTCTTGTACACGTTTTTCTCAGCAACTGTATTTGCAAAGCTCTTTTTCCCGACGCTTGATCCTTTGTCGGGCACGATTGCGGCGTTCACCACGAATTTTGTAGGATTGGCGGCACGACCGGTTGGGGGAGCTTTCTTTGGTTGGTTTGGTGACCGTGTGGGCCGCAAATCAACGCTGGTTGCCACCATGCTGCTGATGGGCATCGCTACAACACTTATAGGCTTCTTGCCCACTTACGCGACTCTGGGCATTGCAGCGCCGATCATACTCTCTATTTTACGCTTCCTCCAGGGTACGGGCGTAGGCGGAGAATGGGGAGGGTCGGTGCTCTTATCACTGGAATATGGTGATACACGCCGTCGCGGCTTCTGGTCGAGTTGGCCGCAAACAGGCGTGCCTCTTGGTCTCGGCCTGGCAGCCCTGGCTGTAATTATCACACAGGGACTTTTCCCAGGCTCTGCATTTCTCAATTTTGCCTGGCGTATTCCTTTTCTGTTAAGCGCTCTACTCATTGTCATCGGCCTTATCGTTCGTCTGCGCATCCTGGAAACGCCCCTCTTTATAAAAGTAAAAGAGGAGCACCGCATCTCACATGCTCCGTTGCTCGAAGTAATCAGGTACCACTGGCGCGAGATCATCCTGACGACCCTGACGCGCTCTGGCGAGCAGGCCCCTTTCTACATTTTTACTGCATTTGTATTCACTTATGCAGCCAAACCACTCCATCTTAGCGCCAACCTGATTTATATTGGCATCATTGTAACAGCCATTACAGGGTTCATCTCCATCCCAGTATTTAGCCACATCTCTGATCTGATTGGGCGCAAACGCTGGTTCTTGATTGGCCTGATCGTCATGGCCGCTTTCTCCTACCTCTATTTTCTGTTGCTTAACACAAGAAATCCTGTTGCCATCATCATTGCCGTTGGTGCCTCAGTGGGCATCTGCCACTCCTGGCTCTATGGGCCTGAAGCGGCGTTGATCTCGGAGCGTTTTGGTACAAAGTTGCGTTATACTGGTGCCTCGCTAGGCTATCAGCTTGCATCTATTACTGCTGGTGGTCCCGCACCCATTATTGCGACCTACCTGTTTGCCAATCACCAGAAGCTCTCACCTGCATTACCTGACTACGCCCTGATCGTCTTCTAAATCGTCGGCATGTGTATCATTTCGTTTGTTGCGGTATTTGGCCTCAAGGAATATGCCAGAAAAGAGGCTGCAACTGATATCGGCATTGAGCCTGTACCTGTCGGCGTCGGCTCTATCGAATAAAAAAGACTACCAACGTACACAAAATTTCATACAAACGGGCAGAGATTGATTGTATGAAATTTTGTGTGCGTTGCTGTATAGAAGAGTGATCCACCTTGTTTTTTAGACACACTTCATGGATAATATCAGCGTAGCAGGTTGAGCTACGCATATAAAAGGGCTGGACAACTTTGATACAATCTATTCCGTAATGTCAAAAGACTGATAAATACTCAAGCATGATAAAATATGAGTCATCTTAGTAGGAGTATGAAGATAGTCATCAACATTCTGGTAACACAACGTCAGATCTGGGGGGCGGCTGGGCATTACACCATGCGGTTTCATAGTCAACGTAGACTTACCAGGAGTTTCGAGCAGAGGAGCAGGTAGCATGGCAGAGAGAAAACATCAAGCTAGCCATGAGCAGATCATGACCACTATTGAGAAGGAGCGCGTTCGCTTCGTAAATCTGGAGTTCACTGACGTTGTAGGGATGGCAAAGTGTGTGACCATCCCTGTTGAGCAGTTCGCTGATTGTATTGCACATGGCAAATGGTTCGATGGTTCGGCCCTTGAAGGCTTTGCACGCGTTGCAGAGAGCGATATGTATCTTTTCCCCGATCTCTCGACCTTCACAGTGCTTCCCGGCAAAGTCCATTTGTCAGCTTCTTCGATCCAGCGCCGGGGCTTCGTCGAGGGGTGGTCTGAAGATGATGTCGTGGCTCGCGTTATTTGCGATGTGCGTACACCCGATGGTGAACGTTTTGATGGTGATCCTCGCGCTGCGCTTTTGCGCGCTCTTGATGTCGCGCGTTCGCTGGGCTTCAAGTATCGCGTTGCCCCCGAACTGGAGTTTTTCCTCTTGCGAGTCGAGGGCAAGACACCTATTCCGCTGACGAACGACCAGGGCAGTTACTTTGATCTCTCAACGGATCTCACTTCCACGGTGCGCGGCCAGATGGTCCATTCCTTGCAACATATGGGCATCAAGATTTTCGGCAGCCATCACGAGGTTGCTCCAGGTCAACACGAGATCGATCTTGAAATCGGCGATGCTCTAAAAATTGCTGACGGTTTGATGACCGCCAAGTACGTCGTCAAGACTATTGCTGCACAACATGGCCTCTATGCCACCTTCCTGCCCAAGCCGTTCTTTGGCGTCAATGGGACAGGTATGCACATCCACCAGCAGCTGACAGACCTGGAAACGGGGAAGAATGTCTTTGCCGACGAGCATGGCGAATATGGGCTCTCAGAGATTGGACAATGGTTCATCGCCGGGCAGCTTGCGCATGCACGCGGCATGTGCGCCATTCTCGCCCCCCTGGTGAACTCTTACAAGCGCCTGGTGCGCGGCTACGAGGCTCCTGTCTTTATCAACTGGGGACGCGTCAACCGTCAGGCGCTCATTCGTATTCCGCGTCCAAACCCGGACCTCAACTCATCGATGCGCGTTGAGTTACGTTGTTCTGATCCGACGTGTAACCCACATCTGGCGTTTGCCGTGATGTTACGAGCCGGTCTGGACGGTATCCAGCGCAAACTGACGCTACCGCCTCCGATGGACGAAAACATCTTCCTGCAAGATGAAAGTGAGCGCCTTCGGCCACGTGCCCGCCTGCTCCCCGCCACACTTGGTGAAGCCCTTGACGGTTTGCGCGAGGACGTTTTAATCCGTGAAGCTCTCGGCGACTCCATTTATGAAGGTTTCATAGATGCCAAAAGTATTGAGTGGACCGAATACAGCCAGCAGGTCCACGCCTGGGAGATCGAACGCTATATCTCCGTCTTCTAGCTGATTCTCCCAATATCAAGAAACGAAAATATCAGGGCAGATCACCCACAAAGGGCCGCGTAGCGCGGCCCTTTGTGGGTGATCTGCCCTGATATTTTCGTTTTCATTTCCCATTGACGAGCCGGAGACAACGGGTTAGAATAGAGAAAGGTGGGAACGTTCCCAAATGTAGGAATCGTATAAATTGCACAACGGATGAGCGTTAAATAACCTTTCAGTATTCTCAAACCGTATTTGTCACTTTATTTATCTATAGAAGGATCATCACATGAAATTCACTGATGGTAACTGGTTTAAACGTAAAGGTGTCAACATGATTCACCCGGTGGAGATTCGTGAGCGGGAGATCACTCAGGGCGCTCTCTCTGTCTTTGCCCCGCCTTCAGCGGTCTACAATCGTGGCAGTGGTATTAATCAAGCTCTGCTCGAAATTCGCTTTTCATCACCTTTTGCTGATGTTATTCGTATCCAAATTTTTCATTACAAGGGCACCCTGGATCGCGGCCCTCACTTTCAAGTGCACAGCACACCTGATACAGAGGTCAATATCGCTGAAACTGACGACGAGCTAAGATTTGGCAGCGGCAAGCTAATCGCATGTGTGCACAAAGGTCAGCCCTGGTCGGTTGATTTCAGCTATGATGGTCGCAAGCTCACCCACAGCAGCAGGAATAATACTGCATATATCACTGTGAACGAAATCGATACTTATATGCGCGAGCAGCTCGATCTGTCAGTAGGTGAAAACGTCTACGGATTAGGAGAGCGATTCACCGCCTTTGTAAAAAATGGGCAGGCCGTCGACAGCTGGAACCACGATGGCGGTACTGGCTCGGATCAGGCATACAAGAGCATTCCTTTCTATATCACCAACAGAGGCTACGGTGTTTTTGTCAACCATCCAGAAAACGTCTCCTTTGAGGTGGCGTCTGAACACGTGACGAAAGTCCAGTTCAGCGTGCCAGGCGAATGTCTCGACTACTATATTATCGCTGGCGAGACGTTGAAGCATGTGTTGGAGAATTACACGACGCTGACTGGGAAGCCTGCATTGCCACCGGCCTGGAGCTTCGGTTTGTGGTTGTCCACTTCGTTTACGACAGATTACGATGAAAAGACGGTGACGCATTTTGTCGATGGTATGGCCGAGCGTGATCTCCCATTGCACGTGTTTCATTTCGACTGCTTCTGGATGAAGGGGATGCATTGGTGTGACTTCGAGTGGGATCAAGAGATCTTTCCTGATCCAGTCGGCATGCTCCAGCGTTTGAAACAAAAGGGACTCAAGATTTGTCTCTGGATCAACCCCTATATTGGACAGCGTTCCCTTCTTTTCGAGGAAGGCAAGCAAAACGGCTATTTCTTAAAGAGGTCTGATGGCAGCGTCTGGCAGCGCGACGAATGGCAGCCAGGAGTTGCTATCGTCGATTTCACGAATCCTGGCGCTTGCGAGTGGTATACCAGCAAGTTGCAAAGCCTTATCGCTATGGGCGTTGATAGCTTCAAAACTGATTTTGGCGAGCGTATCCCGACCGATGTGGTCTACTTCGACGGTTCCGATCCGATGAAGATGCATAACTATTACGCTTTTCTCTACAACCAAGTCGTTTTTGAGCTACTGGAGCAGCAGTTAGGTCGGGACAATGCCGTCGTGTTTGCGCGTGCAGCCACTGCTGGTAGCCAACAATTCCCCGTTCATTGGGGAGGAGATAACTACGCAGATTATGAATCGATGGCTGAAAGCTTGCGCGGGGGGCTCTCGTTCGGCTTATCGGGCTTTGGTTTCTGGAGTCACGATATCGGTGGATTTGAAGAAAGAGCCACGCCAGATCTGTATAAACGCTGGGCCGCCTTTGGGCTGTTATCCAGCCACAGTCGCCTGCACAGCTCTTACACATATCGTGTCCCCTGGCAATTCGACGAGGAAGCGGTCGACGTACTACGTCTCTTCACGAAACTGAAATGTCGACTCATGCCCTATCTCTATGCCGCAGCCTGCCAGGCAGCCACGCATGGATTGCCGGTGATGCGGGCAATGCTACTCGAATTCGAGCAAGACCCGGCCTGTGAGTATCTAGACCGCCAATATATGCTCGGCGAATCATTGCTCGTCGCACCCGTCTTCAGCGAGGAAGGCACCGTTTCCTTTTACCTCCCACAGGGAACATGGACCAACTTCCTGACCGGCGAGAAGGTTGAAGGTGGAGTGTGGCGTCAGGAGCAGCATAACTACCTCAGCATTCCACTCTACGTGCGGCCAAACTCAATCGTAGCGCTTGGCAGCGACGATAGCCGCCCCGATTACGATTACGCTCATGGCGTCGAGTTACACGTCTTTGAAATACAGGATAGGGCTTCGACCGTAGTCTATAATCAACAGGGCAAGCCCGAACTCCACGTCACTATCAATCGTCACGCTAATAAACTCACTGTTCATACCGAGGGTGCCAGCAAACCCTGGACAGTGATCCTACGCGGAATACCAGCTATTACCTCTGTCGAAGGGGCTGAGTATAACAACGATACCCAGGGTATTCGCCTTGTTCCAGGCAGGGATGTAGAATATCTGGAGGTTACTCTCTAATATAGAGCTTATTCGGAAACCAGGTCTGCTCAATTGCCCACAAGGGGCGGCACTACGCGGATCAGCCTGTAAGGCTGATCCGCGTAGTGCCGCCCCTTGTGGGCAATTGGCTTTCGGATAAGTTCGCGCAGGTCTGCTGACCCACGCATCAAGGGATGAGCAGTGTTTTACCGATTGTCTGGCGCGACTCCAGGGCGGCGTGGGCCTCGGCGGCGCGCTCCAGGGGGTAGGTCTGGCCGATGACGGCGGTCAGTCGCCCGGTTGCCGCCTCGGTCAGCACGAAATCTACGTTGGCGCGCATCTCCTGCTCCATCATAGCTATTGCGATGCCCAAGGCACCAACCACGGTGACGCCCCGCCTTGCCAGAGCCAGGGTCTCTATTGTGATTGCATCACCAGAGGAAGCACCATAAATGCCTATACGGCCATGACCATTGGCTGTTGCTTCAAAGGCCTGGCGACCGATGGCTCCTCCTACCGAATCCAGCACGACATCGGCACCTTTGCCTCCCGTGACTTCGCGCACTTGCTCGACCCAGTTGTCCTCGCTGTAATCTATGGTCGCGTCAGCCCCCAGCCGAGAGACCACATCGAGCTTCGCCTTACCTCGCGCCGCACCGATGACCGTGCTTGCACCAGCCGTCTTCGCCAGCTGGATGAGCAGCGAGCCAACGCCGCCCCCCGCCGCAGTGATCAGCACCGCATCACCCGCTTTGATACCCATCGCTTTCCGCAGGCAGACGGCTGTTTGTCCGGCCAGAAACACGCCCACTGCCTGCTCGACTGAGAGTCCTGCTGGAATGGGAAAAACATTGGAGGTATCGACGGCTATCTGTTCGGCGTAGCCGCCACCAGTCATGTTGCGCGCCACAACAAGCTCTCCCAGCAGGGACTGATCGACATTCGGCCCAACTTTGATTACTCGACCACCAAATTCCCAACCGGGTACAAACGGAAGCGGGTATGGGTACTTCCCGGCACGTATAAGGGTCTCGCCGAAGCCGATACCTGTTGCTTCAATCGCGATGACGACCTGACCTGGTCCGGCCTGGGGCTCTTCTTGCTCTGCGAGCGTCAACACTTCCGGCGAGCCAAATTGATCTACCTGTACAATACGCATGAGGAGTCTCCTTACTATTCAATCATGTGTCCTTCTGGATACCTCACCTCATCTTTCTCTTTTTCTGGAGGCCAGAAACGTTGGCTATGTAGACCAGCGGATTGACGAGAGTATCAATTCGTGACACAATGATCGCTACAAGACAATCTGTCTATGCAAAGTGTAGACTGATGAGCAGCGAGAAACAAGAATCAATCGAGGGGATTTGTCTTAGCTGAGACAAGGAGCGCAAAATGACTCAAAACTCCGGCGATTTACGCACGAGGCGCACCCGCAAGCTCCTGCGGGACGCCCTGCTTGAGTTGATTGAGGAGCGTGGTTTCGACGCGATTACCGTCGGAGAGATTGCAGAACGCGCTATGGTGAGCCGGGCCGCGTTCTACCGCTACTATCAGGATAAGTACGACCTGGTCGAGCAGATCTTTGAGGAGGCCATGCAGGCTCTGGTGAACGATGTCGGGCATCGTTCACACGACGCGCTCAGTGACATCGATCCGTCAAACGCCCCCACACCGCAGCGCTGGGTGAGGCTCTTCGAGCATTTCACAGAATATGAGCGGATGTATCGCGTGTTGCTCAGCGGGAAAGGAAGTCCCTGGTTTGCACAGAAAATGCGTGCATCTCTGGCCGAGATAAGACGCGAACATGAGCAGGTGCCAGCTTCGCAAGCCACAGGGAAGCGAGCGGCCTCCAGTCACCCAAATGTCGATGGGCTGGTGCCCGCGCTGGTTGACGCGCTGCTGATTGATACCGTCACGTGGTGGCTTGAGCAGAGCAGGCCGTATTCGCCCGAACAGATCGCAACGTACTGCTGGCGCTTGATCATTGCACTGCTCAAGGAGGCAAACACTTGGGAATGATTCCACCAGGGTTAGATCGTGGTGAACCCGAGCAATTGCAAGGTATCCTCGGTCTCGGCTTTGCTATGAATCGTCGTGGATGTACCAGCATTGAGCGAACCAAGCAATAAGGTGCCATTTATCCGCAAGGCATAGGATTGCCCATCGCTGAACACTTCGGGCGAACTTCCAGCATAGCCTTCAGCATCATAACAATTCATTGGTGCAGTTTCTTTGGTTAAACGCATGAGATGATTTTCTTGAGCAGATACTTTCCAGAGCCCGTTCTGGCTGAGGTCCCCTGCCGAATTCTGAATATAGATTAGATACGTCCTAGCATCTATCACCCGAAACATGGTAATTGCGTGCGATGTATCTGTATAGAGAGAGGTAGCCTTCCCTCCTGTCACTGGCTGCGTGCTCAATGTACTCGGACCCTGAAGGGCAATACCCGCTCGACAATTCGCGTTGACAACTCCACAAGAAGAGGTAAAAAGCTGGTTCTTAGCACTATCAACCTCTAACGTATCACACAGATTGACAAGCGATCCCACAGCAACAGGATACTTGCTATACTTATTCGCACTATAATTCATATCAAACAGGTAAATCCCCTCGGCAGCGGTTGCGCTACGATCCTGAACTGGTATAGCGTAAAGCCGGGTAGTATTAATCCAGCTTCTCACATGAAAATTGGCTGAAGCATATAGCTCTCGTATTTCCCCTGTTGTTACATTTAACACATCTATAGCATAATATTTCTTATTCTCATTAAAGATATCGAATGCAATATACTTATTGTCTGGCGACAGCAGGGGGGCATCGTGACCGAATGCCTGACCGGTATTACACATCAGCGTCTGCAAATGTTGACCATCTGCACGAACAATCTGAAGCTTCTGCAAGATATAACTACTAGTTGAAGAAGGTCCCTGTACCGATAGATCGCTCACAAAAAGCAGCCACTGGTTGTCTGCTGAAAGTTGTGCGCTAATAATGCCGGTTGCAGGATCGGAAAATGAGATGAGGGAGCTGGCTTTTCCCGTAGTCACATCATAACTCATCAGTTTGGCATGGTTCTCGCTGACCTGTATTCCGCCGCGTTCGGAGTAATAGATGATATGTTGAGAAACAGAGGATGCCACTTGGGCTGATTGTAAAAGGGCCTGGTGAGCAGTGCCAGGTGCTGGGCAATCTGCAGGCAACGAGGGAGTAGCAGTGCTGCTCTGTGTTGACATCGGAGTTGGCGTCAGTGACGGCTTATGTGTAGCTAACGCTGTCGGTGTGCTGATTCCTCCAGAAGCCGCAGGATTACCCCCACAAGCACTCAGCAGGAAGAGCAAACCAGGAAAGATAAAGCACATTATAAATCGTAGTTTCATAGTCTTCTCCCAATTATTCTATGATGTACTACGTATTTTAGTGCACAAGAATTCCCAGCACCTCATAACACTGCTGAACAAGGCTTTTAAAGAAAACGCTCAGATCCTTTTGCTACAAGGATCTGAGCCACTTTCAAGACTTTTCAGGACTTTCCAGATTCACGCCTGATGTGGACGGATCAGCCAGTAGCGGCCATGTTCGCGCATCATCAGCTTTTGATCGATCAGTTCGCGGCGCAGCGTTGCGTTTTCGGGATGCAACGTCTTGAGAATAGCATTCACTTCTTTCTCGTCATAGATGCGCCCCCATTCAAAGGCTTGCGCGACCTTCTCCATCACGAAACGCCGCTGCCGCGACGGTGTTGGAATACTCACCAGACAACCATCCTTGAAAAACGCCTCCTGCACCATCTTGCGTTCCTCATCCTCGGGAGGTGGCTGATAAAGCGTCTCCACCGCTTGAGTCTTAGCCAGATCGCGCAGATGTTCAACGGTAAGAGCTCCTGCGATCTGTTGTAAGCCTGCCGGGTCCAGCGAGTAATAATGATAATTATTTTCGCGCTGCACCCGTACCAGCCCCGCCGCCTTCAACAACGTCAAATGATGCGAGATGGTCGGTGCAGCTACCCCTAGTTCCTCCGCCAATTCCTGCCCATACAGAGAGCGCCCTGCTAACAAGGCCAGGATGCGCAACCGCATCGGATCAGCAAAAGCGCGCCCAAAGCGTAGCAGCAACTCTGCCCGCTCCATCTCAAAGTTCATCCTCGCCGTCCCATATCTCTTGAGGGCCTCACTACGTTCCTGCCGGTCATCCATGGCAGCCTCCTTAATAATTATTACAATTATATAATTGCCTAATTAGATAATATACTAATTAAAGGAAAATGTCAAGATGGACAAAGGGAGAAGAAACTTCCAAAAAAGCTCTCCCTGTAAAAGCGCCCTGAGGGCGCGGTGCTGGATTATTTTCTGAAATTTTCTTCTCCCTTGACAAGCACTCTTTTTCTCAGCTATACTAAAAGTGCCCGAACGTTCGGACACATTTGAGAGGCCAAGATGGGAGAGAAAAGGGAACAGTTCATGCGTGCCAATAGTCGCGATCTGATTTTACAGGCGGCTCTTCAACTGTTCAGTAAACAGGGATACGATGGCACTTCTATCGATGATATCCGACGAGCGGCTGGTTTCAAATCGAAGGCCAGCCTCTATACGCACTTTACGAGCAAAGAGGAGGTTGCAACGGCCCTTCTCCATCAGATTCAGGAGAATCAGCAAGGGTTTATCGGACGTGCTGCCATACCAGCAGGCGATGATCCTTTGCAGCGCCTGATAGTCATTGCTCGCGCGTTTATCGAATGGGGCATGACCTACCCGCAGGAGTATGCTTTCACTTTCCTGCGTATCCAGCAAGAAATCCTTGTGCGCGGAGAAGCAACCTATATGGAACTACCATCTTCCCAGGTCTTCGTCAACCTTCTCCAGCTAGTGCGTGCCCAGGGCTATCCGATGAGACGTACACCAGATGTCGCTTTAATGAGCATGGCTATTGGCCTCATTAGCCGTGCGGTCATTGATCGTCTATCGTTTGGTTCATTGAGCCAGGAAGAGATAGTCCAGCAAGTATTGGAAGCCTGCTTCGGTGTGATCTTTGCCGAACCCGTTGCCCTTCCTACTATATCGACGTAATTTTTTTTATCGCCTCGCGTCCGAACGTTCGGATAGTCTAAAGGAGATCTTCAATGAGCACAAATGATTCTCATGCGCAAACTGGTGCTGATTCTGCTGATAAGATTGGCAATCAACAGGTGCGGCGAATCTGGCTGTTTGCCCCCTCAATCCTCCTACGCCTGGAAGGATTGGTTGTGCTCGCCATCTCCGCGATCTTCTATGGTGTAGAGGGTGGTAACTGGTGGCTCTACCTCCTCCTCTTTCTTTCGCCGGACCTCTCCATGCTGGGTTATCTGGCCGGAAATCGCATAGGTGCGCTGTGCTACAACGTGGTTCATACCTATGTTTTGCCCCTGGCTCTGCTGACAGCGGGACTACTGACAAAAAATACGCTCATGGTCCAACTCACGCTTATCTGGCTCTCTCATATCGGCTTTGATCGCGTCCAGGCCTATGGATTGAAGTATCCAACTGCATTTAAGGATACGCACTTCAATAGGCTCTAAATACGGATGATAGTGGATATACTCAAACTTTCTTTTGCAAGGTTTGGATAGACAAAGAAAGGATAGCTATGAACTTTATCATATTCGTACTTCTTTTTACCATCCTCTGCGGCTGGCTCGACTCTCGCATCAATGCAAAAAAAGCTGAAAGGGAAAAATAAATGTTTGCAGGACACTTTGGCCTGGCAGCTGCCGTCAAATCGCAGCAGCCGCGCATTCCACTCTGGGCGCTTATGTTGAGTACACAACTACTCGACGTATTTTTTGTCCCACTCTATCTCTCTAATATTGAGACCCTTCAGCCGGTGCCGGGCACAAAAGGCGGTTACGGCGAGGCCATCATTCATGCTGACTATACGCATTCGCTGGTTGGCGCGCTGTTGATCGCGCTGTGTGCAGGACTTATCGCATGGCGTCTATGGGGAAAAAACGGTGGGCTGGTCAT
>Ga0070741_10005319_pt1 | contig 28705 bp, 22 predicted proteins | sample Coa_R1_4_FD_66440 | JGI IMG/M metagenome (GOLD analysis project Ga0070741, IMG submission 66440) | Surface soil microbial communities from Centralia Pennsylvania, which are recovering from an underground coalmine fire - Coalmine... | ecosystem: Environmental > Terrestrial > Soil > Unclassified ... | reverse complement strand
CCAGCCAACGTTCTGGCTCAACCCTCAAAACGGCGTCAGCTACAACGTCGTTACCCAGGTACCCCAATACGACGTCAAATCCTTACAGGACTTGCGTAATCTGCCGCTAACGGCAGACCAGCCGAAAACCTCGGAGATATTGAACGATGTCACCTCCATCAGCCGCGGCAATGGGATGGCCGCCATCAACCATTACGATATTCAGCGGACCATCGATATTTTCGGTGCGGCGGACGGCCGGGATCTCGCGGGCGTCGGAGCAGACGTCGAACGGATTGTGAATGCAAATCGCCGGAACTTGGTGCGCGGCTCTGAGGCGGTTATTCGGGGGCAGATCGAAACCATGCGTGAATCGTTCGTAGGATTGATCGGTGGCCTGTTGTTCGCGATCCTGCTGGTCTATCTGCTGATCGTAGTCAATTTTCAATCCTGGCTCGATCCGTTCATCATTATCACCGCATTGCCTGCCGCCTTGGCGGGCATCCTTCTGATGCTTTTTACCACTCATACAACTCTCAGCGTCCCCGCAATGATGGGAGCCATCATGTGCATGGGTGTCGCAACCGCCAACAGCATCCTGGTGGTCAGTTTCGCGAAAGAGGAGCTGCTGGAATCTGACGACCCGGTGGGCGCGGCAATGGCTGCGGGCTTCACACGTTTTCGTCCTGTGATTATGACGGCTTTGGCAATGATTATCGGCATGGTGCCGATGGCGCTCGGGATGGGCGAAGGCGGAGAACAAAATGCTCCGCTTGGAAGGGCGGTTATCGGCGGCCTGCTCCTCGCAACCGTCGCGACCCTGACCTTTGTCCCGGCGGTTTTCGCATTTTTGCACAGCCGGGCGCGCGCCCGCTCCGCTGGAGTTTCGGGGCGATGAGTACTCAGCAAACAGTCGGTCCCGATCGAAAATCGATACCGCGCATCTCTAGATCCTTCCGCGTCGCCATCGCGGTTGTGATCTGTGCCGTAGCGGCCGCAATCGCCTACGACATCTTCAACGGCATTGAGTCGCGAGTCGACGCGGCGACTGCTCTGAAACAGCAGGCGCAGAAGATGGCCATCCCTACGGTGAGCGTCATCCATTCGAAATCCGGCGGGAATGTGGAAGAGGTGGTGCTTCCCGGCAATGCAACGGCCTACGTCGCCACACCTATTTATGCCCGCACCAACGGTTATCTGAAGAGCTGGAACTTCGATATTGGTGCGCATGTCAAAGCCGGCCAACTGTTGGCTGTGATTGAGACCCCGGAAGTCGACAGCCAGCTCGATCAGGCCCGCGCCGACCTGGCCACCGCTCAGGCCAACTATGATCTCGCCCGCACCACTGCGGCGCGTTATGAGACGTTGTTCAAGACCGATTCGGTCGCAAAACAGGATGTCGATAACGCCGTCGGCGACCTCCAGGCAAAGAAGGCGATGCTGGATTCCGCCGCCTCCAACGTGCGGCGGCTGCAAGAGACGCAGCGTTTTCAGAATGTCAATGCGCCTTTTGATGGCGTAATCACCGCGCGTAACATCGATATTGGCGCGTTGATCGATGCTGGCGCAAACGCCCCCGGCAAGGAGCTTTTCGATATCGCCGCTACCAATCGGTTGCGTGTTTACATCAACGTGCCCCAGCAGTATTCGCGCGATGTGAAGCCCGGCGGTGCGGCCTATGTCACCCAGGCGGAATTTCCCGGCAGGCGGTTCTCCGGAAAGATCGCGCGTACGTCCAATGCCATTGACCCCGTATCGCGCACGCTCCTGACCGAAGTCGATGTCGACAACCCGACGGGCGAGTTGCTGCCCGGCGCATTTCTATCGGTGCACCTCAGACTGAAGTCCGAGATCGCTGCCGTCATGATCCCGGTCAATACATTAATTTTCCGCTCCAGTGGCATGCAGGTGGCAGTCGTTCGGAACAACAAAGCGGAACTGGTCCCGGTCACCATCGGCCGCGATTATGGAACCGAGGTGGAAGTGCTTTCCGGCCTTACACCCCAGGATGCGATCATCGAAAATCCCTCGGATTCGCTGACTTCTGGCACGGAGGTGCGGCCGTTGGAGTCGTCGCAGAAGTGAACGGCTTGCTACGCCGCCCTTTATCGCGGGACATCGGACGCGCAAAGAGACCATATTTTGCTGACTAGACGAAGCCTCCTCCAAGCGGCAATCGGCGCAGTAACTAACGTGGCTTCGGCATACACGCCGGTCGATCAGTCCAGTGATTACACCATTGACATCGCACCGCATTCGCTTGAAGTCGCGCCGCATAACTTTGTGCAGACCGTTGCCTATAACGGGCAGGTGCCCGGACCTGTTATCCGCCTCCAGGTGGACAAGCCCGTCACGCTGGACGTTCGGAATCAGAGCGGGAGTGAGGAGATTGTGCACTGGCACGGTCTGTTGTTACCGTCTGAAGTTGACGGGGCAATGGAAGAAGGCACGCCGATGATTGGTCCCGGAGCCAGCGCCCGGCTTAAGTTTGTTCCGGCGCCGGCCGGCTTTCGATGGTATCACACGCATACGTTCGCCGGAAAGGATTTGAAGAAGGCGCAGTATACCGGGCAGCACGGGTTTCTATTGATCGAGCCGCGGGATAATCCTGGCCGTTATGATGCCGAAATGTTCCTGGCGCTGCATGACTGGAAAGGTCAATTGCTTGGGGGCAGCGACGGTTCGCTGATGGTTTCTTATGACGTCTCAACCATCAATGGACGGGTGCTCGGATTCGGTGAACCGCTGCGCGTGAAGCAGGGCCAGCGGGTGCTTTTTCACATCTTGAATTCCAGCGCGACAGACGTCCATTGGGTCTCTTTGGCCGGTCACACGTTTGAGGTAATCGCGCTAGATGGAAACCCGGTTGCCGTTACCCGGCAGGCTAATATGTTGAGGCTCGTGCCCGCCGAACGCGTCTGCGCCATAGTCGAGATGAAAAATCCCGGCGTGTGGGTTCTCGGCGAGGTGCGTAAACACATTCGAGCTGCCGGTATGGGAATTGTTGTCGAGTATGCAGGGCAAACTGCGAAGCCCACATGGATTCAGCCGCAGACGCTCGACTGGAGTTATGAAGCGTTTGGCGCTGGCCCATTACCCCCCACAGATGCAATCGACGTCCCGCTGGTATTCAGGTCAAAGTTCACCGGGCACGGCGACGTCGATCACTGGATGATAAACGGCAAATCCTTTCCTCATACCGACACCGTAAAGCTTCGAAGCGGCGCGCGGTACCGCCTTTTATTTCGAAACGAGAGCCTCAACGATCACCCTGTGCATTTACACAGACACTTGTTCGCCATGGCTGAATGTGGAGTGCTGAAAGACACCGTGCTCGTCCCTTCAAAACAGGAACTTGCGGTTGAGTTTACAGCCAATAATCCGGGGAAGACTTTGTTCCATTGCCACCAACAGGACCACATGGACGCCGGCTTCATGATGCTCTTTGACTATGTATAGGCTTTCGTTCCTCATCCTGCTGTCAGGTGCTGTGTCCCTCACTGCGCTCGCGCAAGGGAACTACGAAATTCAGGTGTACGGCTCCGACACGGTATCGCCTGGCAGCACAATGCTGGAACTCCACTCGAATTTCACGGCCAACGGGCAGCGGGCCGTCGTCGACGGCGTGTATCCCACTTTTCATCAGGAACACGAAACCATTGAGATTACGCAAGGAATTACAGACTGGTCCGAAGTGGGTTTTTATATTTTCACCAGCGAACAGAACGGCCACGGCGTGCAATGGGTTGGAGACCACATTCGTCCTCGTGTGCGCGTGCCGGACTCATGGCACTGGCCCATCGGCTTCAGCATTTCCACCGAAATCGGGTATCAGCGTCCTGTCTATTCACCGGACACTTGGACTTGGGAGATTCGGCCCATTATCGACAAGGCGATAGACCGCTGGTATTTCGCGGTGAATCCTGCATTGGAACGAACGTGGCACGGACCGGACGCGCGCCACGGTCTTGGCTTTGCGCCGGCGGCGAAAGTCAGCTACGATTTCACGCAGAAGATTAGCGGGGGGATCGAGTATTACGGCGACTACGGCCGCTTTTTCGCATGGGATCCCTTGCACGACCAGCAACAGCAGTTTTTTGTGGTGACAGACTTAAACGTCTCACCGCAGTGGGAGTTTAACTTTGGCGTTGGGCTCGGCGCCACCGCCTCGACAGACCGGTTGATTGTCAAAGGTATCATTGGGCGGCGATTCTCCTGGCGACGGCAGAGGGAGATCGACTGACGCGTTGTTTATGGATACGCGGTGCTTATTGTTGGTGCGGTCGCGGCAGGAGAGTCTGTTCGAAGCTGTTCCATTCAACCAGACGCGAGTGCAACAGTTTGGCTGAGTCTTGATAAAGCTGAATAGCTTGCGAGGTGGGCGCTCTGTCGGCGCTTTCGATTGCGTTTAGGGCAAAGGTAAACGCCTCGGTCAGCGAATTGAAACCCTCGGCTATTTTCTTCAGAGCCCGGTCGTGTGATTCGTCTGATAATCGATGTTCCACATCATTTATTTTGGAGGCTGCCTGGCGCGCGGCAATAAGATCGTTAAACGCTCGCTGCGCCCATTGAAGTTGTGTCAGCAGCTCGGCTTGAGTTGCCTTTGAGCGTGGATCCATTACGATCTGAAATGTTTGAACCAGCGAATTCCCGTTTACCGTCAGGCTGGCTTTGTATGTTCCCGGCACCGCGAGTGGACCAATCCAGGTCTCAAGGCCAGTGCCCTCGGGATCGTCGGTAGTGATCTCGCCTTTGCGGCCGTAACGTAAATCCCAGACAAAACGATGCATGCCGGGCGAGTTGCTCAGTTGCTGCGGCTTGGGAAGCCAGCGTGAGGCGATTGCAGGCGCCTCAGGCTCGGGAAGAGGTGGATCGCTGCTCGAATAGTGACGTACAAGCTGCCCACTCGCATCGAGAATGTCAAGTGTCGCTTCTCCGGCGGAGCCTTCTGGCAAATAGTAATCGATGGACGCTCCTTCCGGGGGATTGAGAGCTTGCGGTTCCTCAGGCGGTAGCGGCGTGCCTAAGAACAGGTCGTGTTTAGAGCGATAAGCGACAGCGGGTTTGTAGAGACGAGCGGCATCCGAGCCGGCATGATCGGCGATTTCCCGTAGCGGCGCAATATTGTCCAGAATCCAGAACGAACGGCCGTGTGTCGCGGCCACTAAGTCATCACCGTGAATGACAAGATCCGGAACCGACGTGACCGGAAGGTTCAGTTGTAACGATTGCCAATGGTCGCCATCGTCGAAGGAGACGTAAACACCAAGCTCCGTTCCGGCAAAGAGAAGTCCACGATGCTTCGGATCTTCTCGAATGCAGCGGAGAAACGCATTTTCCGCGATGCCCTCGCTAATCGGCTGCCATGATTTGCCATAGTCGCGAGTCCGAAATAGATAGGGCTGCTGATCGTCGAGGCGATGCCGATCAATCGCCGCATACGCCTCGGCTTGATTGAAATGCGATGCTTCAATTAAGCTGATTTTGCTCCATGGCGAAAGGCCATTCGGCGTGACGTTGGTCCAGCTCTTGCCGCCATCGCGCGTCAAATGAACGAGTCCGGTGTCGCTACCCGCCCAAATTTCGGCGGCATTGAGTGGAGAAGGCGCAATCGTGTAAACGACGCCGTAGCCGCGTTCTTTGGCATTTTCAATCGTCGCTGGGCTGGCGCTCGATGGCAAGCCTTTCATGGCGCCAGTAAGATCCGGGCTGATGGTTTGCCAGTGCATGCCGCCGTCGAGCGTACGCATCACATACTGCGTACCGAAATACAAAGCATTCGGCTGGGCGGGAGAAAACACAACCACCGGAGTCCATGGATCTCGAAATTCCTGTTCGGAGATAGGCGTGGTAAGTGATGCAGTCGCCGCCGACGGCGCAATGTTTTGGCTCTGCATCAGCCTGCGATTGAAACGCACAAGGGTCCCGTAGGTGCCTGAGATATAGAAAATGTCAGGATCTTTCGGATCTGGCGCGATGTAGCCGCTTTCACTGCCTCCCACCGTGAAGAAGTCGCGCGCATCGATCATGCCGTGATCGGTGCGGCTTGCGATCGCAGCAGTTCCACTGTCCTGCTGAGCGCCGTAAACGTGATACGGAAACTCGTTGTCCGTAGCGGCGTGATAGAGCTGCGCGGTCGGCTGGTTGTACCACGTACTCCAGGTTGCGCCTCCGTTAAGCGTCACTGTCGTGCCCTGGTCGACACCCAAAACCATATGACGTGAATCGGCCGGATCGATCCAAACCTGGTGATAATCGTCACCGCCGGGCGCGCCGCGTACGATGCTGAGATTCTTCCCGCCGCCACTCAGCTTGTAAAACGCAACATTCGGTATATAGACGACGTCAGGGTCGTTCGGGTCAATCGTAGGACAACTGAAATACCAGGCTCGTCCAGTCAGGCGCGAATCGCTGTTGGCGAGTGTCCAGGTGTCGCCGCCATCGTCACTGCGATAAAGTCCCGATTCTTTTGCCGCATCAATGAGAACGTAGACACGTTGGCCCTCGGGCGAAACCGTGACACCGGCACGGCCCCACTTGCCTTCGGGCAGACCATGTCCGAGCAACTGGCTCCACGTCTTGCCGCCATCGCGTGAACGGAACAAGCCGCTGCCTTGGCCTTCGGAAGGCGCGTAGACACTCCAAGGCGGACGATGCGCTTCCCACATAGTGGCGAAAACAAGATCGGGCTTACGCGCCGCGAGCGTAAGATCGGCGGCCCCGATATCGGGCCCGCGATCCAGCACTTGTTCCCAAGTCTCGCCTCCATTAGTCGAGCGATAAACTCCCCGTTCCGGGTTCGGGCCGTACGCATGACCGAGCGCCGCCACCAGAACTGTCCGCGGCTGGCGCGGGTCAATGACAATACGGCTGATTTGGCGCGTATCTTTTAGGCCAACGAATCGCCACGTCTTACCGGCATCGGTTGATTTGTAAACTCCATTGCCGCTGGCGAGATCGGATCGAATGTCGGACTCGCCTGTCCCGGCGTAGATGACATTTGGATCTGATGGAGCCACTGCCAGCGCGCCGATGGAGGCGACGGGTTGTTTATCAAAAATAGGTGTCCAAACCGTACCGGCATCTTCCGTTTTCCAAATGCCGCCGTTGACCGCGCCGAAGTAAAAAGTGGTGCCGCCGCCCTGCACTCCGCTAACCGCGACGGCTCGCCCACCTCGGAATGGTCCAATGAGCCGCCATTGGAGAGCGTTAAACAGTTCTGGTGAAACTGTCTGCGCTCTTACAGCAAAGCAAAATGCAAACGCGATCACGCCATGGATAAAGAACCGCATGAAATTTCAACGATAACGTAAGAACTCGCGCCGGTTGCTACGATGGCGGGTGGGAATGCCAACCCAGCCATTCACGCTTGCTCCGGTATCAGACGCGGTTACTCGCGACATAAGGGTAGAAGTGTTATCGCGATACTCGGCCGCAAATTCAGGACCGTCCGAATGGGTCTTCGAGTACACAGTCCGCATTACAAATCTAGGAGCGGACACAGTTCAACTCGTCACACGGCATTGGATCATTACGGACGCTCTGGAACGCACCAGAGAAGTGCGAGGACCGGGAGTGGTTGGCAAACAGCCGGTACTTGCGCCCGGCGAGTCGTTTCAATATTCGTCCTGGTGTCCGCTCAAAACGCCGACCGGAATAATGCACGGCACTTATCAGATGGCCGGCATCGAAGGCGGCGAATTCGATATCGAAATTGCGCCATTCGCATTAAGGGCGCCGTATACCGTGCAATAGGCTCAGCGCAGCTTTACCAACTCTTCGCGATACAGATTATTGTGAGGATAGCGATCGGCGAGCCAGGACAACAGATCGCGGGCGCGCTTCTTGTCGCCGTCGCGAAGCGCCGCAACCGCCAGCAGTAAACGCGCATAGGGCATCAGGTACTGCCCGTGTTCAGCCGTGAGGCGCAGCTTTTGGATGCCAATCTGCTTGTCCGTTTCTGATCCGCTTGCCCGCAAGAACCAACGAAGGGGAGCCGGCTTGCGGCTTAGAAGGTAATTTTCGACTCCGATAGCAATATAGGCGTCATAGTAAGCGGGATGCGTGGACAGGAGCTGCTCCGCAATCTCGCGGCCTTTCTTGATCTCGCTCAAAGCGGCAAAGTCACGCCGTTCGATCAGCGCGAGATAGTCGGCGCGCAGGCCGAGCCGCAGCGTGTCGGCGAACATGGCGTTCGCCCGTTCGTCGGGCTTCGTCATTTGTGACGCCGCCAGCTTGCGGGCTTTTTCGATATCGTTGTCAAATCGCGTCTTAGTAGCGGCATCCGGTTTCTGTTTTTGGGCCGACAAATAAGTATCGTCGCTGGTAAAGAAATCAGATTGCAGAATATGGAGGCGATCGAATTCCGAAAACAGACACGCCGCCGCATCCGAAACCGGCCCAAGCGGATCATCCGGCCGCATATTTTCGTAACTTGTAAATGTCTGGTGTGCCTTGTCGAACAGCAGGTTATACATGTCGCTGTAACCCTGCTGGACGAGCGGTTCCGTTTTGGGCGCGGCCGCCGCGAATGCGGCGAATAGGAGAAACACCCCGGAACGAATCGTAAAAATCGGCACGCCTCATCTACAAGTTTGGCGTATCGATTGACGGCAACGTGTGAAGGCTTTGTAAGGAATCTGTTGCCGGCGGCTTGCCAGCGCTTTGGCCGTAGAAGAATAACAATAAAGCTATAGCATTTCACGGCAACTCTAAGTGCATAAAAAGGAGGCTCATGCATCGATCTCGCCGTTTGCGGATCTTTGTGACTTTTTTGCTCGTTCTCCTCGCTGCGGTTCCTTCAATGGCCCAAACCGATATCTCAGATTTGGATGCCACCGCAGCCGTTACACGCGGCCAACAGATCTCCGCTGCTGTGAGCACGGTCACAAGCATTGCGATTTCTCCGCTGCTGGGCGTGTGCGTGCTCGGAATTTGGAATTACTTTCGAACGCAACCCGCACAGCGCGCGCATCTGCCTTTTTACAATTTCCCGGCGTTCTGGATACCCGTCGGCATCTTGCTAATCCTCATCTTCTTCAAGGACACTGTCGGTGGTTTTACGCCTCTTATCAAGAAGCCGCTCGACGCCATCGAAGTCCTGCTGCTGAACAAAGCCGCGCTGGTTGTCATTGGATTTCCGGTATTGTTTCATCAAATCGAATCCATTGTTGGAGCTAACTCCTTTCGAGGCTTATTCTCCGCCTGGTTCTCTGCCTGGCAACCGGTTGTTTATGCGTCTACGGGCGCGCCTCCCGGCTTTGTCGATACAGCCAGCCACATTACGTTAACCGTGCTCGCCCTGTTAGGGGGCAGTGTCGCACTCATAGTTGTCTGGCTGGTAGGTCACTCCATTGACGTACTGCTCTTGTTGAGTCCTTTCCCGTTTCTCGACGTTCTCCTGAAGGGCTTCAAAATTGCGGTCTTCGCCGTATTAGTTGGCACGTCGCTAATGAGTCGGACCGCCGGTCTCGCGCTCTCGCTGGTGGTGATTTTGATCTGCGCGCTGTGCGCGGGATGGACTTTCCGGCTCTCGCTCTTTGGAAGCGTCTTTGCTTGGGATCTGCTGCGTACAATGATCCTCGGCTTGAAGCGGAGGCCGGACGCGGAGAAGGGAATTCGGTGCTTTTCCGTTGGCCGCCGTATGCGAATACGCAAACGGACATTCGGCAGGTTGGTTTCGACACCGGAAGGCAAACTGGAGTTTTGCTACCGCCGGCTGGGCTTCGGGCCAGTGCGGCACGTTGCCCTGCCCGATGGCATTCAGTATGAAATTGGCCGCGGCCTGTTGCAGCCGAGCCTGATCGCGCGGGAAGAGAAGAACGGAAAACATCGGATTCTGTTCCGGATGCTGCCGGGCTATCTCGGCTCCGAAGACCTGCTACGAAGTCAACTCGGCGTGCAAAAGATTAGCGACATTCGTCTTCCTTCAGGATTGCGTGCTTTCTGGCAATGGCTGAACGATTCCGGTGAGCAGGAAATACAAAATGAATCACCTGCGACCTGAGCACACTCGGCGCCAGGTGAGGCTTCCGGCTTCATACTCGTACGTTGCACCAAGATGGGCAATTAACGCTGCTACGCTCTCCTCGACATATGCGACATGATCAGGGCCATTGCGCCCGCGCCCAGTCCCTGCACTAGTTGGGGATGCTGCGCATAAAAGTTGCTGGCTGTTTCGACAATCGAAGGATTGTGCTTGTGGGCCTGTTCGGCTAACTGTTGCACTTCTTCCGGGCTGACCTTGGACGCTTGTTCGGGGGTTACGGCTTGCCCGCTGCCCAACAGGCTGGACAAAGTCGCTCCCAGTCCCGTGCCGCCGCCAGCGCCCGCACTCCCCAATAATTGGCTTAGAATGCCCGCCCTTTGCTGCCCGTTTGACTGGCCGAACATCGAAGCCAGCATCGACGGAAAAGCCGGTGTCTGATTCGAACGGAATGCTTCTGCCAATCCCGCTGCCAAATGGTCCTGCGGCGCGGACTGCGCAACTCGCTCAAAGTCCTGCTGCGTGCTGGCCGGGGGACTGGACGCACTTGCCCCGGCGTACTGCTGAAGCACATTTACAAAATCCATTAACGGCATCTATTCGAGCCTCCTTAGCTGGGGATCACTAGTTGCTGGCCGACTTGAATCTGATCCGGGTTTTTAAGCTTGTCACGATTTGCTTCGAAAATCCGGTTATAGTCGTTCGCGTTGCCATAGAATTGCTTCGCGATTTTCGAGAGCGTATCGCCCGGTTGTACCGTGTAACTTTGCGAGCTTGATCCTGAACTTGCTGCCGCTGCAGCCGCTTGGGCCTTCGGAGGCGCGATGGAAGGATCCACCTGCAAGTCGCACGTCAAATCGCTGTAACTCGAATCTACTGACTTAATTTGGTTCCAGACGTCGTTTTTTATCTGATCCGATGGAGCAGCGCCCTGAATAAATAGTTTGTTATCTTGCACATGTACATGCGTCAGGCGTACACCCTTCTGCTGAATCAGATCTAACACCGAGCGGTATTTGTTTTTCAATTCTTCTAAACGATCCATTTTTCAAATCTCACTTTCCAGGTTGTTTTGCGATCACCAACTTGGCGATCTTGTCGTATGTTGCTTGCGGAATAATATGACGTCGAACCAAGTCGGTCTTCGCCTTATATGGCCGTCCGTCAATGATCTTTTGTGAATATATTTGCCCTATTCCGGGCAGAGCATCGAGCTGATCCTTGGTCGCGGTGTTCAGATCCAAAAGATTTGTGTTGGCCGCTGCGGCTCCCTTTGCCGCAGACTTCGCGGCACTTGAGGTCTGTGCCAGCACGGGATTGACAAGAGTGGTTGCGCAGAACATAGCCACGCAAACCAAAAACAGAGCCGTGCGAATCGTTTTCATATTTGTCGGTTATCTCCTTCTATTCGTCCCGTTTTCCGTTTTGCCCCGATAGATGGTAGCCGGCTTTGACCGCGTCGGATTCGCTCATATATTTGCCGTTTTTCGTTTTGCCATACCAACGATCCCCTTGGCGGTGGTAAACCTTGGAGTCGGTATTCACCCAAACCATGCCGCTCCCCGACGGCGGAGGCGCCTGTTGTGTTGACGCAGCCACGCCTTTTGCGCTTCGCGAATTAGATGCAGTCGGAGTGGAAGACCCCCCGCTTGCGGCTTGGGTGGACGCTGTATCGGTCGTCGCTCTTTTCTTTCTTGATTTCGAGGAGGTGGACGAAGCTGTAGAGGTCGTATCCGTAGCAGCCGCGCCAGTATCTGTGGTTTTCTTGCTTTTTTTCCTTGATTTTGCAGAAGTGGAACTCGAAGTCGATTGCGTATCCTGCCCTCCGGCCGGTTGCGGCGGAACAAAATTCCAGCCGAGTACAAAGGCGATTACGCAAAGCCAAATCTTTATTGCCGACCTGCTATCAACCTTCCTTGACATTTTTCTGAAGCCTCCGTTCGGGCTTGTACAACTAAGATGAGACGGTCAAACTAACCGCTAAGCTTTCTAAAAAAAAAACGAATGCTTTTGCAGCGGAAGCAGACCAGAGCCGGACGTAGATTATCCAACGCACGTGCGTTTGGACACGCTAACGGCGTTTGGCCGAACTGTACTGAAGATCGTTAGGCGGCTCGTCTGATCGCGTGATAAATGAGCAAGACGACAATCGCTCCGATCACTGCCACAATTAGACTGTAAATGTTTAAGCCGGTTACTCCCGATGCTCCGAACAAGCTAAAGACATAACCCCCGACAATCGCTCCGACAATGCCAAGGATAATGTCGAGGAACAGGCCTTCCCCTTTTTTGTTAACGAGTTTGCTGCCGATGAAGCCGGCGATCAACCCGAGGATAATCCATGCGAGCCAAGACATCTGTGTTTTTCTCCTTTTCTAAATTTGTACGCTTGCCATCCGAGGTATTCGCTAGGGTTCAACCAGCGGCAACGCCGAAGCTACTCTCAAATCGATCATGTTTACAATTCGCCGATCTAACTGATAGAACAGGGCAGTGTTTTTGGCCGAAAGAACAGCGCGGAACGTCGGAAGGTATTTAAGACGCAATTGCGCCACTGACTGGTCAAGCCCCAGCCATTGCTTGACCGACTTGTCCAATTCGTCGTCCGTCAACGAATCAAAATGCGTCGCGTATTCCTTAATCAACGCGTATTTCGTGTCGTTGATTTTTACGAGATCGGCCGTATAGCGATCGTAAATCGGCCAAAATTTTTCCGATTCCTGATCCGTCAGCTTCAAGTTCGCGGCGATGATCTGCTTCTTCTGAGAGCGAACATCTTTCCGCATCAATTGGATTTCTTGGTCAAGTTTTTGATCGTCTGTTGAGCCCGGCGATTGAGCGGCTTGAGCTTTTGATACACCGGAACCAAGCATCATTCCGGTGGCTATCGTCAGTACAGCCGGAAGCGCTGGGCCAAGACACCTATTCATGTAACCTCCACAGTGAAAATCATTATTAAATTGCTGGCGTTGGGGGATGGTTTCAAAATCTTTTCACGGGGCCCGGTGGCCAAAAACTGAATCGCTCAGGTGAGCTGGCTCTCTAAGATCGCGGGGAACTGTGGAATGGGTCGGCGCTGCTTACTAATGCTGTTCGTCGCCTTCGCGACGGAGGCGCGAGGGCAGGCAATTCTGAAAGCGGTCGACAGCTTCGAGAATTACCTCAATATGGCGGGTTCCAGCACCGCCAAGGACTTTCGCCCGCTCTCTCAAAAAGAGAGGAACAACCTCTACCTGCGGAGCTTAACGAATTCGTGGGGTTTCGCCAAGGCGGCGGCGTCAGGCGCTATCGACCATCTGCACAACAAACCAGAAGAATGGGGGCAGGGATGGGGAGCGTACGGCGAGCGTGTTGCAAACATTGAGGGACAGTACGTCATTCAGAAAACGGTCACATACCTGATCGCGTCTCCGCTACACGAAGACAACCGATACTTCGGCTCCGGCAAACATGGCTTCTGGCCCCGATTCGAATACGCCGTAACAAGTTCCATGCTTGCCCGGCATGACAACGCAAAGCTTTATGTCTCCGCTTCACAATTGACTGGCATAGCCGCTGGGGCCTTTCTCGCCCGATTATGGCTGCCGCCGAGTCAAAGTAGCGCCGGTGACGCCGCAGTCAGCTTCGGCATCACCATTGGCAGCAACGCTGCCGTTTCAGTATTGAAGGAATTCTTACCCGATCTTCTCCATCGCGCGGCAGCGAAGAGAAATGGGAAGGCTCAAACAAGTGGACCTCGAGCGTCTCCCGAATAAGATTCACTGCTTGCCGTCTATCGAAAAGGCGAGAAGCACGTTACCTGGCATGCCTCCCCATTGCGCATATCCCGATGTGACGTAGAGCATGCCCCCAGCTATGATTGGACCCGCCACGTCAAGTGATCCGCCGCGCGCCTTTTGTCCGTTGACCGTGTCGTACTCGCGCGCGGTATCGAAATCCCAAATGATTTGACCGCTGTCGACCGAATAGGCGCGCAACTGTCCGTCTACGGAGCCGGAGAACACGACGCCCGGAATAGCCGTTACGGCTGCGGATTGCGCCGGGCTGCAGTGTTTGCGTTCGCCACAGCTCACCGGCTTTGCACTCCAAAGTTTCTCGCCGGTCGTCAGTTTAAGGGCAAAAAGGCCGCCGCCGTGATTAGGATCTAATTCCAATCTGTATCCCTTCGGAGCCGTTTTGTCCGGCACACCGGTCAGCGCCAAATCCGAAAGCGCGACGTAGACATTTTCGCGATCGGCTGCGGAGCCCCATTGAATCCCACCCAGCGGGCCGCCCTTGCCCAATCGAACTTGCCACAGAATTTCACCGTCGCGATCGGGATCCAGAGCATGCATCACACCGGATTTTTGTCCGATGACAAGCGCTCTATGGCCGTTCGGCAGAGAAACAAGAATGGGAGGTTGCCCAAAATCGAAATCGTGGCCCTTCGCATTCGCTCCCATGTTATATACGTCGTCCCGTGTCATTTGCTTTGACCAAAGGAGTTTACCCGTTCGAGCATCCAGAGCCAGAACTGCATCGCTGGTCGCGGTGGGCGGGTCCGAATAGTTGTCGCCGGTGGAGACGTAAAGCACGTTTCGTTTTTCGTCGAAGGTAAGCGTAGACCATACCGCAGCGCCCGACGGTCCACGCATTTCGACGCCCGCCTTGTTCTTGGTCGTCGGCTTGGGAGCTTCAAGGATTGTGTGCGTGGTCCAAAGGCACTTTCCCGTAGCAGCGTCGAGAGCAACCACGCTGCCGCGGAAGGTACAGCATTCATAACCAGGTGATCCGGCCAGGGCTTCTTCATAAGACGAGACCGGCACATAGAGCACATTTCCATGGAATTGTGGAGCGCCAGTAATCACAGCAGCGAAATGGTCTCCGACGTGGGTTTTCCAGAGCAACCGGCCGGTGGATGCATCGAGTGCGTAGGCGTTAGCCTTCCGATCCCCAAAGTAAATTCTCGGTTCTTTGGTTGAGCCGTTAACCGTTTCGAAGGCGATGGCGCTGTGTACCTGCGTATCCGCCTCGAAGGTCCATTGGATACATCCTGTACGCGCGTCGAGCGAGTAAACTTCATGCTGAAGATTGGCGACGAAAACATGTCCATCGCCAACACCTGGTTGTGACCGGACTGTGGTTCCATCACCCAATGCGAAGGCCCATTTAAGCTTGAGCGCCGGTACGTCGCTGGCCGTCACTCCCGCCGCTGCCGCGCTCTGAAAGCGCGTGTTTGCAATATTCGCCCCCCAGCCATTCCATGCCGAGTGGCCTGACCGTCTTTGGGTGGCTTCGCGATCGGCGCTACAGAATGCGGACGCTGGAAGCGCTGCTGCGGATTTCGGAATCGGCGTGGCGAGATACGTTACTACGGCGTACAACTCGCCGTTTGTCAGCCCGGCCGCCTGAGTTTTCATGGGGCCGCTCTCAAGCGATTGCAGAATCGTTGCGGGAGTCATGGTCTGTAGCGCACTCAATGGCGGTACGCGTCCGGTTGGGGTATCGTGACATCCGGCACAGCGCGCCTTATATATTGCGGCACCGTCCTGGGCGAAAACGATGAGGGCGCTCAGAGTAAAAAGAAGTAAGCCCCGCAGCGTAGTCTCTCTGGCGAGTTCCGCGAGAAAGTTCTTGTACATCTTGTCTCCCAAATCCCAGTTTGCGCCCGGCGCTTTCGGTTATCGGCGCGACAGTGCACCAATACTTCCCGCAGGCGCGCATTGTGGCCGATCGCTTCCACGTCATATCGCGGCCCTGCGTGGTTGCAGCTTCGCGCCCCTGGTGGCGCTCGGCGATACTCTGCATGCCTGGAGAGAAGAGATCGCCACTATGTGGCGCTTCAGCCGCAGCAACGGCATTACGGAAGGCTTCCACAACAAAATGGAAGTGCTCTCGCGCCAAGCCTACGGCTTCCGCAATCTCAATAATTATCGGCTCAGGGTTAAGGTACTGTGTTCTTAGTTGGCTTCCACTACCGAGTGCCCCCGGTAATCGGCGTAGAGCCCATTAAGTGCGTAGAACCCGGAATGGACAGAGCCTCATTGGGGCGGCTGGTGGGATTCGAACCCACGACATCCAGAACCACAATCTGGCGCTACTACCAACTGAGCTACAGCCGCCGTACTGAAATGAGTTTAACATCCGTTTCACATGATGCTGATGGGGTCTACGTCAATCACTAGAGCAGTTGCGGCCCACTTTTCGCGTTCGGCGAACTCTCGCAAACTATTCAAAACCTGCCGGAGCGTGCTGCGCTTTGCGCACTTCAGCAGGATCTGATAGCGAAACTCATTTTTCAGCCGTAGTACAGAAGCCTCAGCCGGTCCCATAATGCGCATGCCTTCGGGAGGGGGCATCAATACTCGACCGAGTTGCGTCGCGAGTCGCAGCGCTTCCTCTTGTTTCTCTGCCCGCACAAGCACGTTCGCGAGCGCGGCGAATGGCGGATACCTCAGCCATTTCCGAAACTCGATCTCCTTTTTATAGAAGTCCTCATAATCCTGTTGGGCGGCGAATCGCACTGCATAATGATCCGGGTTCAGCGTCTGAACAATCACGCGACCAGGCATATCACCGCGTCCGGCACGTCCAGCAGCTTGCGTCAAAAGCTGAAAGTTGCGTTCGGCGGCACGGAAATCGGGCATGCTGAGCCCAATATCAGCAAGCACCACACCTACCAACGTCACGTTGGGAATATCGTGCCCTTTCGCAATCATCTGCGTGCCCACCAAAATGTCTATGTCGCCGTTCCGAAAGCCCTGCAGGATCTGTTCGAAGGCGCCTTTTCCGGCGGCAGTGTCACGGTCGAGCCGTGCAATCCGCGCGGTTGGTAAATGCTGATGCAACTCATCTTCAACGCGTTCGGAGCCGGTACCTAAAAACTGAATATAGTCACTTCCGCATTTCGGGCATTCTGCTGGTACTTTCTCAACATAGCCACAGTAGTGGCACAGCATCCGGCGATCGCGGCGATGATGCGTCAGAACAACGGAGCAATTTTCGCATTGTAATCGTTCGCCGCACGCGCGGCACACCATGAAACTTGAAAAGCCACGGCGATTGAGCAACAACATGGTCTGCTCGCCCTGCTCCAGGCGTTGCCGCATTTCTTCCAGCAGCTTGCGCGAAAACGTGGCCTGCTTCTTGGTTTCCAGAAATTCCGACCGCATGTCGACGATCTGTACTTCCGGCATGGGCCGCTGCGCGATTCGTTCTGGCAATCGAAGTAGGCTGTATTTACCAGTTTCGCTATTGAACCGCGTTTCAACGCTCGGTGTCGCCGATCCGAGCACGGCGACGGCATTCGCTTCTTTGGCACGAATCAGAGCGACGTCACGGCCGTGATATCGAGGTGTCTCCTGCTGCTTGTAACTCCCATCGTGCTCTTCATCGACAATGACCAATCCTAAATTTTGAACGGGAGCAAATACCCCCGATCTGGTTCCCACCACTACGCGAGCTTGGCCATTTCGAATTCGACGCCATTGTTCCGCGCGTTCGGCGTCGCCAAATGCGGAGTGTAGAATCGCTACTTGCTTTCCAAAACGATGAAAGAATTGCCCGGCAACCGCGGGAGTCAGTGCGATTTCCGGAACCAGCAGCAGGGCATTCTTACCTGACGTCAGCGCCGCCTCGATGGCCCGCAAATACACCTCGGTCTTACCCGAACCCGTTACGCCTTGCAGCAAAAATGTCTGGAACGCATTCGCTTCGATAGCGATTCTGATTGCGTCAAATGCCTTCTGCTGATATGGGTTAAGGACAGGTACGGGGCGTTCGAAACCCGCGGGAACGGCAAGACCTTCCACTTCCAAACGAACCAACTCGCGCCGAGCCAACGATCGAGCATCCTCGCTTGCCTTCTTCAGCTTCTCCGCGAGTTCAGAAAGTTTGTGTTGCCCTGGGTGCAATTCTAAAAATGCAAGAAGCTCTCGCTCACTTTTCTTTAGCTTTATTTCGACACTAGCTCGGCGGACAAATTCCACTTGCAGACGCTCTGCTGAAGCTCGTAAAGGGTCACGCTCCTGCTGTTGCGCTTCCGCCAATACCCAACCACGTTTCACCAGATTCCGCAGGATGCCTCTTGCGCCGGTAACTTTCGTCGAAAGGTATTCAGCCGAACGGGGACGTTCTTCCAGTAACGTCAAAACGCTGGTTACCGCATCTTTCACGGGCATCACGCTGAGTTGCCGCGCCAGATCTCGACCCATCACTGTCAGCGAGTAGTGTGTGGCTCGCCGCATCTCGCCGCTCAGCGGCAGCATCCCTCTGAGCACTTCGCCCAACGGGGCGCAATAGTATTCGGCGATCCAGCGAGCGAGCTTCAACAGTTCGGCATCGAGAACCGGTTCTTCGTCGATCAGGCTTAGGATCTCTCGTGCATCCTGTTCTGGAGGATTGTCGTGAGTGCGAAGCACTACCCCGGTAAGCCGCCGTGTCCCGAAAGGAACCCAGACACGCGCTCCAACCTGAGCACGATGCTGCAACGTGAGTGGAAGCTCGTAGGTGAAGCTGCGATCTATCGGTACGGGAAGCGAAACATCACAATATTTGTGCCTCTCCTCAAGCATCCAGAGCGCCGATGGTTTGAAAGCTCGATTTCAATGCGGGATAGATTGAGGTGTAAATGTTGTAAGTCTTGCGATAAAACTGAGCGGCTTCTGGCTGCGGCTGCTTGATCGTGATTTCCTTCACCGCTTTGGCGCAGACTTCGGCCGCGCTCGAATACTCTCCGGTTCCCACCAAAGCCAATAACGCCGCGCCATAAGCCGAACCTTCCTGGCTTTCCAGAATAGCCACGGGAATGTTAAAAACGTCGGCAAATAGTTGGTGCCAGAACGCACTTTTTGCCCCGCCGCCAGAGAGTCTCACAACAGCCGGCGCCGCGCCGAGTTGGCGAATGATCTCCAGCCCGTCGTTTTGGCTAAAGCACACACCCTCCAATACCGAGCGGATCAGATCCGCCCGCCGATGTTTGGCCGTCAATCCTATCCAAGCTGCCCGCGCATTCGCGTCCAGGTGCGGCGTCCGCTCGCCCATTAAATACGGCAGCCAAAACAAACCGTCCGCGCCGCGCGGCGACGTTTCTGCCTCGCGAGTTAGATCATCATAGGCCGCGTTCGAAGCGAGTTGATTGCGAAACCACTGCAGGCTCAAACCGGCGCCCTGCGTTACTCCCATGACATGCCACGCGCCCGGGATGGCATGACAAAAAGTATGGACGCGGCCTTTAGGATCGTAAGCCGGTTCTTTCAGAAATGCGAACACCACTCCCGACGTGCCGATAGTGCATGAAACTGTGCCGGTCTGCACAATGCCGTTTCCGATTGCGCTCGCCGCCTGATCACCGGCCCCAGCGATGACGGGTATTCCTGGCTTAAGTCCTGTCGCTTCGGCGGCTGCATTTGAAATGTGACCGGTCACTTCTTGCGATTCATAAACCCTCGGCAGAATGGCTGGGTCGAGGCCGAGGCCGTTCATTACCTCTTTAGACCATGCTCGCTTTACGACGTCCAGCATCGACGTGCCGCTTGCGTCGGAAACGTCGGTTGCCAGCTCGCCAGTCAATTGGAAGCGCAGGAAATCCTTCGGCAGCAGGAAGTGTCGAATTCTTTGAAAAGATCGCGGCTCGTTATCGCGCACCCATAAAAGTTTGGGTAAGGTGAAGCCTGTCAGAACCGGATTCGCTGTCCACCGCACGACATTTTGAGCGCCTAGCTTTTCGTTGATGAAATCAACTTGCGCCTGGCTGCGCTGATCGCACCAGATCAGCGCCGGACGAATCACTTCTCGCGATTCATCCAACAGCACGAGTCCGTGCATCTGGCCTGACAATCCCACGCCGCGAATGGCGCCGCCATCGACGTGCGCCGTTTTCAGGACTCCAGAGATGGCAGCTTTCGACGCGCGCCACCAATCTTCGGGCTCTTGCTCCGCCCAAAGCGGCCGCTCCATCCGCATGTCCTGGTGCGGCGCAACGAATGAAAAACGGACGCGGCCGTCCGCATCTACTAATAAGGCGCGGGATCCTCCGGTGCCGACATCCAGCCCAAGCCAATACATTCGGTCAACTAAGAACGACGAGTTCAGCGGGCAACTGCGGCGATTTCAAGTTGTCCGCTGGTCTGAAAAGGGAGGTAGGCTGCTCCATATAGACCGGCATCTCCGCCCAGGATAGCCTTCTCGATACGAGTGCCGTTGCGGCTGAAGGTAAACGAGCGGGTCTTGATTTCCTCGAACATGGTGGGTGCGAACAGATCCCAAGCCGGAAGCGGGCCGCCGCTCAACAGGTAAAGAGGAAAGTTGAAAAGATTGATCAGATTCGCCAACGCCACGCCTAACGCGCGTCCCATCGAGCGAAAGATAAGTTTGGCGCGTTCATTACCTTCTAACGCAAGTTCGAACACGCCTTCCGCCGTGATGTCGTCTCCGAAGTGCATCATGCGTCCCATAGCAGCGATGGCCGTCGCCGACGCATGTTTCTCCAGGCACCCGCAATTGCCACAGCCGCAGGGATTGCCGTCCGCGTATACCGTCATGTGGCCGATTTCCCCCGCCATCCCCAGGAATCCACGCATCACCCGGCCGTCGATGACGATGCCGCCTCCGATGCCAGTCCCAAGAGTAATCAAAATCAAATCCTTAACGTCTTGACCGGCTCCGATCCACATCTCGCCTAACGCTGCGGCGTTTGCGTCGTTTTCAAGCACAATCGTCGTGCCTAGTATGCGCTGAATTGCATCGCGGACAGGGAAGCCTTGAAAGCCCGGCAGGTTGGCAGAGCCCACCACAACGCCCTTTTCCATATCAATAAATCCGGGAACGCCAATGCCGACCCCCTGAAGATTCGACACACCTATGCGCGAGCGAATGGTGTTGATGATGGTGACAATGTCTGAAACGACGTGTTCCGGACCTGCCTTATAAATAGCGGGAATCGAGACCTTGTCGAGAACCCTGCCTTGGGCGCTAATGGCGGCTACACGAAGGTTCGTTCCCCCGAGGTCCACTCCGATGGAGTACGTTGCCATGCGCAGAAATCATAACAAATCAGGCTGTTATGGCGCGTCCACCTCAAAATTCCGGCGGCCTATAGGCAACTTCCAGCCAAAACCGCGCGGCGGAGCGGATGGTATTGAAGAAGCTATCCAGGTCCACGGGTTTGCGCAGATAACAATTGGCTGAAAGTTCATAAGCATCGCGGACGTCCTTGTCGGCGTCGGAAGTAGTTAAGACCGCGACCGGAACCAGTCGTAGCCGTTCGTCCGCCTTTATTTCACGCAGCAACTCGCGCGAGTCGGATTTCGGCAAGTTGTAATCCAAGAAAACCAAACCCGGTGTAGGCGCTTGAGCGTGCGGCCCTTTCTTCCGGAGGTACTGAAGAGCCTCCTCGCCATCTTCGGCAACCGCAATACTCACCGGCGGCTGCATGTCACGTAACGCCTCGCGCATCAGGCGAACGTCGCCGGGATTGTCTTCGACGATTAATATGTAGCGTCGCTCGAGCAAATAACTCCTGAATTCTATTACGTCCGGGGCACAAAAAGAACACCCATAGTCTACCGACAAACGAAATTGGCTGGAAGGTCAAAGGCAAAACTGCGACAATGACAATCCTGTGAATAAAAGGATTTGTCTCGCTTTCTTTCTGTGTTCCAGTATCGTGTTTGCCGGACAGCGCGCCGCGAATGCGGAGCCGCAGACCTTCGCGGCTCGAACTGCCAATCTCCGGAAAATCGACGGTTTCGTGCCTCTCTATTGGGACGAGCACACGGGAAAAATGTGGCTCGAAATCAGCCGGTTCTATCAGGAATTTCTTTATATAACCGCGCTGTCGGCAGGCGTCGGTTCCAATGATTTGGGTCTCGATCGAGGCAATATGAGCGAGCCTGTTGTCGTGCAATTTGAGCGCTCAGGGCCGCGCATTTTGCTGATTGAATCGAACTATCGCTTTCGCGCAACGGGGAATAATCCAGCCGAAAAGCGCGCCACGGCTGATTCATTTGCCCGCTCCACTCTATGGGGTTTTGAAGTGGCTTCTGAAGAGGGGGGCCGTGTTCTGGTTGATGCAACCAATTTCTTCCTTCGCGACGCCGCGCACGTGGCGGAACGCCTCCAGCGTCAGCATCAAGGGCAGTATCGCGTCGATCCCACGCGGTCCGCCTTTTACCTTCCTTACACCAAGGCTTTCCCACGTAACACCGAAGTGGAGACGACGATGACTTTTACAGGCGAACCGGCCGGTAATCTGGTTCGTGAAGTCACTCCATCGCCTGACGCCATCACGGTTCGCGAACACCAGTCGTTTGTCGCTCTTCCAGAGCCTGGTTACAAGCCGCGCCTGCAAGATCCTCGGGCGGGTTACTTCTCCACCGAATTTATGGACTTTTCAGCGCCCATCGATCGGCCTGTCATGACCCGCTATATCGCCCGACATCGCCTGGAAAAGAAAGATCCGAATGCACCAATCAGCGACCCCGTAGAACCGATTGTTTATTATGTCGATCCCGGCGCGCCCGCCGATATCCGGGCAGCGCTGATTGAAGGTACAAGCTGGTGGAGCGCTGCGTTTGAGGCCGCTGGTTTTCGAAATGCGTTTCAAGTCAAAGTACTGCCGCCCGATGCCGATCCGATGGATGTCCGCTACCACATCATTCAGTGGGTGCATCGCTCGACGCGCGGTTGGTCCTATGGAAACTCTCTTGTCGATCCGCGCACAGGCGAAATCATCAAAGGCGCGGTTTCGCTCGGATCGCTGCGTGAACATCAGGACTATCTCATCTTTGAAGGACTGCTCGCTCCTCATGTGCCAGGCCAGGATTCAACCAAGGCACTGACCGACGCCGTTTACATGCGCCTGCGGCAGTTGGCTGCTCATGAAGTCGGCCACACGCTTGGGCTAGAGCACAACTATATTGCGAGCACTGCGAACCGTGCCTCAGTGATGGATTATCCCGGACCTTGGATCGAGTTGCGTCCGGACAATACTTTTGACTTGTCGAATGCCTACACGACAAGCATCGGTGAATGGGACAAGGTCGCGATTACCTGGGGCTACTCACAATTTGCATCAGGCGCCGACGAGAAGCAAGCGCTGGACAAGATTCTGATGGATGCGACGCATCGCGGCCTCACGTTCATCACCGACGCGGACAGCCGTCCTCCGGGCAGCGCACATCCGAAGTCGCATCTTTGGGATAACGGCGGCAACGCCGTTGACGAACTCACTCGCCTTCTGAAGATTCGCTCCATCGCACTTTCACGTTTCGGCGAGAACAACATTCAAGTTGGCGCTCCCATGGCAACGTTGGATGAAGTATTGGTGCCGCTCTATTTTCTGCACCGTTATCAGACGGAAGCTGCCAGCAAGAGCCTCGGCGGCCTCGACTACACGTATGCGGTACGCGGAGATGGCCAGCTCACGACACAGATTGTCGCTCCGGCCGAACAAAGGCGAGCGTTGAAAGCGCTTCTCGAAACCATCGATCCCGCGACTTTGACGATTCCCGCATCAATTCTAAAATTGATTCCGCCGCGGCCGCCTGGGTATCCTCGCACACATGAGACGTTTCCTGCACAGACCGGGTTGACCTTTGATCCGCTGGCTGGTGCAGAAGCAGGCGCCGATTTAACGGTGAGTCTTATCTTGAATCCGCAACGCGCCGCGCGGCTGGTTCAATATCATGCTGAAAATGCAGCTAGTCCCGGCCTGGATGAAGTGATTCAAACGCTGGTCGGTGCCACGTGGCACGGAAGAGCGCGAACCGGCTTAGAAGCTCAAGTGGCAAGAACGGTGAACTATGTGGTGCTGACGCGTCTTGTTGGTTTAGCTGCCGACGAGTCCGCGCCGCCTCAGGTTCGGAGCATTGCGATCGCTGCTGTTGAGCGTCTTAAATCTTCGACCACTGACGCCTTCGCTCTCGAATTGATTGGCAAATTTGAACGAAACCCGAAGGAGCTTTCGCTTCCGAAACTGGCGGAGGCTCCACCGGGACAACCAATCGGCGAAGACTACAACGTCCGGCCTTGGTGAGGGTTGACGATGCCCTTCAGGACAATTTCTGTCAGGGCATCAGCATAGTCTTCACTGAATTTTCCGCGGCCGGTGAGCACACGATAATAGAGCGGTCCATATAACGCATCGAGGACCATTTCGAGATCGGCATTCTGGCGCATTTGCTTTCCTCTGTGCCGCTCGAGTCCCGCTTTCGCGGCAGCGCGTCGCGGCTCACGCCAGACACGCTGAAACGTCTCAGCTACTTCGGGATCGCTTTGAGCAGCAGCGATGAATGCCGTAAAGACTCGCGCCCGGCGGCCCGTCAGCAACTTGATGAAATTCTGCAATTGAAGCCGTAGATCTTCGCGCAGATCGCCGGTGTCAGGAAAAGGCAACTCTTGCGCAACCGCCTCTCGTAGAGCTTCCACCAATACGGCATCTTTATTAGGCCACCACCTATATATGGTTGCTTTGCTGGCCCCGGCCCGCTCGGCGATGGCGTCGGCGGTAATCTCGGCGAAGGAAAACTCTTCCAATAGCTCCAGTCCGGCTTCCAAAATACGTGAGCGCGAATCTTCGCAACGGGGCCGGCCGCGTGCGCGGTGCGTGTCCTCCGGCTTGATTGTTGTGCTCATCAGTTAGTTATAGGATTCGCGCAAACACTCCGGGATGCATATTTTCGAAACTTTGTAGTATCGTAAATTATCGAAGCTGTAGGATGTGGATCGTCAGAGTTGCCCTCTCCCGCCCGTACACCTTTATTGTTCTTGCCCTGCTGATCCTTCTAGTTAGCCCAATTGTAATTCTTCGCACTCCTACCGATATTTTTCCCAACATCAACATCCCGGTGATTTCGATCATCTGGACCTACTCCGGTCTGAACCCGCAGGAATTTGAAGGGCGAATCACTTCCGTTTACGAGCGCGTTTTAACCACGACGGTTAATGACATCGAACATATTGAGTCCACAACGCTCAATGGCACCGCCGTAATCAAAGTTTTTCTTCAACCGTACGCAAATGTGACGACCGGAGTGGCGCAAGTAACCGCGGTGTCGCAGACGATTGTCAAACAGATGCCCGCCGGCATCACTCCGCCGATTGTGCTGAGCTACAGCGCATCGAGCGTTCCCATTCTGCAACTGGCGTTATCCGGGAAAGGACTGCAGGAAGCGGATCTCAATGATATTGCGATGAATTTCCTGCGGCCCCAGTTGGTGACGGTTGCGGGCGCGGTGGTGCCGTATCCGTATGGCGGTAAACAGCGGCAGATCATGATTGATCTCAACCCGGCGGAACTGCAGTCCAAGCAACTTTCACCGTTCGATGTCGTGCAGGCCGTCAGTAATCAGAATCTTTTATTGCCCTCCGGTACCGCAAAAATCGGGCAGTTCGAGTATGACGTCGACATGAACTACAGCCCGAAGCGCATTGCTGAGATCAACGAGTTTCCCGTTAAGGTGGTGAACAATTCGGCCATCTACGTTCGTGATGTGGCTAATGTGCGCAACGGCTACAGCCCGCAAACCAATATCATCCGGCGCGACGGCCAGCGCGGCGTCCTGGTTTCCGTGTTGAAAGCCGGAAGCGCTTCAACTCTCGACGTGGTGCAGGGCATTAAGGATCTTTTGCCGCATGTCGCCGCCACACTTCCGCCCGCACTCAAAATTCAGCCTCTTGCCGATCAGTCGATTTTCGTGCGCGCGGCGATAAGCGGTGTCGTCCGCGAAGCACTGATCGCCGCTTGTCTAACAGGGCTGATGATCCTGATTTTCCTGGGAAGCTGGCGTAGCACGCTAATTATTGCGATCTCGATTCCCTTGTCCATCTTGACGTCGGTTACTGTTCTGAGTGCGCTAGGCGAAACCATCAACATTATGACCCTGGGCGGTTTGGCTTTAGCGGTCGGAATTTTGGTTGATGACGCCACTGTCACGATCGAAAACATAGAACGATTCCTGGAAGAAGGGCACGATCTCCACACGGCGATTTTGGAAGGCGCGGCGCAGATCTCAGTGCCTGCTTTGGTGTCAACGCTTTGTATTTGTATCGTCTTCTTGCCGATGTTTTTCTTGGCGGGCGTTGCCAAATACTTGTTCGTGCCATTGGCGGAAGCGGTTGTCTTCGCAATGCTCGCTTCGTATGTTCTGTCCAGAACGCTGGTTCCGACGCTTGCGATGTATCTGCTTCGCCAAAAGCAACATGATTCCAGGTCACGTAATCCGTTCACGCTTTTTCAGCGCGGGTTTGAGCGCGGATTCGAGCGGATTCGAACGCAATATCAGGCGGTACTTACAACACTCGTTTACCGCCGTAAGGTTTTCGTGCCGTTGTTTGTCGGGGTGTGCGCCTGCGCCGCGTTATTAATTCCTTTTCTCGGTCAGGACTTTTTCCCGAACACTGACACCGGACAGTTCAAGCTCCACGTTCGCGCCAAGACCGGCACGCGAATCGAAGAGACAGCGCGGCTGTTCGACCAAGTGGACAATGCCATTCGGAACACGATTCCCTCCAACCAATTGGAAACCGTTCTGGACAATATCGGATTGCCTTACAGCCAGATGAATCTTTCGTACAGTAATTCCGGCCAAGTGGGTTCGGCAGATGGCGACATTCTTGTAACTTTGATGCCTAAGCACTCCGCCACTGATGATTATGTGGCGGCGTTGCGGCGCAATCTTCCGAAGCAGTTTCCTGGGATGACTTTCTACTTCCTGCCGGCGGACATCGTCACGCAAATTTTGAACTTCGGGCTACCCGCTCCTATCGATCTGCAAATCGTGGGGAACAGTGTTGAATCCAGCCGGGCGTTCGCGGACCGGATTCTGCCGCAACTGCAACGAATTCCTGGCGCCGTTGACCTGCATGTTCACCAGGTTTTCGATGAGCCGAAACTTCATCTGCAGGTAGACCGCACAAAGGCGGCGGAAAGTGGGTTTACGCAGGTTGACCTGGCACACAACTTCCTGACATCGCTTAGCGGAAGTTTTCAGACGCAGCCGACATTCTGGCTTAATCCGGTGAACGGCGTCAGCTACAGCCTGGTGGCGCAGACGCCTCAGTACCGCATCCAATCGATTCAGGACCTACGCAATATTCCTATCAGCGGTCCAATGCAGAAGCAGCCGGAAATCTTGAGCGACGTTGCGGATATTAGCCGCGAAAACGAGCTCGGAGTTGTGACTCACTACAACATTCGCAGAACAGTGGACATTTACGGTTCCGTGCAAGGCCGCGATCTTGGCGGTGTAGGTACGGATATTAACAAGGTGATCGACGCGAACCGCAAATACCTGGCTCGCGGTTCCGACTTAGTTCTGCGCGGCCAAGTCGAAACCATGCATCATTCGTTTGCCGGATTGCTTGCGGGCTTGGCGGGCGCGATTGTTCTGGTTTACCTGCTGATCGTCGTCAACTTTCAATCCTGGCTAGATCCATTTATCATCATCACCTCTCTTCCAGCCGCGCTAGGCGGAATTGTGGTGTTCCTTTTCCTGACGGATACAACCATCAGCGTGCCGGCCTTGATGGGCGCCATTATGTGCATGGGCGTAGCAACCGCGAACAGCATTTTGGTTGTCAGCTTCGCCAAAGGGCGTCTCCAAGAACACGGAAGTCCGATAGAAGCGGCGCTAGAGGCCGGGTCCACGCGTTTTCGGCCGGTGCTGATGACAGCTCTCGCGATGATCATCGGCATGATCCCGATGGCCATGGGACTAGGCGAGGGCGGAGAACAGAACGCGCCTCTAGGGCGCGCGGTGATCGGCGGATTGTTGTGCGCCACGATAGCAACCTTATTTTTCGTTCCGGCAGTATTCAGCTTGCTGCACAGTAAACGAGATTCGAACACGCTCTCACTCGAATCTTCTCGCGCCGACAAACCGATTCATGCGTAAAGACGAGTATTCTTATGACCGTTGAAGAACAACAAATTGAAGTCAAAGACAATGCGCCCGCGCAACCGGCGCCGCAAAGGCCCGTGACAGCCTGGCGTGGTCTCCTGATTCTTGTCGTTGCGGCCACAGTGGTGCTTAGCATCGCAATCTCAAGCGGACTGGTTGCGCGCGCCAAGGCCAAGTCAGCCCTGGAACATCAAACACTGCGCGATTCGGTTCCAACTGTTGCCGTCATACATCCGCAAGTAACTTCGGGCGCGGAAGAAGTTGTTCTTCCGGGCAGCATGCAGCCGTTTATCGATACGCCGATTTGGGCGCGCGCGAGCGGCTACTTGAAAGTATGGCGAGTCGATATCGGTGCGCACGTTAAACAGGGCCAATTGCTGGCGGAAATCGAGTCGCCTGAGTTAGATCAACAGTTACAACAAGCTAAAGAGCTGCTCAATACCGACCAAGCCAATTTGAAGCTTTCCGAAATTACGGCTGAGCGTTACTCGAATCTATTCAAAACCGACTCAGTGTCCAAGCAAGATGTAGACAACGCCGTTCAGGACCAAGCAGCTAAGGCTGCGACTGTAAAATCGGCACAAGCAAATGTTTCGCGGCTTCAGCAGATGGTTGCCTACGAAAAAGTCTACGCTCCCTTTGACGGAGTTATCACCGCGCGCAACGTCGATGTCGGCGCCCTGGTCGATGCGGACACCAATACAACAGGCAAGGAGTTATTCCATCTCGCCTCGACTAACACGCTGCGCGTTTATGTTAATGTGCCGGAAGCCTATTCCCAATCGGCGAAGCCGGGCGTCAATGCGTTTTTGACGCTTAACGAGTTTCCGGGCCGCGATTTTAAGGGCACCATCGTTCGTAA
>Ga0070741_10005318_pt1 | contig 28707 bp, 30 predicted proteins | sample Coa_R1_4_FD_66440 | JGI IMG/M metagenome (GOLD analysis project Ga0070741, IMG submission 66440) | Surface soil microbial communities from Centralia Pennsylvania, which are recovering from an underground coalmine fire - Coalmine... | ecosystem: Environmental > Terrestrial > Soil > Unclassified ... | reverse complement strand
CGTCCGGGCCCCGATCTGGCCAATGCTCCCGAAGCTTCGGATCGCGCGCAGCAGCGCGGTTTTATCGACAAGCAGGTGCGTGCGCCGACGGCCGCAGAACAAGGTGACGCAGAGTTTCGCCGCGGCATGCAAGCTTTCCAAGCGGGCCGCGCAGACGAAGCCGAAGCAGCGTGGACCCAAGCGCTGACCATCGATCCGAGCAATGCGTCGGCACGCCAAGCGCTGCTGGGGCTCGTGCTCGATCGCGGCGAGCGGGGGCGAGCCGAGCAAATCCTGAAGGAGGGCTTGCAGATCAATCCCCGCCAAGCGAAGCAGGCGATGTTGCTGGCGCGCCTTCAGCTCGATCGCGGCAGTCAAAGCGAAGCCTTGCGCACCTTGGAAGACGGGCTGCCCTACGCCCAGTGGAGCGCCGAGTATCTCGCCATGACCGCCACGGTGCTCTCGCGCACCGGCCGCCATACCGATGCGGCAGAGCTGTACCGGTCGGCGCTGCGGGTTGGACCAGCGAATCCGGTATGGGAGATCGGTCTGGGGCTGGCGCTGCGCGCCGATGGCAAGCCGGCCGAAGCGAAGGCAGCGTTCGAACGAGCGCGCGAGTCCAAAGCGCTGACGCCGGATCTGCAAACGTTCGTAGATCGACAGCTCAGAGAGATGAAGTAGGGGGCATTGCTCAGCAGACCGCTACGGTCGCGGCGTGCGCGCCAGCACCCAGCACCGAACTTCTCGCGCCCCCGCCGCAACCAGGCTTCGGGCGACCTCACACAACGTGGCGCCGCTGGTCATGACATCGTCGACGATGGCCACGCTCATCCCCTTCACGGCGTCGCTGCAGTGAAAGGCAGCGTGCACGTTTGCGACGCGTTGCGCGAGCGGTAGTGCGGCTTGCGCTGGGTTATCGCGTTGGCGAGTGAGAACCTCGGTGCGTAATCGAATTCCGCGAGCACGCGCGAGCGGGCGGCACAACTCCAGTGCTTGGTTAAAGCCGCGTTGCCGCAGCCGCTGAGGCGAGAGCGGCACGGGCACGACGAGGTCCGGGGACGGCGCATCGCGTAGCGCGCGAATCAACAGGTGCGCGAGCGGCTCGGCCAGCGTGATGTCACTCCCGTATTTCATCTTGGCGATGAGCTGATCGACCGGATAACCGTAGCTGCAGGCGGCGAGCGTCGAAGAAAATGGCGGCCGATGGCGCAAGCACGCACCGCAGGTTTCACCGGTAGACGTTTCGATCGCGCACAGCGGGCAGCGCGGCGTGCGAGTGCCGGGCAGATCGTCCAAGCAGCCTTCGCACAGGGCGGCGGCAGACGTTGTTGCGCCACAGAGCACACAGTGTGGGACGATCACGGCCCGTATCGAATCAAGCAATCCTGACATGCTGGAACGCGTAAATTCCAATGGGGTCTAGGATAAGGGGTTTCGGCGAATGATCCTTAATCATGCGCGATGACGTCTGAGCGTGCTATTGATCGACGCCGCGTGCGCGATCATTTCGATCGGGCGGCGGCGCGCTACGATGAGGCAGCGGTGCTGCAGCGCGAAGTCGCGGCTCGCATGCTCGAGCGCCTCGATTTGGTCAAGGTCGATCCACAGTGCGTCGTCGATCTCGGCAGCGGCACCGGTTTCGTCGCGCGCGCATTGGCCGCACGCTACCCAGGCGCGCAGGTAGTCGGGCTAGACGCCTCGCTGCGCATGCTTCGGGCAGGACCCCGCCGCTCGTCGCTATGGACCCGCTTGCGCGGGGCCACCAACTGGTCTGCGGTGGTGGCCGAGATGGAGTGCTTGCCGTTCGCATCGCAGAGCGTCGATATGTTCTGTTCCAACCTTGCGCTGGAATGGAGCGATCGGCCGACGCAGATCTTCTCCGAAGTGCAGCGCTGCTTGCGTGACGGCGGACTCTTCATGTTCACCACCATCGGGCCCGACACGCTGCGCGAACTGCGCCGAGCGAGTCCGCGCGCCGGCCGTTCCATTCATCCCTTGGTGGACATGCACGATGTCGGCGACGCGCTGATCAACGCCGGTCTTTCCGATCCGGTGATGGATATGGAACTGATTACGCTAACCTATGGCAGCTTGGTCGCGCTCCTCCAGGACTTGCGCGCGACTGGGTCGACTTCTGCCCTGCACCTCGAGCATCGTGGCCTGCGCGGCCGGCGTTGGCTGCTTGAGCTCGAGCGCGGCTACGAGGCGATGCGCGTTTCGGGCCGTTTGCCTGCAACTGTCGAGGTCGTCTATGGCCATTGCTGGAAGAGTGGCGCAAGGCGGCCGAGAAGAGCCATGGAAGACCGAGCCATCATCAATTTCGTGCGACGGCCGAGCGGTGCTTAACCTTGCTTTGGCGAAGTCGCGTGTGATAAATTCCCCTAGATATAGAAGGGGGGACCGCCATCGAGAAGGGTCCGCACCGGATCGTATGGAACTCGCAAGGGACGATGAGCCGCTGTGGTTTGTGTTGGTCGCGCGGCGTAACAACTCGCTCTCGTCGAGGGGTCGATACGCGGTGCTCGGCTCGCTCGGTCTCATCACCTTGGCCATCTCGCTGGCTTTCGCTTTCCACGGTGCTTGGCTGATTCTGCCGTTTGCCGGCGCGGAGATACTCGTGCTGTACCTCGCATTCCGCGTCATCGATCGGCATTCGGGCGACTTCGAAAGCATCTCGATCAGCGCAAATCGGGTGTTGATCGAGCGCTGGGAAACCGGGCAGGTTGATCGTCAAGAGTTGAACCGCCAATGGGCGCAAGTGGTGCTGCAGCCCGCTTCACGCGGCTGGGGTGAAGTGTTGGCGGTTCGTTCCCATGGTCGCCAAATCGAGTTCGGCCGGCACTTGACCAGCGCACAGCGCCGCCAAGTCGCTCGGACGCTTAAAGAGCAGTTACGCAGCGCGGATTAGCCGCTGCGGGTAATGGTTTCGATGAAGATGCACTCCATCGGGGGGAAAACATGATCAGAAGAAGCGCCCGGGCGCTAGGTGCAGTCCTGTTGTTCGCGTGGGCTCATTTGGCGTTCGGAGAGATGCGGCTCAACCTGCAGGACCAGAAGACCGCCATTGGTCACGCGGTGTACGACCTGCACAACATCATCGTACTGATCTGCCTGGTGATCTTCATCGTGGTGTTCGGCGCGATGTTCTACGCGATCGTGAAGCATCGCAAGTCGGTGGGGCATCAGGCAGCGCATTTCCACGAGAACACGACCGTCGAGGTGGTGTGGACCGTGATCCCGTTCCTCATCTTGCTGGGGATGGCTTATCCGGCTACAAAGACTCTGTTGGCCGAGCGCGATACCTCCGCCCCAGATCTCACGATCAAGGTTACCGGCTATCAGTGGAAGTGGAAGTACGACTACCTGCAGGAGGACGTCAGCTTCTACAGCAACCTCTCGACGCCACGCGCGCAAATCCAAAATCAAGAGCCCAAGGGTGAGCACTATCTCCTCGAGGTCGATCGCGAAATGGTCGTGCCGGTGGGCAAGAAAGTGCGCATCCTCACCACTGCCGGAGACGTGCTCCACGCTTGGTACGTCCCGCAGCTCGCGGTAAAGCAGGACGCCATTCCAGGCTTCGTGCGCGACACCTGGTTCCGTGTCGAGGAGCCAGGTGTTTACCGCGGCCAGTGCGCCGAGTTGTGCGGCAAGGAGCACGGCTACATGCCGATCGTCGTGCGCGCGGTGAGCGAGGACGAATACAAGAAATGGGTTGGCGAGCAGAAAGCGAAGACGGCAGGGCCCGCAGCGGGCGCCGCTCCAGCGGGGGCAGCCGGTGGGGCGATGGCGGCGGCACCCGATGGGAAAGCGACGTACGAGCAGGTCTGCCAAGCTTGCCACGCGGCAGGGCTTGCGGGCGCACCCAAGATCGGCGATGCCGCGGCTTGGACGCCGCGCATCGGTAAGGGTGTGCAGACGCTCTACGATCACGCCATCCACGGTTTCAATCTGATGCCTGCAAAAGGCGGCAATCCAAACTTGACCGACGAGCAGGTCAAAGCGACCGTCGATTTCATGGTCAGCGCGTCGAAGTAGCCGAACAACCGTAGGAACAGCCGAGATTCAAGAAAGCGGGAGAGAACCAACTATGGAAGCCACACACGGTCACGCTCACGATCACGGTCACCACGATCATGTTCCGTCGGGCATCATGCGATGGGTCACCACGACGAACCATAAGGACATCGGCACGATGTATCTGTGGTTCTCGTTCGCCATGTTCATGCTTGGCGGAGCGATGGCGATGGTCATTCGCGCAGAACTGTTCCGCCCCGGCCTCCAGATCGTGAATCCGGAGTTCTTCAACAGCATGACGACCTACCATGGTTTGATCATGGTATTCGGGGCGATCATGCCCGCCTTCGTCGGATTCGCGAATTGGCTGATTCCGATGCAGATCGGTGCCCCCGATATGGCTTTCCCGCGCATGAACAACTGGAGTTTCTGGCTGCTGCCGCCCGCCGCGCTGTTGCTGGTGATCGCTCAGTTCGTTCCTGGCGGCGGCGCCGGCGTTGGCTGGACACTCTACCCGCCGCTCACGATTCAGCAAGGCATGAGCATGGATCTGACGATCTTTGCCGTCCACATTCTCGGCATGTCGTCGATCATGGGCTCGATCAACATCATCACGACGCTGCTGAATTTGCGCGCGCCCGGCATGACGATGATGAAGATGCCGTTGTTCTGCTGGACGTGGCTCATTACGGCGTACCTGCTGATCGCCGTGATGCCAGTGCTTGCTGGCGCCGTGACGATGTTGCTCACGGATCGCCACTTCGATACGCATTTCTTCAACCCGGCCGGCGGTGGCGACCCGGTTCTGTTCCAACATATCTTCTGGTTCTTTGGACATCCTGAGGTCTACGTCATTGCGATCCCGGCGTTCGGGGTGATTTCGCAGGTCATTCCCGCGTTCTCGCGCAAGCCACTGTTCGGCTACACCTCGATGGTGTACGCGACCGCTTCCATCGCGATCCTGTCCTTCCTCGTCTGGGCCCACCACATGTACACAGTGGGAATGCCGGTGCAGGCGCAGTTGTACTTCATGTTCGCAACCATGCTGATCGCAGTGCCCACCGGCGTGAAGGTGTTCAACTGGGTCGCTACGATGTGGAAGGGCGCCCTTAGCTTCGAGACGCCCATGCTGTTCGCGCTCGGCTTCCTGTTCCTGTTCACCATGGGTGGCTTCACCGGTTTGGTACTGTCGATCACGCCGGTTGACGTTCAGCTCCACGACACCTATTACGTCGTTGCGCATTTCCATTACGTCATGGTCGCGGGCGCTTTGTTCTCCGCCTTCGCCGGAATCTACTTCTGGTTGCCGAAGTGGACCGGAAAGATGTACGACGAAACCTTGGGTAAGTGGCACTTCTGGCTGTCGTTCATCTTCTTCAACCTGACTTTCTTCGTGCAGCACTTCCTCGGATTGGCGGGCATGCCACGGCGCATTCCGGATTACTCGTTGCAGTTCGCCGACTTCAACATGATTTCTTCGATCGGCGCCTTCGGTTTCGGGTTGTCTCAGCTCCTGCTGCTGTATGTCGTTCTGAAGACGATCAGCAGCGGAGAGAAAGCGTCGCAGAAGCAGTGGGAGGGCGCGGATAGTTTGGAGTGGACGGCGTTGCCCACACCAGTGCCGTATCACAGCTTCGAGAAGCCCCCCGTGGTGAAGTGAACGAGGAATGTTGAGCCCCGATGAGGAAAAGCGGCTCGCCGCCAAGAACCGACGTACCGGCTTGATTCTCGCGGCGATCGCCCTTGCGTTCTTCATCGGGTTCTTTATCCGACGGTACTTCCAGTGACAACAGCCGCTCCCAACATCCTCACGCGCCGAAAGCTGATCGTCGTCGCGTTGGGCATGTTCGCGTTCGGCTTCGCGCTGGTGCCGATCTACAAGAAGATTTGCGAAACCGCAGGGATCAACCAGCTCATCGCGGCCGACGAGGTGAGAAATACTCAGGTGGACGTATCGCGAACGCTCACCATCCAGTTCGACGCGAACACGCGCGATCTTCCTTGGGATTTCCGACCGTTGCAGAAGACGATACAGGCACATCCCGGTGAGCTGGTGCAGGTGACTTACGAGGTGCGCAACAACAAAGATACACCGGTGCTGGCGCAAGCAATACCGAGCTACGGACCGCAGCTGGCCGGCCAGTATGTAAAGAAGGTGGAATGCTTCTGCTTCAGGCAGCAAAAGCTGCAGCCGAACGAGACCAAGGAAATGCCCGTGCAATTCGTCGTGGATCCGCAGCTGCCTCGCGATGTAACCGTAATTACGATGTCGTACACGTTCTTTGAATTGCCGGGAGGGTGAGCGTTCAGACGACGCAGTCAATCAGATGCACAGCGAACCTGGCGGTGAGCCGCGAAGGCAGTCGCCGTTCCGTGCGATCTCGGCGGTGCTTGGAGCCTTTATCGGTATCCGCAAGAGTTCAGCTCGAGACCGCGACCTCGCCGCACTGAAGCCCGCTCATGTGATCATCGCGGGCATCATCGCAGCTGCGATATTCGTGATCACCATCGTCTTGATCGTCCGAATCATCACTTGAGGCGCCAGTCCTCGAGAACTACGAAGTCCAGGAGAGGAGTAAAAGAAGCATGGCTACCAGCAGTCACACCGGAACCTCCGGTTACTACCTTCCCGCGCCATCGCACTGGCCGGTAGTTGGATCCGTTGCGATCTTCCTGCTCGCGCTGTCGGGCGTCTTGCTCCTAAATGGCGTGGGGCCCGGGCTGCTCGTCCTGGTAGCTGGCTTCGCGATCCTCCTCTACTTCCTGATCGGTTGGTTCAGCACCGTGATAAGAGAGAGCGAGAGCGGGCTCTACAACAAGCAGGTGGACATCTCCTACCGCTGGTCGATGAGCTGGTTCATCTTCTCGGAAGTCATGTTCTTCGCCGCTTTCTTCGGCGCACTCTTCTACATGCGCTCGCTGTCGGTGCCCTGGCTGAGCGAGGGTGACACCGGTGAGTTGTTGTGGCCGGCCTTCAAAAGCCAGTGGCCGGTGAGCGGGCCCGGTATCGAAGGCACGTTCACGCCGATGGGCGCGTGGGGCATTCCCGCCATCAATACGCTGATCCTGCTGACCTCAGGGTTGACCGTGACTTGGGCGCATTGGGGCCTGAAGAAGAACAACCGCGCGCAGCTGAACTTCGGCTTGTTTCTGACCATCGTGCTGGGCATCACCTTCCTTGCGCTGCAAGCTTACGAATACATCCACGCCTATCATGAGCTGAACCTGACGCTGGCGATGGGGGCCTACGGCGCGACCTTCTTCATGCTCACCGGGTTCCATGGCTTTCACGTGACCCTGGGCACGATCATGCTGATCGTGATCCTGATGCGCGCCTTGAAGGGCCATTTCACACCGGAGCGCCACTTCGCCTTCGAGGGCGTGTCATGGTACTGGCACTTCGTCGACGTCGTGTGGTTGCTGCTTTTCGTGTTGGTCTACTGGCTCTAGCCGAGCATCGCGCCGGGTCACGGCGCGCGCGAACGCCGCACTTCGAGGTGCGGCGTTTTTGCTTGTGGTCGAGCCTAAAGCCGGTGCGGAATCAAGCCCGTGTAGTAGCCGGCCATGAGCAGTATGAACAACGTAATCGACAGTGCCACGCGCCAAGTCAATGCCTTCACCGTGCGCGTGGAATTGCCCTTGTCGCGAAGGAGATAGAAGAGGGCGGAGAAGAGGCTGCCGAGGATGAGCAGGAGGAAAACGATGACGATGATTCGCATTGACGCCTCTGAAACCAAGCAGTCTAGCCGATGCCACCCAGGCCGACCAGCAGGTCGCTAGAGCCAACAGAAGTCATGCCTGCATCGGAGTCCAGCTTACGCCGCCTGCTGCCCACCCTGGCTGCAGTTTTGGGCGTGGTGATCACTGCCTACCTGGGAAGTTGGCAATTGGAGCGCGCCGGGTACAAGCGCTCGCTGCAGGACCGCATCGAAGAGGCGGCGCGACAACCTGCGGTGCGTATCCCGCGCAATGCAATCGCCGCTGGCGAGCTTGCGTACCGCCGCGTCGAAGCTGAAGGCCAATTTCGTCCGGACCTGACCATCCTGCTGGATAACCGGGTCTACCAGGGGAGGGTCGGATACGAAGTCCTGACCCCCTTGCGCTTGGCAGCGAGCGATATCCACGTGCTCGTCAATCGCGGCTGGGTGCAAGCGCTTCCCGAACGAAACCGGCTGCCCGAGGTCCGAACTCCGGAAAGTGTGGTGAAAGTGGAAGGAATTGTAGTGCCGCCCTCGGTTCGCTTTGTCGAACTATCGAGCCGAACGGTCAGTGGTCGGGTGTGGCAGAACCTCAAGCTCGACGAATACGCCGCGGCGTACGGAATCAAGCTCGATCCCTTCGTTCTTCAGCAACAAAACGATCTGGGCGACGGCCTGATTCGCGACTGGCAGCTGCCGGCAATGGGCATCGATCGCCATCAAGCCTATGCGCTGCAATGGTTCGTGATGAGCGCCGGCATCGCTATTCTCTATGTCGTTCTCCATGCACGAAAGAAAAAAAGCGCGCCTTAACCTCGTCGCCATCGCGCTCGTGGCGGCTATGCCTCTGGTGGCAAGTTATCTTCTCTACTTGCTATGGAAGCCAGCGAGGTTCGTGAACTATGGCGAGTTGTTTGGTCCGTTGCCGTTGGTTGATGCTCAAGTCCCCGCAGCTGTCTCGGCTTTGAAAGGAAAGTGGCTGTTCGTCATGAGTGACTCTGGGGCGTGCGACACCTATTGCGCACGCAAGCTCTACATCATGCGCCAGGTGCGGCTCACTCAAGGCCAAGATCAAGAGCGCATCGAGCGAGTCTGGCTGCTCGAGGACGACAAGATGCCGGAGCCGAAGCTCGTCACGGAGTACGCCGGGACGCGGCTGGTGCCCGCGCAGAACTCGGAGCTACTGCGGCGGCTGGCGCAAGGCAGCCCCAGCCGGGACCACATCTTCATTGTCGATCCGCTCGGGAATGTGATGATGCGCTATCCACGCGATCCGGATCCGAGCAAGATCAAAAAAGACATAAGCCGCCTGTTGCGGGCATCCCGCGTAGGATGAGAAGGCTTTCCCTCGATGCTAGAATGGCAAGGTTAATATCGCTCGCTTCGCCATCATGACGAGCACAGTTCACTCGCGCCAACCCGCCTTGCGTTTCCAGCAGTTTCTCGCGCTCACCAAGCCGCGCGTGGTCTCGTTGATCATCTTCACGGCGATCATCGGGATGTTCCTCGCTAGTCCCGCAATGGTGCCTCTGCAATCGCTGGTGTTCGGAACCATCGGTATCGCCCTGGTGGCGGGCGCTGCAGCAGCAATCAATTGCCTCGTGGAGCAGAAGATCGACGCGGTGATGGCGCGTACGCGCGCTCGGCCTTTGCCGATGGGCCAGCTCACCTCCGCGCAGACTCTGGCATTTTCCGCTGTCGTCGGCGGGATCGGATTGGCGGTCCTCTACGCGCTAGTCAATCCGTTGACCATGTGGCTCACGCTCGCGACTTTCATCGGCTACGCGGTCATCTACACCGTCGTATTGAAGCCTCTCACGCCACAAAATATCGTGATCGGCGGTGCATCCGGTGCGATGCCACCCGTGCTCGGTTGGGTCGCAGTAACCGGACAAATCTCCCCCGACGCGCTGCTGCTCTTTCTCATTATTTTCGCGTGGACGCCGCCCCATTTTTGGGCCTTGGCGCTCTACCGGAAGAACGAGTATGCGAAAGCAGGCATTCCAATGTTGCCGGTCACGCATGGCGATCGCTTCACCAGGCTGCACGTGCTGCTCTATACGCTGATCTTGTTGGCGGTGAGCTTGCTTCCGTTCAGCACCCGTATGAGCGGGCCGCTCTACTTGGCCGCGGCGCTCACGCTCGGCGGCATCTTTCTCTGGTACGCGGCGAGGATCTACTTCGACTACAGCGATCAGCTGGCGCGAAAGACGTTTCGGTATTCGATCCTCTATCTTTCGCTGCTGTTCGCAGCCCTGCTGATCGATCACTATCTACCGATCTAGCTGTGAGCGCCGAGTCGTGCAAGTGAGTGCGTTGTTGCGACTGCGCCTGACGCTGTGGCTCACCATCCTGGTCATCGCTACAGGATGCGGCAACAGCGGTCCTTCGTTTAAGTCGACCGATATCACCGGTGCTGACATCGCCGGCGACTTTCATCTCATCGACCACAATGGGCAGCCGCGCAGCCGCAGCGATTTTCGCGGCAAGGTTCTCGTCGTCTTCTTCGGTTTCACGCATTGCCCCGATGTCTGCCCAACCACGCTCTCCCAGCTTGCATTGGCACTCAAGCGATTGGGCCCCGAAGCCGAGCGTGTACAGGTGGTGATGATTACGGTGGACCCCGAACGCGACACGCCCGAAGTCCTCAAGCAGTACGTCACCGCACTCGATCCGCGTTTCTTGGGACTAACCGGAGATGCGGCGGCGATCGCAGAAGCAGCGAAGCAATTCAAGGTGTTCTACCAAAAGACCACGGGCGGGCAAACCGACTACTCGATCGACCACTCCGCGTCGAGCTTCGTCTTCGATCCTTCAGGCAAGTTGCGCTTGCTGGTCAGCAGCGGGCAGGGTGCCGAGGTGTACGCCCACGACATCGGCGAGTTGCTGCGCACCGCCAAGGCATGAAAAAGGCCGCCCTTGGGCGGCCTTTTTTGTCGATGTTCGGCTCAGCTTACGGGGATCAGCGCCCGCATTTTCTTCATCGCCTGTACCTCGATCTGCCGAATCCGCTCTGCGGAGACGCCAAATTCAGAAGCGAGGTCGTGCAGCGTGAGCGAGTCGTTTTCGCGTAGCCAGCGTGCTTCGATGATGCGTCGGCTGCGCGGATCGAGGCTCTCCAATGCCCTCTCCAATCCTTCGCTACGCAGCCGCTGCGTTTCCTCATGCTCGAGGATGCGGCCCGGCTCGTCCTCGGCGTTGGACAGATACGAGATCGGTCCAAAGCTGTCTTCGTCATCGTCGCCCATCGGCTCCAAAGCGACGTCTTGGCCGCCCAAGCGCGTTTCCATCTCGGAAACGTCGGAGGCCTTAACGCGCAACTCGTTCGCCATCGCGTTCGTTTCTTCCCGCGTCAAGCTTCCCAGCCCCTTCTTCATGCTACGAAGGTTGAAGAACAGCTTGCGCTGCGCCTTGGTGGTCGCGATCTTCACGATCCGCCAGTTGCGCAGAATGTATTCATGGATCTCGGCCCGAATCCAATGCACGGCGAACGACACGAGACGTACACCGCGCTCCGGATCGAAGCGCTTGACGGCCTTCATCAGGCCGACGTTGCCCTCTTGGATCAGATCTGCATGGGGAAGGCCGTAGCCCAGGTAACCCCGAGCGATCGACACTACTAGACGTAGATGCGACAGCACGAGCTGGCGAGCGGCGTCCAGATCGTCGGTCTCCCGGTAAGCGCGGGCGAGGCGCGACTCCTCTTCGTCGGAGAGCAGCGGAAAGCGATTCACCACCTGGATGTAGTTCTCCAGGCTGCCTGCGGTCGACGGCAGAGACATGGGAACAGGTAGTGCAGCAGTCATTACATATCCTCCTCTGAGCCCTTGAAATTTTAGCACTCATCCTTAGAGAGTGCTAGGCGAGTCCGGTTCCCTAAACCCTACTAAGCGATCGGATATTTTCATTCGCGGATGACGCGCAGGTATTGCCGAACCGACAGAGCAGCTCCCGTAGCGCCTAAAATTGCACAAGCTGCTGATACAAAAACTACTTCTCGCCAGCTCAGGAGGCTCGCAAACGGCCTCGTCCCATAAAGGCGCCCCAACTGGTCCAGGGCGGGGCCGGCGTAGAGACTCGCAGCAACGAACAGGAGAGCACCCGTTAGTCCCGCGAGAAGTCCCTGCAAGGCACCGAAGTAGACGAATGGACGCCGAATATGGACCGCAGTGCCGCCCAGCAAGCTCGTGACTTCGATCTCCGCCTGCCGCTGCAGAATCTGCAGCCGTATCGTGTTGAACGAGATCGCCGCAACCCCAGCGAGCAGCAGGCCGGCCAACAGCACGGTAAGCGTCCGGCCTACGACTAGGAGGCTGTCGAGCCGCCGCACCCATTCACCGTCCGCCTGCACGTACTCCACACCCGGCCATCGGGCGGTCTCATCGCGCACGCGCTCGAGAGCGTCTGGGTTGTCACCGTCCACTTGTACGACGAAGGCATCCGGCAACGGGTTCTCGGCGGAGCTGTCGAGGAGGTCGCTGACGCCGATCTTTTTGGCAAGCTCCGCTAGCGCCGCCTCGCGCCCGACAAAGTGCACGGCACGCACGTCCTGGCGCTCCCGCAGTCGCCGCTCGACCGCCGCCGCTTGCTCTTGACTTGCGGCGTGCTGTAGAAAGAGCGTCACCTGGGGCGAAACCGACATGCGAGCGGGCAAGTCCTCGAGGTAGCGGACCGTGACATAAAGCGCGAGCGGAAGGCAGACAACCAGCGCGATCGCCAGTGCTGACAAGAGCGTGCCCACCGGTTCGCGCAGCAGCCTGCGAAATGCGTCTTGGAGCGCTCGCAGGTGCGGATGAACCCATCGCATCATGCAATCGCCGGGGGTTGAGCGTGCGCTGCCAGCGCGCCTGCCTCGAGTACTACAGCCCGCCCCCGCAATCGTGCCGCGAGGGCGGCATCGTGCGTGGACAGCACGACGGCGGCACCGAGCTGATGAAAAGCCCGCAACATGTCGACGATCTCGCCAGCGCGTAGCTCATCGAGATGTGCAGTGGGCTCATCCACGATGAGCGCCATGGGCCGGTGGACGATCGCCCGCGCAATGCACAGCCGCTGCTGCTCGCCGCCCGAAAGGGTCAGCGGCATCGCCTTCTCCTTGCTCAGCAAACCCACCTTGTCGAGCGCTGCGCGTACGCGCCGCGCCGCTTCGCGCCGCTCGAATCCGCAGATCTCCAGCGGCAGCATGACATTGGCAAAGACTGTGCGGTCGAACAGAAGCTTGCGGTCCTGGAAGACGATGCCGAATTTGCGGCGTAGGATCGCGGCAGACGAGCGACTGAGCGCCCGCGTGTTCTGACCGGCAACGACAACGTTCCCCTCGGAGGGACGCTCGATCGCGCACATCAGTTTCAGCAACGTGCTCTTGCCCGCACCGGAATGGCCACAGATCACCACTAGATCGCCGCTGTCGACCTCGAGCGTGATATCGCGCAGCACGAGCTGCGCGTTGCGATAGCGCTTGGACACCTTGTTCAGGGCAATCAGGGGAAGAGCGCTCACCCGGACGTTGTCCGCGGACGCGTGTCAGTCGAACAGCGCGTCGACGTAGTCGCGGGCGTTGAATGGGCGTAAGTCATCGATGCCCTCGCCCACCCCGATGAAGCGCACCGCAATAGGGTTGTACTTCGCGATCGCAACGATGGTGCCGCCGCGAGCGGTGCCGTCGAGCTTGGTTACGGTCAGGCCGGTCAGACCCAAGGCATCATCGAACGCCTTCACTTGGGCCAATGCGTTCTGACCGGTGTAGGCATCGAGCACGAGCATCACTTCGTGCGGTGCATCGGGCATCGCGCGCGAAATCACCCGCTTCACTTTCCTCAGCTCTTCCATCAAATGCAGTTGCGTAGGCAGGCGTCCGGCGGTATCGGCGATCAGCACGTCGATGCCTTTCGCCTGGGCCGATTGAAGCGCGTCGAACACCACTGCAGCCGGATCGCCACCTTGCTGTCCGATCACTTGAACGTTGTTGCGCTCACCCCAAGTGCGCAGCTGCTCGACGGCTGCTGCGCGGAAGGTATCGGCAGCGGCAAGCATGACCGACTTGCCTTGTGATTGAAAAAACTTCGCGAGTTTGCCAATCGAGGTGGTCTTTCCGCAACCGTTGACACCCGCGACGAGCAAAACATAAGGGCGCTGCATGCCAAGCTCGAGCGGGTGCGAGACAGGTTCGACAATCGAGAGCAGCGCTTCTTTGAGCACCTCCTTCAGTCGCGCCGGATCGTCGATGCGTTCTTTGGCAACGCGCTTGCGCGTCTCATTGATCAAGTACTCCGTCGATGCCACTCCGACGTCGGCCGACAGCAGTAGCGTCTCGAGCTCCTCGTACAGCTCCTCATCGATGCGACCAGCGCGACCGAGCAAGGAGGACACTTGGTTGCCGAACTTTTCTCGAGTGGCCGTGAGCCCGGCCTTCAGCCGACCCACCCAACCCGTCTTGGCGGGTGCTTCTGGGGTCTTGGCTGATGCTTGTCCGGTTCCGGCTGGCGCTTGTGCGCGTCCGGCTGACCCTTCTATGGTTCCGGCTGGCGCTTCCGGTTGGACTTCTTGGGTTTCGACGTCCGTGGAAGTAAGCGCTTCCGTGCTTGAATCTGCCGGCCTTTCGTCCTTGCCTTTCTTGTCGCCCTTGAAGAAACCCCACATACTGATGCATGTCCCACGGATCGAACGCGCGGCCTGCGCGTTCCGAGTCCAAATTTTAACAGCTGCTCTTTCCCCGCATGTTTCGATCCTTCTCTTCGCTGTGGTGGCCGGCGATGCTGTTCGGCGCCCTCGTCTGTCCTGCTCACGCTGCCTTGTTCGAAGGCCGCCTCGACAACGGTCTTCAAGTTCTGGTCAAGGAGGATCATCGGTCGCCGGTCGTGGTGTCGATGGTCTGGTATCGCGCCGGCAGCATGGACGAGTCGACTGGGACGACTGGCGTTGCGCACGTGCTCGAGCACATGATGTTCAAAGGAACGACGGACATCGCGCCAGGTGAGTTTTCGAAGATGATCGCGCGGGCAGGCGGGCGCGATAACGCCTTCACCAACCGTGATACCACCGTGTATCACCAGCAGCTGCACAAGTCTCAGCTGGCGTTGGCGCTGCGTCTGGAGGCCGATCGCATGGCCAACCTGCTGCTGCCGAAGGAGGAGTTCGACAAGGAAATCCGCGTCGTCATGGAAGAGCGCCGCTTGCGCACCGAAGATCAGCCGCGCTCCTTGCTCTACGAGCAGTTCATGGCCACCGCTTACCAAGCGCATCCGTATCGCACCCCGGTCATCGGCTGGATGAAAGACCTCGAGAACATGACGGTGCAGGACGCTAGAGATTGGTACAGGCGCTGGTATACCCCCGCCAACGCCACCCTGGTCGTGGTGGGTGATGTCGATGCGCAGGAAGTTTTCGCCGAGGCGAAGCGCTGGTTCGGGCCGATTGGCTCGCGACCGCTCGAACCACGCAAAGCGCTCACAGAACCGCCGCAACGAGGAATGAGGCGAGTGGTGTTACGTGCCTCGGCGGAGCTGCCGCAGGTGATGATGGGCTGGCACGTGCCCACGTTGCGGGACGTCGAGCACGATTGGGAACCGTATGCCCTATGGATCCTGGCCGCCGTGCTCGATGGTAACGAAGCGGCGCGATTGCCGCGAAATCTTGTGCGCGAGCAACGCATCGCGGTCTCTGCGAACGCCAATTACGATGCGGTCAACCGAGGCCCTGGCATCTTCGTGCTGTCGGCAACTCCGACGCTTGGACGTAGCGCGGACGAAGTCGAGACGGCTCTGCGCGAAGAAGTCCGACGACTCAAGGAGGAGGGTGTCACCGAACAGGAACTGCAGCGTACCAAGGTGCAAGCGATCGCTACGCAGATGTTTCAGCGAGATTCGATGTTCGGCCAGGCGATGCAGACCGGTGTGCTGAACAACGCTGGCCTTCCACCCGACTCCACCGACCTACAAGTGCGCAAACTGCAGGACATCAGCGTCGCGCAAGTGCGAGCAGTCGCGCGCAAGTATCTGGTGGACGAAGGGCTTACCGTGGCCATGCTGGAGCCGCAGTCGAACAACAGCGCAAAGCAGGCGAACAAATGAAGCTGCTCGGTCTGGTAATCGGATTGGCTCTGGCCTTGGTCACCACCGCAGCGCGCGCCGGCGTTTCGATCGAACATTGGCAGACGAGCAGCGGTGCGCGCGTCTACTTCGTTGCCACACACGAGCTTCCCATCCTCGATGTCACGGTCGAATTCCCTGCCGGCTCGTCGCGCGATCCGGTGGAGCGTTCCGGCTTGGCCTCGTTGACGCTTCGCATGCTGCGCGCCGGCACCCAGGACATCTCCGAGGACGAGTTGTCGCGCCGGCTCGCCGACGTGGGCGCGAGCCTGGGCACCAATCTCGACTTCGATCGTGCCGGTTACTCGGTACGTACTTTGAGCCATCAGGCGCAACGCGACCTGGCCATTGGCACGCTCGCGGCTTTGCTGCAGGCGCCGATCTTTCCAGCGCAAGCGCTGGAACGGGAAAAGCAGCGCGCAATCGCGGCATTGCGCGAGGGTGACGTCAAGCCGGAAGTGATCTCGGCGCGCGAGTTCGCCCGCCTGGTGTACGGCGGACATCCCTACGGCATGCGATCGACCGGCGAGGTCGACAGCGTAGCGCGCATCAGCCGGGACGACGTTGCCGACTTCTATCAGCGGTTCTACGCGGCCCAGGGCGCTGTCGTTTCCATTATTGGCGATATCACGCGCGAACAGGCCGAGGCGGTCGCAAATCAGCTCACGCGCGATCTGCCACAGGGTGCGCCCCCGCCCCTGCTGCCGGCTGTCCCGGCGCTGAGCGCGGCGATCACGCGCAGCATCGATCACTCGGCTGCGCAGGCGCACATCTTCGTGGGTGCGCCTGGCATTCGGCGCTCCGATCCGGACTACTTCCCAATGTGGGTCGGCAATTACATTTTGGGTGGTGGCGGGTTCAACTCGCGCTTCACCGCGGAGGTGCGCGAGAAGCGAGGCTTGTCTTACAGCGTGTACAGCACCTTTGCGCCTTATCAGCAGAGCGGTGCATTCACGATCGGCCTGCAAACGCGTAAGGACCAGGCGGCGGCCGCGTTGGCGGTGGTGCGCGATACGCTGCAGCGCTTCATCGCCGAGGGCCCCAGTGCGCAAGAGTTGGAAGATGCAAAGCAGAATATCATCGGCGGATTTGCACTGCGCATCGACAGCAACCGCAAGATCCTCGAGTACGTGGCGATGATCGGTTTCTATGGACTGCCGCTCGATTACCTGGACCAGTTCCCCGAACGCGTAAAGCAGGTGACGGTGGAACGGATTCGGGACGCTTTCCGGCGCAGGATCGATCCCGATCGCCTCGTTACCGTCGTCGTGGGCGGGGCCAGCGTGGCCACATCGACCACGGGTATGCCCGCACAATGACTGCGGTCGGCTTGCCCAATCGCGTACGCATCGTGGGGGGACGCTGGCGCAGCCGCCTGGTAAGTTTCCCGGACGTGCCAGGCCTGCGGCCGACTCCCGACCGCGTGCGCGAGACGCTTTTTAACTGGCTCGGTCAGGACTTAACCGGCAAGGCGTGTATCGATCTGTATGCAGGCAGTGGCGTGTTAGGGTTCGAAGCCGCATCGCGCAATGCGCGGCTGGTTGTCATGGTCGAGCGCGACGTGCAAGCGATGCGTGCGTTGCAAGAGAATCGAAAAGCGCTCGATGCGAGCATGGTGCAACTGCACCGCGCTGATGCGCTAGAATTTGTTCGCTCCGACGCGGGCACCTACGACGTGGTGTTTGCCGATCCGCCCTACGCGGGTGCTCAGCGGGAGGTGCTGCTCGCTTGGCTCAAGCCTAGGCTCGCAGGCGGCGGCTTGGTCTATCTGGAGGGACCGGAAGCGTTTACTCCTCCACAGGGATGGCGGGCTTATCGCAGCGCGCGGGCTGGCGCTGTTTACTATCAATTGCTCGAGGCGCAGCCGCATTGAAGATCGCCGTGTATCCAGGAACTTTCGATCCTCTTACCCGTGGTCACGAAGACATCACTAGGCGCGCAGCGCGGCTGTTCGACCGCGTCATCGTGGCCGTCGCCGACAGCCGCGGCAAGGGACCATTCTTCAGTCTGGCGGAGCGCGTCGATATGGCGCGCATGGTGTTTGCAGATTGCGAGAACGTGCTAGTGATGGGCTTCTCCGGCTTGCTGATGGATTTCATGCGGCAGAACAATGCGCACATCATTTTGCGCGGCTTGCGGGCGGTTTCTGATTTCGAGTACGAGTTTCAGATGGCCGGGATGAACCGGCAAATCTATCCCGACGTCGAGACAGTGTTCCTCACACCCGCCGAGCAATACATGTTTATCTCCGCGACGATGGTACGGGAGATCGCGACACTGGGCGGCGACGTAGCACCTTTCGTCAATCCACTGATTCTTTCTCGCATCACACGCATGAAGTCGTCCTAGGCAGCAATGGCACTATTGATTACCGACGAATGCATCAATTGCGATGTGTGCGAACCCGAGTGCCCGAATCAGGCGATCTCGCAGGGACCGGATATTTATGTGATCGATCCCAGTCGTTGCACTGAATGTGTGGGTCATTTCGAGACCTCGCAATGCGTCGAAGTGTGCCCGGTCGACTGCATCATTCCGGATGCCAAGCGGCCGGAGACGCGCGAGCAGCTCCTGGGCAAGTACCGAGCACTGCAGACCGCTACCGAAGATCAGCCGCTGAGCTGAATGCGCGGAGCGCTGTTTCTCAGGGTGCCAGCTAGCGCTGGCAGCGCGGACAAAGAAAGGTCGAGCGCTGACCGAGCCTGATCGATCTGATCGGTGTGCCGCACACGCGACAGGGCTCGCCCGCGCGACCGTAAACAAAGTAACTCTGCTGAAAGTAGCCCCGTCCGCCGTCGGCATGCACGAAATCACGCAGCGTACTGCCGCCGGCGTCGATTGCGGCCCGCAAGGTGGTCTGCACCGCCTCGACCAAGCGAGCACATCGAGACAGGCTGATTCGCCCGCCCGCGCGATTAGGATGAATGCCGGCACGAAACAACGATTCGTTCGCATAGATGTTGCCCACGCCGCAGACGATGTGGGCGTCCATCAGCAGATTCTTGATCGGTGCCGTGCGGCCGCGCAGCTGTGCGTGCAACCAGCTTGCATCGAACGCAACGTCGAACGGTTCCGGTCCCAGATCGCGCAACAGTTTGTGCGCGGCCGGATCGCCGCGATGCCAGAGCACAGCACCGAACCGGCGCGGGTCAGTTAGCCGCAAGCTGCGGCCGTTGCCGAGGACGAGGTCGAAATGATCGTGCTTGCCACAAGGTGTGTCGGAGAGCACGACGCGCAGGCTGCCGGACATGCCCAGATGAAGAATCAACCACCCGCTTTCGCAATCCAACAGAAGGTATTTACTGCGACGCTGGACGGATCGGATCGATCGATCGCGCAAGTGCCGGGCAAGATCGCCGGGGACCGGCCAGCGTAAGCCGGCATGGCGGACGGCGACGCCGCTGATGCGCTCGTTCAACAGCCACGGCTCGATGCCGCGACGAGTCGTCTCGACTTCAGGCAGCTCCGGCATGCGCCTCAGCGGTTGGATTCGGAAGGGGCCGGCTTGCCGTTCGCATCCGCTGCGTGCGCGGTGAGCGGTGCGGACAGAAGCCTGTCCCTCATCTGTTGGGAGAAATAGAACGAGAGCTTCTCGTCGGTGCGCAATAACACCAGCTCGGGCTCGCGTTGCACGACGCCTAACCGAATGCTGCTGCCATCAGCGAGCCGGACGTTGATCCACTCGCTGGGCGATCTACTGCCGGCGGGCTGAGTCAGCAGACTCGATGCGAGTTTCCACTCGTCCACCCAGCGATTGAAGTCATCTTGGCTAGGTCGATCCTTGTCGCTCATATCCCGAGATGGTGGCATCAGCTCCCATTTGCCGTCGCGCTGCTGCACAGTGAAGTTAGGCAACGCAAACGCTACCGGCTTTTCGCTCAGCTTGAACAGCGCATGCGTGAGCACGCGCTGCGGGCTGTCGGGTACCAGGCTGCGGTAATAGCTACCCAACAAGTAAACGCTCTCTCCCGCCAACACATACTGCTCCTGGCTAAGGGGGTTGGTCGTGCCGAACGCGATCGTCTGATCGTTGAAGGTCACCTTCAGTGCGGGATGGTCCAGATCGAAGCGCTGCAAGTCATTCGCAGCGAGCTTCTCCTTGCTTCGCGCGGCGAGCAGATCCAACAAGCGATCGATTTGCGAGCGGTCCGCGCGAGCGGCAAGCGGCTGGATCAGTTGCCATTCATCGCCTTGCTTGCGCAGCTCGATCAATGCGCCGCCTTTGGACTCGATACGAATGCGATCCACCGTGCTCTTGCTCAGCGTAGACAGTTCGAAACGCGGCTTGTCGGCCTCGGCGCCTGGCTTGTAGATGGCATAGACGGCCAGAGCGGTCACCAGCGCCACCAGAGCGAGATTGGTAATCCAAGCCGATCTCATTGCCGTGGCGCCATCACGCGCGTCTGCGCTTCCACCAAATCATGCCCCCGGCGAAGAGGAAGGCGAGCGGCAGCAGCAACAAGAAGCCGACAACGAACAAGGTCAAACCGCTGCGCGTCACCGTCAAGCTCGTATCTACTCGAGGCCGCGGCTGGATGGTGATCAGATTCTCGTCCGTCGCGAGCCAGTTGAGCAGATTGGTTCCCAGATCCACATTGCTGAGCAGCCCCACGTAGGCGTTCGACAAGAAGCTGCTGCCGCCGGTTACGATGACGCGTTGATCTTTGTCCTTTACGGAGCGATGCAATGCGATGACGACGGGCACCGGACCGCGCACGTCGCGCGTCTTGTCGAAACGCAGCTCGCCTTGCAGGTCGCCGGTTTCGACCCAGCCCTGTTGGGCAACTTCGACCAGAATCGTGGCCTCCCAGGGGCCATGCTCCGGTGCGGGCGTGACCGCACGCACGAACGGAAAGGCGGTGTTGTAGCGCTCGAAGTGCTCGGTCACCGGGTGCATGCCGTAGCTCGCGGACAGGCCGATGGTCGGCGCGACGCCGAGCCCAGCTGCCGCAGGATCGACCACGACGCCGGGGGTGAGCTGAAGCTTGAGCAGTTCGACCAGCGGCTGCAATCCGTGCAGGGGTTCCTGATCGATCATCCACAGCAGGCTTCCGCCGCGCTCGACGTAGCGCATCAGCTTGTCGACCTCGCCCTTGAGCAGGTCGACGCGCGGGTGCGTCAGCACGAGCACCGACACGTTGTCCGGCACCTCCGGAGCAATCGACAAGTTGAGCGCTTGGACGCGAAATCCCTTGTTCGCGAGCTGTCGCCCGAAGTCGCCCAGATCGAAGTTCGCGTTGCCGTCGAGCTTCGGCTCGCCGTGGCCGTCGACGTACATGACGAGGCGTTCTTGATTGCGTGCGAGGCGCATGAGCAGATTGGTCATGGTCTGCTCGTCGAGCGTGGTCAGATGCTCGCTGCGTTTACCGTACTCGATGACCAACTCTCCGTTGGCCCGCACATTCGCGGCTGCTGTTTGTTTAGGCTGCTCACGGGGGTCGACGAACGTAAGCGTGATGTCGGGTTTGATCAAGCGATAAGGTGCCAAGAACTCGTGCACCATCTGGCGTACATCGCCCAGCATGGGGTCCTGTGTGGTTGCGTAGGCGGTAATCGTGATCGGTCCGCTCATCTTTCGCAGCACGTTTTGAGTCGCCTGCGAGAGGGTGCTCCGCTTGTTCTGGCTAATGTCCCACTGCAGCTTGCTGTCCTTCAGCACGTAAACGACCATGAACGCAGCCGCCACCAGCAGCACGGCGAACAGCGTGTTCTGGACAAGGAGCTGCAGTTGCAGGCGGCGGTCGGTCTTCATGCCCGCAACCTGTCGGCGTTGAGGCGACGCACGGAAAGGAATAAGAACAACAGCGTCAAGACCAGGTAATAGGCCAAGTCGGAAACCGCCACGATGCCTTTTGAGAAATTCTCGAAATGGCGAATGAGCGAGAGCAGATGCAGAAGGCTTTGTGGATCACGGGTCGAAATGTTGATCAGCCACAGCACCAGCAGCACCGCGAAGGTGCCGATGGCGGCGACCAGCGGTTGCGCGGTCAAACAAGACAAGTACAAGCCCACCGCGGCAAAGGTCCCACACAGCAACAGCAGCCCAAGCGCGTTCGCTGCGACTAAGCCGAGGTCGAGGCGCCCGCCCAGATACAGCGAGAACGCCATGAGCAGAATCAAGCCGATTGCGAGCGTTAGGAAGACGAGCAGGGCGAGGAATTTACCCAGCACGATCTGCGCGACCGAAATGGGCGCGGAAATCAGAAACGGCAGTGTTTGCGAGCGCCGCTCTTCGGCAACCAGGCGCATCGAGAGCAGCGGCACGATCATGAGCAAGATGATGGTGGCCGTCCCGAACAATGGAGCGATCACGATCGCGGTGAGCCCTGGCGCGTTCGGCTGCATGGCGATTTGCGACTGCACCTCGAGGAAGGTCTGCAGCTGCGAAAGGAAGATCCAGGCAAAAACCAGTTGCAGGAAAGCGAGCACGACCCAAGCGAGCGGCGAAGCGAACATCAGCCGCAGCTCCTTCATCGCGATGGTGGCGATCATCGCAGCGCTTCCTCGGACGCCTTGCTGGCGCCGAGCGCATCGCTCTCGCGCTGCGTCAGCTGCACGAATACGTCCTCCAGCGTCGCCCGTTCTACCGCCAAGTGCGTGAGGCGCCAGTCGTGATCGACCGAAGCGCGCACCAGCGCGTCGGTCGGATCTTGACTCGCGCTGCGCTCGATCCGAAACGAGCCATCGTCGGCGTGAACAACGCTCGCCACGCCCGATATCGCGCTCAGTTTGTCGACGGCGGGCGGATTGCGGAACGCCACTTTCAACGCTGGCGTGCCGCGGTGGCGGCGCAGGTCGTCGATTGTGTCGTTGTAGACCATGCGTCCCCGATGCAGGATCTGCACGCGATCGCAGACCGCTTCGACCTCCGGCAGGATGTGCGTCGACAGGATCACGCTGTGGGAGTCGGACAGCTCGCGCACCAGCGCTCGGATCTCGCGGATCTGATTGGGGTCGAGCCCGACGGTCGGTTCGTCGAGGATGACAACGTCAGGCGTGTGAATGATGGCTTGCGCGATGCCGACGCGCTGCTGGTAGCCCTTCGATAAGGTGCCGATTACTCGATGGCCCATATCCATCAGCCCGCAGCGCCGTTTGGCGTTGGCCACCGTTTCGGCGAGCCGATCGCGTACGACTCGATGCAGCCGCGCGGCCAGCCGCAGGTATTCGTCGACCTTCAACTCCTTGTACAGCGGGGGTGCCTCGGGCAGGTAACCGAGCCTCGACTTCGCCGCGACCGGCCGATCCAACAGGTCGATGCCGCAGATGCTGATGCTTCCCTTGCTCGGGGCCAGATTACCGGTGAGCATTTGCATCGTGGTGGTTTTGCCTGCCCCGTTCGGCCCGAGCAAACCGAGCACTTCCCCGCGACGCAGTTCGAGGTCGAGATCGATTACCGCTTGTGTCGCGCCGAATGTGCGCGACAGTTCGCGCGCACGCAATGTGATGTCGGCCGGCCCGTCGAGGGCAACACGATCAGTTGTCATGTGAACGGATTGTGGGGCAGAGAACTTGCTTTGCGCGACCAGGACATCCCGTATCGCGGCAGCTGTGTAGAACCTTTCCCAAGCCGCGACGCTGAATCCCTGCAGTCGAGGAACTACCGGTCGAGGAATATGGAACTTCGGCTTGAGGCGCGGGGCAAATATACCTAAACTGGAACCAATGTTGAAGCCGCGCACCGCCCCGGGCCCGGCCTCGCGATGGCTCCGCGCTCCCCGATCCTCGCGCGATCAGGTAAGCTCGTCGAAACTCACCGAGGACGCCTTATGTCGCCTGACCTCAGAGCCCTGTTGCCCGTTGCCGTGCTGTCGCTTGCAGCCTGTGCACAGAATCCGGCAACGCATCCGATAGGTTTCCCCCCGCACAGCTTGACGGCCTCCGCGAACGACCTTCCCATCTCGCGGGTTGCCCAGCAATCCGATGAGGAAGAATCGCTCGAGGAGCGCGCCCGGCGGATCTTCGCCACGCAACCTCCGCCGGCCACGAATCTGCCGGATACCGCACTCAATCAGGAGCTGCTGTTCAAATTCCTGCTCTCTGAGATCGCAGCGCAGCGCGGCAATCCGCAATTGGCCGCGCAAGGGTTTCTGGAACTCGCCAAGAGCACGCATGACCCTCGTGTTGCACGCCGCGCCACCGAACTCGCCAGCTATGCGCGACTGCAGAATTCCGCGCTCGAGGCCGCGCGACTCTGGTACGACTTGGACAAGTCGAATCCGCAGGCACGCCAGACCTTGGTCGGCTTGCTGCTGTCAGGGAACAAACTGCAAGAAGCGAAACCCCATCTGAAGGCGATCATCGCCGCCGACGGCAACACCGGGCAGGGTTTGCTGCAGCTGCACAGCTTGCTGTCCAAGCATCCAGATAAGGCAGCGGTCTATGCCGTAGTCAAGGAGCTGGCCCAGGACTACAAGCAAATGCCGGAAGCGCATTTCGCCTTGGCACAGGCCGCATTTGCCGCTGGCAAGACGGATGTCGCGCTGGCGGAATCGGCGCAAGCGATGCGGTTGCGGCCCGACTGGGAGCTCGGTGCCCTGTTGCAGGCCCAGCTGCTTCAGCAAAGCGACTCGGCGCAGAAAGCGGCCGACTATCTGAAGGATTTTCTGCAAGCGCATCCCAACGCCAACGAAGCGCGTGCCAACTACGCGCGATTTCTGATTAACAACAAGCAGCTCAAAGAAGCCCGTGACCAGTACGTGCGTATGCAGGAGGCCGATCCGATCAATCCTGACATCGCCGTGACCACCGGCTTGCTTTCATTGCAGTTGAACGACTTCCAAGCAGCGGAAGCCCAGCTGAAGCGCGGGCTCGAGCTCAACTACCGTGATCCCGACACGTTGCGGTTTTACATCGGACAGATTTATGAGGAGCGCAAGCAGCCGGACGAGGCGATGAAATGGTATGCCCAGGTCAACGGCGGCGAGCAGTTGATCTCGGCGCGCGCTCGCTACGCTTTCCTCTTGGGCAGACAGAACAAGCTGGCCGAGGCGAGAACGTATCTTCATAACGTCGAAGTCAGCAGCGATGCGCAGCGCACGATGCTGATCCAGGCCGAAGCGCAGTTGTTGCGAGAGGCCAAGGCGTATCGCGATTCCTACGACTTGCTCGCAGGCGCGTTGGAGAAGCAGCCGGACAATACCGATCTGCTGTATGACGCTGCCCTCGCGGCGGAGAAACTCGATAAGCTCGACGTCGTAGAAAGCAATCTTCGCAAGGTCATCAAGCTCAAGCCCGACCATGCGCAAGCCTACAACGCTCTCGGCTATACGCTAGGCGATCGCACCGATCGTTATGCCGAAGCCAAGCAGTACGTAGAAAAGGCACTCGAGCTGTCGCCCGACGATCCCTTCATCCTCGACAGCGTGGGCTGGGTCTACTACAAGATGGGGAACCAAAAGGAAGCGCTGGACTATCTCGAGCGCGCATTCAAACGTAGGCCCGATCCCGAGATCGCGGCCCACCTCGGTGAAGTGATGTGGGCGAAGGGAATGCGAGCCGACGCCGAAACGATCTGGCGCGGGGCCTTGAAGGAGCATCCCGACAACGAGTTGTTGCAGGACACGGTCAAGCGCTTCCTGCCCTAGTCGTGCGACGTTTACGCGCGGCAGCCCTCGCCCTACTCGCTGTCGTTCTGGTTTCCTGCGCCGGGTTACGGCCTACGCGCGAAGGGCCGATCGTCGTTCCAGCAGACGTAGATCGTTTCGAGCTCAACGGCAGCATCAACCTACGCGTCCAACAAGAAAGTTTCCCCGGGCGCGTGCGCTGGGAGCACCAACCAGAATCCGACGAGCTGTGGTTCTACTCGCCCATCGGCACGACCGTCGCGCATTTGCGCCAGGACCCTTCCGGTGCGCTCCTAGTCACGAGTGAAGGCAAGGAGTATCGGGCGAAAGGGCTGCGGCAGCTGGCGTTTGATGTGCTGGGCTGGGACCTGCCGATCGAGGCACTTCCTTATTGGGTGCGTGGTCTGCCTTGGCCAAAGGCAGAGGAGACGGAGGTGCGGCGCGACGAGCAGGGTCGGCTCGAGGCGTTGCTGCAAGCAGGATGGCGCGTTGCCTACCTTGCCTGGGACGGAAGCGGCGTGCGCGGCTTACCCTCGAAGTTGGATGTGACGGGCGAGCGCCTGCGCATGCGCTTGGCGATCACGCGCTGGCAACTGCTCGGCAATACCCGCTAGCAGACCTCTGCTCGGACGTTTTTGGCGTGGACCGCCTGATTTGCCCAGCACCTGCCAAGCTCAACCTGTTTCTGCAGGTGATCGGGCGGCGCCCCGATGGCTATCATGAGTTGCAGACGCTGTTTCGCTTCCTCGATCTGGCCGACATCCTCACCTTTACTCTGCGGTCAGACGGCCTGTTGCGCCGAGCCCGGGATGTCGAGGGCGTGCCCCTTGAGCAAGATCTGACGCTACGAGCCGCGCGCCTGCTGCAAAGGTCGGCGCGTACGCACTGGGGCGCGGATATCGCGCTGGACAAGCGCCTTCCCATCGGCGGCGGGTTGGGTGGTGGCAGCTCGGATGCGGCGACTACCTTGATCGCCTTGAACCGACTGTGGGGGCTCGACTGGGCGCGGGATCGCCTGCAGGAAATCGCCCTGGAGCTGGGCGCCGACGTCCCGGTCTTCGTCTTCGGCCGCAGTGCTTTTGCCGAGGGCGTGGGGGAGCGCCTGCAGCCGGTCGTGCTGCCGCCCGCATGGTATGTCGTGTTGATACCTCCGGCGGCCGTATCCACTGCACGCGTCTTCGCCGACCCTGAATTGACACGAAATTCTGATCCCATCAAAATACGAGGCTTTTCTGCGGGGCCTGGTCGTAACGACCTGGAAGCCGTCACCTGTCGTTTGTTTCCGCAGGTCGCTCGACATCTCGAGTGGTTAAGGCGGTTTGGCGCAGCCGCGATGACTGGATCCGGAGGTTGCGTCTTCGCGGCCTTTGAGTCCGAAGCACAGGCGCAGGATGTGTTAGGGCAGCTGCCGTCGGATATGGCCGGGTTTTCTGCGCGTGGCGTGGACCGTCATCCTCTGCTGGATTGGCTGAGATAAGGGCGTCATGGGAATGGTTTTCGGGGCGCGATAGCGCACCATCGTTGGGGAGTCGCCAAGCTGGTTAAGGCACCGGATTTTGATTCCGGCATGCGTAGGTTCGAATCCTACCTCCCCAGTCCAAACTGATTGGGTGGTCAGCTCGGTAAGCGGATCACCTGCACCTGCGGTGCCGACCGTAGCGATTACCGAAGTGCTCGATCCTGCAGCGATATGGCTTACGACAGCTTGATGGTGTTTACGGGCAATGCGAATCCCAAGCTTGCCCAAGATGTCGTCCGACATCTCAACATCCACCTCGGCCGCGCCACCGTCGGTCGCTTCAGCGATGGTGAGGTGATGGTGGAACTGCTGGAGAACGTTCGCGGCAAGGACTGCTTCGTTCTCCAGTCGACTTGCACGCCGACCAACGACAGCCTGATGGAAGTGCTGCTGACGGTCGACGCCCTGCGTCGCTCGTCGGCCGGTCGCATCACGGCAGCGATTCCATATTTCGGCTACGCCCGGCAGGATCGCCGGCCGCGTTCCGCGCGGGTGGCCATCAGCGCAAAGGTCGTCGCGAATATGCTGCAGGCGGTCGGGGTCGATCGGCTGTTGGTGATGGACTTACACTCGGATCAGATCCAGGGCTTCTTCGATATTCCGGTGGACAACATCTATGCGGCGCCCATTCTGTTGGGCGACGTGTGGAAGCACGGGTATCAGAACCTGGTGGTGGTCTCCCCGGACGTCGGCGGCGTGGTGCGTGCGCGTGCTTTGGCGAAGCGTCTGGATTCGGACCTGGCCATCATCGACAAGCGTCGTCCTCGACCCAACGTGGCGACGGTCATGAACATCATCGGCGAGGTAAGAGGCCGCACCTGCGTGATCATGGATGACATGGTCGATACGGCGAACACATTGTGCGAAGCGGCCGCCGCGTTGAAGGAAAAGGGCGCAGAGCGCGTGCTGGCGTACTGTACCCATCCTGTGCTATCGGGTGCCGCGATGGAGCGTATTCAGAGCTCGGCGCTCGACGAGTTGGTTGTCACGGATACGATTCCGTTGAATGCCGCGGCGCGCAGTTGCCCGCGCATTCGTCAGCTGACGGTAGCCGAGCTGCTCGCGGAAACGATGCTGCGCATCAGTAATGAAGAGTCCGTTAGCTCGCTTTTCATGGAATGAGCGAGCTGCGGCGCATCGAGGTTTTGTAACCCGTCGCCTGGTCGCGGTCGACGGTCTTGATCGGAGGTCATATGGCAATCGAAGTGAACGCAACATCGCGTTCGACGCAAGGGAGAGGTGCGAGCCGCCGCCTGCGTCACGCGCAGAAAGTGCCGGGCATCGTGTACGGGGCTGGACAAGACCCGCAACCGATCGAACTGGACCACAAAGAGCTCGGGATGCACCTGAAGGCCGAGGCTTTTCATGCGTCTATTCTGACTCTCAATCTCGACGGTCAGAAGCAGCAGGTCTTGTTGCGCGACTACCAGATGCACCCTTGGCGGCAGGATGTGCTGCACGTCGACTTTCAGCGTGTCGCGCAAGATCGCAAGATTCACATGAAAGTACCTCTGCACTTCATCAACGCGGAAATGGCGCCGGGTGTGAAGACCGGCGGCGGGACCGTGAATCACGTGCTCGCGGAACTGGACGTCGCCTGCTTACCGGCTGATCTGCCGAACTACATCGAGGTGGACCTCGCCAATCTGCAAGTCGGGCACTCGATACATCTGTCCGAGCTGACCTTGCCCAAAGGAGTCGAGGCGGTGCGGCTGCGCGGTGGAGACGATCCGGTCGTTGTCACGATCTCGGTGCCTCGCGTCGAGGCGGCGGCGGAAGAAGCGCCTGCGGCAACTACGGCGGCGCCCATTGCTCCCGCACCGGCTCCAGAAAAGAAGGAAGAG
>Ga0070741_10005317_pt1 | contig 28708 bp, 22 predicted proteins | sample Coa_R1_4_FD_66440 | JGI IMG/M metagenome (GOLD analysis project Ga0070741, IMG submission 66440) | Surface soil microbial communities from Centralia Pennsylvania, which are recovering from an underground coalmine fire - Coalmine... | ecosystem: Environmental > Terrestrial > Soil > Unclassified ... | reverse complement strand
AGAAAATAGCGGCCTTGCGCGTCGGCATATTGATGTCCGCGCAAAGTATAGCCAGCATTGTCGTACGAACCGTTTGCATCGGCTTGCCAGAAATCCAGCCAGGCGCCGGGGATCGGTTGACAATTTTGATCGAGCACATAACCCACGACCAGAAGCCGCTTGCCGGGCATGCCTGCTTCGTACAGTGAATTTCGCTCGGGCGAACCGGATTTATAGTACGGGCCTTCTGTCTGCGATGACGTCAATCCGCTGTTGCACTCGGGCGCGGCAAGAATTATATTGTTTGCATCAAATAAATCGTTCTGATGTGTCTGCGACGGAATGGGAAGGATCTCTGTCGGAGTTGCCGCAGGCGGGGAGACATTTTTTGTCGGCGCGGCGCAGGCAGTGAGTAAAAGCAAAAAGATGAGATAAAGTTTTCGTTTCATGGTTGACTCCTTGAACAGAATCAAATGATCAGCGCCTCCCCTGCCCCTCTATGCGTGGCCGGTACGGGGGCGGAAAGATGCGGTTCTTTGTCTTGCATAATTGCCCGACCTCGTTTCAGCAGAATTTCTTACAATGTCCGACCTCCTCCCATGTGTATTCATCAATTGCTTGACATCATTCACAGCCTCATGATAAACTCTCATCGCAAGTTAATCTTACAGAAAGGAGGCGCGCTCCATGAACATCAACATCTATTTCACCACCCCGCTCGAAGTTTCGGGTTCTTTTTGTCCTTCTCGGAGTGCGCCTGTTGACCGAACGTAGGTCACGCTGTGTTTTCCTCTCAGCCACGGTTGCGCTCCGCACCGTGGCTTTTTTTATTGTCCGCCCTCATCTACAAAGGATTTTCCATGAACGCCATCACACCTCCATCTATCTATTTTGACTTTCGCAATGCTCTCACCAAAAATCGCCTGCTTGGCATCTGGCGCATGATGACAGACTTTCGCGTCTCGTACATCGGCGCGACGGCTGCGCTGGCCGTCTCCGCGCTTGCCAAGGCCTGCACATTCCTTCTGCTCGGCTATTTTGCCGACAAGGTTCTGACTCAACAAATTTATGTAGCCGGGACGCTGGATAAAACCCTGTTGCTGATCGGAGTTGGATTCGTCGCGCTGGCCGCTGTGGAAGGCCTCTTCTCGTATCTTTCGGGACGTTTAGCGGCCTACACCGCCGAGGGAATCACGCGGCGCCTGAGAGACTTCCTCTTCGATCACATCCAGCGATTGAGTTTTTCGTATCACAGCCAAACGCCGACCGGTGATCTGATCGAACGCGTGACCTCCGATGTGGACGCCCTGCGGCGTTTCTTCTCGGAGCAAGCCATCGGCATGGGACGCATCATCCTGCTCTTTGTCATCAACTGGACTGCGATATTGAATCTCAATGCAAAACTCGGATGGGCCTCTGTGATTGTTATTCCACTGATACTGGTCGTGTCGCTTTGGTTTTTCCAAAAAGTGACGAAGCGCTATGAAGAGTATCAAGCGCAGGAAGCGATTCTCTCCACCACTCTACAGGAGAATCTGACGGGCGTGCGTGTGGTCAAGGCCTTTGCGCGGCAGGATTATGAGAAAGGCAAATTTGAAAAAGATAACTGGAGCAAATTTCTAAAAGGACGTTTGCTCCTCGTCATGCACTCGCTCTTCTGGCCGCTCTCCGACATCGTGCTTGGATTTCAGATGTTGTTCGGCTTCATCCTTGCGGCGACGATGGCGATCCGCGGCGAAATCACGGTTGGCAATTACGTCACGTACGTTGGATTGGTCGTGTGGCTGATCTGGCCGATCCGCAACCTGGGACGTATGATCGTGCAGGCCTCGACGGGTCTGGTCTCGTATGGCCGTTTGATGGAAATCGTCAAGCAGACGCGTGAACCGCTCACGGATGGCCGCATCCAGCCTCAGGGTCCGGTGCGAGGCGAGATTGAATTCAAGGATGTGTCGTTTGTCTACGAAGACGGCAAACATGAAGTCTTGAAAAACGTCTCGTTTCACATCCAGCCGGGGCAGTCCATCGCCCTGCTCGGCTCGACCGGCTCGGGCAAGACATCGCTTGTCAATCTTCTGCCGCGCTTTCACGATTACACCAGCGGACAGGTTCTGCTGGACGGCGTGGAGTTGAAAGATTATCCGCGCAAATATTTGCGCGAACAGATTGGCATCGTGCAACAGGAGCCGTTCCTGTTCAGCCGCTCGATCCGCGAGAATATTTTGTACGGCGTTGGACGAAGCGTCTCGCAGGAAGAAATCGAAGCCGCCGCGAAGGCCGCCGCGATCCATGATGTAATTTTGTCTTTTCCCGACGGCTATAACACGCTGGTCGGAGAAAAAGGCGTGACGTTGAGCGGCGGACAGAAACAGCGCGTGACGATTGCGCGCACTCTGCTGAAGAACCCGCGCATCCTGATTTTGGATGACTCGACGTCATCGGTTGACACCGAGACCGAAGTGGAAATCCGCAAGGCGTTGAATGATCTGATGGAAAACCGCACGACCTTCATCATCGCGCACCGCATTCAGTCCGTGATGAAAGCCGATTTGATTTTGGTGCTCGACAAAGGCTCGGTCGTTCAAATGGGCCGGCATGAAGACCTGCTCGAAGACGAGAGCGGAATCTACCGGCGAATCTATGACATTCAGACGCGGATTGATGAAGAGCTGGAAACCGAAATGAAGAAGTATGAAGGATGATGTGCGAAGGATGAATTATGAAGGATGAAGGATGAATAAAAACGAGGAGAATGCAATGGAAAATGAGAAGCCGCAAGACCTGCGAGCGCGGACAAGCAATTTTGCCCTGCGGATTATCAAGCTATATATAAGCTTGCCGAAAACAACGGAAGGGCAAGTGATCGGAAAGCAGGTTTTGAGGTCTGGCACTTCAGTTGGAGCGCACTATCGCGAAGGACATCGTGCAAAGTCCGATGCCGACATCGTGAATAAGTTCGAGTCCGCTTTGCAAGAATTGGACGAGACCGATTATTGGCTGGAGTTGCTTGTAAAAAGCGGAATCATCCCCGCACAAAAAGTTGAGCCGCTTCGCAGGGAAACGAACGAATTGCTGGCGATCTTTACAACCATTGTGACAAAGATCAAGAAGAGATTGAACAAGAAATAGGGATGAAATCCCGAACAGGAATCTTTATTCATCCTTCATCACTCATCCTTTATCCTTTTCTTCCTTGTTCATGGAATGGAGAATTACCTATGTCAGAAGAATTTATCGAACTTGAAGAAGAAGAATACACATCGCAATTAACCGCGCCGGTATTCAAGCGCATTGTCGGACTGATGAAACCGCACTGGAAATGGGTCATCGGTTTCTTTGCCGCGATTGCCCTCACCTCCATCACGGATGCCTATCTCACCTTTATCAATAAAGGTTTTGTGGACAAAGGCATCAACATGAAGGATACCGCGGCGCTGATGCACCTGGCAACGCTGTACGGTTCCATCATCATCTTTCAGATGGCGACGGTCTTTTCGTTCGTCTATCTGGCCGGCGTGCTGGGCGAGCGCATTCAATACGACCTGCGCAAGATGATGTTCAATCACTTGCAGGAACTATCGCTCTCGTACTACGCGCAGAACGCGGTGGGACGTCTCATCGCGCGCGTGACCTCCGATACAGGCCGCGTGGCGGACCTGATGACCTGGGGTGTGGTGGACACGACCTGGGCGGCGATGAACATCATCACATCGGTGACCTTCATGGCGATCATCAACTGGAAACTGGCCATGATCGTTTTCACGAGCATCCCGATCATGATGTTGATCGCGGTGCAATTCCGAAAGAAGATTCTGGTGGAGTTCCGCAACAGCCGTCGCGCCAACTCGAAGATCACTGGCGCGTACAACGAAAACATTCAGGGCGTGCGCGTGGTCAAGGCGCTGGGACGCGAGGACGAGAATCTCAAAGAATTCCAATTGCTGACGACCAAGATGTACAACGCGTCGTATCGCGCCGCGTGGCTCTCGGCGCTCTTCCTCCCCACTGTCCAGATCATCGCCGCGGTCGCGCTCGGCGTGATCGTTTGGTACAGCGGCATTCAAATCCAGGTTGGGCTGATCACCATCGGCGGCATCAACGCCTTCGTCACGTATCTTACCTTTATGATGTGGCCGGTGCAGGATTTGGCGCGCGTCTATGCCGAGATGCAGCACTCCATCGCGTCGGCGGAGCGAATCTTCAAGTTGATTGACACCCCGCCCGAGGTCCACGATAGAAGCGACGCGGTGCCTGCCTCCACGTTGATGGGCGAGATCGAATTCGATCATGTGGATTTCTATTACGAGGACCGCAAGCCTGTTCTGACCGACTTCACGTTGAAGGTCAACGCGGGCGAAATGATCGCTCTGGTCGGACCGACCGGCGGCGGCAAGTCAACGATTGTGAATCTACTCTGCCGCTTTTACGAGCCGCGCTCGGGCGTGATCCGCATCAACGGACGCGACTACACCGAATACACGTTGGAGTCGATCCACTCGAAGATCGGCATCGTTTTGCAGACGCCGCATCTTTTCTCCGGGACGGTGCGCGAGAACATTCGCTATGGACGTTTGAACGCGAGCGACGACGAGATTGTGAACGCCGCCAAGATCGCGGGCGCACATGATTTCATCGTGACACTCGAAAAAGGCTACGACCAAAACGTGGGCGAAGGCGGCAACCTGCTCTCGGTTGGACAGAAACAGTTGATCTCGCTGGCGCGCGCTGTGCTGGCCAAACCTGAACTGTTCATCATGGACGAAGCGACTTCCTCGGTGGACACCTTGACCGAAGCGTTGATCCAGCGCGGCATGGAAGCCCTGATGAAGGGCCGCACATCGTTTGTGGTCGCGCATCGTTTGAGCACCATCCGCCGCGCCAACCGAATCATTGTCATTCAAGATGGCCGCATCGTTGAACAAGGCACGCACGCTGAACTGCTCAGAATGCGCGGACATTACTATAGACTGTACACGCAACAGTTCCGTCATGAGTTGGAAGTGCAGTATGGGATTGAGGAAGCCGTTGAGAAGGAAGAAACAGAAAGTGAAGCCGCGGTGGATTGATGATCTAGAGATTAGAAAATAGAGAGAAGTTGGCCGACAGATTCTGTCGGCCAACTTGTTTTCCAGTGTTTCGCTCATTACTCAGGAAGTTACAAGCCGCGTCCTTTACTTCAATTTTGGGGCGGATATGTTGCTATTCTATTGGCGTGAGTTCCAATAGCCCTCGACAAAGTAGGCTTCGTTTTCTCCGGGCCAAGGCGGCATAGTAATCGCGACTGCGGTCAGCGGAGCGTGTCCCGTTGAACGGAATTGAAAATGCGTTCCACGCGGTATCGTGATTGCCATGTTCGGCGATAAAGCTATGATTTCCTCGTGCTCATCAAGTTTTCGCCACATCTCCCCCTGCCCCGCCAGGAAATACCAAATCTCTTCGACTGTGTAATGCGCGATGGCAATTGAAGTTTTCCCCGGCGCGAGTTCAAAGTGCGCCATACTCCCGCCTTTCAGTGAAAGCAGGATTCGCACATCTGATCCATCCGGCGCGGTGACATCCGGCCTGGATGGAAGTAATTTGGTTTCAAACATGACTGCCTCGCTGCCGCACCGCTTCATAAACGATCAACGCTGTGGCGATTGAGACATTCAATGAATTGACTTTCCCGGCCATCGGAATTTTGACGCTTGCATCTGCATGACTCAACCAGAAATCGGTCAGGCCTTTGTCTTCGGTTCCCACCGCGACCGCCAGCGGGCCGCGCAAATCCTGACGCGTGTACTCGGCTGTGGCCTGTGGCGTCGCCGCCACAATGCGAATGCCGCGTTGACGCAAGAATTCAAAAGCCTGATGGTTGCTTATCTCAATAGTCTGCACACTGAACAACGCGCCGCGCGAAGCGCGGATTACATTTGGATTGTAAATGTCCACGCGCGGATCGCAGACCAGCAGAGCGTCCACGCCCGCCGCGTCGGCGGTCCGTAAAATCGCGCCGAGGTTGCCCGGTTTTTCAATTGACTCGGCTACGATACACAAAGGCGCCGCGCTTAATTTCAAATCAGCCAACGAAACTTTTGGAGTTGGAAAAACTCCCAGCCACCCATCCGGATTCTCCCGATAAGAAATCTTCTCGAATACGGCGCGGCTAACGGTGATAGTTTCAGCCGAAGAAAAATGTATTTGACGGCCGGCCAATTCCGGGGCGGTAAGGATCGTCTGCGGTTTGTGTCCGGCAGATAAAGCAAGATTGATTTCGTCATGTCCCTCGACCAGCATCAGTCCATCATGTTGTCGTTGCTTTTTGTCGTCGCGAAGTTTGACGAGGTGTTTGACGCGCGGGTTTTGGAGGCTGGTGATGTTCATAGGTTTTTATTTTACCTCGCGCGGGTCTGTTTTTTTTTGGTGTTGTTGTTGGGTGTATTCTTTTATGATATAGTGGCCACGCGATGTTTTGAACAGCGGAGAACCTGAACAATGACTGACATTTTTCATTATGATGATTTGACCTGGCCCGAAGTAGCAGACTTGCCGCGCGATGTGCCGTTGATACTGCCTCTCGGCTCTGGCTGGGACTTTCAGCGGCTTGCTGAACAATTATCGAATCCACCCCGCGTCGGACTTCTGCCCCATTTCCCGTTCGGTTGGCGCGGCAGTGGATTGGACCTGCCCGAGTCTGTTCTTGGCGCATACATTCAGAACCTCCTCTCAAGTCTGCGCGACGATGGTTTCACGCGTGTTTACGCGTTGACGCCGCAAGATACGATTCAATTGCCGGCTTCTGAATTTCAAATCTCACAATTTAACGCCAGCCAACATCGAATCGCCCCTCCCCTCCCGGCGGACAGCGAACGAGGCAAAGTGATCTTGATGCCCATCGGCCACACCGAGCAACACGGATTTCATCTACCGCTTTCCGTGGACACAGTGATCATCGAGGCGATTGCAAAAGGGACTGCGAGCACCGCGCCGTTACGCGCGCATACTCTGCCGGTCATGCCATACGGTGTCAGCACGCATCGCCCATCTTTTGCAGGGACGATGAACGCGGGCGGCCGCGCGTTCGAGGACTTCTGGCTGGCTGTCATTGACGCGCTCGTTGCGCGCGGCTTTGATCGTTTTTACCTGATGAGCGGACACGGCGGCAATACATCTTTTCTTGTGAACATTGTGAAGTATGCGGGCGAGCGCCATCGCCGTATCTTTTGCGCGACCGCGTTCCTGCACACATCCGGACCCATCGGCGCGGCGGCAATCGAGAAATATCGAACATCAAAGATCGGCGGTATGGGTCATGCCTGCGAACTGGAGACCGCCTACATGCTCCATTTGCGGCCAGATTTATGTCATATGGAGCGCGTTGTTGACGAAACCGATTTCGTCGCCACTCCATCCTATTACATGGACTGGATCGAGGGCGGCTCGCTCGTCGCAAACCCGCCCTGGGATGATGACACAAAGACCGGCGCGTACGGGGCAGGCAGTCATGCCACTGCGGAAAAAGGACGTTTATGGCTTGAGGCCGCTATCCGGGAAAAAGTCGCGCACGTCGAGGAGATCCATGAACAGCATGAGCGGCGCGAAGCGAGAAGAAAATCCGGCTATGGGTTATGGGGAAAGAATTAAAATACGTCAATTCAGGATCAGGAATCTCGTGTCATTCTGATGGAGCAAGGCGCTCAAAGAATCCCGCCGCAAATCAAGGCGAATTCTTCACATATTGATCGAAGAAATGCGCGGAGCGTTCCATGAAGGCAAGCCAGGCATCACCGTTGAAGGAATGGAACTCGCCGTCATACGCGAAGAGTTTGGCGTCTTTGCCTGCATCTTTGAACGCCTGATACAGTTTCTTCGACCACTCCGGCGGTGTGCCGGCCAGAGTCTTGCCGTCAGCGGTTCCATAGTTGATTTGAACAGGAGCCGTTACCAGGTCCAGATGAAAGATCGGGGAAACATCACGAAGCAAAGCGGCGTCCGTTGTCGCATCCATGTAAGCGCTGAGCAGACCAGGCGGCAAATCCAAAGGAAGGACATCGGATGAATTGCAACCAAGAAGTTGCTCGCCCGAAGCGATGTCGCCGATGCAACCCGGCCCCCAGCGCTCGATCAAGTCCGCGTTATCGGCACTGACTGTCGAATACAGGACCGCGGCCTTGACGCGCGAATCAATTTCAAGAACCTTCATTGTCACGCCGCCGCCCATGCTGTGTCCCCACATGCCGATACGATTCGGGTCGACCTGCGGGATGGATGGAATGGCATTCATCAGATTGACAACGTCAATGGCAAGCCCGGAATAAAAAAGACTCGGACCGATATCCGAACTGCCCCAACTGCGATAATCGGACGAGAGCGTGAGATAACCATGTTTGTTGAGGTACTCGGCGGCGCGGTCAGAGCCGTCACCGGGAAAATAATCGGCGCGGTTGAAGTAGCCATGATTCATCACGATGACCGGGAACGGCGCACGTCCTTCCACCGGGACTTGCATGATCCCGGTGATGGTCAGGTCATCGCTCGGATAAGCGATTAAATAGCGAGTATAAATGTCAGTCTTCTCAAGTTGATTCACGATCCTGATATCGCCGCTTTTGAATTTATGGCGACGAAGTCCGCCAATGGTGTATGGATAAAGCCATTGCTGAACAGTCGGCGTTGGCGAAGGAGTATGCGTGATAGTAGGCGACGGGACAGGCGTCCTTGTAGAATCCGGCGTGCTGGTCAAATTTGGAGTCGGGACGCCTGAACAGGAAGAAAGACTCGCTGCAATCAAAATGAGAGCCGTTATTATCTTGATTTTCATTACAGGCGATTATAAACACAACTCCTCGGATTGCCCGAGGAGTTTGGGTCGCACGATTTACGTTATGTCCTAAACAACGCCACATCCACTTCGGGTAAATTTTCGAAGGCGGGCTTTGCGAAATAAAAGCCTTGAAAGAGATTAATGCCGTGAGCCGCAAGCCATTCATATTCTTCGCCTGTTTCCACTCCTTCAGCCATGATTTCAATTCCCAATCTATCGCAAATCATGCTAATCCCCTGAAAGATGGTCTGCCGAACCTGGTTCTCGTGAATGTCCGCGATCAGGTTGCGGTCCAATTTAATGTAGCGGGGCTGGTATTCCACCAGCATCTTTAGGCCGGAGAAGCCGGAACCAAAATCGTCAATCGCGGTTTGAAAACCGAAATCCTTGTACATTTTGATGTTGGCGACCAGCTGATGATAATCAATAAATTTTTCAGATTCAGTGACTTCAAAAATAATATTCTCGGCCGGGAAGCCGCAGGCCAGCGATGCCTGCAAGGTGGCGCGGATATTCATGCCTGTTTTGTAAATAGCGCCCGGAAAAAGGTTGATGTTCAAACGCTTGTTTAGTTTTAGGGAATTTGCCAGGCGGATGGCTTTGTCGCGGCAGAGATGGTCAAAGCGATGCAAGTCGCCCGGGGCGACCTGCGCAAACACATCTTCTGACGGTTCTCCGCCTGGGCCTCTGACGAGGGCTTCGAACGAAATGATCTCGTGGGCTTTGGCATCCACAATGGGCTGGAAAGCAAAACTGAATTCAAAATCCTTTTCCCCCGCAATTCGAGACTCGGATATCGGCTGTCTGCTTTTGCGGTGCGTCATTGTAGGTGATCCATTTCAGCCTGCCTCCTCCCACACCGATAGATAGCCCCTGTCTATCGTCGGGATAATAGGCAACGCAAGATGTGATGGTTTTTTGCCGCGTCCACCCACAATCCTAACATCAGCGAAAAGTTCATCAAACCATATTAATGACCATTTTTGCGCCTGGCCGGATGAGAAATGGACTTCCGCGCCGGCAGATTCGGGATATCGCCATAACCTGCCAGATTTATGATTTTCGTCAATTGTCTCGCCTTACAAATCGCCCTATACTAAACGCGGGAAGGCATTTTTCAAACCTCGGGAGGGCACATGACAGAACCGCGCAAGAAAATCACGCTACCTTATCTTTTTGAGAAGGTCGCCAAGGGTGAACCGATCACCTGGCTGACCTGCTACGATTATCCGACAGCCTATTTGCAGGAACAGGCGGGTATCGAGATGATTTTAGTCGGTGACAGCCTCGGCATGACCATGCTCGGTTACGAGTCCACACTGCCGGTCACGATGGACGACATGATCCGCCACAGCCAGGCCGTGCGTCGCGGCGCGCCGACCGCTTTCGTCATCGGCGACATGCCTTACATGAGCTACCAGCCGAGCGTCGAAACCGCGATTCGAAACGCGGGCCGCTTCATGGCGGAAGCGGGAATGGACGCCATTAAATTAGAAGGAGGCGCGGCTATGGCCGACCGCATCAAAGGCATTGTTGACGCGGGCATCCCGGCCATTGGTCATCTCGGGCTGACGCCTCAATCCGTCTCCGCGTTGGGTGGATTCCGCGTTCAAGGAAAAGATGCCGCGCTGGCCAAACGCATCATTGACGACGCCAAAGCGCTTGAAAAAGCCGGAGCATTCATGATCCTGCTGGAAATGGTCCCGGATCGCATTTGCCAACTCGTCACCGAACGCGCTGAAAACTGCATCATTATGAGCCTTGGTTCCGGTCCGCATGCACACGGGCAGTTGCTGATCTACCACGATATGTTTGGGTTGTATCCGCGCTTCAAGCCGAAAATGGCGAAAGTCTTTGGGAATGCGGGCGAGGTCATTCTCAACGGCCTTAAGCGCTATCACGACGAGGTGATTGCAAAGCAGTTTCCTCAACCGGAGAACTGGTTCTCGATCAAAGACGAAGAGTACAACGAACTAAAGAAGATGTTGAAATAACTGGAGGAAAAATGGATAACAAATATCGGGAACTGCTTGCCATTCCGCATAATCGCCTCGACGCCATCAATGCGGTCTTGCTCGATGCGAATTCAAAAGTGATCAACGCATTTCTGGATGTCGTTGGCAAATACGGGACACCCGAAGAGATCAATCGCAAGCACATAGAGTCTCGCAAACTGGAAAACCTGCTCAAGAAGGTCGAAGCGAAAAACGCGGACTACGCCAAAGATTTGAAATGGTTAATGGACCAACGCGACAACGGCCGATTCATCTCCGTGGCGGATTACCGTCGCAAAGTCCTGGGCGAAGCGGCGAAGAAAGCCAGATTTGCAGATGATTATGCTGTCACATTGGAAGTCTCCGCTTTGCAATACTTTCCGTGGATTCGTGAAATGGCCGAATGCGCTATTCAAGACCAAACGCTCGTCCCGGGGCGATTCATCGCAGTCCGCAAAATGAAAGAGTCCGAAGCGGATGGCGACCTGCCCGCGATTGTCGCGGCGATGGACATCATCGGTGCGTCGTTCGTCGAAACACTGGACACGAAAGGTACGGACGGCTCGAACCCGCATCTTGGAGGACCTGAAACCATCACCGGCTACTTTGGCGGTATCGGCCAACCCAACGACCATGCGTTGATGTGGCTGGACGAGTTTTTGTATTACTACACAAACTACGGCGTTCAACATGTGCTCAATTTCAACGCGGGGACGATTCTGCTTGGCTTCCTGCTTTATCGCCTGGGCGTGAATATTCAGTTCAAGATTTCAGTCTTCTTTGGAAGCGATAATCCATATCACGCGCTGTGGATCATGATGGCCGCCAAACTTTTCAGCCGTGAGGACGGCACCACGCCGCTGATTGGATTCAATTGGTCGAATTCAATCAACAACGAGACGATGGAGCTGACCGCACAATTCAGAAAACAACTTGGCTTCGAGAACATGATTCGCTTTGAGCATCACATTACTGAGACATGGAAATCTATCGTGAAGCAGCCTTATGACCGCCGCGCTGAACTCATCCAAATTGCCGATCACGTTGCCAATATCGCGGCCAAGCACGAAGGCGGTGATGTGGACGTGGAAATGAAACTTGCTCATCAATCAGACATTCTGGATTATTTCCGCGAGAAAAAGGAGGTGATTGACTCCGGTGACTGGGATGCCCTGAAGAGAAACTTCATGGAGAAGGTGGCCGCCGCCAATCACACCGCGTGGGCGTTGACCGAGAAACACTTGAGCTTCATCGCGGCTCAGAATTTACACAAATAGCATCTGCTAAAAATCGAACAGGCCGCCGCGCTCTCGAAACGCGGCGACCTGTTGCGTTAGAAAAAGAAGACTACAAATCAACAGCCAGGCAAGTCAGGGTTTGTTCTACGCCGGGGATGGGCTGAATTTTCGAGGCCGTAATGGAACCTAGTTTGGCAACGTCGGGCGTTTCCACTTCGGCGACCGCATCATACGGACCAAAGGTCATGTGCGCCTCAATCACCCCATCCACTTTACGCAGGCTCTTGACCACATCTTTCACCTCCCCCGCGCGGATTTTAATCAAAACATAGGCTTTCATATCTGCTCCTTTTGGAATTATTTCTCGCTGGCGCGAAGGAAAATTGCCCAATAGACCGCGGCGACCAACCCTGCACCGCCGATGATATTGCCGATTGTCACGGGAAAAAGATTCCCAATGAAGAAGGCCTGCCATGTCAATTTTTCAAGGTGCGGTACTTTATCGGCCACAGCCTGCACAAATACCGGGTCGAACATCGTGATGAATAAGGCATATGAAATATAGTACATGTTTGCTATGCTGTGTTCAAACCCCGCGGCAACAAAGGCAGTGATGGGGAAGATGATCGCCAGGATTTTGTCCATCGTACTGCGCGCACTGTAGGTCATCCACACCGCCAAACACACAAGCGCGTTGCATAAAATTCCCAGTGCGATCGCCTGCGTAAAAGTAAGTTCGGATTTAGCGACCGCAGTCTTTAGAGCTACAATGCCAACCGCATTGGAGCCAAAAGTATATTGTTTTGTGAAGAACATCAGCGCCGCCGTTCCGATCGCGCCGACAAAGTTGCCGATGTAAACAATCACCCAGTTGCGTAACAGCGACCAGGCGCTTACTTTGCCACTTGCCCATGCCATCACGATTAGATTATTGCCAGTGAACAACTCCGCTCCGCCGACAATTACCAAGATCAATCCCAGACTGAATACAAATCCCGCCAGTAGCCGCGTCACACCATAGGGAAGACTGGTATTGAAAGCCACCGCCCCATCGGCTGAAGTCACAGTCATGCTTCCAGCGCTTACAGTTGTTGCAAAGATGGCGCCGAGAGCAATAAACGCGCCCGCCAGCACCGAAAGCATGAACATCTTCAAAAACGGCATTTCGGCCTTACGCACTCCAAGATATTCGGCGCGTGTTGCCATTTCCTGCGGTAACAATGCATCAAAACGGATTTCGCTCATAGACCACTCTACTTGTGATTAATTTCACTTACTGTCTAAGTATATCATACTTAGACAGAGAGGCTCAAACAGGATGACTGCGCCCAATCCACGCGACCAGGCCGGCGGTGGCAAGCGCAACAAGAATGATGGCGATTACTGCCCCTCCGGCTCCTGCGGGACCTGAAATTGGCGCGGCCGGAATCAGCGTTTCCTCAGCCGTAGAGGTTGCCGTGAAAACCGCGATCGCAGGCAGAGGCGTAGATGCAGGCGGTTCAACTGTGGATGTTTCGGTAGGCGGAATTGCCGTCGGTGTGTTGACTTGGGCGATCAGTAATTTATCTCCCGGATATATATCATTTGATGAAAGACCGTTCAGTTGTTTGATCTGAGCAATCGTGGTTCTATATTCAATTGCGATTTGCCACAGAGATTGTCCCTGTTGAACTTCATGATAGATATTTCCTTTTGCATCAGGGGTATTGACTATCACTGGCACAATAATTTCGCTGTCGCTTGCACTATATTGGGCCTCTACGCCAGGCGTATACGTCTGAGGAAGTCCGCTACTGGTTGGGCGCGCACAGTCAATGACATAGTAATACATGCCATCCTTCTCCGCTACACCAGCGCCAATTTCCTGCAGGTCAGCAGATAACATCGTATGCAAGTGGGGATCGTCACCCATCCAAGCGGAAACTGCGCCCGCCGGGGTCATTCCATAACCCATGACAACATTTTCAGAGCGAAATCCGCCGAGCGATAAATCACCTGCCAAAGGATAACCTGCCGCCAATAGTCGTTGTGTCACCGAGGAGCCATCCGGGCCGGTGTGCGTCCATGTCCCAATGGAAGCCATGTAATTTGCCTGCGCCTGGGCCGTGCCCATCAGAATAGAATTGATGGCATAGGGCGGTAATCCGCGCGAAGCGCGCAGGGAATTGACCGCGTCAACCAAATCATAAGCATTTTTAATGGGAACCGCCTCAACGGTCCATGCGGAGGCGCTTTTGTTCGGCGCAAAGGTCATAGCCAACAGGAAAAAAAGATAAGCCAACGTCCAGAACAATCGGTTGCACATATTCGAAAATTATAACGCTAAGGCAGGAAGTATAATGACCGCAAATGCCCACGAATCGTTACGAAATTCGCATATGTCAGCAGTGTGGATTACGATACCCGCTGGTTAAGAGTCATCCTTTTGGCGAACGTTGTCCGCATTGTTTGGGAGAGACCAAGGCAATTTTGGAATATTCGCTCGGACAGAACTCAGTCAACAACGACAGCCGATTTCCGAGTGACAAATATTTATCAGTTCTACTTGATAACATTCGTTCGGCTATGAACGTCGGCTCCATCCTTCGCTCTGCCGACGGATTTGAATTTCGTCACGCATATCTGTGTGGTATTACACCCACGCCGGAAAATGCGGGTGTGCAAAAGGCAGCATTGGGGGCAGAAGATTCTGTAACCTGGTCGGCGCACAAGGATGCGGTGAAATTAGTCAAGGGCTTGAAGGCTGAAGGCTGGAAGGTTTGGGTCTTGGAAAACACAGAAAAATCAAAGCCAATCGAAGACAAATTGGATATCGCGCAAGCGATGGTTCTCGTCGTAGGTAATGAGGTAACCGGAGTAGATCCGGGGATCCTGGAAGTGGCAGATGAGGTCGTTCACATCCCAATGCGTGGGCAAAAGCGTTCGTTCAATGTCGCGGTCGCATTCGCCGTCGCGGCGCAAATCATTCGGTCGCAGATTTAAGTGCATCTGCAATCAGTTCAACTGGATGTTTTGCAACTACACCAGTTCCCTGTTCGATCTGCATACGACACGCTGCGCCGGTTGATGAAACTATCGCGTCTTGATTTTCAAGATTCCGGATGTAGGGGAAAAGTTTTAACTCCCCTATCTTCATGGAAAGATCGTAATGTTCAGATTCATAACCAAATGTTCCCGCCATGCCGCAACATCCTGAATCAATTAGCTCTACATCATCGTAACCGCATCTGCGCAGCGCCTCGATGGTTGCTTTGACTCCATTGGGCAAACCATCGTTTGAGGGACTTTCCGCGCGCTGGTGGCAGTGAGGGTGTAGTTTTATTTTTTGTGTGTTTCTTTGTGGAGGGTTGTTTAGTGATTTATTGGCTACACGCAATTCATTAAAGACATCAGATCGAACGAGGAATTCTTCAAGCAACCATACATTCGAAACGCGTTTTGATACTTCACCCGCCCGCGATGGAAACAAATCAACGTAATCATTTTTGAGCGAATAAATCTCCGGCGGCTCAATGCCAACAATTGGCAGAGAGTCATAAGGGTCAATTCGATTCGACGCTTTCAGGACATTTTCGGCATGACGGCGCGCTGCATCCAAAAACCCCTTTGAAATCAATGCCGCTCCAGCGCTGATGACCGGCAGGACCTTCACATCAAAGCCAAGTCCATTCAATACATCAAATGCGGCTTGTTCAATGCCCGGCTCGACGTAATGAGTGAAAAGATCGCATAAAAAAATTACTTTCGCGCGCCCTCGATTGTTCGGCAGTGCCTGTTTGTTCGAAAATTTTGGAAATGGACGATGTGCTGTAATTCCTATGGCCTTTTCAGAAATGGACTTCGCAAACGAATTTTGCATAAAAAAATTAGCGACCGGCGCAACCGACCCAAGCAATCCTGCAACAACATGGAAGTATCCGAAAATATAATCGCGCAACGGACGGCGATGCGTTTTGTAATACTCTGCCTCAAACGCAGATTTAAGTTTCGCCATGTCTACGCCGCTGGGACATTCTGCTTTACAGCCCTTACAAGCAAGGCACAAATCAAGGGCCTGATAAACAGCATTTTCAATTTCAGATTTGTGACTTGCAATTTGGGCCGGTCGAGAAATCAGCGCCCTCAATAGATTTGCTCTGCCGCGCGTTGAGTGCATCTCCTCGCGCGTCGCCTGAAACGACGGACACATCACCCCCGTATCTTTCCTGCACACACCCTGACCGTTACATTGCTCGATAGCAGTGGCCAGTCCGCCGTTGCGCGAAAAATCCATTGCAGAAGACCATGCACGCGCATGGTAATTCTCATCGTAACGCAAATGGGTGTCCATTGGCGGAGCGTCGAACATCTTTTTCGGGTTGAGCAAATTATCAGGATCGGCGACCCGTTTCAGGGTCCGCATAGCTGCGATCACCTCATCACCATACGTTTTTCTTAACCATTCGCCGCGCGCGATTCCATCGCCATGTTCTGAGGCCATTGCGCCGCCCAATCGTAAAGTCAACGCAAGAGTTTGCTCGGCGATGTTCCGCAAAGAGCGAACACCCTCACGAGTCTTCAAATCCAAAATCGGGCGAATGTGCAAAGTACCGGCAGACGCGTGGGCGTAAATTCCGCCCTCGGTTTTATGCTCCGCCAAAATATGCTCAATCTCCCGCACAAAATCACCAAGTCGTTCAACAGGAATTGCGCAATCTTCTATGAACGCAACAGGCCGCGCAGATTGCGGCCGTGAATCCAAAATTCCCAGCCCGACTTTGCGAACATTCCAAACGCGCGCCTGCTCTTCTGCAGACTCGGCAATGACAACATCGCTTCGCAGATTTCGAACCGAGTCTTTCAAGACCTCGGGCCGGTCGCCGCTAAATTCAACGACCAACACCGCGGCAGGATCGCCCGTCACCCACCCCATCTGGCGCGCGTATTCCGGAACACCGCGCGCCAAACGAATAATCATTCGTGGTATCAACTCAATAGCAGATGGATTATATTTCAATAAATTGGGTACATCATCGCAGGCCTCAGAGGTGCTGGAATAAGATAGCATGCCCAAAACCGTATGCTTTGGTTTAGGAACAAGATTCACGGTTACGCGGCGCATTACGGCAAGCGTGCCTTCACTACCTGCCAATAGATGAGCCAGGTTAATCGAATCTGGCTTTACTGGCGGATAGTCACCGCCGGTCCATCGCGGTGGAATAGACGGCGACCACGGTAAAAGATAATTAAGACGATATCCTGCGGAATTACGCCAACTCTTCGGATAATTATGCTTGATCACTTCTGCATATTTCCTGCGAATTTCAATTGCAGACGAGCAGAGAGCAGCGAATAAATTGCCGCTGTTCGGTCTCTGCATCCTATCCGCTATTTTCTCCTCGCCCAGCCTTGCCAAACTTCCATCCGACAAAATCACATCTGCCGAGAGCAGATGATCTACAGCCATGCCATACAAGATCGAGTGCGCGCCGGTCGCGTTATTGGCGATGACCCCACCCATCGTAGCGCGTTCCGCGGAGGCGGGATCTGGGCCGAACTGCAGTCCATGTTTCGCGGCGGCCTGATTGAGATCTGAAAGGATAACTCCCGGCTCAACTATCGCGGTTCGGGATTCTGGGTTAATTTCAACAATATGATCCAGCCAACGTGAACAATCTAGGATTAATGCTTCGCCAATCGCTTGCCCCGCCAACGATGAACCCGATCCGCGCGGCAGGATTGGAACTTTGTATTTCGCGGCCAATTCCACTACGGCAATCAGGTCTTCTTGTATTTTCGGAATTGCGACACCCAAGGGTTCGATCTGATAAATTGAAGCATCAGTGCTGTACAGAATTCGCGAACCAAGGTCAAGACGAACATCGCCAGTAAAATGCTTCTTAAGTTCGTTGAGAAAATCAGGGGATAGTGACATAAGTCAATTCTAACGCAAAGACCCTGGAGTCCCGCGGGATTCCAGGGTCTGACCGATTACCAAAAACCGGTTACTGCTTATTTAACCTTTCCCTGACTTGCCACCGCCGCGGCTTTCTTTGCAACTTCTTCGGCATCTCCGAGGTAATAGTGCGTGAGCGGTTTCAGATCATCACTTAATTCGTAAATCAATGGAATACCCGTTGGAATATTCAGTTCAGGAATTTCGGCATCTGAGATGTCGTCAAGATATTTCACGAGGGCGCGAATACTGTTTCCATGCGCCGCAATCAACACGCGCCTGCCAGACTTAATTTCGGGGGCCAGCGTCGAATGCCAGTAAGGGAGGACGCGCGCCAGCGTCATCTTAAGCGATTCGGTGGCTGGCAACTTCTCGGGAGGCAAAGAAGCGTACCGTGGATCAAAGCGCGGATGGCGTTCATCGTTCCAATCCAAAGCGGGCGGCGGAACATCGTAACTGCGCCGCCAAATCTTCACTTGCGCCTCGCCGAATTTCTCAGCCATCTCAGACTTATTCAACCCCTGCAAAGCGCCATAATGCCTTTCGTTCAATTGCCAGGCGCGGACGACAGGAATCCATTCAAGATTCATTTCCTCCTGGATGATGTTCAACGTTTTGATAGCGCGCTTCAAAACCGAAGTGTAAGCAACGTCGAAAACATAACCGCCTTCGCGCAATAAGCGTCCGGCTTCGTGTGCCTCAGCGACGCCTTGCTCGGTAAGGCCAACATCTGTCCAGCCGGTAAAGCGGTTTTCAAGATTCCATGTGCTTTGTCCATGACGGACCAGAACGAGTTTGTACATTTCATTCTCCAAACTGCATGAACGAATTATAGCCCAAGTCACAGCCTCATAGTAAAATCAATCCATGCCCAATGACGATGTCACTCCCATCCGTCAGCAATATCTTGAGATCAAGCGCGAATACCCAAACACAATTCTATTTTTTCGCCTCGGCGATTTTTACGAAACCTTCGATGAAGATGCCGAGATTACCGCGCGCGAGCTCGATATTGTTTTGACTTCGCGTCCGGTTGGCAAAGGCGTGCGAGCGCCCCTGGCAGGGATTCCTTATCATGCCGTCGAAAATTATCTGGCGCGGCTGATTGAAAAGGGCTATCACGTCGCGATCTGCGAACAGGTCGGCGATCAACCGACCAGGGGAATTTTCCCGCGCAAAGTGGTGCGGGTGGTGACACCAGGAACAGTAGTCGAACCAGGACTTTTGCCCGGTGACGCGAACAACTATCTCGCTTCGGTCATTCTGGACGAGAAAACGGCTTCCGTTTCATACGCGGATATTACCACCGGAGAGTTCGCCGTCACCGAACTTCCCATCGAGGCTTTGCGCGCGGAATTGACGCGGCTTCATCCCGCTGAAATTATTCATCCGGACAATCAATCGCTTAACAATGGATTCCCGGGCCATTTCTCACCCTGGCCAGCGTGGAGATTCGAGCCGGGCAAGTGTGAAGAGACTCTGCGCTCACATTTCAATGCCTCCACGCTGGAGGGCTTTGGGCTGAAAGGGCACAGCCTCGCGGTCCGCGCGGCAGGCTCGATTGTGCAATATCTCAAAGAGACACAGCCCGACGCGCTCAATTTGCTGACGAGTTTACGCCTTTACAGCCTCAGCGAATTCATGACGTTGGACGCGTCCACGCGCCGCAACCTCGAATTAGACGAGACGCTGCGCGGTGAACGTAAAGGCTCATTGCTTGGCACACTCGATCAGACCATCACCCCGATGGGCAAACGGCTTATACATCAATGGGTCAGCCAACCCTTATTAGATGTGAAGAAAATCGAAATTCGACAAGATGGCGTCCAGCATTTCTTCGACGACGGAATGCAACGCGCCGAACTGCGCACCGCGCTCAAACCGCTTGCCGACCTTGAGCGCTTGACCAACCGCATACTTGCCGGTCTTGCCCAACCCAGAGATTTGGTTGCACTTCGGGATACCCTCGCGAGACTTCCGGATATTTTGAATATTGCGGCAAAAAAGAAATCCCCTGCCCTGCCGAGACTAGAACCAGCGATTGAGGAATTGGCCCTACTCCAAAATGCAATTGACGATGATCCTCCCGCTACACTGCAAAACATCGGGATCATTCGCCCCGGCTATTCACAGGAATTAGATTCGGTGATCGAGGCATCGAAGCACGCCCGAGATTGGATCGCAAATCTCGAATCGGTCGAACGTGAGAAGACAGGCATCAAGACGCTTAAAGTCGGCTACAACAAGGTGTTCGGCTATTACATCGAAATATCACGAGGCGCGGCAGAGAAGGCGCCGGAGCATTACATCCGCAAACAGACCCTGGTCAACGCGGAGCGTTTCATCACTCCGGAAATGAAGGAATACGAAACGCTCGTGCTCAACGCCGAAGAACGCATCCGCGAAATTGAAGTGCGACTATTCAAAGAAGTTTGCGCGACACTGGCAAAGTCGGCGCTCAAACTTTTGCAAACCGCGCGCGCCCTCGCTGAGTTGGATGTACTATCTGCTTTGGCGGAAGCCGCGGCCCTGGGGGGCTATGCCCGGCCCAAAGTCGAGGAGGGAAGCGGGCTTGAAATCCACGAGGGGCGACATCCTGTTGTTGAACAATCGCTAACGAGTGAACGATATGTTCCCAATGACGTCATCTTTGAAAAGGGCGAGATCATTCGAGTCATCACCGGACCAAATATGTCCGGCAAATCAACATATTTGCGGCAAACCGCATTAATCGTATTGATGGCGCAAATGGGATCGTTTGTGCCCGCGGCCGCGGCGAGGATTGGACTCGTGGATCGCATCTTCACTCGCATCGGCGCGCAAGATGAAATTCATTCAGGTCAATCCACCTTTATGGTCGAGATGATCGAAGCGGCTAACATCTTGCATCATGCCACCTCGCGCAGTTTGCTGATTCTGGATGAGATCGGGCGCGGCACTTCAACATACGATGGCCTTTCGATTGCATGGGGCATCATCGAATATATCCACAATCACCCGCACTTGCGCGCAAAAACTTTATTCGCAACGCACTATCACGAATTAACTCAACTCGCAGAGCTTCTGCCGGGCGTCCGCAATTACAACGTAGCAGTAACCGAAGCGGACAGCAAGGTTGTGTTTCTGCACAAGATCGTGCCGGGCGGCGCGGATAAATCATACGGCATCCACGTGGCGCAGTTGGCAGGACTGCCCGCGCCCGTGATTCAACGCGCCAATGAAATCATGAGCGAGTTGGAGAAGACATCGGGCCAGGCTGTGAACATCAATCCACACGCCGCGCAACAGGCCGCCCTGTTTCCCGAAACAAGCCCGTTGCTCGACGAGCTTAACGCAGTAGATGTAAACTCACTCTCGCCCATCGAGGCGTTGAACAAGCTATTCGAGTGGAAGAAGAAATATTTGAAACAGAGAGAGATATGAAAAAAATTCGCACTCCGACTCGGGACGAAGCAGGGGTTTTGATCGCCATGCTGGCCGTGATCTTTGGCGGCTGGGTACGGCTCTCCGCCCCGGCAATCGCAGGCTTCCCAATCAACGATGGTGGGTTGTTCTATGTGATGATGCGCGCCATTCAACAAAACGATTTTCAACTTCCGACCTTCGTTAAATACAACGGACTTGATATTCCATTTGCTTATCCGCCACTTGGACTTTATGCAGGCGCAGTTATCTCCTCACTCGTTCACGTTGACCTGATCAAAATTGTTCAGTGGCTCCCGGCGATTGTCCTGATCATGACCATCCCTGCATTTTATCTGCTTTCAAAAAGCATCCTTGCGTCAAACTTCACGGCAGGAATCGCAACTTTAATTTTTGCCCTCACCCCGCGCAGTATGACGTGGTCAATCATGGGCGGCGGAGTAACGCGCAGTTTCGGTTATCTTTTTCTTCTACTTACGCTTACGAATGTCTATCTGCTTTTCGTCAAGCGTGAAAAAAAATATTTGATCTTCTCTATCATCTTCAGCGCGCTCACAGTTTTATCTCATCCCGAAGCGGCTCTCCAAGCAGTCGGCCTTTGCTTGCTTTTTTGGATCTTCAAAGGCCGCGACAAGATCGGGACATTCAACGCGCTTTATGTTGGACTCGGGACATTGATTCTTTCAGCAATTTGGTGGCTTCCCGCGCTTCTCCGCTTCGGCCCGGACCCTTTGCTGGCCGCCGCACAAACAGGCCAGCATTCCGCCCTTGCTGTTCTCTACCCCATCTTCGCCGTTCTGACCGACGAACCACTGATGACGATTTCCGCCGTGCTTGCGATGCTTGGCCTTTTTATCCAGGCTGCAAAGAGAGAGTACCTTCTCCCTGCCTGGTATTTCCTCCCGTTCTTAGTCGAGCCGCGGAGTTCCCCTACATATGCTATGATACATATGTCCATGCTGGCCGGGGTTATGCTCACCGATGTAATATTCCCAGCCATGATGAATTTCGAGGCACAAAAAAGAAATGCGGACTATCAGCATACATTTCAAAGCCGTATTACCCAGGGGTTAATCGTCTTCATTGGATTCTATTTAATGGGAAGCGCGTTTTACTTCGATACACAAATCGCGAAAACCGCCGTTCCTCCGGCCCATCGCGAGGCCTTTGAGTGGATTTCCATTAACACGCCTGCCGACAGCCGCTTCCTCGCGCTAACGGTTGCGCCAAAGATTTTCTGTGACAGTATCTCTGAGTGGTTTCCGGCCCTCACAGACCGCATCAGCATAACAACGATACAAGGCAATGAATGGCTTCCCGCTCACCGATTCGCAAACGTCGCCGAGGAGCAGAGCGCATTCCAGGGCTGCCTGTATGCAGACCTCCCGCTCAGGTGCGTCGAGGATACAACGAGAAAGTTTGGCCTGCAATACGATTACATTTACATTGCGCAGCAAACCGCGTCCAATCAATTCTGCCAGGGAGGGTCCCTGGCACTGGCTCACATTGACAGATTCATTTTTGATCTAGGGCTGGACGAGAATTACAAATCCGTTTACTCGACAAACAGTGTCACCATCTTCTCGTTGAACCATTAGCGGCGGGTGGTCCTGTACAATTTCAAAATCATACCAACGCGGACAGTTGGCTTGTTTGAACGATGGGTTTCCTGTAAAATGAACCGAACATTTCAAGGAGATTTCAGCCATGGAAAAAAGCACAGGTGGTGAGCGGGGCAAAATCGAGTTGAGCATTGTTTTACCATGTCTGAACGAAGAGCGTACAGTTGGAAATTGCGTTGCACAAGCCAAATCTTTTTTGGCGAAATACAACATCCGCGGCGAGGTGATCGTCGCTGACAACGGAAGCACAGATCAATCAGCGAAAATTGCGCGAGCGAGAGGCGCGAGCATCATCCGTGTTTCGGAAAAAGGATATGGCAACGCTTTGCGCGGCGGCTTCAAGGCCGCACAAGGCAAATATCTGCTTATGGCCGATGCAGATGAAAGTTATGATTTGTCCAATCTAAATCCATTCATCGAAAAACTCCGGCAAGGCTATGATCTTGTTATGGGCAACCGCTTCAAGGGCGGAATCCAAAAAGGCGCTATGCCCTGGCATCATCGCTACATTGGAAACCCTGTGCTTTCATTCCTGGGCAGGCTTTTCTTTCATACACCCGTGCGCGATTTCCATTGCGGCATCCGTGCTTTCACAAAAAGAGCCATCCAAAAAATGGATTTACAATCCGGGGGCATGGAACTGGCAAGTGAGATCGTGATTAAGGCCTCGCTCATGGACATGAAAGTGTGCGAAGTGCCCACCACGCTTGCTCCGGATAAACGCGGCCGTCCGCCTCATCTGCGGAGTTTCCGCGACGGCTGGAGGCATTTACGCTTCCTGCTAATCTACAGCCCAGCCTGGCTCTTTCTTTATCCAGGGCTAATTCTTGTTCTTCTCGGCGGGCTACTCAGCTTGTTGCTCTTCTTCGGCCCTGTAAACATTGGATTTCGATATATTGATTTTCATACATTTATCGCGGCAGGATCGCTGATGTATATAGGGTTAAACATGCTCGCCTTTGCTGTGATTACACGAGTCTATGCGTTTTACAGCGGATTGCTACCTCGCTCCCCAAGGCTATTTTCTGTGTTCAAGTACATCAATCTCGAAAAAGGGTTGCTAGCTGGGTTTGTGTTAGTCGCTTCGGGCCTCTTACTGATGAGCAAAGCACTCCTGCTCTCATCAAACTTTGCGCAAATTGGCTTTGACAACAGTGTGCGATTGGTCTTTGGAGGCTCATTAGCACTGACCAGCGGAGCACAAATAATCTTTACAAGCTTCGTTTTAAGCACATTGGGTTTGAAATCTCCGCATACAACTTAGATTCTTCTTGATATTTTGTATTGGCCATAGATCTAATTTCAGGCTTAGCAGAGGTCTATATGACCACATTTGATTACGAAGGCATATGGAAAGGCGTTTGGGGCGATATGCAAAAGCATGGCCCTGTTCATCGGCATCACCGAAGAATTTTTTCTCGGATACTCGAACAAATTCCCAGCAAGGAAATTGAAACCATTGCAGATATTGGGTGCGGAGAGGGATCTAATCTATTCTTCCTTGTAAAACAATTTCCAAAAGCTAAACTCTATGGCTTTGATGTTTCAAAAACAGCGTTAGAGGTGGCTAAAAAAAACATAAACGCAGAGTTTTCTATCTTGGATATTCAAAAGGAAATCCCACAGGAAAAATTTGATCTTGTGTTCTGCTCTGATGTGGTGGAACACCTCGAAAACGACCTAGCGGCAATTAAAAACATTAGACAAGTTACTCGAAGATATGCCTTGATTGCCACTGTCCAAGGTAGGATGCGCCAAAATGAAAAATCTATCGGGCACGTGAGAAACTATGCTTATGGAGAACTAGAGCAAAAAATGAGAACGGCAGGACTGAAGATCATACAAATTGTCGAATGGGGATTCCCGTTCTATTCGCCGGTCTTTCGCGATGTGATCAGCATGCTTCCCGCTTCTGAAGAATTTAGTTACGGAAAATATAACGTGACAAAAAAGATCATTTCCCATATTCTTTATGGCCTGTTCCTATTGAACAGAAGCGACAAGGGAGACGTGATTTTCATATTGGCAAAAGTCTAAACACATCAAATGAAGATACTCACCATCAGCAATTACTATCCAAGCCATCTGGGGGGCATAGAAATTGTTGCCCAAAATTTAGTTTCACGATGGCGGGTTAATCATCAAGTTCATTGGATTGCCTGCGAGGTTGCATCACATCCATACAAACACGATCTAGATGACATCCCTTTGCCTGCGAATAATTTAGCAGAGGAGAGATTAGGCTTTCCATACCCCATACCTTCAAGAAAATCAATTCTTGAAATTTTCAGACAGGTTGAATGGTGCGATATCGTGCACATCCACGATTGCCTCTATTTTGCCAACCAAGTTGCATTTATTGCTTCGCGCTGGCATCGAAAGCCATTAATCGTAACACAACACGCCGCATTGGCATCATATTCTGAAACTTATAAACGAACTTTACAAAGACTGGCCTACTGTACAATAGGTAGGATTGTCCTGCAGAACGCCGAACAGGTTGTTTTTATTAGCTCACGTGTAAAGAACTGGTTTGAGAGCTGGATGCAATTTAAGCGCCAACCGACGTTCATCCCAAACGGAGTTGATCGCAACCTTTTTTATCCACCGACAACTGAAGAGCGACGCGCAATCCGTTCTCAACTTCAACTTGATAACGAGGAGCCAGTACTACTCTTTGTTGGGCGTTTTATGCAGAACAAAGGCATCAATCTTATACACGAGATTGCACGGGCGCGTCCAAACTACCACTGGCTGATATTGGGCAGCGGTGAAATTAACCCGCACAAGTGGAATTTACCAAATGTCGACATTATTTCATTCAGGCCACAGTCCCAACTTCGAGCCTATTACATCGCCGCGGACATGTTCGTCTTACCATCGGTAGGTGAAGGATTCCCGTTGTCAGTACAGGAGGCGCTTTCGTGCGGCGTGCCCACCGCAGTATCGGAAGAAACCGCATCGGCTTTGAGGGATGCGCCGCTAATTAGTCTTGACACTTCATCAATATCAAAAACGCTGATGAAATTAGATAATGCATTGGAAAGGCCAGATTTTTTAAACGCACTCAGCATCAAATCAAAGACATATGCAGAAAGGTGGGATTGGAACGCCATAGTTCACAAATATGAAGAAAACTTCACCAATTTGATAAATATGCACCCAACTCCAAAGGCTAACATATGACAAAACACGCAAAGAAACTGGCTGTGAGCATATTCGTGGTTGCCTGGTTAATTATTTCAATCATAATGTTCGGCATAGCTAACCGTGTAAGTTATATCCAGATCTTCTTTCCGAACTGGCCAATCTTTGCTCAAAAATTATCGCAAATATCTTTCCTTAGCTATTTGACTAACTTGTTTATCTCCTTTGTGGGAACGGGTTTGTTCACAATTACCTGCACGGGGCTCGGTCTCATTACGTTGAAGAGGTTGAAAACACCATCTGTGTCAGATTTAGCATTTACAGTGACCGCCTTTATAACCGGCGAAATCCTTTTTTCCATTTTTCTTCTCTCTGTAATAAGTAAATCTATACTAACGCCAACCATAACTTCCACAACAATGGTCATTGGCTTCATAGCAAGTATGCCAGCACTGTGGAATTTTTTTCAAGACATCCGTTCTCGCGACGAACTTAGCCGGACAAATAGTCGCCAAAAGCCGATCCCACAGTGGATAGTCGTCATCTTGGTCTTAAGCCTAATGCTTTCCTCCGCAAGACTTGGATATGATGCAGTATCAGACTATTTTTCACAGGCAAAACTTATGGCAGTTTCCGGGGAGGCCACTTCCTTCTTCCCGGGAAACTACATGATCGTCAGCTCACTTCACCTCGATATTTTGTTTACTGCACTAATCCAATTATTTGGAGATGAAGCTGCCAGAATGTTTCCGTGGATAAATGGCGTGGCAGTCCTCTTAATGGGATATGCGTTGGCGGGAGAAGCGGGACTGTCGTCTCGCGCACGAGCATACTACTTAATTTTGCTGATGACATCCACAGCGTTTACAGACTTGCTTGGCGACGGAAAGGTAGAACTTATAAGCACAGCTCCCATTATTGCAGCCATGTATTGGATGGCACTTAGCGCAAAATTACCCAGCAAAGGCAATTTTTTACTAATTGGATTTCTAACAGGCTTTGCTATTATCTCTCGGTTATATAATATCTTTTTGGTCAGTTTGTTTACGAGCTTATTTATTATTTTGTGGTTGATAGGGGAAAGATCAAATATGATAGGAGATACAACAACAAAGAAGTTAACAAAACTTGCGCAATTCGTGTTTTGGATGGCGCCTACACTATTGTTGTTGGGAGGATTCCATCTCTTGCAAAACTGGATTTGGCTGGATGACCCACTTGCTCCGCTAAAATTTGCCCCAAAACTCAAAGCCGGCAATTGGCAATGGCAATTTAATCCGGCATTACTAAATTCATTCCGCCTCTTATATCCGTTGACGTCAACATTTCTCAATAATCCACAGAGTTTAGGAAGCATTTCTCCACTCTTTATTGGATTCCTTCCTTTTTTGGCGATAAAAGATATTCGTACAAAAATTCAGCTTTCAAGATACGCAAACTTTTTACTTATAGCAGGCATTTGCACTTTGATATTGTGGCTTATATTCTTTTATACAGTCGTCGAAATTCGTTACGTTTTCTTTATATGGATGCTTTTATTCTTGCCCGCCTCACAGTTGATAGAGCACTCAATAGATTATACCCCTGAAATAATCACTTTACTTATACAAATAATGCTTACGGCAACATTTACATATCTATCTATTAGGATCATTGCCATTTCCATAGAAACCTATTCGCCGATCGATGTTGCCGGCGATGCACACTGTGGCGACATAGACTTCTGCACATTTCTAGATTCCGTGAATCACACTGCCGCGCCCGGCGACCGCGTGTTTGTACTCAACGCATATCGTTACTACCTGCGCAACGATCTTTTTGTCTGTTCGTCACGTTCAAACGAATATCCAGCTCTTCAGGTTCTTGCACAAAAAAACTCGCCGGACTTCTGGATAGAAATTTATCGCCAGGGTTTCCGTTTTATTACCTACGAAAAGAATTTCGCAGTATTTCATTCTCGCTTTGGGACGATACCGGATCCTCGACTTGCCCCATCATGGCTAAAAATCAGTATCATTTCACCTGCGACTGATAAGAATAACACCGCCTATCGAATCGATGCAGTCGATCCTCCAATTCGACCAAAAATCTCATGTAAGCAATATCGGGCGGGAATCTGGCAACTAACTTCCTCGCCCACTTCACAACCTTAATTGAACAGGCAGTTCTTGCAATAATAAGACTGCTCCCGACTGTTGAGGCCGGGAGCGGACAAGCAGATTACACTTTTTACTTCATTTCGGGTGCAGGCGCTTTCGATCTGACCACTGCCCACGCCAGCACCCCAATCAGGACTATAGCCACGCCCCAGACGATATACAGAGTTGTACCTGTTGCGCCTGCATACTGAACGATGATCGGCGCAATGATCACCGAGACCAGATTCACAACTTTGATCATCGGGTTCAGCGCGGGACCAGCCGTATCCTTGAATGGATCGCCGACTGTATCGCCGACCACGCCGGCTTTGTGGCGTTCCGATCCTTTTCCTAGATTCTTTGCCGGATTCCTGGGCTCATCTTCGATTAATTTCTTGGCATTATCCCACGCGCCGCCGGAGTTATTCA
>Ga0070741_10005316_pt1 | contig 28709 bp, 30 predicted proteins | sample Coa_R1_4_FD_66440 | JGI IMG/M metagenome (GOLD analysis project Ga0070741, IMG submission 66440) | Surface soil microbial communities from Centralia Pennsylvania, which are recovering from an underground coalmine fire - Coalmine... | ecosystem: Environmental > Terrestrial > Soil > Unclassified ... | reverse complement strand
CGCCCGTTGGGAGAGGGGCTGGGGGTGAGGAATGATTTTCGGATCAGTCAACATGAACTCCGTTCACCACCAACCATGAGACTCTCCCCTCGCCCGTTGGGAGAGGGGCTGGGGGTGAGGGGTTATTTTCGATTCAGCGTGACGAATTTATTCGTCCGCGCGCGTCGAGGAAGCGAATGAATTGATGACGACCGCTTCCGCCGCGCGTACGATTTTCTCGGCGCGTTTTGCGTACGTAAATTCTGCCGCACGCGTGTGCGCGCGTTCCGCCAACGGCTGCGCGTCCGCGCGCATTGCCTGTTGCAGCGCGTGCGCGAGCGCCGCCGCATCGCCGCGCGGAAAATACAACGCGCCGTCGTCCAAAATTTCGCGCAGCGACGCGCGGTCCACGCACACAATCGGACGCGCCATCGCCATATATTCAAACATTTTCAGCGGCGACGCGGTCGCATCCGTCACCGTATCGGGAATCACCAGCGCGTCGGCGGCGGCAAGATACTGCGCGGTCGCGTCCGGCGATTGGCGTCCGACAAATTGGACGCGCGCGGCAATCTCCAATTCGCGCGCGAGATGCTGCAATTCGCGCACCTCCAACTCGCGTCCGCCGACCAGCACGAGTTGTGCGCGGGAATCGTTCCATTCTCTGAACGCGCGCAGCAATACATCCACACCGCGATACTTGAACGTCATGCCCGCGTAGGTTACGATGGGCGCGTCCGGCGGCAAATCGAGCGCGCGGCGCGCTTGCATCTTGGCGCGCGGAAAATAGACCGCCTCATCGTACGCGTCGGGAATGACGAATACGCGCGCGGCGGGCTGCCAACCTGCCGCGATGATTTGCTGACGAAACGTTTCGGTGAGCGAAACGATGCCGCGTGCGCCGCGCAGCGCCACGTCGTCCGCGCGCTGCACCCATTTCCGCAACCGCGCGCTTTTCGTCTGTCCCGGATGCTGCGATTCTAAATCATGCACTTCGTACAAGACAGGCAGCTGCGCCTGCGCAAAACGATACGCGCACACAATATCGCGCGTGTAAATCAAATCCGGCGTCCGCGCGCGAATTTTTCCGATGGCGCGTTGGGCATACACCGAACGCTCGACGTACGAGTACCACGCGTTCTTGTATACGCGCGTCAATTTATTGACCGGCACACGCGCCAAACGGACTGCCGCAAAAGGGGGGGGGGCTTCCGCGCCAAAACGCGGCACAATCACCTGCAAGCGTTCGCCCAACAGATTGGACAATTCGCGCAGGGTGTGGAACGTTTGAATCGAATTCGCGGACTGCAAATCGAGCGGCGAATAAGCGACATAACAGAGACGCATCGAGTATGATAATTCTGTAGTGGGGTCGTGCGATAGTTTCGTCGTGCGACATGCGATGGACTGTTGCGCAATGGCACGATCGCACGATTGCACTATTTCACCGCCAGCGCCGCGAATCCGACCGCCACATCCGATGATTGTTTGGCGTCGAACGCGCGGAACAAGATAGACATTGGAAATTTGACCACTGCGCGCGCCAACGCGCGCCCCGCGCGACTGCTGCCGAACGCGTGCGATACAACATCGTTCACGACGGCAATATAATTTCCGCCCGACACGATTTCAACACGCGCAAAATCGCGGAGCAGATGGCGATACCCTTCTTGCGTAAAGCGAAAATAATCGTGCGGCGACGCGTGATATGGATGATAAAACGGCGCGTAACTGAAAAAGACGCCGCCGCGTTTCAACACGCGCGCCACCTGCTCGACCGCGCGCAGCGGGTCATACAAATGCTCCAGCACCGAAACCATCATCACGCCGTCGAGCGACGCGTCCGCTATCGGCAGCGCGTGCGCGTCGGCGACGAGCATGACATTGGCGCCGGGTTCCACGTCCAGACCAAAATAGCCGCGCTGCTGCGCCAATTGCGCGTATTTGTTCGCCAGCGCGTATTGCCCCGCGCGCCGATTTTTTTCGACCACACTGCCCGCGCCAATGTCGAGCACACGCGCGTCGGGTTTGGCAAGCAGCGCGTCAAGCGTCTGGATCAACAACCGCTGCGGGTCAGGAGAACGAAGTTTCATCCGAATCGTCGAACGCGCGAACGTCTTAACGTTCCGCTGTTTGATACCATTCCAGCGTTCGTTTCAAACCTTCGCGCACGTCCACCGTCGGTTCATAGCCCAACAATTCGCGCGCGCGTGAAATATCGGCGTGCGAATGCAGCACATCGCCCGCGCGCGGCGGACCAAATTGAGTGGGCAAACTCTGCCGCGTCAATTCGTTCAACATCGCGATAATTTGATTCAGCGTCGTGCGCGCGCCGCCCGCGACATTGATGACCGCCGCGCCGTCCACCTCACTCGCCGCCGCCAGCAAATTCGCGCGCACCACATTTTCAATGTACGTAAAATCGCGCGATTGCTCGCCATCGCCATACACGGGATAGGGGACGCCGCGCAGCGCGCAGCGGACAAATTTCGCCAGCGCGCCCGCGTATTGCGATGTCGGATCTTGGCGCGGACCAAAGACATTGAAATAGCGCAGACAAATCGTCGAGAGCCCGTACAGATTGGCAAAGACGCGCGCGTAATATTCGCCCGCCAATTTCGTCACGGCGTACGGCGAAAGCGGCGCGGGTTCAAACGTTTCGACTTTCGGGAGCGCAGGGGAATTGCCATACACCGACGAGCTGCTCGCCATCACAACGCGTTTCACTTGATTGTCACGCGCCGCAATCAACACATTCAGCGTGCCCGTCAAATTCGCGTCATGCGACGCGCGCGGATTTTGAATCGAACGCGGCACCGAAGGCAGCGCGGCTTGATGGAAAATCACCTCCGTGTCGCGCGCCGCTTGCTGCATCGTTTCCAAATCGGCAATGTCACCGTGAATCCATTCGATGTCGCCGCGCACCGCCGCGAGATTCTCCAAATGCCCCGTCGCCAGATTGTCCAAGACGCGCACTTGCTCGCCGCGCGCGACCAACGCTTCCGCCAAATGCGAACCGATAAAGCCCGCGCCGCCCGTCACCAAAATCTTCATGTCCTCACCGTCGCGGTAGAATGCAAAATGCGCGCGTACAATTCCTCATGCCGCGCGGTCAAGGTATCCTCGTCAAAACGTTTCAAGGTTTCAAATCCATTGTGAATCAAACGCGCGCGCAGCGCGTCGTCACGCAGCACTCGCGCAATCGCGTCCGCCAACGCGCGCGGATTGTCGCGCGGCACCAGCAGACCATTTTCCTCATGGTGTACCACTTCGTCCACGACGGGAATGTCCGACGCGACAACCGGACAGCCTGCCACCATCGCTTCGAGCGGCGGCAGACCGAACCCTTCGTAACGCGTCGGCAGCACCGAAACGTCCGCCGAATTGTACAAACGCACCTTGTCCTCTTCGCTCACGCGCTCGATGATTTTCAAATGGTCTTGCGTACCTTCTTGACGCGCAATTTCTTCTAACGCGCGACGATGAATCGGACTGTGTCCGACAAACAAAAAGGTCGCGTGCGGAAAGTGTTCCAACACAAAGGGCATCGCGTGCGCCAACACGTCAAAGCCCTTGCGATATTTGAATTGACCGACGAACAAAATCACGGGGCGCGCAAATTCTTCGCGATAGGTTTCGCCGCGCAAACTCGCAATAAACGGCACATCCACCCACAGCGGAATCATTTCGCTTTCAATGCGCAGTTTCGCCCAGATGCCGCGCTCGTGTTCGGAACACGCAATCACCGCGTTCGCGTGATGCACGGGATAATGCATCAAATAATTTTCGACGTGGCGTTTGACGCGTCCATCGCGCGCCGTGCGATTGACGATTTCGCGGCGTGACCAAATGATGTTGTGGTACAGCGGTTCCGTATCGAGCGGATAATCGCGATTGCGCGAAAGGTATTGGTCGTGCAGCGGTCCAATCGGCGTGACGACGTACGGGATATTTTCGCGCCGCGCATAGTACGCCGCTTGAAACGCGAATTGATCGCGCAAATGTTGAATGTGAATCACATCGGGGCGGGGTCCGCGCGTCAGCGCATTCCAAAATTCACGCGTGAGCCAACCGCTCGGTTCGATGCGTTCGACCTCCACGCCGTCAATATTTTCGCGGCGCGTATTCAGCGCCTCTGATTTCGCGTCATAGTACGTGAACGCGCGCACACGATGCCCGCGCCGCACCAACGCTTTTGCCAGTAAAACTTCGGGCCAGTTGCGAAATTGGCGCGTGATGCCGCCGGTGGTAACAATCAGGATGCGCATAATTGCGAAGAGCAAAGGGCAGAGGGCGGTTACGTATTTTCCCCCAAAATTGTTTTGTACGCTTCCAATACACGTTCGGTTACCGCGTCCCACGTAAATAATTTCAGCACGCGCTCGCGTCCGCATTGCCCAAAACGCGCGCGCAAATTGGCATCGTCGAGCAATCGTCCAATTTTTTCGGCAAAATCCAACGCATTTTCGGGCTCGGCGAGAAAACCGGTTTCGCCGTCCGCAATCACTTCGGGAATGCCGCCAAAACGCGAACCGACGACAGGACGCGCGCACGCCATCGCCTCGGCGGACATGATGCTGAACGTTTCGTTGGCGTAACTGCCGAGAGCGACGACATCGGCGAGCGCGTAATACGACGCCAGCGCGTCGGCGGAAATATAACCCAAAAAAAGGACGCGGTCCGCAACGCCTTGCTCGTGCGCGCGCTGTTCCAACACCGCGCGATATTCGCCCTCACCCGCGAGGAGTAATCGCACGTTGCGCGTTTTGGCGAGCTGCGCCGTTGCATCAATCAAATACTGCACGCCTTTCCAACGCACCAAGCGCCCCGCGTAAAAAAGCGTTTGCGCGTCGCCCGCGAGTTTATGACGCAGTGCGTCATCGGGCGCGTGCGGGAAAAATTGCTGCGGGTCAATCCCGTTGTACACCACGCGCGGCGTGATGCCGTAATGGGCGCGCACCTGTGCGGCATTGAACGCAGAACACGAAACGGCAATGTCGCTCGCGTTCACCAAGCGGCGGTCACCCGGAAAAAAATCGGTGCCGTGACAACCAAACACAATCCTGCTGCCGGACTTGCGTTTGAACCACGCGGCGGCGGGCAAATCGTACGGTTTTTGAATGTGCGCAATGTCAAAGCGTTCGCGTTCCATGAACGCGCGCGCGTTCAACCCAAAGGTTAAACGTTCCGCCAGCTTGGTCCACGTGTATTGTTTCGCCAGTCCCGGCACGCGGCGCAGTGCTGTGCGCGACGTGTAAGGAAATGTCACTACGCGCACCTTGTCGTACACGCGGCGAATGCTGCCTTCTCCGCCAACAATCGTTGTGTCAATGCCGCGCTGCGCCAAACCACGCGCCACGTGCCACACAAAACTTTCGACGCCGCCGTACTGCGTCGTCGTCGTGAGATTGTACAACGCGATTTTCATTTATAGCCCACACCGACCAACGTATTGCCAATCAGCGGCAAGCCCGGCAGCGGCGCGCGAAAATGCAATTTACGCGACGAAAGCCAGCGCAGCGGTTTGAACCCTGCGCGCACGCGCACCCGCCGAAATCCCGCGCGCACGAAAACATCGCGCAGCGTTCGCGGATTAAACAACGTCTGGTGCGTCGCGTCGGCGTCGCCCGACCACACCTTGCCGAGCAGCGGATAATACGCGCGGCGCGCATCCCACAAATTCGGCGTCGTCAGCGCGACCGCGCCCCCCCCCCTCAACACGCGCCAACATTCGCGCAGTGTAAATTCGGGCGACGCGACATGTTCAATCACTTCGCTCAACAAAATCACGTCGAACGAATTTGCGACAAACGGCAGCGCGACATCCGAATCGCACTGCACCAGTCGCGCGTCGGGAAGCAGCTGCCGCGCTTGCCGCAGCGGATATTCTATCAAGTCCGTGCCAAAGGGAATAAACCCGCCTTGTTTCAGATAACGCAGCGCGGGACCCGCGCCGCAGCCCGCGTCGAGAATGCGCGCATCGGGCGCAATGTTCGCGATGTGTTGCAGCAAACGCCCGTATTGAAACGCGACTTTGTCGTCAGATTTATTCAGTTGGTTCTGAAAATATTTTTCGTCGTACGACAATCTTTTTTGGCATTCAAGGAAACAGGGGCGCCTGTCTACCGGATTCCCTGTCTACCTGACTCGAAAATAACCCCTCACCCCCAACCCCTCTCCCAAAGGGCGCGGGGAGATTTTCATCCTTGGTGGTGAACGGAGTTCATGTTGACTGATTCCCTGTCTACCCGATTCGCTGTTTACTTGATTGTTCACAACCATCGCAAAATCACGTCTTTGTACGGCAGTTTCAATGTCCGCAGGCGTTCTTTTTCTTGCGCGTCGAATCCGCCCAAAAGTTTGAACAGCAACACGAACAAAAAGGCAAACAGAATCGTCGCGAGCGTCAACCACCACCACTCCCCATCGCGCGCGAGAAACATCGGCAGCGCGGCGAGCAGCGCGGCGGCGCTCACACGTCCAAGAAATGCAAAGGGAAAACGAATCGCGTAATGCCGCATCGTATAGCCGGTGGCATACACGCGCGCGAGAAAACGCGGCGCGCCCATTGCCACCGCCGCGCCGACCGCGCCCAATGGCGGAACAAGCGCGAGCAGCAGTGGAATAATCAACAGCGAAATCAAACGCGACCACAAGACCGCGCGTGATTCTTGAAACACAATCAACATGGATTGCGGAATGCTGGTCAGCGTTTCGCCAAACAAAAAGAAAACCAACAGCATGGCGACGACCGCCGAAGTCTCGTACGTTTCCGTAAACAAAAACGGAATCAGTCGCGGCGCGAGTAGAATCATGGCGACACCGCACGGCACGAGCGTAAACACAAAAAATTTCGTCAGCGTCGCGTACGCTTCGCGCACTTGCTCCATTTTGTTTTCCGCGTACAAGCGCGCAAAGAGCGGCGTTTGAATGCCGGTCAGCGGCGCGACGAGAAAGCGCAAAAAATATTGCACAAAGCGATAGCCGACAGCAAGCACCGCGACCGCCGTCAATTGTTTGGTGCCCGTGAGCACGAGCGCGGCAAAGCCGGGTTCGCCCAACGCCGCGGTTGCCGTGAGGATAAAGTTCAATGCCGAGATGTGCGCGAAACGCGACCACAAGCGATGCGGCATCGCGCCCTCGCGCAGCGGAATTTGATGCGCCAACGCGCGGGCGCGCCATGCGGCAAGCGCGTCAAGCAGCGCGCTCGAAAAAACCATCGCGACGACAACGCCCACCACGCCGGTGGTCAACACCGCCGCGCCGACGACCAACAGCGGCTGCGCCAGCGACGCGACAATGTCGAGCAAATTCGTCGCGATTTGTTTAAAGTGCGTGTAAAGGAATTGGATGAAAACATCCGAGACCGCGCCGAGCAAAACGAGCAGCGCAATGCCCGCCAACAAAATTTCGCCGTCATCCCCCAGCGCCAACACGCGAATAAAAAAATTAGGCGCAAGCGCAAACGCAGCAATCAGCGGCAAGATGATCAGCAGCTTGAAACCGAACAATTGCGCGAAAAATTTTTCGATGCCCCGCCGTCCCGCGCTCAACTCGATTTCAGGCGTGAAGCGCGCCACGCTGCGTTCCATCCCCAAATCCACGTACGTGCCAATCAACGCCGCCGTGTACAAAATCAGCGAATACTGCGCGTAATCGTGTTTGCTCAACACGCGCGTCAGGATGATGCCCGAGCCAAGCGCGAGCACAAACTTGACGGGGAACAACGCGCTGTTCCACACCATCGCGCTGGAGACGCGATGACCGAGCGAGGTGGACGGCGCGGAGTTCAAACCTCACCCCCTGCCCCTCTCCCTGTAGGAGAGGGAAGAAGAGTGGGCTCGCGTTGAGACAGGATTACGTACAAATGCAACATCACACCCTTCCTTGCTCCCCTCTCCTGTGAGGAGAGGGGTTAGCGGTGAGGTCGGTCTTGAGCAACACCACGCGATAGGTCCCCATTCCCAGTGTGCGCCACGCGGTGTATAACGCATTACCCACTACGCGCGGATATTTTTGAAAACGCGATTTCGCGCGATTCAAATCTTGAATTTGAAAACCGAACTGCGCGGCGAATTTTTCAAAACCGCCGTACGTGTAATAGTGCATCTCGCTCAATTTTTGTTTGTCGCGCAGCGCGGAATTTTTTGTACGCTGACGCAGCGCGATATATTTTTCGCCGAGCGCGCGCGGCAAATAATTTACAAACCGCAAATGATAATGCGGGTCCACAAGCGCGAACCGATTGATCACGGTCATGAACGCAATGCCGTTTTCGTCCAACACGCGCGCGATTTCGCGCAGCAAATGTTTCGGTTCCTGCGCATGCTCCAACACATCCCAACACGTGACGATGTGAAAGCTCGCGTCGGCGAACGGCAGGGCTTCGCCGGCGCCCACGAGCGCGGGCAAATTCAAATCATACCGCCTGCCGCGCGTGCGCGCAATTTCGCAGTACGCCAAATTGTAATCGAGCGCGACGATGCGCTGGTTCACACGCAGCATCGCTACGGCGAAACCGCCCATACCCGCGCCGAGATCGAGCACGCGCGTCGCGGGCGCGTCGTTTTGAAAACGCGCGATTTCGGCGAGCGCGTCGCGTTGATAATTTTCCTGCCACAGGCGGCGCGCGCGCCAGGCTTCAAAATCCGCGCGCCAGCGCATGTGCGCCAGCCACGGCTCGATTTGCGCTTCGAGCGCGCGTTCGATGTCGGGCTGGCGCGGCGCGGACGCGTCGGTGGATTGGGACAAACTCACGAACGGCTCCAAAGCGTGCGGCAAACAGGCAAGAGGAATCGCGCGCGGCACAAAAAAATATCGCCGTAAAACTGCATGGCGGCGATATTATAAGCGGGAAAAGAGAAAAGCGAAAAGCCCACGCGCACGCGCGCGGCGCAAAAATCTATCGGCGGAATCGAGCGCGGCAATTTTTTTATCAAACGCGAATTCTTGATTAGAATAGGGGACGGTCGAAAAATACCGGAGGTGGAGCGATGGAACATTCAAATAAACACATTGACTTTTGCGAGCACTCGCGCGCGTTTCTGAATTGGCTCGGCGCGTGGTACGCCAATTTGACGCCGCTGGCATTGGCGGATGCGATTACGGACCCCGCGCGCACGGCGATTCTTTCGGTGGACCTCATCAACGGCTTTTGCTACGAAGGCAATCTCGCGAGCGCGCGCGTTGCGTCGGTGATTCCGGCGGCGGTGCGTATTTTTGAGGAAGCGTACGCGCGCGGGGTGCGCCATTTTCTGCTGAGTCAAGAATGGCACAGCGAGCACGCCGAAGAATTCAAAGCGTTTGCGCCGCACGGCATTCGCAACACCAGCGAAGCCGAGACCGTGCCCGAGCTCAAAGCACTGCCGTTCGCCAACGAATTTGTCATCGTGCGAAAAAATTCGATTCACACGCTCGCCCACACCGACGCGGAAAAGTGGTTGGACGAACATCCTGAAGTGGATACGTTCATCGTCGTCGGCGACTGCACCGATTTGTGTGTGTACGAATCGGCGATGGATTTGAAACTGCGCGCGAACGCGTTGGATATTCCGCGCCGCGTGATTGTGCCGGCGAATGCGGTCAACACGTACGACCTGCCCGTCGGCGTCGCGGAAAAAATTGGCGCGCTGCCACACGACGGCGATTTATTGCACGCGCTGTTTTTGTATCAAATGGCGTTGAACCAAATCGAAGTGGTACGCGAAATTACGCTGGCGCAAACGGGCGGGGAAGCCACACACGCGCCGGAGCGAGCCGAATATGCGCGCTGAGCAACGCGAAACGGCGGAAGGCATTTTATACACCGACCAATATCAGCTGACGATGGCGCAGCTGTTTTTCCGGTTGGGCTTGCAGGAACGGCGCGTCCAGTTCGACTATTATTACCGCCGCAATCCCGACTATGGCGCGCATCAAGCCGGTTACTGCATCAACGCGGGTTTGGAATGGCTGCTGGATTGGATGCGCGAGGCGCGTTTCCGCGACGCGGACATTGACGCACTGCGTCATCAAACCGACGCGAGCGGCGCGCGTATTTTCGCGGACGATTTTTTGGAATGGCTGCGCGCGCACGGCACCTTTGAAAGCATCAGCTTGCGCGCGATTCCCGAAGGACGCGTGGTGCATCCCAACGTGCCGCTGGCGATTGTGCAAGGTCCGCTGGCGATGGCGCAAATTTTGGAAACGGCGCTGCTCAATCATCTGAACTATCCGATTTTGGTGGCGACCAAAGCGGAGCGGATGCATCAAAGCGGACGCGGGCGGCTGCTGCTCGAATTTGGTTTGCGGCGCGGACAGGAACGCGGCGCGAATGCGGGCACGCGCGCGGCGCTGATTGGCGGCGCGGATTTTTCGTCGAATGTCGGCGCCTCAGCAGTGCTGGGCTTTCCGGCAAAAGGCACACACGCGCACAGCATGGTACAGGTATGTATGACGTTGGGCATGGGCGAACTGGGCGCGTTTCGCGCGTATGCGGAAGTGTATCCGAATAACTGTCTGCTCCTGGTGGACACCATCAACACGTTGGAAAGCGGCGTGCCGAACGCGATTCGCGTGTTTGAAGAATTGCGCGCGAAAGGACACAAGCCGGTGGGTATTCGTTTGGACTCGGGCGACCTCGCGTACTTGAGCATTCAAGCGGCGCGAATGTTGGATGCGGCGGGCTTTGAAGATACCATCATCGTCTTGTCGAACGATTTGGACGAACTGGTGATTTGGCAAATCATCACGCAGATTCAAGAAGAAGCGCCGCGCTATGGTGTGGACGCCGACCGTTTGATTCAGCGCTTGACGTACGGCGTGGGCACACGCTTGATTACGTCGTGGGGCGCGCCCGCGTTGGGGGGGGTGTACAAATTGGTCGCGGTGCGCGACGATGGGGCATGGAAACCCGCGCTCAAAATTTCCGAATCGGTGGAAAAGACGCCGAATCCCGGCAGCAAGCAGGTGTGGCGCTTGTACGACCGACGCGGCAAAGCCACGGCGGACCTCGTGGGCTTGGAAGATGAAGACCCGCGCCAAATGACGCGTCTGGTGCTGCGTCATCCGTTTGAGCGCGACAAGCAGCGCGTGTTGGAACAACGCGAGGTGACCGCGGTCGAACCGTTATTGGCGCAGATTTTGGACGAGGGCAGATTGGTGTATGCCCTGCCTTCGATTGACGCAATGCGCGCGCAGCGCCGCGCGGATGTGGAACGCCTCGACGCGGGCGTGCGACGCCTGGTCAATCCGCACATTTACCATGTCTCGTTGACAGAGAAATTGTGGAATTTGAAACAAGAGTTGATTCAAGCGGCGATGGACGAAAGTGGAACGTGAGGGAAATTTGGCATTACGAAGATACACCCAATGGCTTGGACGGTGATCCAACTCGTGTACGACAAACTGCTATCCGCCCTCCGCCATCAGCGTCTGCAACACCCGCGTCAACACCTCCACTGCCTTGTCGTACTCGTTCAAATCAATATGCTCGTTCGGCGTGTGGTCGAGGTTTGAATCGCCGGGACCGTAGGTGACGATGGGACAATTCCAATACGGACCGACGACGTTCATGTCGCTCGTGCCCGTTTTCAACGTAAAGCCCGGCGTCCCCCCCCCCTCGCGGATGGCGGACAAGAACGCGCGCACGAGCGCGTTATTTTTTTCCGCGCGATACGCGGGCGTTTCGGTGTTGAATTGAATGTGCGCGTCGCCCGCCATTTCCAAAATCTTTTCTTCCAATTCCGCGACTGTAACTCCCATCGGCAAGCGCAGCCCAATCGTCAAACGCGCGGTTTCGTACAGCCCATCATTTTCCGAATGCATCCCGCGCAGTGTGGGATCGAGTTTGTCGAACACTTTTTGTTTGTCCGTGTTAAATTCCTCGGCGTAATCTTTGACGCGCAGCCAAAATTCCACCGCGTCTTCATTCGCGCTGCGCGCCTGTCCGGCGCTGTGCGCGTTGTCGCGCGACAACGCGTATTCCAGCCACAGCGAACCTTTGTAGCCCAAGGTCACGCGGTCCCATCCACTCGGTTCGCCGACAATCGCAAAATCGGGTTTGTGCTGCGTTTTCGCAAAATGCGCGCCCTTGCTCGTCGGGCATTCTTCTTCCACCGCGCCGACGACGACAATGCGCCAACCCTTTCGCGCCCCAACGCGCGCCGCCGCCGACGCGAACGCGCACAGCGGACCTTTCGCATCCACCGCGCCGCGTCCGTACAAAATATCGCCGTCGCGCCGCACCTCAATAAATCCCGGATGCGTGTCAATGTGTCCGAGCATCACAATTTCCCTTACCTTCCCCCTCTCCTCATAGGAGAGGGGGCTAGGGGGTGAGGTCATCCCCACCGCATTCCCCGCCTCATCGCGAAACGCGTCCAAGCCCGCCACCTTCATTTGCGCGACGAGATATTCCACCGCGTCGCGTTCTTGATACGACGGTGAATAAATTTTCAAAAGACCCTCGAGCAGTTCACGCGAATTGAACATGTCTAATTTCCCAATTGCAAAATAAAATCACCGAGATGAGAACAATCGCGAATCGTGAGCCGCTGCTCCGTAACATTCGCGCTCGCGCATTCGACGACGGCGGGCGCGGAATTTGCGTCGGGCTGCAGCGCTTGACGAATCACACAATGCGCGCTGTCGCCCTCGATGCTAAATTGGCGAATGATGTCGGTGTCGCGTTCGCGAATGGTCAAGATGGCGGGCTGACAAATTGAAAATACGCTCATGAAACACGCCGCCGCTGCTTGCGCGTTCGCCGCGTCTGCCGCGCGCAGTGGTTTGCCTGCGACGGTGAGGTCGCCGCAGTCCACGCGTTCGGCGCGCGTATCTTCCGTGACCGCCGCGAGAGTCGGCACAGTGTCACTGCCGTCGCTCGAAACAACGGGCGTGTCTGGCGACGCGTTCGCGCGCGTGGGATTCGGGGCAACGTTCGTCGCGAGCGCAGGCGGATTGTTTTCCGCGCCGCACGCCGTCAGCCACAGCAGCGCGCACAGCAAAAACGCAATACGGAGCGTCATTTTACAATGCGGCAATGATTGCGCGCGTGACTTCGTCGGTCGTCGCGGGTGCGCGCCCCAAATCGCTCAATAAATCGCGCGTCATGACGCCAAATTCAAGCACGCGATTCACCGCGAGCCGAATTTGCGCGGCGGCTTGCGCTTGTTTCAAATAATCGAGCATCATCGCCGCCGAAAGAATCGCGCCCAGCGGATTGGCAATGCCTTTGCCTGCGATGTCGGGCGCAGAACCGTGAACGGGCTCGAACACGGCGTTCGATGCGCCGATGTTGCCCGAAGGCGCAACGCCCAGACCGCCAATCAACGCGCTCGCTTCGTCCGACAAAATATCGCCGAACAGATTCGTCGTCACGATGACGTCGTAATCTTGCGGATTCGTGACGAGACGCATCGCCATCGCGTCCACGAGCATTTCATCCGCGCGCAAGTACGGAAATTCGCGCGCCACTTGAAAACAGGTTTCGCGAAACAAACCGTCGCTCAGTTTCAAGACATTCGCCTTGTGCACAATCGTCACGCGTTTTTTGCGCTGCTGCGCGTATTGAAACGCGACGCGCGCGATGCGTTCCGACGCGCGGCGTGTAATGACGCGTTCGGCAATAATCATGCCCTCTTTTTCGACGCGCTCGCGTCCGGCGTACAGCCCTTCGGTATTTTCGCGCACGATGAGCAAATCGAGATTCGGACGCGAAAACGCGCCGGGCAGCGATTGAATCGGGCGCAAATTCGCGTACAAGTCCAGCGTTTGACGCAGCGCGAGAATCGGACTGCGATAGCCTTCGACGCGCGTCATGGGCGAAGATGTGGCGCCAAACAACGTCGCATCGCACGCGCGCACCGCGTCGAGCGTCGCGTCGGGAATCGCATTGCCTGTTTTTTGAAAATGTTCAAAGCCCGCGTCGGCGCGCACAAATTCCAAATCCAGACGCAGCGCTTCGAGCACGCGCTGCGCGGCAGGAATCACTTCTTGTCCGACGCCGTCGCCGGGGATGACGCAAATTCGCATATCGCGTATTGCATATCGCGTATCGTTCGGATGTAGTTCATCCGCTCTCGCTTCTCATTTCTCGCCTCATGCGACTGGCGAGGGGCGATACGCGAACGGCTATTCGCCCCCCTTTGCTTCCGGCATCGGCAAATTTTCCGCGCCGAATTTTTTGCGAAGCATGGGAATCAAACCGCCCGCTTCGATAATGTTGATCAACGACGGCGACAAGGGCGGAAAATCGAAAATGCCCGCGCGCGTGTGAATCTGATGCGCGTCGAGGTCAATCGAAATCGTTTCGCCGTTTGCGATGGCGTCCACCGCGTCGGCGCACACAATCGGCAGCAAACCATTGTTGACCGCGTTGCGGAAATAAATGCGCGCGAACGATTTGGCGATGATGGCGCGCACGCCGAGTGTTTTCAACACGCCGACCGCCTGCTCGCGCGAAGAACCATTGCCCCAATTTTTGCCGCCGACGATAATATCGCCCGGCTGGACTTGGCGCGCAAAATTCGCATCCAAATCTTCGAGCGCGTGTTTCGCTTGTTCCTGCGGGTCGGTGACGGTGTAGGTATATTTTCCGGGAAAGATAACATCCGTGTTGACGTTATCGCCGTATTTCCAAACTTTGCCGGTGAGATTCATATTGATTGCGGATTGCGGATGGCGGATTGCGGATTACGGGTTTCAGATTGCGGATTACGGGTTTCAGATTGCGGATTGCGGATGGCGGATTGCGGATTTTCGATTTTCGAATTCCGAATTCCGATTTGTACCCTTATCTCGAATAACGCTCTTGGAAAAATTCTTGGTCGAAGGTTTCCGCCGCGCGCAAGGCGACGCGAATCGCGTCGCGCACGGCGCGGGCTTTGGCTTCGAGGTCGGGATTTTCGCTCTGCGTGCGGTTGGCGATGACCGCGCACACGCACGCCGTCGCCATTTTGTACACCCCCCCCATTTTGAATAGCGTGCCGCATTCCATTTCGTAGTTCAAAATGCCCAGCGCGCGATACTCTTCGGTGACGCCGCGCAGCACGCGCAGGAGCGCCTTGTTCGCGGACGATTCGGTGCGTTCCTGCCCTTCAAAAAAAGTGTCCACCGACGCCGTGACGCCGATGTGCCAATCCGTGTTCAAGTCGCGCGCGGCGTCCACGAGCGCCAGCGTCAAAAATGGATTCGCGGCGGCGGGATATTCGCGCGGCGCGATGTCATCCGCCGCGCCTTGGCGGCACAACGCCGCGCGCGTAATCACGATGCTACCCATTTTCACGTCGGCTTGAATCGCGCCGCTCGTACCGACGCGAATAATAGCGCGTACGCCGACCTGCGCCAACTCGTTCACCACAATCGAAAGCGACGGCGCGCCCATACCGCTGGTTGCCGAGATAAAGCGGCGTCCGTTCGGCAGGTGCGCGATGTAACTGTTCAAACCGCGATTCTCGGATAATTTTTTTTCAAACGTCACGCCCGGCGTGTCTTGCGCGATCAACCGCGCGCGTTCCGGGTCGCCGGACAAGAGCGCGATGAGGGGGGGGGGAAAACCGAGCGCGCTTTTGCCAAAACCAATGTGATACAAGGTGTCATCCGTCATTTTGTTTCGCCTTCAGTTCTATCGTCAGAGGGTGTCCCGCTTGCCGTCAATTACCACTTTGACGCCCAACCGCGCGCGAAATTCCGGCTGCCGCGTCAGGCGACGAAAGAGGTTATAAAACGCGATAAAGGGAAATGCAAACTGGAACAGGTCGCGCATCATTTGTTCAACCGGAATTGCGTGATTTTGTCGTACGATAAAACCCACAGGTTATCTTGCGCGTCAAACGCCATGCTTTGCGCGTCATCGCGATGGTTGTCGAAGGACTCGAGATAACGTCCATCCGCCGAAAACACTGCGATACCGTCCGCTTTGCCGATATAGACGCGTCCTTTGCTGTCTGTCGCAATAGAGTACGCGGTATCGAATTGCCCGGGCTCACTGCCGCGCGAACCAAAGCGTGTGATGAGTTTGCCTTCGGGTGAGAATTTAAAGACCGCGCCCTCGGTCTCACTCGTGAGAATATAAAGATTGCCCGTGCTGTCCACTGCCAAAAAATTGTCGAGTTCGATGTCGTCGGTTTGATTGCTGATGATGCCCTTGATGACTTTTGTCACTTGACCCTCGCGGTCAAAGCGCACCAAATATTCGCGATGCCCTTCCAACGAAGTAATCAGTCCGTTGCGTCCTTCGTACCACATTCCGACTAAACCGCCGTCGGGCGTTCCGGCAATCGAAACGAAACCATCTCCCGATTGCGGATATTTGAGCTGTCCAACAAGTTTCCCGGTCGCCCCATCGTATTTGTTAATCACGCCGTTGATGACCGCGTACAAACTGCCGCGCACATCCGTCGTCAGTCCTTGCAAAATTTGTCGAGACGTGCCGCTCCATTGGTCGTGAAACGCGCCTTGCGTATCAAAACGTTGAATGCGCGCGCCGCTGTATTCGCCGACATACACGTTGCCTTTGTTGTCCACCGCAATGCTGCGCGCATCATTCAACTGCCCCGGCGCGGTCCCTTTTTTGGAAAATGTTTTGACGGCGCTGGCGAAACCGGGCGTGGGCGTTGTCGTCGGCGCAAGCGTTGCCGTTGGCGCGCGCGTGACGGTTGCCAATGCCGCGCGAGTTGGAATGGCGGCAGGCGCGAACGCGTTGAAAAGGTCCATGCCCGCCAAAAGGAGCGGTACGACAATCGAAGCCACTACTGCCAAGACGACCACCACGACAATCGCGGTCACACAACCGGTCCCGCCTGCCCGCGACGCGGGGGTTGTGATTTGGATGCCTTGCGGCGAGCTCGTGATTTCAATATTGCCGGACGACGAAACGGCATCGCGCAGATTGATTTGCGCGACTTGGACGTTTTGCCCACGCTCGATGGCTTCGACGGCGTTTTTGGCTTCCTCGAGTCTGCCGCCAAACGTTTCACGATACTGTTTGATTGCGCCGAGTTTGTTGCCGCTTTGGAGCAGACGCTTGATTTCGAGCAGCGCGTTGGCTTGACGCGTCCACGCCGCGCCGGACATGGACGCGCCCGGAGTCGTCGTACGCAGTTCGGGCGGCACAATCAGCGTCGTTTCACAATACGGACATTGAATGGTTGCTGCGGTTCCACCTTGATAATCTTGGGGCGCGCCGCATTTCGGACAAGTAAAAGTTTGGGACACAATGAGACCTCACACGCTTGCGCGTTGGTAGATTTTGATTTGCAGCTTTACGCAGAAACGCGCGCCAAGGTTTCAACAAACCGCACCGCGAAATTTTACCACACACCACTTGGCGTCGCTCGGCTTTTTGGGTCAATTCAAATTGGAACGGACGGGCGCGCCGCGCGTTTGCAGCGCCAGACAGACGAGCGCGGCATACACAATGCCCTTTTGTCCGGTCGCCTGGATGATGATTCCCGCGCGTGTGGTCAGCGGTGGTCCAAACAAAAACAGCGCGAGATAGGCGCACAAAAAAATCGCCAGCGCTCCAAATCCCAGCGCATATTTTTTGGGATACGCGGGCGCACGTACAAGAACCAGAGCATACACCCAACACGCCAATAAAAGAAAAAGGAACGCGGCAACCGCAAACGTATCGTGCACGTCCGAGAACAAATCCTGCGGCGTCAGCGCGATGCCGAAAAAACAAACGCCCGCGAGAATTCCGCACGCGGAGCCAATCCGACTCCACCGCCGCTGCGCGGGAAACCGCGCGCCAAAACGCGCAAAAAACAAAATCAGTCCGCCGCCCGCGCAAAATACGGCAGCCCCAAAGAAAAGCATCGAAAGCGTATTCGGCGCGCCGCTGTAACTGTGCGTCATGCCGAGATCGCTGAAAAAATTTTCAAAAAAAAGATAGCCGCGCGTCTGCGGAGTAACAAACGTGCCGCCGGGGTACGCCAACATCGCGGCGGCGGTCAAAAGCACAAACGCGGAACACGCAACCCACACCGCGCGCGCCGCGCGACAAGACATTCTCACCATCCTCGCAGCGATGTGGGCGTGACGCGAATCGGCACGGAATATTCGCCATCAAACTGTTTCGGCGTCATGTTCAGGTCTCGAATGGCTTGTTTGTACTTGCGAAAATATGCGCGGTGTTGCGAGGGCGCGGGCGCGTTCGCGTCCACCGCCGCTGTGCCGTGAAACACGACAACGCCGCCGTCTTTATTGGTGGAATTGAAATGCAAGACCACGCGCGGGTCACGCGCGATGTGTTTGACTTTGTGCGCGTGCGGTTGGGAATAAATCAGAAACGTTTCCCCATCCCACCAAAACCAGACCGGACGCGGCTGCGGTGCGCCGTCACTGCCCAGCGTTGTGAGCCAAATTTCTTGTTCGTCTTTTAACCGTCGTTTGACGAGACGCCCAAATTTCGTGTTGAGGTTTATCATCTTGCTCCCCGGCGTCATTACGCCATCGCCTGCAATTCGGCATCGAGCGCCGCGACGACCTCGTCGGCATTCGCGCGCGTGAATACCATTGGCGGTTTGATTTTGATGACATTGTCGTACGGTCCGTCGGTGCTGAGCAAAATGCGCCGCCGCCGCACGCGATTCACCAATTCATTCGCCTCGCGCGTCGCAGGTTCCAATGTCGCGCGGTCGCGCACCAATTCGATGCCGATAAACAATCCCATTCCGCGCACATCGCCAATCCATGCGTGACGCGTTTGCAGCGCGCGCAATTGTTCCAGCCAATACGTTCCGACCGCCAACGCGTGCGCTTGCAAATTTTCCTGCGCGATGACATTCAGCACCGCGAGTCCAATCGCGCACGAGACCGGGTTGCCGCCAAAGGTGTTGAAATATTCCATGCCATTCGCAAACGCCGTCGCGATTTCGGGCGTGGTGATGACGCCGCCCAACGGATGCCCGTTGCCCGCCGGTTTGCCGAACGTCACAATATCGGGCACGACGCCTTGCGTCTCAAACGCCCACATGTGCGAACCGACGCGCCCGAAACCCACCTGCACTTCGTCCACAATGCAGACGCCGCCCGCCGCGCGCACGCGCGAAAATACGCGCGCCAAATATCCTGGCGGGAAAAAAATTTGTCCGCCGCAGCCGGAAACGGATTCGGCGATGAAGGCTGCCGCGTCGCGTCCCTGTGCGCGCAACCGCTCCAAAATTTCGCCGACCGCGTCCGCGTAGTATTCCGCCGCGCGCGCATCGTCCGCGCCAACGGCGCGACGAAACATGCCGCGATACGTGTCGGGAATCGGCGCGATGTGGGTCGTGTCCGGTTTGCCCTTGCCGCCCGCGCGATTGAACTTGTACGGGCTGATGTCAATCAACGCCTGCGTGTTGCCGTGATACGCGTGGTCCACACAAATCACGTCGCGGCGTCCGGTGTACGTGCGCGCCAAGCGCAGCGCGAGTTCATTCGCTTCACTGCCCGAATTTGTGAAAAAGCAGACCGAAAGGGGCGCGGGCAGCGTCGCTGTCAGACGTTCCGCGTATTCGATAATGTTATCGTGCAGATAACGCGTGTTCGTATTGAGAATTTCCATCTGCCGCTGTCCCGCGCGCACGACGCGCGGATGACAATGCCCAACGTGACACACGTTGTTGACGCAGTCCAAATACGCGTCGCCGTTCTCGTCGTACAAATATTGTCCCGCGCCGCGCACGATTTTCAACGGTTCGCGATACGAGAGCGAAAGATTGCGCCCCAACAATTCGCGCCGCCGCGCCAACAATTCGCTTTTGTCGCGCGGGGGAATTTGCCACACGCGTGCGTCCGCGCGTTCAGCCGCTGCATCGAAAAGCTGCGCCAGCATTTCGTCATGCGCGCACGCCGCCAAGCGTGTCAATAATTTCCACGCGGGCGCTTCGGAGATGGCAAGATACGCGTTGTCCGGCTCTTGCAATTTTTGGCGCGCGCAAACGCTCACGCTCAACGCGAGCCGCAGCAACATCAATTCGGGCAGCGCCGCGCGTTCGTCCGCCGTCAGCGGAAAAATTTCTTGATAACCGCGTAAGATTTCGCGCGCCACCGCGAACGGGTCGTCCTTGTCTAACATCGCGTACGCGCACGCGACGGCGACATCATTTGCCGTATAGCTATAGAGCATGTCGCCAAAATCCACAATGCCGCTGATACGGTCGCCTTGCGCCAAAATATTGTAATCGTTCGCGTCGTTATAAATCACACTGCGGCGCAGCGCGGGCAAATGCGGCGCGGCGTACTGCTGAAACCGCGCGAGAAAATTTTCCAAGAGCGCGCGTTTGGTCTCCTCCGCGACGAGTTCGAGGTTTTGATGAATGAGGAGCGGCGCGTGCGCGGCGTCCCACTGCAAAAAACGCACCATCGCCGGATGTTGGAGCGGTACAAGCGCGCGGTCCATTTTGCCGAGCGTGCTGCCCAAATCGTACAGCAGCGCCGCGCTTGGATTTTGAATTTGCGCCAAGACGGCGCCGGGCAAAAAAGAGAGCAAGCGCACAAAATAACTTGTCCCATCTTGGAGTGGCACGCGCGGCAGATTTTCGCCGTTACGCGTGGGCAAGACGCGCGGAAAAACATTCAAGCCTGTTTCGCGCGCCAAGCGTTCCAACGCCAGGTTTTCAAACCCGAGCATCGCTTCCGCTTCATCGGGATGCGCGATTTTCAAGACGAACGCGCTGCCGTCGTCGGTGACAAGTTTAAAATTTTGGTCGCGTTCGCTGGGCAGAGGATGCGCCTCGGCAAAAACGCCGTAGTGGCGCTCGGCGATATTTTCTGCTTGTTCGGTTGTCAGTTTTGGTCGTTTGTCCAGCAACATAGTTAGGCTTTCCAAAAACTCCAGAGCGTGCGTACGGTGGCATACAACAGCGCGGCGGCGCACAACACTTGGGTGACGGGCGGACCCACCACAATAAAGAATCCGAACATACCGTACGCAATCAGCGGCAGCGCCGCGAGTCCCAAAAAGATGGGATACCAACGCGGATTGCGGAGCCATTCCCCCGTACGCGCCGCTTGTTTGATTTCGCGGAAGGTCGTGTCAATGTGAAATTCGCGCCCTGCCGCCGGTCCGCGCACGCGCTGATGGGTGGTGCGCTGCAGGAACGCGCGCGCGTCTTGGTCGGACATTGGACGACTCGGCAAAACAAATCCGATAACGAATGCAAGCAGCAAAATGCCCCAACCGACGATACTCACAACAATGGCAATCGTTTTGTACGGTTCGGGGTGTTGCTCCAGCGCGCGCGTGAAATCATCGAGCGGTGAAATTGCATTCAGCGCGAGGGCAAGCGCAAAAAGAATGGCAACCCACAAAAGGGTGCGAAACAGCGCGCGCATTTTACGGCTCCTGCCGGAACGGATTTGCAAAATACTTTAGCATCAGCACGGCGGCGTGGCAAATACGTTGACATCCGCCGAAAATAGTCCCTCACCCCCGACCCCTCTCCCAAAGGGAGAGGGGAGACATTTCTCTCGTACGTACTTGTACTGACACGTTCCAACCCCTCTCTCAAGCGGAGACATTCATCTCATACATACCTGCGCTGACGCGTTCCCCCGACCTCTCTCTCAAGCGGAGACATTCATCTCATACGTACTTGTGCTGAAACATTCCGCTATCTCCTGCGTATGTGTTGGTGAACAATTTCCAAATGCCCTTGCTCCTAATAACAGAAAAACCGGTAATACATGAAAATCGCCCCTCTCCCTTTGGGAGAGGGGTTTGGGGTGAGGGCTCAGAGGAGCACAAAGAATGGCAGACCGCGTACGCACAGAGGAATTTCGGGTGGACGGCGATCAAGTCATTGCCAAAGTCAAAGAATTGGTGAATGAGGGCAATGTGCGCCGTATCATCTTGCGCACCGAAGATGGCAAAGATTTGATTGAAGTGCCGTTGACGATTGGTGTGGGCGTAGTAGGGGTGGGCGTATTGGTTGCGCCGGTTCTTGCCGCCATCGGCGCGATTGCGGCGATTGTGGCGCGCTTGAGTATCGTCGTCGAGCGCGTCGAAGACAAAACCCCGCCAAAAAACGAAAATTGAACCGAGCCACGTGCGCAACACAAAACTGCCGTCGCTTGCTGAAAGCCACGGCAGTTTTGTGTTGCAATAAAAAGTTGTGCTCAACAATGTTCGTGATTTTGCGTTCACGATTTCGGGCCGTCTGAATCCTCAGATTATCCCCCGATTCCAATGCGGAGCAGCCCATTTACATGTCGTCGAGCACAACTTGAGAGGTGAGAGATTCGATGTCGCCTAAACCTCAATGTCTTGTGCAGCGGGCACCCGTCGATGTACCGCTTGGCACTGACAGGACAGTGATTGTCAATGCAATTTGAGGACAATCCCTCACATCACTGCATTTTCAATCACTTGGCGACACCGTTGCGATTGTACGCATGACGCAACTTGCGGCAGCATGCCTGCAATCGAAAATGGCGCCACTTGCTCTCACTTTTTATGCTAGTCAGGTTAGGTCAAAATTTGGTTCGCGTGGCGTGAAAAATCCATTGCAATCTACCAGCATGTCCCCCGCCATCAATGACAGGTGACTCTATTGGAAACACGCACAATTTCCTATACTTTTGGTGCACCTGGTAGGAACCCGCAGGAGGCATGGCATGTCAACGCAAGGAACAGTGCTTGTCATTGACGACGACAAGACGCTATTACGACTATTACAGGAAGCGCTCGCCAAAGCTGGTTATCAAGTCATTCTCGCGTCGAACGGCATTGACGGGTTGCAGGAATTGTACGCCCGTCAACCGGATTTGGTGATTCTCGACGTGATGATGCCGCGCATGGACGGTTGGGAAACGCTGACCCGCATTCGTCAAATTTCCCGTGTCCCGGTCATTATGTTGACCGCCAAAGACGCGGAACAGGAAAAAGTGCGTGGCTTTAGTTTGGGCGTGGATGATTACGTTACGAAACCGTTCAGTTTTGCGGAATTGGTCGCGCGCGCTGGCGCCGTCTTGCGCCGTTCCCGCACCGCTGCGCCCGTCACAAAAAACAAACGCTTTAGCAGCGGCGACCTCGTTTTGGATGTGGACGCGCATCGCGTGACCAAAGGCGGAAAATTGGTAGAACTGACACCCACCGAGTTTCGGCTGCTCGAAACGTTAGCCGAACACGCCGGACGCGTGCTCACGCATGAACAGCTGCTCGAAAAAGTGTGGGGCTATGATGCGGGCGAGGATACGGGCTATATCAAACGGTACATTTGGTACTTGCGTCAAAAATTAGAAGACGACCCGACCAACCCGCAGCATATCTTGACCGAACGCGGCTTTGGCTACTCGTTCGCCGCCGATTGAAACCAGAAACTTGGCAGCATTTGCCAAGTTTTTTTATTTCACCAAAAGCAAAATGCAATCGTAACCGAATTATGACGCCGCGATACGATAGTACATGCAGATGTAGTTGAGTATAGCGCAGATTGACGTACTCAAAGCGCAACAAAATGAATCTGCGTTGACAGGCAATCGCAAAATGCGAGTCCCGCGAGATGACTGTATGTCATGGATCGCCGTTGCTTTCTTGTCCGTAATACTCAACGCGATTTTGCATTCGTATTTTGCCATCTCATCATGATGTTGCACTGGCGGAGGACTGCATGTATCCACAACTCGTCCGTGACTGGATGACACCAAATCCGATTACGATTGATTCCAAAACCGTTTTGCCCGATGCGCATCGCTTGATGCAGGACAGTCATATACGACGGTTGCCTGTCGTCGAACACGGCAAACTGGTTGGCATTGTTACCTTGGGGGATATTCGCGAAGCCGAGCCTTCGCAAGCCTCCACCCTGAGCATCTACGAAGTCCATTATCTGCTCAGCAAACTCACCGTTGCGCGAATCATGACGCGGAATCCCATCACGATTTCACCGGACGCCACCATCCGCGAGGCGGCACGTTTGATGCTAGAGCACAAAATCGGCGGACTGCCGGTGGTCGAACCCAAGACCGAGAAACTGGTCGGCATCATTACCGAATCCGATATCTTCCGTATCTTTGCTCAGGAACCGGAAACATACGCAAGTGCAGTGGCGGCTGCATAACGAAATGAAAAATTCTTTATTCGCTTCATCCAACGCGGATCCCGAAGAAGCGCCAACGCCGCGCCCCGCGAGCGACGAAGAACGGATGCGCTCGCTGATTGATACGCTCAGCGCGTATATTGAATACTATCACGGCGGCGCAGTCGAGATGGTTTCCTTTGACGGAGAAACGCTCAAGATCCGCATGAAAGGCGCGTGTCTCGGCTGCCCACTCTCGCCGCACACACTTCACGGCTGGGTCGAAGGCACGGCGCGTCAATTCTTTCCACAGCTCAAACAAGTCCAAGCCGTAGAATAAAAATTTGGGAAGGTCGCGCGTGGTTTCGCGTAACCTTCCCATTTCTCTGCCAAAATGCGCGCGTTGAAATTACCGGGTCATCGTCAGGGCTCTGCTGCGCTGATTCGGCAATTGCAGTTCTTGGCACATTCGAGCAAATCCCACCCCGGCTCTAAACGTTGCGGCGTTCCTGTGGAGAATCGCTCTAATCCCCTTTGTTCGCAAACTCAAAACGTTGCAGTATTTCATTCCATTCAATCAATGTTTCACGCGGCACAGGACGCCCATTCCACCACGGCAACTGCGAGCAGACAACTACCCCTTCCGGCGTAAACTCGTAGCATGGGTTACCGCTGGTGCCGCATTCTGTTGCGTCACACGTCAGGCACGCCTGCGCGTTCGCTACAATCTGTCTTAGCTCCTCCATCGTTGGCGTTGCTGTTGCAGACATTTCCTCGTCTCCTTACTGCGACATGAATCCGGCATTTGGCGCCCGAGCGCTTCAACTCGATTCGGGATGAATCCATGTCCCGATTCACTCGCCGCGAGTTGACGAATGATGCGCGTCGTGCTGCGTTTATCCGCCAAGAACCCGCCGAAACACTCAGGCTTCGTTTACGATGAATGCTGTCACCATGCCAAACATCCCGTGCGGCGATTCGGCGTGCGTGAGAATGTGGCAGTGGAATGCCCACACGCCGGGCTCTTCGGCATTGACGATAACATCGTAGCGTTCACCCGGCGCAATGTTCAGCACATCGGCGTTGTACGGATTCGGGAGTGGGAATCCGTCTTTGTGCGTGACGCTCATGTAATACCCGTGCAAGTGCATCGGATGAATCTGCAGTCCTTCGTTCATGAAACGAATGCGAACTTTTTCACCCTTTTTCGCGACGATGGCGCCGGTCGCCGGAAATGATTTGCCGTTCAATGTGAGACCAACGTTATAGTCGTTCAGAATCAAAGTGTAATCGCTGTCGTACGCGGGCTCCTTGCTCTTGTCTTTCGGTTCAATCACGAACGAAGCGAGTAATCCGCGCGTCACCTGGTCCGCCGCGTTGTGGTGCGAATGGTACATGTGGCTGCCCGCCGGTTTGGCGACGAATTCGTACGTAAACGTTTCGCCCGGTTTAATCGGCGGCTGTGTGACGTACGGCACGCCATCCATTTTGTTCGGCGTGTGGACGCCGTGCCAATGAATGGAGGAACTTTCGGGCAGCTCGTTCTTGACATTGATGCGCACCTTGTCGCCTTCGGTGACGCGAATTTCCGGTCCCGGCACCACACCGTTGTACGAAAAGGTGTCCACAGTTTTGCCGGGCGAAACTTCCCATGAGACCGGCTTCATCGTCAGGTCAAAGACTTTGGTGTCGCCGTCCATTTTGTATTCGAGCTTTTGGGGCCAAAAGGTTTTGTTATTTTCGGTAAGATTTTTTACAAAGTCCGTGACGCCCTGCTCATGTGCGGCATCCATTTGCGCGACCACTTGAGCTTGATCGGGCGTTGGCGTCGCTTCCGGTTGTTGGGCGGCGGATTGCGCTGCTGCCGGGGCAGCCGGTACGGGCGGGGTCGCACAGGCGGCGATGCCCAACCCGATGCCGGTCGCGCCAGCGATCGTCAAAAACTTGCGGCGATTCATTCTTTGCTCGGACACAGATAACCTCTCCTCTACGATGATGTGTGTTTGCCGTTCGCAGAATGCGCGGCTTGATGCAACAGCTCGACGAGCTGATAGGATTCGATGCCTTTGTTGACGATGAAACGCACTCCCAATTTGCCGAGTTCGATTTTTTGAGCGGTGTCGGTAAAGGCGGTGAGTACGACGATGGTGGCGTCGGGAACTTGGGCACGTACTTGCCGAATCGCATCGAGCCCCATTCCGTCCCCCATCATGGGATCAATGAGGACAATTTGTGGGTGGGTGGCGTTGACGCACGCGACCGTCGCCGCGCTGCTGTCGGCGAGACCTACGATGTTCAAATCTGCCTCGCGGCTCAGGCGCGCCAGGATTTGTGTACGGACTTGGAGATGATCATCGGCAATGACAATGGGAATGCGTTCCATCGCTGCCGAGTATAGTGGAATTAAAACGCGGGCTTAAGGGGCAATTGTCCCACAAAGCTGGGGACAATTGAGGAAAACAGGCATAAAAAATTTCACGACGACGGAGCCATGGGCGCAATTGGAATGCGCAGTACCAAACGCGTGCCGCTGTGTTCGCCGGGTTCAAAAGCAAGTTCTCCACCTGCTGCGCGCGCGCGTTCGCGCATGTTCGGCAGTCCATTGCCGCCCAAGCCATCGCGCCGCCCTTTGTCAATGCCGATGCCGTCGTCTTCAATGCTCAACACCACCGCGTCGGCATCGCGGATGAGGTCCAATTCGACTGTACTCGCGCGCGCATGTTTCCGCACATTGCTGAGCGCCTCTTGCGCGACGTGAAGAATCTCGACGGTTTGTTCGGGCGTCAACAAATTGGGCTCGATGGCGTCTGCCGTCAAACGCACATTCAAAAAAGTATTCGCGCGCAAATCGCGCGCCAATTCTTCCAGCCCGCGTTTCAAGTCGCGTCCTTGAAAACGCTGCGGGCGCAAATCCAAAATATAATTCCGAATATCGCGGATGACATCATTCAAACCCAAAATCGCTTTGTGCACATTCGCCACCGCGCTGCGCGGTTCTTCGGGAATGCGCGTTTCCGCATCTTCCAGCATCAAACCGATGGCATAAATGGACTGAATAATTCCGTCGTGCAAGTCCATGCCAAAACGCTCGCGTTCCTGCAAAACGGCGAGCTGTTGTTTTTCCCGATACAGCTGCGCGTTCTCGATGGCAATCGCGGCTTGGGTCGCAAACATTTCCAACACTTCTTGGTCTTGCGCGGAAAAACTCGTCACCGTGCCGTTCGGTCCGATTTTATCGGTCAAATACAAATCGCCAATGACGCGACCTTTGGAACGAATCGGCACGCCGAGCAGCGATTGCATGGGCGGATGATTCGGCGGAAAACCCACCGAGCGTTCATCCGACCCAATCTCGGCGACGCGAATCGGCACGCCGTCGTGAATCAATACGCCCAACAAACCATGTCCGCGCGGGGGCGCGCCCATCGCGGCGCGTTGTTCGGGCGTAATCCCCGACGTAATAAACTGTTCGATGAATTGTCCGTCACTGCTCAAAACCCCCAACGCGCCATAGCGCGCCTCTGCCAGCTCGCGCGCGAGATCCACCACTTTTTGCAAGACGACGTTCAAGTCCAGCTCGGTCGTCAGCGCAATCGCCGCATCGTGCAGCAAAGCCAGCTGCTGCGAACGTTTTTGTGTCTCGTGCTCTTGCAAATCCACAATGCGAAAAATCCAAAGCGAAAACAAACTTGCGCCGACGCCGATGGCGATCAAGGCGAACACATCGCCTTCGAGCGAGCGCTGTTCGTTGAAAAAAACCGAACGCGCGACGAGCACCAGCAGCCAAAAGAGCACCGGCACAATGATGGCAAGCCAGCGCAGTACGCGCGTGCTGAGAGGAAGAAATGGATTCATGCTATAATCGCGTCCGATCCGTTTCACGGCGCGGCATTGCAACAGACAGCGTTTCCAAAACGGAAGAGAACACCAAAATTATAAACTATTTTTCTGGTTCATGAGAGACCGGACGAATGACCCGCCGAGGGGTGCTATGAGCAAAAGTTTGCGAATTGTTTTAGTGGACGACCACGAAGTCGTCCGTCTGGGCTTGAAAGCGCTGCTCTCGCGCAACAACCAATTCAATGTGGTCGCCGAAGCCAGCAATGCGAGCGAAGCCCTCGACCGCGTCGCCCGCTACAAACCGGACGTCGTTGTGATGGACATTCGCCTGCCCGGCAAAAACGGCATCGAAGCCACACGCGAAATTGTGCAGCAGTATCCCAACACCAAAGTCATCATGCTCACGTCGTACGCCGAAGATGAACTGCTATTCGACGCCATCGCGGCGGGCGCATCGGGTTATGTGCTGAAACAAATCGGCAGCAGCGAACTGGTGACAGCATTGGAAAAAATCGGGCGCGGCGAATCGCTCGTGGATCCGACGTTGATGCAAAAAGTGTTTGCACGCGTGCGCGAAGCGTCGCGCAAAGCCGAAGACGAAGCATTTGCCACACTGAGCGACCAAGAATTGAAAATTCTTGCGCTCGTCGCGAAAGGCAGAACCAACAAGGAAATTGCCGACTCGGTTTTCCTCAGCGAGAAAACCGTCCGCAATTATGTCAGCTCGATCCTGAGTAAATTGAATTTATCCACGCGCGCCGAAGCGGCAGCGTATGCGGTCGAACATCGCGTCCAAGACCATTTGCCGACGGATTAAGCAAACGCGGGCGACGAGGTCGCCCGCGTTTTTTGTGGATTAGAGCGCTTTCCACATCCGTTTGTGGGAATGGAATCAACGCTTTAGCG
>Ga0070741_10005315_pt1 | contig 28712 bp, 29 predicted proteins | sample Coa_R1_4_FD_66440 | JGI IMG/M metagenome (GOLD analysis project Ga0070741, IMG submission 66440) | Surface soil microbial communities from Centralia Pennsylvania, which are recovering from an underground coalmine fire - Coalmine... | ecosystem: Environmental > Terrestrial > Soil > Unclassified ... | reverse complement strand
GGCATCGAAGCCACAACGCGGACCGGAGACTTGCACACGCGCAGCGAGCTTGAAGCCGCGCTGGAGCTGCTGGTCTAACGTATAGTTTCGGCCGATGAGATAGAAAGGACGCAATCTGATGTCAACGGTGAATCATAACGGAATCGATGGCATCCAGGCACCATCTGATCGGTTGTTACCAAACACCAGCTTGGCGCCGGACGCGAAAGCGTTGGGAGCCTTTTGACACCGATTCCCAAGTCGCCGACTTTCTTGTCTGGTGGGCGATCCGCGATCCACACGACACGGTTCTTGATCCAAGTTTCGGGGGTGGTGTCTTTCTCCGCTCCGCCTGCGAGCGGCTCCTGAAAATCGGCGGCACCCCGCCAATCAAGTCTATGGAGTCGAAATCGACGCGGAGGTTCACGCCAAGATCGCTCCTCAACTTCAAGACGGCTATGGCGTCCGGAAGCAAAAGCTGATTCTGAGCGATTTTTTCGCCCTTACGGCTCGCACGGCGCCGCACGTGGATGTCGTCCTTGGAAATCCGCCTTTCATCCGATATCAGCGGTTCGCTGGAGACGCGCGAAAGAGGGGCCTTCGCCGGGCGTCCGAACAGGGTTTGAAGTTGAGCGAGCGTTCCAGCTCCTGGCTGCCGTTCTTGGTCCATAGCATCGGGCTTCTTCGTGATGGTGGCCGACTGGCCATGGTGATCCCTGTTGAAATTTGCCACGCTGCCTATGCCCGTCCCGTTTTAGAACACCTCTCCAAATACTTTGCGCAGACCACATTCCTTACGTTCCGAAAGAAGCTCTTCGCGGATTTAAGTGAAGATACACTTCTGCTCCTTGGGGAAGGAAAAGGAAACCGCCAGGGACCCGCGCAATTTCGTTGGAGCGATCTGGCGAGCGCAGGCGCTCTGGACGAAGATGCTGTTGCGATCTGGGGCATTCCCCGGGAATTCCTGTGCCCTGCCGTGCGCCGGGGTCGTTCGTTGGCCGGCGTTTTGTTCACAAAACAAGACTGGCGCGACGGTCTGAAGAATGGAGAATCCGGCTATCTGCTCCGTATTTTGCGCAATCAGCAACTCCCTGCAGGTCTAAGAAATTATCTCGCCCATGGAGAGGCCAGGGGCGTTTCCAAAACCTTCAAGTGCCGCACACGTTCACCTTGGTTCAGTGTCCCTCACGTTTACAAGCCGGATGCCTTCCTCACCTACATGAGCGGGCATGTGCCGCGGCTCGTGGCGAATGCTGCCGGCGCGGTCGCGCCCAATAGCTTGCACATCCTGCGGCTCCATCAAGGAGTTTCGATGAGCAGCAACGGTTTGGCCGCAGTATGGCAAACGTCTCTCAGCGCCCTAAGCGCCGAAATTGAAGGACACGCACTCGGTGGTGGCATGCTCAAGCTTGAGCCAACCGAAGCTGAGAACGTCCTGATTGCGTGCCCGGATTTCGTTGCCAGCAAATTTGCCGACCTTGCAACCGAGATGAACGCGCTCGGTCGCAAGAACTCTGCTTCCTCTCTCGAAGACCTCGGAAACGTGGAGATCCTGCAGAATGGCCTGGGATTGACATCGAGGGACTGCGAGATTCTGTCTACGGCTGCAGCCCAACTCCGGTCACGCCGCATGGGAAGGAGCGCCGCCTGAAAAATAATTGTGCGACTGATCCTCGATATTACTTCAAGCACAAGGGGCTGCTATGTCTTCTAGTCCCGCTTCCTGCCGCTGGCTCAGTCTTAAAGAAGCCCTTACCGCTTTCGTCCTGAACGAATATGGCCATCAAGGGCAGATGCATATCAAGCCGCTTCACTGGTACACGGCATGTCGTCTGATTATCGAAGGCGGCTTTCATCCAGACGATGTTACTCCCCACCCGCCCTTCGCGATTCAACAGCGCCGAGGTCAGCCCACGCTGGTGATCACCCGTCCGTGGCGACCGGCGGCGAGCGTACGGTTCTAGGTCGGGTGAAGACAAAGAACGTCGACGTCGTTGTCACGAAGAACGGCATCGGTCCTTGCATTGCCATCTCGCACAAAGGCGTTCTCGGCGCATTCCGTAATCTCACGAATCGTATGGAAGAGGCGGTGGGCGACTGCACGAATATCCATATCGCCTATCCCGCGCTTGTCTACGGATTCTTCGTTGCAATTCGAGCGAATCGACGTAGTCCGGAAGTGCAAGCCGGACGCGAGCTCGTTGACAGCACCCCTGGCAAAGAAGCTCTGAAAACGGCGGATCTCGCCTTGCACGAAGGCGGCGAACCGGCCCAAATGATAGCCAGATTTCACCAAGCCTTGCGAGAACTAACGGGCCGGCGCGGAGTTCGAAATGACGTAAGCCGGTATGAGGCGATCGCACTCGCGCTGGTCGATCCCATCGAAGCAACGCGAGGCGACCTCCTGACTGAATTTCCACCCCGGGACAGTCCGCTCCGGTTCGAGCGCTTCTTTAGCGATCTCTATCGGCGCTATGACGAGCGCTATGTTTACGGCGCACCCGATCTGGCAGCGACTACCAGGCGAGTTGAATGGTCCCCGGACTCACCCCTGTTTGGTCACTCAGACAACAGCCCAACAATACCGCACCTCGATTACGAGCCCAGGTTGGCCGAACCGTCTTGATCTTGATCCCGAAGATTTTTCGCGCCCTCGGGTTATTGCCAGGTAGGGCCCGCCCGCCGCTATCTTTAACGCGCAAACCGCGTGGCCCTCCGCGCTCTGTGCCGCTCGAGCGCCAGCTCGATCAACCGGTCGATCAGCTTACGGAACGGCAGCCCGCTATGCTCCCACATTTTCGGATACATGCTGATCGAAGTGAAGCCGGGAATGGTGTTGATCTCGTTGATATAGAACTTCCCTGTGGCATTTTCAAGAAGAAAGTCCACGCGTGCCATGCCCTCGCAGTCTACGGCGCGATAACACTCGACCGCCAGGCGCCTTACTTCTTCTGTCTGCTCCGGCGTGAGATCGGCAGGCACTTTCGTCTCCGCGCGGTCCAGCAGGTACTTGTCTTCGTAGTCGTAAAACTCGCGCGAAGGAAATATCTCGCAAGGCAACGAAGCCGCCGGCTCCTCATTGCCAAGTACGGAGCACTCAAACTCGCGTCCCGCGATGCCCCGCTCGACAATCACTTTCCGGTCGTATTGCGCGGCTAAGCCAAGCGCCGCATCCAGCTCCGCGCAGTTGTGGGCCTTCGAAATACCCACCGACGAGCCGAGATTGGCAGGCTTGACGAACATCGGAAAAGGAAACTGCCGGCAAAGTCCTTCCACGTCCAGATTGCCTCGGCGCAGACATAGGTAATCCACTACCGGCAGGCCCCGCTCGCGGCACACGCGTTTCATTACTTCCTTGTCCATCGAAATCGAAGAGGCAAGCACCCCCGCTCCCACGTACGGCAAGTCGGCCAGCTCCAATAATCCCTGGATCGTGCCATCCTCGCCGAACGTGCCGTGCAGCACCGGGAACACCACGTCAATATCCGGCTGCGCTCCAGGCTCGGGCAGAATGGGCCGCGGATCCCATTTGCCCTCCGGGCTGATGAAGAACGGCAAGAGTTGATACCGCTCCGGATTCATCGCCTGCATGATCGCTTTGGCGGAGCGTATCGAGACCTCGTGCTCGCCGCTGCGCCCTCCGTACAAAACCGCAACTCTCAGCTTCATAAAATTCGCTTGCCCAGAGCGGACATGATCAATTCGACCGCGAGGTCGGCGGTACGGTTGACTTCATCAATCACCGGGTTGACCTCGACCACCTCCATCGACAGCAGCCGTCCGGAGTCGCAGATCATCTCCATGGTGAGATGGGCCTCGCGGTAGGTCGCGCCGCCCCGCACCGGCGTCCCAACGCCCGGCGCCTGCTGGGGATCGACGAAATCCATATCGAGCGAAAGGTGAAAACCGGCGGTGCCGTCGGTCGCGATCAGCGTGGCCTCCAGCATTACGGCGCGCATTCCTCTCTCGTCGATATCGCGCATTGTGAAGGCCTTTACCCCGGATTCCCGGACGTGCGGCCGTTCGAGCATATCGACGTCGCGCAGTCCCACCAGCGCAACATGCTTCGGATCCACCTTGGGCGCGAAGTCGAACAAGTGCGTGAGTTCTCTTGGGCCGAGCCCGATGCAGCATGCCAGCGGCATGCCGTGCACATTGCCGCTCGGGCTTGTTTCCGGGGTGTTCATATCGGCATGTGCATCCACCCAGATCAAACCGATCTTCTGCTGCTTGCGGCGATAGAACTGTGAAACGCCGGAGACGGTGCCGATTGCCACGGAGTGATCGCCGCCCACCACCAGCGGGGTGCTGCCGGAATCGAGAGCTTGCTCTACCATCTCGGCCAGGCGCCGGCATGTTGCCGTAATCTGCGGGAGGTACCGTGCCCGCTCCGGCCCAAGCGGCACACTCTCCGCCTGCTCTACCGGAGCGTTGCCCAAGTCTTCGACTTCATAGCCGAGCGATTCGACGCGCCGCTTGAGCGAGGCTACACGCAAGGCGGAAGGTCCCATGTCCACTCCTCGCCGGCCCTGCCCCAGATCGAGCGGCGCGCCGATTACCGCTATGCGTGATTGCCGCATTGCAGATCAAGGCCGCAGCCGGTACAGCATTCGTGGAAACGCGATCGTCTCGCGCACGTGTTCCAAACCGCAGATCCAGGCCACGCAGCGCTCCAGGCCCATTCCGAAACCGCCGTGAGGCACGGTCCCGTATTTCCGCAAATCGATGTACCAGTCGAAGGCTTCCCTCGGCAGATGATGTTCGTCGATGCGGCGCAGCAGTAGGTCGAGATCGTGAAGACGCTGGCCGCCTCCGATGATTTCGCCGTAGCCCTCGGGCGCCAGCACGTCTACACCGAGCGCCAGCTCGGGCCGCTCCGGGTCCGGCGCCATGTAGAATGCCTTCACTGTCGAAGGATACCGGTCAACCATGAGCGGCCGGTCATAGTCCTCGCTGAGCAGCGTCTCATCGGCGCCGCCGAAATCGCCGCCCCATTCGATCTCGCTGCCCTTCGATTTCAAAATGCGTACCGCCTCGTCATAGCTGATGCGTGGAAATGGCGCGCGCACGGCTTCGAGCTTCGAGATGTCCCGCTCCAGCACCTTCAGGTCTTCACGACGGTTCTCCAGCACCCGCGCCACCACGTGAACCAGCATGTCTTCGGCTACGCGCTTCACCTCTTCGAGATCCGCGTAGGCCATCTCCGGCTCCACCATCCAGAATTCGGTCAGGTGCCGGCGCGTTTTGGACTTTTCCGCGCGAAAGGTGGGCCCGAAGCAGTACACTTTGCCGAAAGCCATGGCCGTCGCCTCGCTATAAAGCTGGCCGGACTGCGCCAGGTAGGCCTTTTGTTCTTCGAAGTAGTTGACTTCGAACAGCGTGGTGGTGCCTTCGCAGGCAGCCGGCGTGAAGATCGGCGTGTCTACAAGAGTGAAGCCGTTCGAGTCAAAGTAGTCGCGCAAGGCCCGGACAATCTCGTGCCGGACACGCAGAATGCTGTGCGGGCGCTGGCTGCGAAGCCAGAGATGCCGATGATCCATCAGGAACTCGATTCCGTGCTCCTTGGGTGTGATCGGATACGGATCGGATTCGGGAACGCGCTGCAGAATCTGGACGGCTTCCACATCCATTTCATAACCGCCGGGCGCGCGCGCTTCCGCGCGGATCTTCCCGGTGACTATGAGCGAAGACTCCTGCGTGAGATTCCGGATGGCTTCGAAGGCTTCCTCCGGTAGCGCATTCTTCACAGCCACGCACTGCATCAGCCCGGTCCCGTCTCTCACAATCGGAAATACGATCTTTCCGGAGCGCCGGAGATTGTACAGCCATCCGGCGATCTCCACAGTCTCGCCGGTGTGCCGCGCGGCATTGGCGATCGTAATGCGAGGATGCGGCATGAATCTACAGGTTTTCCAATCGATCGAAGACTTCGTTCACGATGTCCAAAGGCTGCTGCATCTCCGGAACCTCTCTGAGCTCCAGCAACAGCGGATACTGGCCGTCGCGGGAGCGCAACAGATCCATCGCGGATTTCCAATCGACCGTGCCTCCCTCGGCTATCAGCGGGAACAGGTGCTTGTCCTCCGTGCCGTTGTTGTCGTGAACGTGCGTTGAGCGGATGCGCTCCTTCATGATGTTGTAAGCCGCCTCGACGCCCTCGCCGATGTTCGCGTGTCCTACATCGAAGACGAAATTGAGATCGAGATGCGTCACGTCGATAAAGCGCATCAGCCGCTCCGCCGTCGAAAGCGAATTCGGGATGTTCTCCAGCAGAATCTCCACGCCGCGGTGCCGGGCAAACAGAGTCAGCTCTTCCAGAGCGGTGAAAGCCGCCTCGACCTTCCGCTCGTGAAACTCCTCGCCCGAAACTCCAAGGTGCTGGATGAGGTACCGAAACGGAATCGTTTCGGCAATTTCAATGGCGCGCTTGATCTCGTCCACCATCTGGATGCGGCGGCCCTTACCCAGTTCCGTGATCGTGATTACCGTGTGCGGTCCCGAGCGGCCCCAAATCTCGTCGGTATACATGGGCGAGTGCAGCGAGTGCAGCTTCAGGTCGGAATCGCGGAACCAGTGGCCAAGCTCCTTGACCTGCGCCTTGTCGCGATAGTCGAGATGCTGCCGCGCGCAGAAGATCTCGACGGCCGGGACCCCCGCCTGCAGAATCCGATTTAACAGGGCCACCGTCAGCCGGTGATTGACAAACAGGTGCGTGGACAATACGCGGTTCATCATCTGCCGCTCTTGCTCCCCATATCAGTATCCCTGCGCTGTACCCTCTGTGCGCGGATCTGCGGCGCCATGGAGCCATCCGCCGTCGGCCAGAATTGCCGCCACCTCGCCCATCTTTTCCACGATTCGTATGTGGTGACCGCGCGCCTCAAGCAGCGAGATTGTGTCCGGCGAAAAGCCGCGCTCCATGCGAAGCTCGTCCGGTTTCCACTGATGGTGAATGCGCGGCTGGTTCACGGCGTCCTGCACGTTCATCCCGAAGTCGAGGACATTCACGAGCACTTGCAGAACAGTGTTGATGATCGTGGGACCGCCCGGCGTACCCGCAACGAGGTAGAAGGAGCCGTTACGCAGCACAATGGTCGGAGTCATCGAAGAGAGCGGTCGCTTCCGCGGCTGGATCGCATTGGCTTCGCCCTGCACCAGCCCGTACGCGTTGGGACTGCCGGGCCTCGCAGCGAAGTCGTCCATCTCATTGTTCAGCAGAAAACCTAAGCCGGTTGCGGTTACGCCCGAGCCGTATCCGCCGTTGAGCGTATACGTCACTGCGACAACGTTTCCTTCCGAATCAACGATCGAATAGTGCGTTGTCTCGGAGCTTTCAGCGGGCAGACCGTCTCCTGGCCGGATCGCATCACTCGGAGTAGCGTGATTTGGATCGATCGAGCGCCGAATAGAGGTCAGATATCGGGGATCGAGGAGCCGTTTCACCGGGACCGAAACGAAATCGGGATCGCCCAGAAATTGCGCGCGGTCGGCGAAATACCGGCGCATCGCTTCGGCCATGATGTGCAGAGAGGCTGCGGAACCCGCTCCGCTTTTTTCAAACCCCGAGCCTTCCAGCACACCAAGCATTTGGAGAATGCCCACCCCTCCCGAGCTGGGCGGCGGCGCGGTGATGATCGAATATCCCCGGTGGCTGCCCGTCAGCGGCTGGCGTTCGGCAACACTGTAGGCCTCCAAGTCGGCCTGGGTAATGAGGCCGCCGTGCCGCGCCATGTCTTCCGCCAGCCGCCGGGCCGTCTCCCCCTCGTAGAAGTCCTTGGCGCCAAGCCGGCCGATGCGGCCCAGCGTTTCGGCAAGCTCCCGCTGAACCAGCATCTCGCCGCCTTCGAAGTAGCGGCCGCCTCGCAGGAAAATGCGCTTGGATTCGGGAAAGCGGCTGAGCAGCCGGTAGTGTTCGCGCAGCGAGGCGGCCAACCCATAGGAAACCGGAAAGCCGTTCGCCGCCAGACGCTCGGCCGGTACTACCAGCTCGGCCCACGGTTTGCGGCCGTATTTTCGCGAAGCATACTCCAGGCCTCGGACAGTGCCGGGCACACCGGCGGCCCGGTAGCCGACGATACTGGCGTCAGTCGGAATGCCGGCCGCATCGAGATACATGTCGCGTGTGGCGCTTTGAGGAGCGCGCTCCCGAAAATCGAGGAAGGTTGTTTTTCCATCTGCGAAGCGTGCCAATAGGAAACCGCCGCCGCCCAGGTTGCCCGCGGGCGGATGCGTAACTGCCAGCGCGAAACCTACCGCGACCGCCGCATCGATCGCATTACCGCCGGACTGCAACACCTGCAATCCAATTTCGGTCGCGTGCGGCTCGCGGGTCACCACCATCGCGCGCCGTGCATGCGCCGGCTCGGCGGCCCATACGGGCACACCCAGCACCACCACGAGCAGCGGGAGGGGAAAACGCATTCTTCTCGATTCTACTATGGGGCTCGCGAGTGCCGCCGTTTCCACTCGAACAACACGATTCCAGTCGCAACCGAAACGTTCAGCGACGAAATCTTGCCGGCCATAGGAATCCGCACAAGCGCGTCGCAGTGCCGCCGCACCAGCTCGTGCAGGCCTTTTCCTTCACCGCCCACCACGAGCGCGGCGGGACTGCCGTACTCAATGCGGTCATATTCTTCGGAACCGCGCGCGTCCAGACCGTAGATTCGGAAGCCGCGGTCCCTGAGCGCTTCCAATGCGCGGTTCACATTCCCGACTCGCACAACCGGCAAGTACTCCAGGGCGCCCGCCGCGGCTTTCGCCACAACATCGGTAAGACCTGCCGAGCGGCGCTCGGGAATCACCACGGCTGATGCGCCCGCCGCGTGCGAGGTCCGAATAATCGCTCCCAGATTGTGTGGATCTTCGACGCCGTCGAGAATAACTATCAGCTTCGCGGCGTCAGCGACGTCTTCCAGCTCCGCATAGCGCTTCGCCGCCCCGAGCGCGACGACGCCCTGGTGCGCGGGCGTGCCCGCCAGCCGGTCGAGCGCGTCACGACGCTCAAACCGGACCGGAACCGCGGCTTCCCGTGCGCTATCGATGATCTGCTGAAGACGCGTGCCTCCCGCACCGCGTGCCACCAGGATACGTTCCAGCGGATGCCTGGCGCGAAGCGCTTCGAGGACTGGATTGATGCCGCTCAGGACGGCCATCTTGCAGCGGGGCTACTGCTCCGGCTGAATCCCTAATCCGTTATTGAACCGGTTCGTAAAGTTCGCGATCGCCACTACCAGCGTAATCTCCACGATCTGCTCATCGTTGAAATGCTCGTAGAGACCGTCCCGTGTGTCGTCCGCAGTGGCGGTACGCGTCAGGTCGCGTGCGTAGCGAATGACTGCTCGCTCCGGATCGCTGAAGTTGTGATCTTGCTCTGTGCGCAAATCACGCAGCTCATCCTCAGTGATTCCCGCCTTTCGCCCGCTGGCCGTGTGCGCAGCCGAGCAGTAGGCGCACTCGTTAGCGAAAGAAGTGGCCAGATAGGCGAGTTCCTTCAACCGGCGGTCCACCGAGCCCGCACCCATGATCGCTCCGTAAAGAGGCACGAAGTTCTTTAGCACCTCCGGCCGATGCGCCATCGTGCGGAAGAAATGGTTGGGACGTTTGGCCTTACTTTCAAGGTCCGCCAGGAATTCGACCTGCGCGGGTTCTATAAGCTTGATTGCACTCGGCATACCGACAGTATAGTGTGCGGAGCCGCAGCCGGGAGGGGTGGCTGTTTAGCGGTTGACGGAAGCAGGTCTTTCAAGCGCCACTTGCTGGCCTTCGCTCAGTCCGCTCACCACAGCCACCTGCACGTTGTTCGCAGCCCCCAATTCCACGGTCCTGGCTTCGAAACCTTCGCCCTGCTTCACGAACACAACAGGCTTGCCGTCTTCTTGCCGAACCGCCGCGCGGGGCACCAGCAGGGCATCTTTCGTGCGAGCGATCAGAATATCAGCGCTCGCGGAAAGGTCAGGGATAACACGGCTGTCGTGGCCTTTGAGTGCAATTTTGATCGGGATATTTCGAATATAGTAGTTTTCTCGCCACCCGCCCGTCGCCAGCGCGCCCACACTCTCGATCTCGCCTTCCATCCGAAGACTTGGAAACGCGTCGAAGTTTATCTCTGCCGTTTGTCCGATCCGGACGGCTTCGCTCTCGACTTGGTTCATCGTGGCCTCCAGAACCATGCTCGACGGATCCACGATCTTCATAAAAGGCTGCCCTGGGTAGACCTGATCGCCTTCCTGCACTTGCCCCATGTCCCCTCCGCGCCAAACGGAGGTCATCACGACCAGGCCGGGGATGGGCGCCCGGATCGTGAACTTCGTGACGTCACCCTTGTGCCGGTCGCGGTGCCGGGCGTGCCGGTCGCGCGTCAGTTCCAGGATTCGAATCTCGGCCTTCTGTCGCTCTTCAGTTGTGCGGATGTCCTTTTGGATGCCTTTGTATTGGGCCTCCATCTCCTCCACAGAGAGCTGTAACTGCTCGCGGTCAATGGCCGTTCGGATTTCTGCCGCGCTGTTGTCGAGCTTGGCTTTTTCCAAATCCGCTTTCGCTTGCCGCAGGCTCTGCCGCAAATCCTCCATTTCAATGGCCTGCTCAGCCCGCCGCTGTTTCACATCAGCTTCCGCCTGCTGAACGAGCGCGTCGATGTCGTCAACGTGATCTTTGATTGCCTGCGCATCGATCTGCGCTACTACGTCGCCCTTTTTCACGAATGAACCCGGTTTGGCCAATTCAATCAGAACGAGTGCGCGTCCGGAGTCCGGTCCACGCATCATGGGCGCGGAAATGTTCGCGTAACTGCGGGCCGAGGTTGTCCCCGAGCACCGCAGACGGATCTCCAGTGGCCCACGCGTCACGCGCGCCGTGCGAACCTCAATCGTGGGCTGCGGCTTCCGCACGCGGGATTTCAAGACAAAACCAGTGATGGCAGCGCACACCAGAACGAGAAAAAACAGAAGCCATCCCCACCGCCGCCGCAGCGGCTCGCGAGACTTGCCGGGAACCGCTTTCGGGGCTGGCTGCTCTCGAACTGGCGTGGGCGCTGACGACGAACTAGCGAAGGCGGACATAAACCTGGCTTTTCAGAGGCGCTTGCCGGGACCGATATGTTACGTCGCTATTTTACATCGTTTAGTTTCGCTTTGTTTGAGAGAGGCGTTCCGAGATCAGGCGGGATTGCTGCCTGCTGCGGCGTTCTTGGCGGCGAAGGCCACCAGTTGCGCCGTCGAGTGGATTCCCAATTTCTTGCAGATGTGCTTGCGATGATTATTCACGGTATAAACGCTGATCCCGAGTTGCAATGCTATCTGTTTGCTTGTCTTACCGTTGCCAATCAGACCCAGCACTTCCTTTTCTCTGGCCGTGAGGCCGTTCTCACTTCGCATACGTGGCTTCGTGGCGACCCAAACTTCCTTGCGAACTGTACCAGATGAGGCTTGTTCCGAGAATGCCCTAAGCAAGTCATTTTTGTGTCATATTGCGCGCGGCGCCCCGACAAGCTTGCACTTGTACGATTCTACGCCCACGGGCAAACGGGTCCCGAAACATCGGCGGTCGACCAGCATCAACATGATAGAAGCAATCTGGCCTGTAGCAGTCCCAGTCAGAGATTTCATCAAACTAACTTGAGCATCGCTCTAAACCTGCCGAATGCAACATCTTACGCCCAGAGAACTACAAGTATTTTCACTCCTTGGCCAAGGGAAGACCAGCAAGGAGATTGCCGCGGAGCTCAATCTGAGCGTCAAAACCGTGGCCAATCACCGCAAAAGTATCTGCAGAAAGTTGGCCGTCCACTCGACCGCCGAGCTGGTTTCGTCTGCCGCTCGTGCGTACGCCATTACCGAATCTCTATCGCGCTCGTCGACCCCGATACAATGAGCGCAGGTGAACATTCCGCCCGATCAAACAACCCGAGCCGCGCGCACCCTGCACATGCGCCACTTGGTCACGCAACTGAAAAGTCTCGAGAACCGCCTACGCGCCGGTGGCGGCAGCTCACGCATTGAAAAGCAACACCGGGCCGGAAAATTGACGGCTCGCGAGCGCATTGCCGCGCTGCTTGATCCGGGCGCGCGGTTCCTTGAAATCGGCCTGCTCGTAGCCTACGACCTTTACGACGGGCAGGCTCCCGCTGCCGGCGTCATTACTGTCGTGGGACTCATCGAGGGCCGGCCGGCGGTAATCGTTGCGAACGACGCCACCGTTAAAGCAGGAGCGTGGTGGCCAGAGACTATCACCAAGATTCTGCGGGCGCAAGAGATCGCCATGCGGAACCGCGTGCCGATTGTGTATCTGGTGGATTCGGCCGGAGTCAATCTCCCGTATCAAGACGGAATTTTCCCCGGTCAGTACGGCGCAGGACGGATTTTTTACTATAATTGCTTAATGCGGCGCAAGCTCCGTGTGCCGCAGATTGCCGCTGTCATGGGTCCCTGCATTGCCGGCGGCGCCTATCTTCCCGCGCTCAGCGACATTATCATCATGGTGGAAAACACGAGCTTCATGGGCCTCGGAGGTCCGAATCTCGTTAAGGGAGCGACGGGCCAGGTGATCGATGCAGAAACGCTGGGAGGCGCCCGCATGCATACCACATCAAGTGGAGTAGCGCACTACATTGCCAAAGACGATCGCGATTGTATCGCGCGCATTCGGCAGCGTTTCCGCGATCTGCCCGCGCCCTCGCCGGCGCCTGCCGCTCCGCAGACCCGCGCGCCGGCTCAGGATCTCTACGGTGTGCTGCCGGCGGATCATCGCCTCCCCTATGACATCGAAGAGGTAATTGGGGCAATTTTCGATCAGGATGAGTTCCAGAACTGCTATACCGAGTTCCAGCCCGACTATGCCCCGGAAATGCTTTGTGCGAACGCCAGGCTCTCCGGCTATCCCATCGCGATCATTGCTAACCGCCGCGGATTTCTGAGGGCCGAAGACCGTCCCCGCATTGGCGGGATTGTCTACACGGAATCGGCGCGTAAAGTCGCCTATTTTGTCGAGATGAGCGAGCGGCTCGGTTATCCGCTGATTTATTTGCAGGACGTCTCCGGGTTCATGGTGGGGCCGGAAGCCGAGCGTGAAGGGATCATACGAGCCGGTGCAGAGATGGTTGAGGCAATGGCTACGACCAGTGTGCCGAAGATCGTGGTGACGCTGAATCACGCAAGCGGCGCCGGGTACTACGCCATGGCAGGCCAGGGATTCGATCCGAACTTCACTTTAAGCTGGCCTACTGCGCGCATCGGCGTGATGGAAGGGGATGCCGCAGTGCAGGCGCTCCACTCCGCCGAGTTGGAAAAATACCGGCAGAAAGGCGAGCCCGTACCTCCGGAATTGACGGAAGCCATCGAGCGCACCCGAGCCGATTACGAGCGCTGGCTGGACGCCCGCTATGCCGCGGCTCGCGGCCACGTCGATGCGGTGATCGATCCCAACGAGACCCGCGAGATTTTGACCCTCGTTCTTCAAATTGTTCTTCAGCGCCCGCGGGCCGGTCATCTCGTTCTCGAGACGCTATGATCCGTATCGCCAACGGCCAGGGCTTCTGGGGCGACTGGCTGGAAGCGCCGGTTCGGCTGGTCGAGCAAGGGCCGCTCGATTATCTCACTCTCGACTACCTGGCCGAGGTCACCATGTCGATCCTGCAGAAGCAGCGGCAGAGCGATCCTGCGCTGGGATATGCGCGCGATTTCCCGCCCCTGATAGGCCGCATCGCGAATACAGTTCTGGAGCGCAACGTGTGCGTGATCGCCAATGCCGGAGGCGTGAACCCCGTTGCCTGCGCGCGCGCGGTCCGGAAGCTGGCGCCTGATCTGAAAACGGCGGTTGTGCTCGGGGACGACATTCTCGAACGGCTCGATGCGTTCATCGAGGCGGGCTACCCGATGCAGGATATCGACACCGGGCAGCCTCTGGCCGATGTGCGCGACCGTGTGTTGAGTGCTAACGCCTATATCGGAGCCTTCGCGTTGGCCGAGGCGCTGGCCACCGGCGCGCAGGTCGTCATTGCGGGCCGCTCGAGCGACGCTGCCCTGGCGCTCGCTCCTATGATCTATCGCTATGGCTGGGAGGAAACCGATTGGGACCGGCTCGCGGCAGGCGTGGTGGCAGGCCACATCATCGAGTGCGGTCCGCAAGCCACGGGCGGAAACTCTCAGGTCGACTGGCAGCATATTCCGGACCTGGATGAGATCGGCTATCCAATCGTCGAGATGGAGGCGGACGGCACGTTCTGCGTGGCCAAGCACCCGAACACAGGCGGGTGCATCAATTCCGCAGTCATCAAAGAACAGCTTCTGTATGAGATCGGAGATCCGCGCGAGTACCTGACCCCGGACTGCGTGGCGGATTTCACAAGCTTCCGGATCGAGGATGCGGGGCCTGATCGTGTGCGCATAACCGGCGTGCGCGGCGGGCCCCCTCCGGAGCATCTGAAGGTTTCGATCAGCGTGGCTGCCGGATGGAAAGCTGTGGGAACGCTGGTGTTCACGTGGCCGCAGGCTATCGAGAAAGCGCGCGCGGCCGATGCCATTGTCCGCAAACGCCTGGACCGCCTCGGCCTCAGCTTCGATCAGATCTATACAGAGTTGTTCGGCGTCAACGCCTGCCACGGTCCGGCTGCACCGCTGGTGGACAATCCGCCGGAGGTGCAGCTCCGGATTGGCGTGCGCGGACAGGACCGTGCGGCCGTAGAGCGGTTTACCCGGGAACTTGTCCCTCTGATCCTGAGCGGCCCTCCCGGAGCAACTGGGTATGGAGAAGGGCGCCCGGTGGTTCGCGAAGTTGTAGCTTACCGGTCGGCCCTTGTGCCCCGCCACGAGATTCGCACGCGCGTGGAGGTAATTGAATGAAGGTGCCGCTGGCCAGGCTGGCGCACACGCGGTCGGGCGATAAGGGGGACCGCGTCAACATCGGGGTCATCGCTTGGCAACGAAAGCACTATCCGGTGCTCGTGCGCGAGGTTACTGCGGCACGGGTAAAGGCGCATTTCGGCAGCCTCGTTCAGGGTCAGGTGGAGCGGTTCGAGCTGCCGAATCTGGGGGCTCTCAATTTTCTGCTGCATCGGGCGCTCGATGGGGGCGGTACTGTTTCGCTCCGCACCGACGCGCAGGGCAAAACGTTTGCCGCCGGACTGCTCAGCCTGGAGGTGGAGGTCGATGATCGAGAGTTTGCGGATTGAGCGCGAAGGGCGTCTGCTCGCGCTGGCGCTGAATCGTCCGGAGAAACGCAACGCGCTGAGCGTGGAGCTGTGCAGGGCGCTGACAGAGGCCTTCGATCAGGCCGACCGCGACCCTTCCGTCGGCGCAATTCTCCTCTCGGGCGAAGGCAAATCGTTCTGCTCCGGGATGGATCTCAACGAGGTTTTAGCCAGAGCCCAGGAAGGCATCGACGAAGCGCATGAGGCGTTGTTCTCGACCAGCGCGCGAATTTCTAAGCCGATCGTTGCCGCTGTGCACGGGGCGGCGTTGGCAGGCGGTATGGGCTTGGTTGCGGTCTGCCATGTGGTGCTTGCGGCAGAGTCGGCCAGCTTCGGCCTGACCGAGATCCTCCGCGGCTTGTGGCCGTTTCTCATTCACCAGACCGTGTCGCTGGCAATCGGCGAGCGCCGCGCCGCTGAGCTCAGCCTCACAGGCCGGATCATCGGGGCGGCTGAAGCACGAGAGTTCGGCCTCGTGCACCAGGTAGTGCCTGATTCTGAGCTCCGAGCGCGCTCCCGTGAGGCGGCTTCGAGGCTCGCCTCTTCGAGTCCTACGGCCATTCAGGCAGGGATGCGCTTCCTCCAGCAGATCCGTGGCAAATCTGCCGGGGAGACTACCGAAATTGCACGAAGGCTGCGTTCCGAGGTGTTCGCGAGCGCCGATTTTGCGGAAGGCGTCCGAGCATTCCGGGAAAAACGGGCGCCGCGGTGGCCTTCACTGGAGCGCCATTTTTCGACATGACTTCAACATGTTGCGGTTATTTAGCAATGAACCCTTTATCGTGGGCTAAAGGTGCTTTACTTTCGCCGAAAGCCATTCTAGGATGGTCTCAACTCCCCCGAAACCGCGAGGTGTGGTTTTGCTGAAACTGAAACGGGTTGAACTGCAAGGCTTCAAGTCTTTTTGCGAGCGCTCTGAGCTGCGCTTCAACGGCGGGGGGATCGCAGCCATTGTCGGGCCGAACGGCTGCGGCAAATCGAATCTCAGCGATGCCATCAGTTGGGTCTTGGGCGAACAGTCCGCCAAGAGCCTGCGCGGGGCGCGCATGGAAGACGTGATTTTTGCGGGTACGCGCAATCGCAAGCCGCTGGGAATGGCTTACGTAACGATGACGCTTGTCGAGCCGGCGGCTGACGGCAAAGGCCAGCCGGCGATTGCCGATGCCGCACGAAACGGGAATTCCAATGGCAACGGGCAGCCGCATCCGAATGGGGAGATCACCATCACCCGGCGGCTATATCGCTCCGGAGAGAGCGAATACCTGATCAACGGCCGTGCTGCACGGCTGCGTGATATCCAGGATCTGTTCATGGGGACCGGTCTCGGCCCGGAGAGCTACGCCATCATCGAGCAGGGCCGGATCGGACAGATTCTCAGCTCGAAGCCGCAGGACAGGCGGGCCGTGATCGAAGAGGCGGCGGGAATCACGAAATATAAGACGCGCAAGCGGCTTTCCGAAGCCAAGCTGGAGAGCGCCAAGCAAAACCTGTCGCGCGTTTTCGACATTCTGGAAGAAGTCAGCCGGCAGGTGAATTCGCTCAAGCGGCAGGCTGCCAAAGCCAAGCGCTATACCGAGCTGAAAGCGGAGATGGAATCACGGCTGCGGCTTGTATTATCGGCGCGGTATCGCCTATTAGAGCGGGAGGCGGCCAAAACGGCGCTGGACCTCAACGTCGTGTTGAGCGAAGTGCGCAGCCTTTCCGAAGAGATAGCGGCGAAAGAGCAGGAGCACACGCGTGTGCAGGCCGAGAGTTTTCAGACCGAGCAGCAGTTGACCGAAGCACGGCAGCGGCTGGCGGAGCTCAATGTCGAAGCCGAGCGGACCCGCGGCCGCCTGGAATCGCAAGCGCGGCAGAGCGGCGCCATAGAGCAGCGCATCGGACAGGCTGAGCAGGAGGCTCAGGACCTGACTGAGCGGTTGCAGCGTTTGGAGGGCGAAATCGTCGCGCACCGCGCTGCGGTCGAGGATCAGGAGCGCCAGATCGCTCTCGCCCGGGAGCGGATGCTCCAGACCAATCAGCAGCGCGAGGCGGTCCAGGCGCGGTTGCGGGAGCGCGAGAAATCCATTGAGAGCGGCCGCCAGGCGGTGCTCCGCCTCCTCGGCGAGGCTTCCACGCTGCGCAATCAGCTTGCCCAGCTTGACGAGTACCTGGCAGGCATCGAGCGGGAAACCGCCCGATCCCAGCGCGAAGAGCAGACTGCTGCCGGGGAGTTGGAGCGTCTAACGGGGTTGCGGCAGAGCATCTCGGAGACCATGGCGCAGCGGCAATTGGAACTTGAATCGATCTCCGGCGAGCGGCGCCGCACCGAGGAAGAACTCAGCGCCCGTCGCCAAATGGCGGCCGAAACGCGGTCCGCCATCGATGCGCTGCGGCACGAATGCTCGCAGCTTAAGGCCCGCAAGGAATCGATCGAGGCTGTGCTGGCCCATCGCAGTTACACGACTGAATCGGTGAAGCGTTTCTTCGCTGCTCTCGAAAAAGGAAAAGCCGCGGAGCTGAAGCCCCTGGGCGTGCTTGCCGACTTCGTCGAGGTCGATTCATCCTTTGAAAAGCCGGCGGAAGAGTTTCTCCACGAGGAGCTGGAGTACGTGGTTGTCGGGAACTGGGCGGAGGCGGATCGCGGGCTGGACTTTCTCCGGGCGGAACTGGACGGCCGCGCCACGTTCCTGGTTCATCCCGACGGCGACAGAAACGCAAATGGCGCGGCTCCGGAACCCGCGATCGGTGGAGAAACCGGCGTGGTGGCGCGCCTGAGCGATTCGTTGCGCCTTACTAATGGGCTCACCGATCGCGTCAAGGACCTGCTGCCGCGTGTATGGAAGTGCTTTCTTGTCGAGGACCGGGCCACCGCTCGCAAGCTGGCGATGGCCTACCCGCAGCTCTATTTTTTATTGCCGGACGGCGTCTGCTATCACGGACCGACGATTACAGGCGGCAAGCGAACGGCCAGCGGTCCGCTGGCGCTGAAACGGGAAGTCCGGGAGCTTGGCCAAGCGCTCGGGAGCAGACAGAGGATGCTCGATGCACAGGTTGCCGCGCTCGCAGAGATCGAAGGCGAGATCGAGCAGCTCCAGAGCGAGCTGGAGCGTCTCCGGGGTTTGCAACAGGCGCAGGAGAAGGACCGGGTAGCGCTGGAGCACGAAATGCGCAAGCTGGCCGATGACACAGCCCGGGCGAACTCCCGGCTCTCGGTGGCGCGCATGGAGCTGGAGCGGCTGCGCCGGGATGCGGAGCGTTCGGTTGAACAACGGGACCGCAACCGCGCGGCCGTGGAGGAGAAAGATGCGCTGCGCGCCGAACGCGAGGTGATGTTGGAGTCGGAACGCCAGGAGTTGGAAAAGCTCGAAGCCGAAGGCGCCGCCATTGGCGAGGAACACGCAGCGCTACGGGTGGCGCTGGCAGGGCTGGAAGAGCGCCATCGCGGCGAGCGGGCTGCCATGGCTCGTTTGGAGAGCCAGTGGAAGGACACTACGCATCGGCGGTCGCAGATCGCTCCGGAAATCGAACGGTTGACCGCGGAACGCGCCCGCCTGCTTTCCGATAATGTCGAGCTCGACCGGCGGCTGGCGGTTCTGGCCGGGCAAGCGGCCGAGACGGAGCGGGAGGTGAGCCGTCTGTCGGCCCTCGACGCGGAAATGAAGGAAGCCTTGCGATCCGGCGACGAAAATCTGAAGTCCCTGCGGGCGCGCGCCCAGGAGTTCCAGGAGCGCCGGGCCCAGCTTGACGTTGACCTGGTTCGCAGCCAGACCGAGCTCAAGTACGTTGACGAGACCAGCCGGAAGGAACTCAACTGCGCTGTGGCGGAGTTAACCGTCGAAGAAGAAAAAGTTCCCGATGGCGAAGGGATTGCTGAAGCCGACCGGCTCTATCTCGAAGTTCGAAGCCGGATCGAAGCGCTCGGACCGGTGAATGCGCAGGCCATGGAGGAATTCCAGGAGGCGCAAGAACGCCACGAGTTTCTCAGCGCCCAGCGTCAGGACCTGCTGGATTCGATCCGCGATACGGAGAAGGCTATCCAGGAGATCGACCAGGTATCGCGCCAAAAATTCGCCGAGGCGTTTCAGGCCATCAACGGACATTTCCGGGAGGCTTTCCAGACGCTGTTTGGGGGTGGCACCGGTGAGATGCGCCTGACGGATGAAAACAACCTGGCCGACTCCGGAATTGACATCGTTGCTTCGCCCCCGGGGAAACGCCTCCAGAACGTGCTGTTACTCTCGGGCGGTGAAAAGGCGCTCGCCGCGATTGCTCTGCTCATGGCCATTTTCCGATATCAGCCCAGCCCGTTCTGCGTGCTCGACGAGGTGGACGCACCTTTGGATGAGGCGAACATTGAGCGCCTCACCCGATTGATTCGCGAGATGTCCTCTCAGACACAGTTCATCGTCATCACCCATTCCAAGAAGACGATGGAGTCGGCTCAGTCGCTTTATGGGGTAACTATGCAGGAACCAGGGGTCTCCAAGCTGGTGTCCGTGAGATTTCCGGCCGCAGCATCTGCGGCCTGAGCGGCGGGACAGGCCCGAGGAGCCTGTCCACGGTCAGACGTTAAAGGAACTGCCGCAGCCGCAGGTGGATTTCACGTGGGGATTGTTGAATTTGAACCCAGAACCTTCCAGCGTCTCGACATAATCGACTTCGGCGCCGTCCAGGTACAACAGGCTGGCCTGATCCACGAAGACTTTCAAGCCATTGTAAGTGTAGGTCTTATCGAGCACATTCGGCTGGTTTTCAAACGCCATGGAGTAGCTGAAACCCGAGCAGCCTCCCCCCACGACGGCAATCCGCAGACCCGCGGGTTTGGGCTCCTGGGTCTCCAGAATCTCCTTGACCTTGTCTACGGCTTTCTCCGTCAATTGAACCATGTTCGTTAACGCTCCTTATGGGCTAACCGTTTCGAGTATACACAACCCAAACCATTCTAGCCAAAGATTTAGATGCGGAGAAAGGCGCCTGGGAAGCGGGAATTTTGCTATCTTCGCAAATAGACGACTCTGTGAAGCATGAAACCGTAACAAGTAGGTGCGCGTCGGAAGGGGTGTATGGGCACAGCAGCCGGCGCACTTCCGCTTCCGTTGTTCGGCAGTAAGGTTGCGGCAAAGAGCAAAGTGGATTACCTGAACACCCAGGAAGGAGCTCTGGTCAGAAGGGCCCAAACCGGGGATGAGGCTGCTTTCGGAGAAATTGTCGGACGTTACCAGACAAAAGTGTTCTCCATCATCCACGGCATCGTGCGCCAGCGCAACGATGTGGAAGATATTGCGCAGCAGGTGTTTGCCAAGGTCTACCTCTCGCTGAAAAGTTTTGATTTCCGCAGTTCGCTAATCACCTGGATCTACAAGATCACGGTTAATGAATGTTTCGACTATCTGCGGAAGAAGAAGGTACGCAAGCTGGTGTACGAGAGCGACCTGAGCGAAGACGAGGTGCGGCGTGTGGAGAACACCGAGCCCTCTGTGGCACGGGAGCAGGCTGCGGACGCCGCGCTGGCGAATCGGGATTTTGTCCTTAAACTTCTCACCAGGGTTTCCGAGGAGGAGCGTTCCCTGTTGATGATGAAGGAAGTAGAGGGCTATTCGGTGGAAGAGCTGGCCGAGATGACCGGGATGAACGAAAACACGATCAAGGTAAAGCTCTTCCGGGCTAGACAGAAATTGGTGAAAGCGGCGCAGAGGTTGGATCGCGCTCCCGGCCTGGTGGTCGGTTGAGCGTTCCCGGGCGCCGAGTGTGGGTTTGTCGGAAGGTGGAAATGGTACCCCGAAGCGGACATCAGATCCGCGAGGGGAGAGTGCGTGATAGAGTTAGCATCTTGTAAGGGAAGAAACGTATGCACCCGGTAATCATCGAAAGTCTGGAGGACTACCTGGCAGGCGAGTTGCCGGCCGCAGTCCAGCGGCGGGTGGAGACCCACCTCGAGTCCTGTCCGGAATGCCGGCAGGAGGTGCAGAAGATGCGGGAGATCTCCGGCCTGTTTGCCTCGCTGACAACGGCGGACGCTGTAGTACCTCGACCCGACTTTACCGCGCGGGTTCTGGCCCAGATCAGCGACCGCAGAGCCGGTTCTCTTTGGAGCCTGTTTTCCCTGGATTTCGCATTTGCCAGGCGCGTTGTCTTCGCCTCACTCCTGACACTGGCGATTTTGGGAAGCTATCTGGTGTCGCGGGAGACCAGCTATTCTCCTTCGCCCAGCCCGGAATCCATCATTGCCAGCGAACCAATGTACCAGACGCCTCTGGCGCCCGAGGCGGGGCGCGACCGAATGCTGGTTACGCTCACGTCGTATGAGCCTTGATGTGATATCCAGCTCTCTCGGAACCCGGCCCAAGAACCCAACGGCCGTTTGCATTGCCATTTTTGCGCTTGTATTTCTGTGCGGAGCAGTTGTGGGCGCGCTCGCCATGAACATGCGCGTCCACGCTCGCATGCATCCCCCGCCTTTCTGGACGGTAGAAGGCAAAGCGGTATACGTCGAGCGCATGAAAAAAGAGCTCGATCTCACTCCCGTTCAGACCGGGCAATTGGAAACCATTCTCGACGATTTCGCCAAGTACTACCGGACGGTGCTTTCCGATGGAAAGACCCGGATCATGCAGATCCTCACCGACGACCAAAAGCAAAAGTTCGATCGTTTATTACAGACCCAAAAACATTGAAGGTTGACAGCACGGGCGGAGGCAGATCAAGATGCGCGTATGCGCTTCGGTTTCCGGCATTGGTTCTTCTTACCCGCGTTCTCGGTTCTGATCGCCACCAGTGTCGGCTGTATCTCGCGGTCTGACGAAGGAATTCACACCTATCCAATGGGCGAGCGGCTGGAGCTGGGCCGGCTTGTTTACACCGTCTTCGAAACGCAATGGCTATCGCAGCTCGGGGAAGGTCCCAGCGCGCGAGTGCCGCAACATCGGTTTTTTCTGGTGCGGCTAAGTGTCACCAACAGCAGCGGCCGCCAGGTGATCGCGCCCGGAATACGGCTGGAAGACGATGCCGGCAATCAATATCCGGAACTCAACGACGGCGACCGCGTGCCCATGTGGACCGGGTTTCTGCGGCCGCTCAAGCCGCGCCAGACGCTGCAAGGCAACGTGGTGTTCGATGCGCCTCCGCAGCACTATCGATTGCGTGTAACCGATGAGACGGAAGAACGCGCCGCGTTTGTCGATATTCCCCTCACGTTCGGTGCGGATACCCCGCCCCTCCCTCTTCCGGAGCGAGAAGAAAAAAGGAAATAGAAGCAATGCGGGCGCTGGTGTTGATGATGGCGGCTGCTTTTGCGCTCCAAGCGGCAGGACCTCTCGCCATCGTGCGAATGTCAGTGCAACAGAGCGAAGGTGGTCCTCCTCTTCCACCACGTTTCACACACATTCCCGGTGAGGTAATTTTCTTCAGCTTCCAGGTAGAAGGGTATCGGGTATCGCCCCAGAGCCGGATCTCTCTCGATACGAAGATGGAGGCCTTCGATCCGCACGGCGTGCCGATTGCTCCGCCAATGACCTCGAAGGTGGAAGCCGAACTCACTCCGGAGGACAAAGAGTGGCGGCCGAAGGTACAGCACGATCTCGCAATCCCGCCGCTCGCGCCTTCCGGCGATTACCGCATTGCGGTCTCTGTAACCGACAATCTTGTGAAGGCCACCGCGAGCAAGGAGTTCGCTTTTGAGGTCCGCGGGCACGACGTGGAACCGAGCCCCACGCTAACGATCCGCAACTTTCACTTCTATCGCGGTGAAGAGGACCAGGAGCCGCTCGCGAAGCCCGTGTACCGGCCGGGGGATCCGGTATGGATGCGGTTCGATATCGCAGGCTACAAACTCGGCCCGTCTAATGCTGTAGACGTGAGTTACGGAATCGCGCTCATTGCGGCGAGCGGCAACGTGCTCTGGAGCAACCCGCAGGCGGCTGTGGAACAGAGCCGCTCGTTTTATCCCAAGCCCTATGTGCCCGCATCCGGAAGCATCAGCCTGGGAAAAGATATCCGGCCGGGCGACTACACAATTGTCGTCAACTGCCAGGACTCGATCGGCAATCAACATTACGAGATGAAGCAGAATTTTACGGTCGAATAGGCGCCGATTCCAGCGGCTTTCATCGGATCTGTCTCAAAAGCCACCGCGTGGCAATTAAATTCCAAGAATTAATCCGGGTCGGAACCACAAGTAATTATCCAGAGGAATTCTGCCCGGTGCTACCTGAAATTCAATCTATCGATATAGCTGCTCTTTACAACGAGCAGTTTGCCGTCATTCCGGCCGCCACTCCGGAGCTGCAGGATCAGGCTTATGCTTTGCGCTACCAGGTATACTGCGTGGAACACCCCTTCGAGGACCCGGCCCAACAAACAAATGAGCGCGAGATGGACCGCTATGACTCGCATTCCGTGCACGCGATCCTGCTCCACAAGCCTTCGAGCGCTGTTGTCGGATGCGTTCGGCTAGTTCTTCCGACGGCCAGCGAGGGAGTATCGGCATTGCCGCTACGACAACTGCTAAATGACGAAGGCCGGAGAAGATTGGACCAGTGCCCGCCCGACAGGATCGGCGAGATATCGCGGTATGCAGTTTCGAAAATGTTCCGGCGCCGGCAAGGCGAAGCACTGTACGCCGACGTCGGCTTTTTCGATTTGTCCGATCGCGATTCGCGCCGCCTGGTCCCGCATATCAGTTTAGGTTTGATGCAAGGAGCCGGAAAACTGGCGGCCTCTCACGGGATCACACATGTGTGCGCGGCCATGGCTCCGGCGCTGATGCGGCTGCTTGAGCGATTTGGCCTCAGCTTTGAGCCCCTTGGACCTCCCATCGACTATCACGGATTGCGGCAGCCCTGTATCGCGGAATGCGAGCAACTGCTGGCGGGGATGGAGAAGCGCAACCCCGGCTATTACCGCCTCGTAGATGCGGCCTATCATGGAGAAACCGCGTCATCTCAGGGCTGATCGTACCCGGCGAGCCTCCGTGCCCAGATATTGCGGTAGCGCACCGGCGTGTCATGATCCTGCAAACCCAGCGGCTCCTCGGGAGCGTGCGGAGCATATGTCCCCACGACACGATGGGCCATGCGGCCGATGATCTTCTGATGGTGATGTAACAACACTCCGTTATGAAAGACCGTCACATAGGCAGGCTTCGCAACCCGATCGCCTTCAAAACGGGGAGCTTCAAACACAATATCGTAGGTTTGCCATTCGCCAGGCTTGCGGGAGGCATTCACCTGCGGTGGCCACTGGCCGTAGATAGCGCCCGCCTGGCCGTCTGCGTAGGTCGGATTTTCGAACGAATCCAGAACCTGAATCTCATAGTGGTTCATCAGCAGAACACCGCTGTTGCCCCTCCACTGGCTGCCGCCATCGATTACAGTCGGCGTGGCCCACTCGATATGGAATTGGGCGTTGCCGAATTTTTCTTTGGTGAAGATATCGCCGCTGCCGCCGACGACTTCAACATAACCGTTTTCCACTTTCCATCCCGGCCGGATGATCTTCCCGTCTTTATTCTTGCCATGCGATTCCCAGTGCGAAAGGTCCTTGCCGTCAAACAGGACAATGGCGTCGGAAGGAGGCAGGCCGGGCCGCTGCTGTGAGCTTTCGGTTCCCGGTGTTACCACACGAGGCCGAGGCCTGTTGATGTCGTGTACGCGCCATTTCTGATCCGGAAGCATGGGCGTGTCCGTATAGCCCACGGCGGAATTCCGATATCTTTTCGACTCCTGGGCGCCATGCAGACCGCAACCAGCCAGCCAGAGCACAATTGCGGCGGGAAGGGCCGCGCAGCAAAACCGCCAGTATTCCTTAGTCACTGGTATGATCGCCCCCTCTTGTTTCGAACCTGCCAGATTATCAAAGCCGGGACGAATGCGGGAGTGCAGCGCAGGAAAACCCGCGGTTTCAACAAGGGCTTTTTAACGTCGCGAAAGGGTGTGAATCTCCGGTTTACTCCATATGCACATTGTTGGTACACTTACACTTCTGACGCTTTTCGGGTCCCTTGATCTACATTGCTGATCGATCCACGTAATGAGAACCCTGTTTCTGAACCCTCCCTCTTTCGAAGGATTCGATGGCGGAGCCAGTTCGCGATGGCCCGCATCGCGCGAAATCGAATCTTACTGGTATCCGGTCTGGCTTTGTTATCCGGCGGGAATGCTTGCCGACAGCAAAGTAGTGGATGCTCCTCCGCACAAGATCTCCATTCGGCAGACCGTCGAAATGGCAAAGGATTTCGAACTGCTGGTACTGTTCACATCGACACCCGGATTTCAGGTGGACGTCAATATGGCGGAGATGATGCGCGACGCCAATCCGAAGCTGAAAGTAGCGTTCGTAGGGCCTCCGGTGACGGTCGAACCGGAAAAAACGTTGCGCACCTCGGCGGCTATCGATTTCGTCGTCCGCCGCGAATTTGATTACCAGATCGCCGATTACGCCAAAGGAAAGCCTCTGGAAGAACTGCCAGGCGTCAGCTTTCGCAAGAACGGCGGCATCGTGAATAATCCCGATGGAGGCGTTATTGAGAACCTGGATGCGCTCCCGTGGGTGACGAAGGTTTACCAGCGCGACTTGGATGTAACGCGCTACAACGTTCCGTTTCTCTTAAACCCGTTTATTTCGTTTTACACCTCCCGCGGCTGCCCGGCGATGTGCACATTTTGCCTGTGGCCGCAAACACACTCGGGCCATCGATGGCGCTTGCGCTCGACCGATGATGTGGCGGCCGAGGTGCGCTTCGCCAAAGAGGCTTTTCCTCACGTCAAAGAAGTCTTTTTTGACGATGACACGTTTAATTACCAGAAGGCCCGCACGATTGAGCTGTGCCGGAAATTAAAGCCCCTGAACTTTACGTGGTCCTGCACGTCCCGCGTGACGACCGATTACGAGACTCTGAAAGCAATGAAGGAAGCCGGATGCCGGCTTCTCATCGTAGGCTACGAGTCCGGCGACCCACAAATCCTCAAGAACATCAAAAAAGGGGCGACGATTGAGATGGCTGAGCGGTTCACGGCAAATTGCAAGAAGCTGGGGCTCACGATTCACGGCGACTTCATCATCGGATTACCCGGGGAGACGCGGGAAAGCATCCGGCGCACGATCGATTTTGCGAAACGTCTGGATACGGAAACCATCCAGGTTTCGATCGGACATGCTTACCCGGGCACCGAGTTTTACGATCACGTCAAGAAAAACAACCTGATCACTATCGATTCCATGACGGATGAAAGCGGACACCAGTTGCCGAACATCATTTACCCGGGGCTGGACCGGGCTGAACTGGTCGATTGGGTTGAGCGTTTTTACGGGGAGTATTACTTCAGGCCGCGCGTGGTCTGGCGCGTTGTCCGGCGGGCGATCTTTGATGGATCCGAGCGGAAGCGGCTGGCCAAGGAGGCCCGGGAGTACATGGCTCTCCGATCCAAGCGCAAAAAATTTGTCACCGCACAGCGCCGGGCAGGTGCAGATCGGGGAAACGCTCCGGTAACGGTGAACTCCGGGGACTAACGAGCTATCAAATGGATACCCGCTCCGCTGCGCTGCGTCTGAAAACGCGCGTCTTCACAATTCTTGTCGTGCTCAGCAATGTTCTGGGCAATTTCTCCCTTAGTTGGGGACTGCGGCGTGTGGGCAGCCTGCTTTCAGTTTCGCCTCTGGCGTACATCGAAGCGCTGGGCAATCCGTGGGTTGCACTCGGGGTTTCGCTGCTTATTCTCTGGCTGCTGTCTCATATGGCCCTGCTTAGCTGGGCGGATTTGAGCTATGTGCTGCCGGTGACCTCGATCGGCTATGTGCTGGCCGCAGTGGTTGGACGTGTTTTCCTGCACGAGCACATCAGCACGGCGCGATGGGCCGGCATTCTGCTGATTGTCACCGGAGTGGCCCTGGTGGCGAGGACAGCGCCGAGGACGGCCCACGGAGGAGGCCGCCGATGAAGTGGCTGCTGGTAGGAGTGATTGTTGCCGCCACAACTTTAGGTGAGGTTTTCCAGGCCGTCGCCATGAAGCGTCATGGTGAGATACGAGACTTTCGCCCGGGAGCTCTCGGGCGCCTCCTGGGTCTACTAGCTCGCAACCGGCTGATCCTGCTCTCGGTAGCGGCAATGGCCGTCTCCTTCTTTGCCTTTATGGCGCTGCTCTCGGTTTCGGATCTGAGTTTCGCTGTGCCGGCAACGGCCGCCACCTACGTATTGGAGACCGTACTGGCTAAGTACTTGTTAAAGGAGCAGATCAGCCGGGGGCGGTGGGCCGGTGCGTGGCTTGTGGCCTGTGGTGTGGCCCTGCTCTCGCTGTGAACTGGCTGGCAGTTCCTGCGCTTGCAGCATCGATGTATTATGCGCTGGCGCTAATTGCCGCTCTACGATGGCCTAGAAAGCGTTTCTCGGACCCTCCTCAACCGTTACAGACGCCGGTCTCGATTTTGAAGCCTGTACGCGGCCGCGATCCAGGCTTCTACGAATGCATTCGCTCACATGCCGCTGAGCAGTATTCGGAATTCGAAATACTGTTCGGCATGGCCGATCCGCAGGATGCCGCGCGAGAAGATATTGAGCGCCTGGCCGCGGAGTTTCCCGATAGGCCCATACGAGTCATTGTTGCGGCTCCAGGAACGCCGAACGGGAAGGCCGGCCTGTTGGCCGCGCTTGCTGACGAAGCCCGCTACCCCATTCTCCTGGTGAACGACAGCGATATTGAGGTGCAACCGGGATATCTGGAACAGGTGGTCGCCACGCTCGAGCGGCCGGGCGTCGGACTGGCCACGTGTCTCTATCGGGCAGCAGGAGATTCTGTGGCCTCGTCGTGGGAAGCTCTGGGAATTGCAACCGAATTCATGCCCAGCATCCTCGTGGCCCGTTTGCTCGGGCAAAATGAATTCGCACTCGGCTCGACGCTGGCGATAAGGGCAGCCGATATCGAGCGCATTGGCGGCTTTCGGGTCCTCGGCAATTATTTGGCAGACGATTACCAGCTCGGGCGGCGGATTTGTCAACTCGGGTACCGGATTGAGTTCGCGCCAATCGTGGTCCGGACACGGCTGGGCGCCGCCGGCTGGCGGGATGTATGGAAGCATCAGAAGCGTTGGGCGCGGACGATTCGAGTGTCCCGTCCAGCCGGCTACTGCGGTTATGCCGTGACGCATGCCACAGTTTGGGCCGTGGTAGCCGCGCTCGCCGGAGCTTGGAAAGTAGCGCTCATCACATTTGCGCTCCGAATGACAGCCGGGCTATGGGTGGGTGCCGGAATCCTAGGCGACCGCCAGGTTCTGCGGCGCTGGCCGCTAATTCCCTTGCGCGACCTCTTGGGATTCCTGGTGTGGATCTCTGCGCTCTTTGGCGGCTCTGTGGAGTGGCGCGGGCGGAAGTTCCGCCTCGCCTCCGATGGGCAGATCGTCTCGCTCGAGCCGGAACGCGAACTGGGTCACCTTTCTAATTCCAATAGCATTTCCAGTACTTGACGGACCAGCTTTGCTGGGCTAGGCTGCGAAGAGACCTTGGCCAGGCGGTCCGGGTAAGAAGATTTGATTACCTGATTCTCTGCCTGGGCGTCAGGCGGAGGTTCACGTGATCGTG